>Ga0115846_100124_pt2 | contig 35255 bp, 35 predicted proteins | sample InSIn5gowninarea_2_FD_83860 | JGI IMG/M metagenome (GOLD analysis project Ga0115846, IMG submission 83860) | reverse complement strand
ATATTTTCTGTACTCCCGTGTTAAACCAATACCATTCTTCTAACAACGAAAGCAATCCCGCTAACAAAGACTTCGCTAACAGACTCTAGAACGGCCACAAATATGCACAGTAAACTCGCGATAAAGAAATGACTGATGGTCGTGCCGATATCCAACCAACTTCCTTCGTCTCTGACCATGTAAAAGAAATTCAACGTCAATACATCACTGATTGCGATGACCAGCATGAAGATGGCGCTTGGTGCCACTCCCAATCTCCGGTTTAGGATGCCCAGATTCGCCGAGATGACAGCAAAAGGTGCGAGCAGTTTGAGCATCAGAAGTGCACCTTGAGAGAATGGATCAAAAACGGGAATGAGGCGATACACGGCATCAAGCGAGAAAGCAGCCACAGAAGCGATGTTGCCAGTACTGAAGAAAGCCGACTGCAGAAGGAATAGCACAAAGAGAGCAATTCGTGCGTCGGAGAGAGCAAGGGCGCGATACTTGCTATTGTGGACCGATGCTTTACCAGTGGACTCGGCAATCTCTGTCCTATCTGGCTTGGGTTTGTCTGTGGACGATGGAGGGATGTGCCCATTAGCGGTTGTGGCTGCTTCTGGCGCAGGTGTGATACGTGCGCTGCCAGTTGCAATGGATATGCAATGCTCCATCCGCACCCAAGTCATAAGGGTAAGGCAGAAACCAAAGTAGAAAAGCCCTTCGTAGGATATCGTAAGGATGATGAATGTCGGTGCAAATGCAAGGAAGATGGTAACGAGACGATGAAGGTAGTGACTATTCGGGTGCAAACTGTGCAAGAAAGGCACAACCAGTGAAGATACTATGTATTGTCAGTCATTGCATGCCGCCATGGCCTGGGGCAAGACTCCTACCAAACACAACCCATCCTGCAATCTGCGTCCCAAGGGGTAAACCTGTCTTGGCTTGTAAAGCTGCCACGCTCGAGTGTGTAACGATTATGGCAAGGATAACGAGGGCAACCTAGGTTCACGTTAGCAGCGCTCGTTGCTGATAAAGTAATCATCGTACCTGAGCGCCAATGATTGCGCGTGAATATGCATCACCCATCGTTGCCGCAACAACCTTCTTCCCAGTACGGGAGCTCGCCAAGAGTGTACGTTCTGCTATCAAGTACAAGGTACCGACGGCAAACATCAAGACGCCTCCAATTAAGCTTTTGAGATGTGTCAACAAGAAAACGCAACGGATTTGAGGCATAAAATAACTCACATTAAAGTAATATTCTCGACTTTGATCGCAGGAAGAAGTGTAAATATGCTCATTAACGTGCAAGAGATGCCCCATTGAAAGACGAGAGCCCGATGTCGTGTCACAAAATCGGTTCCGTAGTAAAATGGCCATGAGATAGCGGCAAGGTAGCACAAAGTATAAATTTCGCGGTGAAAATAGCTTTGGACCTGAAGTACTACAATGAGTGAACAGAAACGTGAAGCCACCGGAAACAGAACGCAATGACTTACAAGAGCCTCAAATACGCCGACAAATCCTACAACATTCAAACCTAGCCACATTATATCATTTGTTGTAGTAATGTGACCCAAGAGAGATTTCCTGCCCTGCACAAGTGCATTTCTTCGCGCGTAAACTTCTTCCCAAAAAAACACTGGAAACAGAGCGTAGGCGTAGTACTGAGGAGGCGAGCGCTGTACCACCAGGACCGCACAAAGGCCCACAAATGCAGCGACAAATACTCCAATGCTCATTGAAGTTCTTGATTCTTTGGCAGTCCCATGTAAGACATGCAAGTCAATGACGGTAGTAAGCGCGAACATGATCCAGCCAAGATAGCCTGCTGTGAGCAGCGTTCGGAGGAAGAGCCAGTCATATGTTTGCAAGTAACGGAGGCCTTTCAATCCCACTTGAATCAGTTCTGCTGACATCGAAATAGCTTCTTCGAATGACCTCATCTGGATCAGTGATTGCACTTGAGCGACTCGATTTTGAGCCGAGTGCTCAGTGTTGCCTAACGGCGCATAAGGTTTGTATCTTATAGCGGTTGACATCTTCCTCGCTTCTTTGACGCGGTACATTTCCAATATTTCTTGTGCGTTGACAAGCATCGCATGCGCCTTGGTGGATATATTTGCATTGAGGTAAGCCAGTGGTAGCTCTCCAACCGAATTCACAGGGAAGTCCGCACCAATCAAATATGCCATCAGAGCAGCAACATCAGCTTGCGCTACATCATGTCGTGGTATCTGATCCAGATTCCAGTCCGAGGAGAAGCCGTCTTCATGTCCCGAAGCTAACAATGTTGAATGATTGGTAACAGGCTTGGCCACGCCTGAGCCCCAGGCGATCAGAGGAGTCCGTGTATTGTCAGGATGCCCATCTCCATGACTTCCCCAGTCGCTCATACCATGATCGGCAGTAAAGATAAATGCAGTCTTGTCATCGCCAAAGAAGTTCTCCACAAGCTCGGTTATTTCCTGCACGCCTTTATCCACGACCTGGATATTATGCAGATATTCTTTCGAGTACGGTCGATCTGTATGGCCCGTACTGTCAATACCAAGCAAGTGTAGGAAGAAAACGTTCCTGTCCTGCCTTAACTGCCGATCCAGAGTAGCGTTATGGACAGCACGACCGAACAAGTCCTTGACCTTGTCAAATACCCATATGTCCAGCATTGTTGCATCCTTGCTAAAGTCTTCAAATGCCTTCCCATAAGAATCTGCATCAACTCTTCCAGGTTCAGCCCCTAACTGAAACATTGGTAAAATGTCTGGACTTCCCCAACTCCAAGTGTGTTGGCTGCGATTAAACACACTGTCGAAATTCACAGGATTTGTCGACCAGCCAGTCATGACAGCAGATACATCTTCATACAGACCAGCAATGAGCGCGACGTGTCCAGGCCGTGATTCCGTCGGCACTCGAGTGTGAGATACGCCGAATGTGCCATGCGATAAAACACGCGAGCGTAGAAATGGAGCAAGAGGACGAGGTGTGATTGCATCTGCAGCGGTTGAGTTCCGGAGGGCGGGGGACGGATCAGGAAATGACTGAAAAGTTTTGTCGGCACGAAGTCCATCACCTAGATAGATCTCAGCGTGAGTAATTGTATTCGACGCCGTGCAGATGCTACAAACCGACGAACAGGACCAATCTTTTGGCTGGAGGGTCTGCTGATTCTACACGAAACGACCGCATGCCAGTGACGACTGGACTGACGAAGTAAATGTCAAAAATAGACCATATATAGATCAGATGAAAAACGATGGCAATGGCCAGGAACGCCGTACGCCCAAGCCGGGCCATATTTAGGGTAGATTAGACACGGTGCAACCGGACAATCAAGGATGATGGAGATGTGTATGCTGCGCAACAGAGATCCTGGCAGGCATCCTGGGCTTGGATATAAAAGGGTTGGCGCTGTAAAAGGATCCAAGAACAAGAAGAAGAACCTAGATGTCCAGGGAAATCCACATAATTATTTCACTATGACGAGGACGCGCAACTCCAGCTCGTAACATAGTAATTCCGATTCCGCTATACTGCATTGGCGTTCCACGCGTTTGGCACGTGCTAGTGGTTTGGGGTTTACTTCAGCATTTGCTTTCGTTGTTAGAAGAATGGTATTGGTTTAACACGGGAGTACAGAAAATATTCTTAACCATACAAAATAACCTCATGATGGCAGACTTTCTACCAAATCCATTCCAAGTTCAAGATGCACCTTTTCGTCGGAGAAGTGCCATCCCTCTATTTTTGATACATGATGGTGGTGGCACGATATTCAATTATTGCATGCTTGAATCGCTTGAGAGAGACGTCCATGCCATATCAAATCCGCGTTTCGAACAAGGAGGTCGTTGGGAGGGTGGTATTGGCGAGATGGCAGAAGAATATGTCCGACTCATCATGAAAACATGCCCTCGAAACAGGATTCTACTTGGCGGTGAGCATTGACAGGAAACAAGAATCGTGATCTTTGCAAGCAGTCTAATTATCGTGTTCAGGTTGGTCACTCGGCGGTCTGCTTGCCTTACAAATATCACGGCTTCTCGCAGCATTACCAGACGCTCCACAAGTTGCTGGGATCGTCATGATTGACAGCATCTATCCTCACTCGGAAATCCCCTCTTCAATCTCCCTTGTTGAGGCTCCGTCGTTTGTTGCACCTTCTACAAGCCCACAAGTACGAGACAGAGTCCAGAAGTGTATGGAACAGGCTTATGCCATGATCCAAACGTGGGAGCTGCCAGTATGGTCTCCACCAGTCACTGTCCCACTTGTGATTCTGCTGCGCGCTCAGCAGGCTGTCCCTATGCCCGCCAACACACCTGCAGATACTGTTGCTCGCATAGATGTTCTGCGAAACGATGCTCAGCTCGGTTGGGGCGCATATAGCACTGATTTTATCAAAAGTGTTGAAGAAATTCAAGGTCATCATTTTAATTGCTTCGATAGTGAATATGTAAGATTGCTGTTCAGAAATCTCAGGCCTACCCGCTAACAGTATGATAGTTGCCAAACCTAACAAGGAAGCTGAAAAATGCTTGCGATACATTGGAACTGGGTAGTTGAAATTACCAAGACGTGGCGTTCACTCCTTCTCACAGAACCACTAAATGACTTACGCAGCCCGAATTGTGTTTTTCGCACTTATGCCTCTCAGGAGTTCCTGCATCCAGATTGGCCACCCATTCACTCCAGTGATAATGCTTATCCTCTTCGGCAAGAACAGTTGTCCTGACTTTGCACTAAACACCTGGTTCACGACGGCATCCGCGACCTCTTGTGGATCAAGCAATGGTGCACCATTCGCTTCCAGAGTTGACTCCCAGGATTTCACAAGGCCAGTTCGTGCCCAGAACGGGTGAATACTGCTCGTACGAATACAGTGTCCATTTGGATAGCGGTGACGAAGCTCTTGGGTCAGACCTTCAAAGATCATGTCAGCAACTGGGACACATTGTACATGGAAGGTGAACATACCCTGGTGTAGCGAAAGTGCTGCTGCCTTTGTTGAACAATAGTCGACCAAACTCGCCGTTGCGGCATAGCTTGCGATGCTTGCTACAGTGAAAATGTGCCCTTTTCGTTGTGCAAGCATTCCTGGAAGCAGTTCGCGGATCAGCGTGAAATGGCTCATGACGTTGACGCGGAAGATCTTCTCGAGCCATGCATCAGAAGTTTCGAGCATTGTGTGCGAAGTGCCGATCCCGGCATTGTTGATCAGAACTGTGGGGCTACCATGTTCTTTGATCTTGCGAAGGGTGTCGAGGATGGAACTGTTTGACGTAAGATCACATTGGAAGAATGTGATATTTGAAACTTTATTCGTCAGAAACTCGTCTCCGGGATGTTTGAGAGTGGTTATAAAATAGACATACTGGCTTTGAGATCGTCTGGTATTTCGTTGACATCAAGAACAATCACACGCATCTTGGACGAAAGACCTATATAGCAATCAGACAACATATCCAGTGTGATTTCTGGTTTTTCTTGCATAGCCTCCTCACCATGAGCGATGCATCGTCCAAACCCGGAACTTCCGCCTGTTACAACTGCCAATTCCGTCTTCCCATCCAGAACCCATGCCTCTCCCTGCGGCTGCAGATTCCAGTGATTCAAAGCCAAGTAGCTGAGTAACTTGTTTGCAAACCAAACGCCAAGTAACAGCACTAGGCATGTCAATGCTGAAGAAATTCCCCACGCCATTTTGACCACGACAGAGATGCAACTAGACCTCGGGTATGAATGTAAAGGACTTTGCGCAGAAGCGCTGGCAGCAGTGGTCTTTATTCTTGCTCGATATCGTGAAGATTGCAGAACCCGTACTAAATACAAGGTCTCAATGTAACGAAGTCTGCAAAAACGACTTGGCGCGACTTTTGCATCTGCAGATTGCACAACAGTTGCTCGATGTTGGAGAAAAGGAGCATCAACACGCGTGGATTTTATTGTCGCGAGATGGTCGCGCTTATCCTGTTTTGTCACTAATGCAGGATCTGTGCTTGGCAGTGGCTATTCTAGGCGATGGCAAAACCACCTGCAGGGCATATACTGTATGGGGGAGGTGGTGCTGCGTGTGGAATTGGAGTATTATCAACGGACGTCGCACGAAAGATGTATAGGAAGAAACAACAACAACTACGGAGACGATTGTTGAATAAATGTTCACTTTTCCTGGCCCTCGACACTGCGAATAGTGCCGCCCGCTGCTACATGCATCGCAAAAGACGAAGACACAGCCTTGAAAATCAACTGGTATCAACAGCACAAATACTCGAAATTTCATCGCACAATGCAAAGAGCCTTGGTTGTACAGTACTTGACTACTGGGTTATTCGTGCAGACTAGAATCTACATACGACATGCTAGGTTGAAAGTCCAAATAGAACGCCTCCTCCGTCGACAGTAACACTCTCATTCGCCTCCTCACGAGGGACCATTTGCCATCAGCAGATCAAATACCCAGATATGGAAGATCAACCTGAACATACATGAAACAATACAGAAATATTGCATCAAGCGGAATAAGTAGCGTAGTACCTGGAGTTCCAATTACTGCTTGATAGGAAATTACCACCATCACATCTCAAACTGCACATATCCAATTCCTGATCCGACCTGAGCAATGAGCCAGGAGTTATTCCAGTCATGTGTTGTGCCGCAATCATCTTCTCGGTTGTGCGAAAGTGGTTCGACTCATGTGCTTTTCTTCCTGCAAACTTCACAGTGACAGAGCTCTTCGATTCGAACTTCGGCGCTCACGACTGACGACCCCTGCTCAATTGACACGTCCTCCAAAGCAGGTTGAGAACCGGGCAGCTCCAGGTATGTATTCAAGGGTGCGGCAGGAACGATTTATGAGTCGCTTTTCCCGACGTCGAGGTTTTTGATTGTGCTATCACGCATCTTCAATTCCAACTCAAGAGTCGCGATGAGCTGCTTCTGTGTTGAATTTTCCTTCTCAAGATCACGCTTATCTGCCTTAACGATGCTCTTCGCAAACCTTAGTCGGTCTTTCTCTCGCTCAAGGTCATATTTTGCATCCATAATGGCTTCGTTGAAGATCGTCAATTCGCGATGAGCATCCTGCAAGCGGGCCAACTGCCTGTCTCGTTCGGCAAGCTGGTTTTGATGTTTGGTTTTGTCGACCTCGAGGTTTCCAATCGTGCGATGAGCCTTAGTAAGTCCCAGCCTCAAGCTTTTATTGTCCTCCTCAAGAGTTTCGTTCCATTGGCTCAGCACTTTGTTGTCTCTATAAAAATGTAAGCTATCCGCATCGGCCAGGTGAATCTGACGACGACTTACTTTTCAAGTTCCTCGATATAGGCCAAGTGGTCAATGATGGAAGCCACCATGACCTGAGATCCGGAGTTGATGGTCTGCGTCGCCGCAGAGGATGCCATTTGTTTTGATGCAGAGTTTTCTCTCGTGGGATAACGATATTCACCAAGGGGAAGTATATAAGAGGTTGTGATAAAGTTTTGGAGCAAGTAAGGTGGATCGTGTGCAGATGTAGAGTTGTGTAGTGAGTGATGATGGTTGCTCAAGCCGCCAATCCAAATGGAAGGGATGCCGGTCTTTATAAGAACGTGGCAGGTGTCCAGGATTCCAGTTCTATAGGATACATGCAGAGACGTAGTCACTCACGTGCGCCACCCTGTTCTTGCTCCAATGTCTCATGTCATTCTAACGCTAAGCTACTACCAAACTGCTGCTACACTATTCTGATACTATAGATGTGCTACCGATATTCTTTCAGAGACAGCCGCGTGGCAAATTACTTCGGGTCAGTCACTGTCTCGTCAAAGACGTGGCTGTCGAAACTGCCAGAAACAAGAAGTGCTATCGAAGAGATCTGAATTGGGTGTTCAGCCGAACGATATTGATACAACGAGATCGATCCTCAACTTTTGAGTCGTGGTGCAGAGACATGGAGAGGAGTAATGCAAGACAATTGTGCTTAGCTTGGACGAATAGCAAAGCAATAAATGTGCTTGCTTGATATTACTGATCTTCAACCATTACCGAGTGTGTCTACTGGAACAACAGAAAAAGCAAACGAAAATGTCTTTACTCTGCTTGTTTTACTTCGGTGGTGGCGCGTCTAAGATCGAAACCGGGAAGGGATCCAATACCGAGGTACCCCTGCAAGACAAAGAAAAGTAAGACATACAGCCTGGTTTGTTGCCTTCCGGGTTATGACGGTATCATTGGGGATGGAAACTGCATAGCCAGACCACTCTACAAGACTTTTCAATTTTTGATGTGTTGAATCCACATCCATCCATCTCGCTTCCGAAGCGCAGATTGTGTAATGCTGCCCAGGTGTGCGTCCATGACGTTATGAGATGTTCTTGGATTTTGTGGCTCAGACCGTTTGAAACTATTATCGGGTTTCGGACATGGTAGGAGCACTGTGAGTTTCACCGGCCACAAATTTGAAAGTTGTCGATAGTGGCGTGTCCGCTGCTATGAGTAGTCAATTCGAAGGGGACTCTTGATGTGGCGTTGCATTCACAAGACTGATGATATTCTTGCTCAAATACGACACAGAGGAGCAAAGGTGTTGAGCATAAGGAAACAAATGCTGGTAAGCGGGAACTATGCACAGGCCTCCTAAATGTCGATGATTGTGTTCATCATGCCGGATTTACAAAGGCTTTCCGGCATTGAGATTTGCCTGTCCATAGTCCACAAGACATGCTCTCCTACATAGAGCTCTCGTGAGCGTTGATTGTCGATCATTATCCCGAGATTGAGATGATGTGCTCGGTAAGTGATCATGACCTCCATATGTGCATGGATTCGGCGTTCGATATGTACAGCACGCTCAACATAGGGTGTGTGATGGTCATCGAGTAAAGACTTTTGAAAGCGCATAGCATATATCTTGTGACTAGGCAGTGTGGGGTACATTTCAGTGCGCTGGTACTGCTTTTCCTGTCCTCGTCAATAGTGGTGACGGCGGCGACGACACGACATCGTTCTTTGGGGCTTGCTGCTCCGCTCGGATCTGCGCCAAAAGATCGGGATACTAGTAACTTGTCAGTCACTGCCGGTTCATGCCCAGAGTAATGCCGTACCCATCGTTGTCCGACATCAGGATGTGACTTGACCCTATTCATCAAGGTGGCCTCTCCAAGGCTCTTCCACTTCCCTTTGACAAAGGTGAATTCGACGCTGTCTTGGCGGCCACCTGATCTCTTTATTGAGTCCTCCTTCATCTTCCTGATCCACTCTGGTATTTCATCGTTGAAATCTTCAAACCTTGCATCGAAGCTCACGCCTTGGAAAAATGGTACAGAGTATCTCGCTCCAAGGCCAGCCTCTGGACTTAATACCCGATGTGTGGTACTGGCACAAACTCCCCCAGTGAGCGCCTCCATGCCCTGACCAATTGCTACCACTAACGTTCCAGGCTTAGGAGGGCAATCGATCCACCGGCCATCGATATTCTGCGCTTGAAGACCTTTGTGCGGGCTTGCTTGTAGCAGGTAGCTGGTGAGCATGCTGTCTTTATGCGGTCCCACACCTTGTCCAGCAGAATCCGTTGAAGCATCAGGGTATTTGACGAGCTTGAGTTTGTGCTGTTGATCGGCATCGAAGAAGCGGGAAAAGGCTTCGGGTCGAAGTCCAAGCGCTTCAGCAATGAGTGACGTGAAGGTCATGCTGATGACAGACATGCGGCGTATATATTCTTCGTAGGTTGAACGGAATTCAGGCAAATAGGTAGGAGTCGGCCACTGATTCGGTCCTAGCATGTTGTACCATATGGGAGCCGTCGCGGAAGGTGTAGGGTGATTCGTTGACTTTTGACACAACAATCTAGTCAGCAATCTTGTTGTAACTCGCAATCTTACTAAGGATATTCGGCGTACCAAGTCTAGTTGCTCCCTCCAGTCCGCCTTCCCAGCCGTAACCTCGTTGCCAAGTCTTGAATATCCCAAGAAACTCTTCTCGTTCTTCATCTCAATATTCAACTTCTCCTGCTCAGGGAGAGTTTCGAAGAAGGCATGGCATTGGTCGATAACTCGTTGAACCAAATCTTCGGGCAGTCCTGTATCTGATATGTACAGGAAACCAACATTCAACAACGCGTTGCGCAGCGCTACGAGGAAAGTAGGCTTAGTTTCTGGCAAGAATGCTTCGCTCAGGCGGAGGAGGGGGATCTCAGTGAAGGATGCACTGGTAGCTATGGTGCTGGTCATGTCACTTCGATGTTCGGCTGAACTTTCGCTCAATAATTGACACTATCAAAAGAAACCCGGCGAGTTGTATGTGGAAGCGACATTAAGCAACCATGGCGTGCTCATTCCCCTCAATTCTCGCGTCCCCACATCCCCGCATCGGCCTTTGTTCGGAGTCAATTCCTTTCCATCCAAACAACTATGCAAAATTATTCACTCGGGATAAAGAATAGTCATCAGAAAAATAATTGTGCAACATCTCTCATATTACTTGAAACTACGCATTTGTACCGGCATCAACCAAAAGGGGTCCGTCATGGATCGATCGTGTCAAGCATTCCAACTTTACACATGGTCCTTTCGGGTGAGGAAGAGCAGAGTCACAGGGATAAGTGCAAAGACCAGCCTGGAAGCAAGTGTCTTCAGTAACGTCATAGCCAGCATTAGTCAACAGCAGCGCAGCAACACCATGTGGAGGATCTGTGACTGTCAAGTTATGGTCTTCGCCGTGCCATTATTGCTATGGGACCACATATCGTAGACGCGGTATTTCTTCCCGGTTCTGCTTGCGTACGACTCAGTCAAGATGAAGAACATGTCCTGTGTCTTTTCCTGCGAGTTGATATGCATGAAAACAGTACCCTAGCTTGAGTTGCCAGTCCAGTACTCCCAATCACCAGATCCACGGAAAGGATATACGGATTGCGGCTCATCGGGTCTTGATTGATCTTCAAGATTGCGATCGTCTCGGCTGATGATTCGGTCAGATCAGTAGCAATAATAACTGACCACTTGAGCAATTGCCCATGCTGTGAAGTGCGTCTTGATAACCTCTCTTGCCACGACACAAGGCTTCGCGACCTGGGATGGACGGGTAGTAATATATTGCCGGATTGCTCTACCAAGACTCCCACGACAGCCCATGCTACTTCACAAGCAGAGACGCATTACCAGAAGATGCTCCACCACATCTTGGCAAACCCTAGGTGAGGCACTTAGTCACCCTCGTTCAATCTCATTGGAGTTTGTGCCGTTTCTGCGTCAGGGGGTTTTTTCATTCTTCAACGGGAAAAAAGTACGCGTACTGGCAGGTTTGAGTATACAGTTCTTAAGAACAGATTCCCAAAACTTTGGCTCTTGAAAGCGTCCAGATATCCCGTTTTGATGTTCATTTATCATATCCCAGTGTCAACTCGTGTTGATGCCACAACCGAGTAGGAGTGGATGAAAATTCACAAGCGGTAAAGCAATGCAAAATCTAAAACAAAAAATGCGAGGTCCCGCAATATTCATTGAAATACCACATACCAACACCATGCCAAAATCAAAAAAAAAGTTCATGAATCCATGCGGACAATCCGAGTTTAAGTCCTAAGAACTACACCTTCTCCACCATCCCACCCGCCGCCTGTTCCATATCCTCATCCTCTCGCTTTTCACCCAACAGCCCAAGACCTTCTTCTTTTCTTCGTCTATTCACCTGTTGCCCGTTTTTATTCCCCGAAACCATATCCTTCCCGGCACTTAGTATCCTAATACCCAGTCTAAACACAAAGATCTTGACCGATCTTATTCTTTCTTTGAGCTCGCGAGAATTACTCGGGAGGGAGAAAAGGGAGGTGAGAGAGCGTTTCAGTCTGAAGATGCGGAGGAAGTAGGCGAGTGCTAGGAGGATGATGCAGAGGAAGATGTATGTACGACGGCCGGCTTGGAAGGAGGACGAAGGAGGACCGAGGGGGATTGGCTGCAAAAGTACCTGACATCAGTATACAAACTCATGTGTTGCTCCCCAACTTATCCCGTTCATGACTATTTTAAAATTCGCAGAAACGACTTACCTCAATACCCCAAACATCCCTCAAAATCATCGTCCCTTCCTCCTCCACAACCTCTTGCGTATCATTCTTCCTCACAACCCACATGCCCAACGTTTTCAACTCTTTATCCAAAGCTGTAAGCCTATAAACATCAAAGTTCTCCTCCACTGGTATGGCGCTTTCGAAACCTTGCCGTAGCGTCTCACCAACGAGTGCCCATTCTAGAGTTGATGCACTACGCCATCTGCGTCCCGTAGCACTGGCGGCATCAAAGTCTTCCCGATCAACCCCTTCGAGAACCCAGTATCGCTGCTCGGTTGCGCCATTCCACGAAACGAAGAATGCGGATTCGTTGAACGCGACATCGGGAGGCTGGAGCGGAAACCCTTTCCATTGGAACTTGTAGACTCGATAACTCTGAATTAGACCTGGTGTGAAACCGCCAGTAGGACCGTAATGCAATGGTGCGTATTGCCAATCACATATCACCTGTTGCCCATCAGATGAGTACTCTGTGAAAGCGCCTGCAAATCCGTAGCCGACGAAAATGTTGCCATTTGGAAGTTGTTGCACGGAACCTTGCGATTGCGTGATGTAGCCTTGTGGGTGGTAAGCTTCGCCAATCATCTCAGCGGTCATTGCTTTCTGATCGACGCGAAGTTTGAGGCCCCGAGAGGGTACGGAGTGATTCCAGTTGTTGCCGTGATTATCATAAAGAAGAATACTTTGGTCATTGTCCTGCCACGTCGCAGAGTGCTGCCCAAAGATATCTGTTGCGCGACCACCAGACAAATCTTTAAACATGTTGTTCTTTCCGCCGAGCTTCCATATGATTTCACCAGTCTTTCCATCAATGTAAGTCAAGCTCGAGGAATATCGCGCGGAAATGAGATAATTGCCCTTGTGATCCTTGGCGACACTATTCATGTGAAACCAATCCCATGCTGCTCTTGCTCCGACACCACCAGCCATGCGATATGGGTTATAGCATTCATCCGGGCCGAAGTGATCGCTTGCGCGCCATTCAAAAAGCAGCTCGTCTGTCTCGAGGTCAATTTCTTGAAAGAGGCAATCCCAAGCGTAGGATTCGTTGGCGCTGCCACCCCATTTCTCTAGATCTGTTATGCGCATGTCGTACACGGTGAGGAGAGCGGTGTTTTGAGGTGTTATGGTGAATTCATGAAGATCGGCACTGAAGTTTCCGTGGGCGTTGATGGTTTTGAACCTTTGATAGTTTTGGTCGTACTGTAGGTTGTTCGCTGGTTAGTACTGCATATCTACTCGGTACGACCTGACAAGCTATACCATATATACTAATCCTTGACCATGACCCATCGTATCTATGCCATGCCACCAGGTGAGATATTGCTTCCCCTTGTACATCTGCGGCTTGAAATTATACACTTTGTCATAGCCCTGGGTGTTCCATATCTGATGTCCATCCCGATCGAAGATGGTCGGACCTCTATGTGCTAGCCTGCTTCCTCGCACACCAATGAATATGTATTCGTCGTCATTGCCACACTGCTCCTCGTCCCATTGCCGCTTTAATAAGCGATAGGCGGGGATAGTTGATGTCTCGAACTTCTGCTCTGGTGTCCGTCCGAACTCTCCTACATCGTACTTTTCGGCATCGGCTATTGTAAAGGTAGGATCGTCTGCGATAGCAACACTAAGGAGATGAAGGATGGCGAAGAGGGCACTGGGTCCAAATAACATGTTGCGGTCCTGTGTGATTCGGGGGGTTATTGGAGGAGGAGACTGGGCGGGTTTATGAGAGGTGTGAGTGTCGCATGCTGCGAGTAGTGATTGTGTTGACAGTTGCTGGCGCGAATGGTTGTCGAAGATACTACTAGAGAGGATAATGGCTCGTCATTACCAATATCGTGGTATATGGTATATGATTGACAAGCAGTAGGAGTAGGAGTAGGAGTATTCCGAAGCGATGTCGTATTCTGGTTGTTGGTGGTATACGCCAGTAATGTTTGGTTGATACAAGACGAGGCGAGGGTCCGGCCTTGGCTCTAGTCAGCCGATGTTTGTGCGTATGTAAAATATGTGGCACCACTCATCCGCTGATTCTAGGCCTGTCTGTGGTGCCATCTATTGAATAAGTAGCACTTTGCTTGATTAGGACAAGCTTTTGTAGGATCCACGGAGTTGTACAGTACACTACAGTACACTACAGTACACTACAGTACAATACAGTACCTCTTCAGATGTGGTACATTTACTTCACTTTATCAACTCCCGTCGGTCCAGAGTCCAGACTGTCCAGCATTGTATGGTAGCTTATCTTTCATTGACGTACACCATACACCATATACTGCTTGCAGACTTAGTGCTCACCTCCGCAATGATACAATGTGAACAGTGGCGATTTGGAAGCGGGGGAGGCGTTAATGGTTATACAAAAGCAAACGCTCTTATACCCTATGTTCTCCTACATACAAGACCCTGGAATGAACCGTGCAATTACTGTATATCTTGATCCCCCATCTCGAAGCAATCACCATGTCGCATTCCAATTCTGTAATCCTTCCACCATCTTCATACACAATAGGCACTTCCTCAAACAGTGACACCCAAGTCACTGCAGCAGTCACACGACTCACATGGGGCGTGTTCGAACCAACCATGCGCCCCGCAGTGCTCATCGGGGTTACCATGCGAATTTCTGAACCAGGCAAGAACTCTACACTGTCGGGCGCTCAATGCAGCTTGACCTTCTCGCCAAATGCCGGTACGGCAAAAAATAATGTACAGATCATTGGGCAGCAGCCTACGCAAGTGAGAGGGCCGATGGTCCAGATCCAGGGTGTGAGAACGAACATGCCGGTTGATGCGTTCTTGGTGACACCAGGTAAAGATGTGCGCAGCAGGGGATCGATTAGCGAAAAGGACGACAGCAGCTTGGGTCAACCGGCCGGAACTGGCACTGGCGCAGGCAACGGATCTGTAGAACACAATGATATCATGGGCTATGGTAGCAATTCTCTCGCGGCACTACGTAACGCGTGGTATATCACCGGTCGTGTGCAAGCGCACGGAGATGGTCGACGAACTGCCACATGGAGCATTGAGAGCGATCCAAAGTGTTTGGAGAAGCTGCCTGGGGAGGTCAAGGTGGGTGTGATTGTGGACTGTGGGAAGGATGAGGAAGGTATCAGTGAGGATAATGTTGGATGGGACGATGGAAGTGGTGGCGGTAGTCAATGGGGCAGCATTCAAATGGAAATGGAGGTCAAGCCGACCCGAAGGTCCTTTTTGGGTGCGTTCAAGAAGGAAAGGCCGAGTTTGCGAATTGATCTTGTGCCAGAGAGGAAAATGGGTGCGATGGGTAGCGAGGTCCTTTTGACGGATGCGGATTTGAAGATGTGGGTTTCATAATGTCAAGTCGATGATGTTTGTGTGCGCATTTCTGTCTTTGCAGGTAGTGAGTTTCTTTGGACTTATTCCATGGGAGCAGACCTTATGTCGGTATGTTTCTTTAAGGCCCTCATTCATAATGAACCTCGAAATATGAGAATTTCTTTCAAATCGCAAATGTCAGAATAAGGCAATGCGATATGTTATCAACCAATGATGTATATGCAGCGAACAATACACAACATGCAGGGACGCCATTCAGCATGGTCGAGCATAATACATGATTTTCCGAAGTAAACGGTTACGTATGATATCAGCCGGCATATGATTTCCGATCACGGCAAAAGTTGGTATAACAAAGTGAAGAAACCAAATATATTGATGTTGTATATATCCACACTAAATAGACCCACAATATAATCCGCATAAAAACGCATATAACAATTGTGCGTCTAGAATTGTGACCATCTCTATGCTCCCTACTACCAATCTACAATAAGTATGTATCAAAAAAAACCAATCTAGTTCAATGCCGCTGGGGGAAGGTCCGCAGGAGGAAAGCAGCGGTCCGGGAAAGCACTATTTCCCCACCACTGCGGGAAGCTCAAGTTTGGCAAATTGACAACGAAGACGCAAACCTGTTGAGAAATCGTTAATGAGAATACCTTTTCTGCGATTGAGAACAGTCAACTTACCAAAGTCATAATCTGTGTTCCACAATCAAGGCCAACACCAGTCAGATAATTGTACTTCCTGAACCATACGGGTCGATAACGGAACAGATATCCCATGAAGATGAGGCAGAAGATGAACGAGGTGAGGAAGTTAGTCGTGCCGTAGTACGGGAAGAATAGACCTCCAGCAAAGATCAAAGTAGGGTTAAACCAGTACTCCATTTCCCAGTGAGGCTTCCATTTTTGCACAAGCCAAGTAGCGAACGTGACAACTGGTCCAATGATAAAGGCATAATAAACCCAGTGGTATTCTCCAGTAAAGAATTCTTTGGGGCCGAGAATACCCCAAATCATAGAAGTGGAATAATAGTAACGAGTATTGACGGCATCCCAGGCAACTGATGACTTTTGACCAATGAGATACGGTCGCTCATTGTCGACGACCAGTTGCATGAAACCGTAGTTCACGAATGGTCCGAGGAAGGTTCCCCATACTTGACCCCAGAACATCTCGCGTTCAGGTATTTTCCTAGACAAAGTTAGTACGTTGTCCAGTCTATTAAAGAAGGAAAATTATACATGTAAAATCCGAATTTGTAGTCGGATATCAAATTCAAGTTTTGTTCCAGGATAGTCTTGGCGTATGTGGTCGCAGCAAGTACAGCTGTAGGCTTGCCAGGGAAGAGCGACCCTGCAATTAGATCGCCGAGTAACGACATGCCAATTTGTGTGTTCGCAACACCCCAGAGGATACCATTGGGCCAGGTAAAGATGAAGGATATTAAGCTGACGACAATGAAACCCCACCAAGGAAGACGCATATTCCCTTCGTAAAGTTGAGCAATACCAAGAGCAGCGCAGACTACTAGAAGTGTCAAGTACCACCAATGAGGGACACGCTTGGATTGCGCCATGAGCTTGAGATATGGGTCTTCGTAATCATTCGCTCGGTTGCCCCAGGCATCTTTAAGTGAGTTATATGCCAGAGGACCGTACCACAAGATTGCGTATGTCATGGACGCTGTGATTGCACAGAAACCCCAGAAGAAATACATGACGTAACTTGGTGACCAATAAGGGCGACCATACTCCGCCAGGGCAGTTCGGTTTAGTTCAAAGGTATCCGTCATGATCATTGTTGGGTCGTATATACTGCCGTTAGAAGTATAGGTGCCGGTATCCATTGGTGCAAAGGATTGCGCGTTCATGGTGTTGGTGAAGTACATGATTGGGTAAAGAAACCAGATCAAGAACATTGCGAAAAGTGCCGGATTCATGTTTGCCCAAAGAGGTGTGTCTGGGATCATGTCCATCAGTAAAGAGCTATACAGCATCACAGTACAACCTTAGAACGACCTACACAAAGGTTGAAGGTAGGAAATATAATTCCAGTCCAATGAGAAATCGAGCAAGCCCTGATACTATTAGCGAGTATCACACCCATAGTTCAGGCTATACTGACAAAACCATAGGTCCCAGAACCCAAGATGAATGCCTTCCAGTGACCGTGACCAAACCAGCAAACCAAAGGAAGGGAGCCTAGGAGAGGGAAGAAGAGTTGCGGTAACCACTCATAAAAGAAAGCGCATGAAGCGACAATGGCAAAGTATTTGATAGATTGACGTGCGACGGATGGGTTCTTGTGCATTGAGTTGAACAGGGCAACATTGGGGAGCACACCAGGATAGGACATCTTTGGTGGGCGCACAAGAATATCGCGGTATAAACCACAAAACCCGTATCCTATCATCTGTGTGCAGATCAAGAACACAATGGACCATCCTGCGTTAAGCTTCTCGCCATAATAAAGTTCCATAGCAGAAAGAGGACCGAGACCATAGGCGGTGTAGCACTTGGACATGAAAGATCAGCATGAGCATTACCGAACCAACAGGGATTGAGCTGAACTCACACTACCCCAGTATGCTACTACAATCAAGGCGTGCTCCTTTGCGTTCCATGGTCCCGGGTTAAGGCTCCATTTGAATCCAAATGTGTTGAATTGGCGTTTCGGTAACCATCTTGCCATGATATCACCCATACCCCAAGAGAGCAACTGGATGGCATAACTGGTAATGGTTGTTGTGTATGGCTTGAAGTAATAAAAGGTGGAGAGACCACATCCGACAAGTACCCAAAAGGTTGAGAGGAACCAGAAGCGAAAGGTCAAGATGGGCTCTCTATACAGAATAGGTCAATCATTGTGCTAATACCCTTGTGAGCTGGTCACTCACGTAGGGTCATTCCTCAAGTCGACAGTCCTGGCGACGAGTGGGATGGGATAATCCTTGAGACGAGGATCAATAACCACATCATCGTCCTCAGCGATGATTCCCTCGCCGAGCGGAATTTCCTCGACATGTCCGTGTAGATCTTTCGCAGCAACGTAACCCTTAGCCACCTCCAATTCCTCTAGCTCTTCTTGTCCCAAAGTTTCTGCCACAGAGTGATTCCTCTGTAGTTTTTCATTTATTTCTGTAAGATGACCTCCGAGCTTCTCACTATCGAGATCTGTCTGGGTGTGGAGCTCGATCTTGTCGTCCATGATGAAAAATTACCAAACAAGGGCTGGTGACAAGACTTGACTGTTGTCGCAAAAGAGAGACAAGCTTTGTGCATGGCAGACATGCCAGGGCATATAATGGAAATGAGTCCCATGCCACGGGGAAGGGTGATACATCTCAAACGTACAATTACAGATTTTCTGCCTTGGTATCGAGGAGCGATCAGATAAGCTCTCGTTGTGCCAACAACATGAGACATGTCGCCTTCCGCTTTTGGCAGTAGGACTCGCGGATATCAGGGCATTGCATGGAAGTGAAAAGCATGTATTTCTTGCTATCTTGCCAGCCATTGCAAAGTACGAAGTTACATGGAAAACTCGGCACGTTGGTGATTCCCGAGATAGTGCTAATTGTTTTTGCCCAGTTATCATTGGCGGGGTGATGCGGACTTGCCACCACGAGGGGTACTGTAGGGGTAGGGGTAGGGGTTATCCGCCACTTCCAGAAGAAAACGAAGAAAGGAATGGCGGGGTCTGGGGTCTGGACAGGACAGGACAGGACAGGACAGGACGAGACAATCATCATGAAACAATCGGTCCGTTGCTCCATCCGATGATGTGAATTATAACACTAGGACCAAGACCTTTGAGCCTGTGCCATAAACCTTGATTAAGACATATGGCGCAACACAATACAGTTACTGTGATAGCAATGGACATACGCAAGCACGGTTAGTGGCAAGTCCAGACGAGAGTTAGATAGGAAGGAGGCAGCATGCCTCTCCAAGATGTGCAGAACCTTCGTATACGCTTGATGACGAACACCAAGATGTATAGTATAGTATACTCTACCTGCAACAAGCTACATACGAAACACCATCTCACACCAGTGAATAAAGAACGTAGATAGTCCGGAATCAATACGTATTGTTACTTGTCTCTATTATAATAGCAGCTCCGTGCTCGTATGTTGATAACCATGTGGCTTTTCAGCCCTAGATGCTTTACTTGTTATACCCGTATGAAGTATGCAGCTCCTGCTCCTGACTCCCATGTCATGTCATGTCATCATGAGCTCGTGCCTCGTGCCGGTGTTTGTTCCTTGATCGTGTCAATGTCGTATATTGCGTCGTGAAACACGACAAGACGCAGCATTTCACATCATGTGACCAGAAACGGACCTAATCGCCAAACCCCGTCCAGCAAATCCTGAAACACCCTCGACCGCAACCCTTACTTTTCACACCACACACCAATTGCCTTCCAACACACCTCCTATACGAAGTCCACGAGCTCCATCGACTCGTCTTGCCTGCACCCTTGTTACACCTCGTCTCGTTATGGAGCTGTCCCAGGTTCCAAATAGCGTCAAAGAGTCCATGACTGCACATCTCCTTCGACTTCTCACAACACGAGACTATCCAAAAACGATCTGCCCCTCTGAGGTCGTCCGCAGTCTCTCAACACAAGATTTGCAAGATGCTGGAGTCGAGCGTTGGCGTGACTTGATGCCAGCTATCCGCTCCATGGTGTGGGAACGTATGGATGGTGGGGAAGTGGAAGTGCTCCAGCACGGGGAGGTTCTTCCTAGTCGAACACGGCTTGAAGACGTGCGCGGACCAATCCGAGTACGCAATGTTGTCTGATTCAAACACTTCTTCGGTCGCCTTTGCGCTTTACACGGCATTGTCGTCTTTAACAGGAGCTTTGGATTGCGTATGTCATTACTGCAAACGCCGGCTACATCTATTGATTATCCACAGATGAATCCAACCACAACAATATTCGGAACCGCTTGTTGAAAGCGCCCTTTCTGTAACTCGAACAACCCGAAATGCGCGCATCATCGCGCGTTTAACACTCAATGCCATCGAATTCGTCATATAGCGGTGCGATTCGAGGTTTCAATGGCCTGAGTACACATCACAGCTACCAGTGCTTTTGCCCTCATGCAGTATGCAAATCGATATCAACACAGCGATCTCTACCCCCACAAATATCATCATGACACATAAATATTGGGATTCTCCAGCCACTCAGATCAATCGATGCATTATACGAGTAAAAGTCGCTCCGGGAAAGGGAAAGGAAGAGTTGACGAGCGTTGCGTTAAGACATATATATTGAACACAAAAGGAAGAAGGCCGAAGCGAGACACCTAGGCTTGGCGCTTGCATTTTGAGACCTATGTCGGGAGGTACCGGGTGCAGGAGCACGATGGAACTCTACCCGACTGATTTCTATGACATACTCATGTGCTCAAGTCAAGTTTCATATGAATAGATCCTTGCTGTACTCTCGTATAAGGAGCGTGTTGGCTCGTCAATTTTCAGATAACGGTGCACATTACGTCTTGGCCGTTTTCTACGAAACCTTTCAGATTACTGCCAACTTTGGAAAAAGTCGTACCATTTCGACTGCAATTCACAATCAACTTTGTTCATATACCAAGAAGATATGTTGAAGTTTGGGCGTACTAAAGAGGTCAAAACTGGTCACTCATGGTCATGCGCAATTATGAACAGTTTGGTAAAATGCATTGACAATATTTGGCCATTTTATCGATTTTATCGGTGGAGTGGGGATAGCCGTTTGGGTGGAGCACCAAATACCGGTTCAAATTCTTGACTCAGTACCTATGAACTCACTATCAGCGGATCAGGGCTCCGGGGCACGATCTTTCCTCTGCGACGAGAGAAGACTACCACACGACTGTTGTTACAATGCATTTGTTCAGCGATAAGCATTTCTCTGCTCACCAATCACTGTCAGGGTTCACGAGTCCGCTGAGGACGTTGTGGGGATTTAATTACTGTGCGCACTGTTAGCACCATATCATCATGATGCTCGATACAAATCTCCTTGTTGTATTGATCATCAAGGAACAGTTATGGCGTATGCTTGCCGTGGCCTGTGTCCATGAAGGATGCTACTTTGTTTGCGAGGGTTATGCGACGTTATCATGAAAATTGCGTAAAAAGGTTGTTGAACGACCCTCGGATCAATACCCAAACAATTATATGTTGTTCCATGGAAACGAAAATCGTTTTTCAGGACAGTCCTTGCGTGTTCAGTGATATTCTGTGCGTAATGTCAGTCTATCTTGCGGCGTACCTGTACATGTTGCCAGTCTGTGCGTGTTGCCAGTCTGTGCGCGTTGCCAGTGCTCTCACCTTGCACGCACACCCTCGCAGCTTCCTCCTCTATAAAAACTTCGTGGACCTTCTCTTCGGACTCTCGTACACTCTTTATCTCTTCTCACCCTTCACATCAATCATTAACTCATATTCATACCCATTCATCCCTTCCAATTCAATCATTCTTTAATATTCGCATGCACTAGCCGCTGTGCCATTCATCAATACCATCAACAACAATGTCTACCTTGCCAAGAATGAACTGCGAGTTCACTCCCCACATTACGACTATGGAACCAGCTGTCGACAACTCATGTGACAGACGACCCTCAGATCCGAAGCATTTTCATTATGGAGAGCCTCAAAGTGCTGTTTCAAGCAGATCAGGATATGGCAATGTAAGCGGTGTCGGAGATCATGCTGGTACCAGGAAGCCTAGTGACGTTTCGTCCGATTCTAACAATAATTCTCTTTTCAAAAAGTATACCCACGTTTCCATATCTCCAGACGATGCTCAGCCTGCGGCAATTACACAACCGGACGAAGAAAGGCACGTTGCAACTATCCTTGGCGGCCTAAAAGAAGACCTAAGGAACCACCTATCAACTTCACTGAGCGTTGGACCAGCGTCGCATAGGACGTTACCACTCCCAGTAGGGCGCCCAGGAGCCACTTATGGACCCATCAATAACGGTGGCTATTCGGGGAACGGACAAGCTTCATACATGGTGGACCCAACTCGTCCTCGTTGTGCACAGCCTATTCTCAGACCCCAAGACAATATAAGCGGCTGTCACCTAGAGTCAAGTGCGGTAGCGCATCGGCAGCAATATTCTGACCGCCAACAGTACTATGGTTCGAATATGAGTTTCGCTCAGATCGAACCATACAATGCACCTTATGAATCTAGGCACGTTTCAAATCGGGCCACCTCGACGTCCAGCCATGTACAACGCCATAGACGATCTGTCCGCGAGCCCTATCATCCATACAGCCGCGAAGGTCGATATGCAATTCCAACCCGGCGTACACACGAGACCCTGCCGCCCTTGGCGATTCCAGCCCGAGAGATTGTGCCAGTCCGGGATCCCACTGAAGGCAGATCACAGCTCAATGCAAGTCCAGCGAGTGAAGAAGGCACTGAGGATTCATACCCGCGTCTCCAGAATGTGCAAAGTGGAAAGCAGGTCTGCCATATTCGCGGGCCAGGCTGTGACGGACAAAATTTCCGCAAGTCCATTTCTCATTTCTTTGGCCGTAACAAAAGCGAGACCAAGAAAATCCCGGATGGGCTATGGCTCTGGCATTGCCGCAAGGACTACCAGCAACAACGCTATAATATGAAGAAAGAAAACAAATACTGGATTGTGCAATTAGATTTGCTCAGAGAACAGCTTCATAGATTCGAAGATAACTTGACTGGTCTCAGTTGGCGTATTCAATGGCAATCCGGTCTCGACAGGCTGGTCTCGCTTGCTAATCAGAAGGATCCCGCCAATCGACGAGCACAAGAAGACGCCTTAGCGGTCAGAGAGGTTCAAGGCGCTCTGCAAATCAATCACCTTATTGGCGACAACAAGACAAATGCAGATATCCACCACTTTATCAATGAGATGGAACGCGTCCTCGATGCCGGTCCAATTGACAAAGATACCAATGTCTTCAGAGTTGAGTTCCTACTCAGTCGCTTTACAGTCAAAAAGTAGAAGACGACATGTCTTTTATATCATACGACAGCTACATCATACGAGGAGAGCAAAGATTTTTGATATTGCGAGCCACGGTGCTATATTTGGGTATCAAGATTTCCATGAAAAAAATTTTATCAAAAAAAGTGCGAGGTTTTGGGTTTGGCTATACACATTCGGATTTTTGCTTTTTGGTTTTGGTTAAGAATATTGGGATGAGCCAGGGTTATATGGATCAGGTTTCTTTAAGTTGTTGGACTTCTGCCTAATAATGCTGAGCCCTTCACAGAACTCAGTATCACTAATAATTCTTCAGAGTTCGAGTTGACAGGAGGTCTACTGTTTACTCCGACGAGGCTCACTGCACTTTGTATTCCAAAAGTTTGGGGGATTTGTGGTTTTGAGCGTTTGAGTTTATGGCGTTGGAGTCAACTAGGGTTTTGGATTTTACCGCATCGAGTCTGACCGAGTCTTACTGTACTCATTAATACTAATGTTAATACTGTTGCTAGCACCAAAAGTCGTATCAAATCATATCTTTCAATCTCCTTCTTTAATGCTGATTTGGTGAAGTTCGTGGCTATCTGTAGTGTCTATGACGAGCAGATGATGTTTGATAAATCATCTTTACGACTCCAATGCTTCGACCGCAGTCGACCTGCGTCCACCGCACCAACAAACTCGACGTGGAATCAACATAGCGAAGGGCCTGTATTGTCTCTGGATCGAGCGTCTGACAAATACTGATACACAAGTGGCCAACTCTACAGCTTCGATTTGCATGCCTCCATCGCACCAGAAAAGTCTACGTAGAATCAACACAGCGATGGCCCGTATTGTCTATCATGGAGCGTTTGACAAACACTGATACACAAGAAGTCTACACTACAGCCTCAATTGGCATGTCTCCAACGCACTAGAAAAGTCTATGTGGGATCAACCAGCAATCATTGATTCCTGCAAGCACTTTTCATGACCACTTTGGGGTGCTGAGCAATGATGAGCAATGGTGAGTAATAGTAAGCAATATCCACAGTACTTCTAAACAGAGTGATTATATGTGATGCACCTTGATGGCAAGACTTTAAGTGTGGTTAACGATTGGCATGCCTCCATCGCACCAGGAAAATCTACGTGGAATCAACCAACGATAGTAGGTTCTTGCAAGCACTTTTCATGACCATTTTTGGGATCTTGAGCTCTGGTGAGCACATCAACAGCATTTTCTAACAGAGTGACTGCATGTGATACACCCTGATGGCAATACTTCATGGGTGGTGGTTTACGAAGAACAACACCTTGTGAGCAAACTAAGCTTTGCCATTCATGTCATTGCCACAAGCAAATCGAGCAGACATGATCGTTTCGGGAACTTGGCGAACAAACTGGAGATGGCGATGAATGCGTCATGCACAATGAAAGACACAATACTAGTGTGACGTTAAAACTGGATATGAAAGTCGTGTGGCCATAAAACTGACTGTTTGGGTACGAGTATGGGCACAGGAGGAGACGCGTGAAGATGATGGACTTCATGGCAGACACGGCACGTCAGCTCCATGCATGGAAGCACATATCCTAAAGGTAAAGGTTGATTGGAAAAGACCAACTTTCATATACGAACAGTCTACTGTTGCTTTGACTTGACTAGATGTCTAACGCGAGCATATTTGCTCAGGTTCTTACTTAACACGTATGGATAGGTCGTGAAACATGACTTTTGAATGCTCCTACGGCTGGTCATACTGCGTTGCTCTGGGGTTATCTTCCAATAACGAGGAGGTTGTATTTTCCTTTTCGAGTAATTAATGTGTGTGTACAGGTGTCTATTAGCTTCACTCTTGCTCAAGCCCTAGCTCTAGCTATACGCTGGGCTCAACATAGTATCCTACGTTAAATGGCTTCCATGCAAAAGTCCCTCAATGACACTGAGATGGTACCTAGGTATGGTTTCGAACCTATGCAAAGAGAAAGCATCCCTTGCATTCGTGGATTGTGAATCATGTTTCAGGGGTCATACACAAAGACCACAATCAACTCTGCCATGGTGGGTGGAGGACGGAGGTGCGGTTAGGTTCGATCCTCACAGAGAGCATCCCTCGTAAACATAAGTGAAAATCATTTTTCTAGACATGAGGACAGAGTAGCCACTGCAGCAGCCAAGAGCTTGAAGGCATAAACGTGCAATCGATCATGATGGTCGTTGAGGTGGATGAAGATCGTGCGCGTTCATTAGATCTCGATCAATGCAGATCTTGACTTTTTGAAAACTGTCGCCGTGACGCACGGCCGGTGGAACATGAACAACGTTCGGGTACACTTGGCCTGCGCTATGCCTCATAGTCGCCACTTCGTATCGTATCGTACTCCATGCGCATGGAGTCATCGATCGACCGGGCCACAAAGCTCGATATGGTACCATCATTCTCTCAACGAGTGAAGTGAAGAGAAGTGAAACAATACCCGACTACAGTACGGTACTGAACTGTAACTGCCAAGACAAGAGGCAAGAAGCAAAGAAGTTAATAATGGAGTCGCGGAACGAGGTGGATTTGAGTGTGGACTCTGTGGAGTATGGAGTAATGAACCACGGGGCGGCGATCGCTCTTTGCCACTCGTAAGGCTGTTGGCCCACTCGTAAGGCTGGCCTGGGTGGGAGTATTGGCTTGGCACTTGGCGGCGGGGCGGACAGAGGGTGGAGAGTACAACATTAGTGCTGGTGTACGGTACGGCCACGAACACGAAGCACGAGCAAGATGCCAAAAGACTTCCCCCCAAAACAAAAGAAGATGTGCTTTGCAAAAAGCTGCTACCTTGGGGAAAAGAAAACAATTGCAAAAATAATTAAATAATCACTATATAAAGTCATTTAGACTACCCCTTTACGATATCTTGCATCTTGTGACACTCGACAAACACCGGGAGAGAACATACATTACAGGTTTTGCGCCTGCTGAGGCTGCTGAGGCTGCTTCTCTTGAAGCTACTTTCTCGTGACACTCTACAAACACCGGGAGAGGACATGCATTACCGCTTTAGCGCGTACTGAGGCTGCTTCTCTCTACTGTGCTCTCCATTGCTGTAACCCTAATGGCCTCTCGTACTGAGTGCTAGTGCTGGTGCCAGCAACAGCGCCAGCGAGTACTGGAAAGATGCATTACCCGAAGACAGATGATGCTCATTCCAAACGTTTCTATGCAGTTTTATATTATCGTTACAAGTACCGCAATATCGTTCTCCTTCACTGCGCTGCCTCCTACCCTACCTCCTACCTCCTATATCCTACCTTACCTCTTACCTCCTACCCTAGCCTCTTACCTTACCTACATCAAAGCTGCGGCAGGCAGGCAGATAGACAGAACAAGGCTACTACCAAACCAAGCTAAGCCAAGGTAACAGGCCAGCTGAACTGACTTAAAATAGTAGATGCGCTGGCCTGTCCTGCGCTGCCCTCCCCTACGCTGCCCTGCCCTTAGTAATAGTAGTAATGTACCTGCATGCATGCCCCTGTTCGGAGGGCCATATAGGGCAGGGCAAGGCAGGGCAGGGCAGGGCCACGCAGGTATTTCCAGGCTACAGCACTGGGATGTTATCTAGTTGTGGTAATCAATACCTGTCGCAACTCGCATAAACTCCCGTTTCTAGAGCGAAACAGGCAGCAGTATACTATCAAATTAACAATGGTGCGTTTCTTAATTTTTTTTGCCTTTTGACGTTATATATATATATATATATATTATATCTGTGATGGACTAAGTGAGACGGGGGGTTTGATTGATTCAAGCCCATATATGCTGCTTCCAGGCATTTCAGATTAAGTCTTGAGAAGAAGGTTATTTATAGAGGTTGCCAAGGCTACAATGAACGTCACTTTCTTAAAACGCAGGAGTATTCTCAAGCGCATTCTTTTGATGGAATTTCAATCGATGCGGTTCATGTGTTGGTTGAATTGCAAAAAAAGTGGTTTATTACTGGTCTTTCTATATTGAGCCCTTCTATTCTCAAACCTTACCCACAGTATCCATTATCCTACAACCAGTAGTTGTCTGGTATCTATAGTGGAAAAAAAAAAAATGACAAAACGCCAAAACGCCCACTCCAAATCCCCATTCGCATAATCCTTCTCCATAATCATACTCCATAATCTACCACTACTCCTTCTCCTTCTCCTTGTTCACCTTCTCATTCTTTTCATCCTTGTTCTTCCTCTTTCCCTTTGTCTTTGGCACTCTCACAAGCCAATACAACGCAACGGCCGCTGCTATATTGAATATAATGTACGCCCACATGATCCCAAAATTCCTCCACCTATTAGCATAATGACTGCTCACCTGGCTCAAAAACGTATTTGTCGAGCTAATCGCACAAAACTCGCAAGCAGTCGTCGTGGTATTACTGATCAAATACCCGCCATTAGTTGAGATCCACGGCTTCATGTAAGTGCCACAGTCTGATCCGGAAGGAGGATTGAAGCGGAGGAGTTCATTGGAGGCGCAAATGACGCGGGTATTGGCGAGGCCGGTTGAAAGCATGCCATCGACGAGGTAGGTGAAGGGGGAAACGCGGTACATGAAGATCCAGAAGTGAGGAAATGTACTTGGGGATGCGAGGACACCGCAGAAGATTAGACTGAGACTGAACATGAGATTTCCAACGTTGCCTGCGGTTTCTGCGGTATCGATGGCGGCAATCATCATGGTTGCGAAGGTGGAGGTGAAGAGCATAAATGTTTCGATGAAGAGGAACATAAGTGCGCCGCGCTCGTGGACGGCATTTGTGGGTTCGGCATTTCTGTAGAGTCCAATGGGGTAATACCAGCAAAAGAAGATGATTAGACCGGCCAAGGCGTTCCATGGAAGTTCGACAAAAACGCTGGATAGGATAAAAGCTTTCCAAGAGTAAGTCTTGCTTGGGCGCTCTCTGGCTTCATAGAGTGCTCGTTGAGTGACAAAGAGTGGCATGATTTGTTGTGTCAGTTGACCAAAGATGGTAAGAAGCATGAAAATGGAAAACATTTGGTTCTGTAGTGCTTGTTGGCTGGTACCGGCACGGTAGAAGGAGAATCCAATAAAGAGAGCCGAACCGGTGACGAGTGAGAGTTTAGAGTAAATGTACGATGGTGTGCGCCAGTATTGTTGAAAAACACGTCTTTGAACTTGGAGAAGTTGTGTCATGAATGGTGCGGCAAATTCACGATAACTGGCTTTATCATTGGAACCGACAGTGGTGACTTGCTGGAGCCGACCTTGCTTCAATTCTTCCAGCTCATTGCGGACACCAGCACGTTCCTGACTGTTCAACCAAACCTGATGCCAATCAATGTCACTGCGGGAACCTGGTGCGGCACCAATGACTTCAAGCATCCACTCGGCTGGATTGGCATCGGGTGGACATGGGTGGGCACCATTCTTTTGGAAGTAAGAAGTGAGAATTGAGGAACCTTGGCCCACTTCGCCAAAGTAGATGGTTTTACCACCTTTGGCAAGAAAGAGAAGACGGTCGAATCGTTGAAAAAGCATTGCGGACGGTTGATGAATCTGTTTCGATTGTCAATCATCGCTTGAAAAGCATGTTCAATTTAGCTTACAGTGCAGAGGATAGCTTGGCCACTCTTTGTCAACTTCTCCATGAGGTCACAAATCGACCAAGAAGTTTGACTATCCAAGCCAGAGGTTGGTTCGTCCAAGAAGAGCAAGAGCTGAGGCTTAGCTGCCAACTCAACTCCAATTGTCAAGCGCTTGCGCTGTTCGACATTGAGACCTGCAGTGGTCAGCTACTGTTGTTACATTGCCAAGGTTACATGACTAACCTTCTCCAGGCACACCAACAACGGCATCCGCGTACTCCTCCATTTCCAGAAGTTTAATAACCTCATCAACGTACGCAAGCTTTTCGGATCTTGAAACATGTGCTGGTTGTCTTAGCAAAGCGCTAAAATTGAGGGCCTCTCGCACGGTGCTTGTCTCGAGGTGCAAATCCTGCTGTTGAACATAGCCAGTCTTGCGCTGGAAGGACATATCGCGCTGTCGACCATCAACAAGCATCTCCCCGGAAATGACACCCATGGTAGTGCGTGTTGCCAACACGTCTAGGAGTGTAGTTTTGCCAGCGCCAGAAACTCCCTAGTGTAGTCTGTCAGAACACGGTATTTGTCACAAGCAAAAGGCATTTACTTACCATAAGAGCCGTCAAGGTACCAGGTTTCACCCATCCATCAACATGATCCAGGATTCTTCTTGTTTCGTTCTTGATCTTGACATCATAGCATACATCCTTCCACTGAAATATTGCTGTTTGCTTTTCAATCATGGCAGAAACATCTTGCTCAGCAGCAGCGGCTTTCTCCACGTTGGCAGGACGGCCAGTAGCAGCTTCCATGTCGTCTGGTGTTGTCTTGGCCAAAGCAGCCGGTGTATGTCCGCGTCGGAATACAAGAACCTCGCCTTTGGACTTCTTGGAAGAGATGAACTCAGTCGCAGTAATGTATGCGGCTCCGAGACCAATGACAAAGGCAATGATGATGCCAAAATTCCTTGTCAGCAAGTCAGTAACTGTCGATACTGTGACACTCTTGATACAACCTACCTCCATTTGTGGGAATGCTGATATTGGTATGAACTCAGGATGTATGTGCCACCTGCGACAAAACTTGACCCTGCTGTGGCTCCCACAGTTTGACAAACTTGGTTGAGTGCGCCAACATTGGTGTAGCCTGGTCCAGAAGGTATCAAGGTCGTGCATGTGTAGTCTCTCCCGTTGAACTCGTTGACCATCAGGCTCTCAAAAGCATAGCCGACAACATCCAAGTAATTAATCCATCGTGCCCAACCATGCATATATGGAATTGGCAGAGCGAAACCAGTGTAGATGATAATTGCCAGGATCAGTAATGCCGCAGGAGACAAAGCTTGTGACAATGTTCGAGAGACGGAAGCGATGGTACGAAACATCATAGACATGGCAAGCGTGAGCGTGAACGAAATCAGACAGAAGAAGAAAAAATTGCCTGGTTCGCGGCGGAGGTTAGTCATGAAATAGATGATGATGTTGAATATGATGGCATTGCAAATCTTGTATGGCATATCAGTCAACATGCTGGCAAACGCCTCGGCGGACGGATGGTAGAATGCATAGCGGGTATGTTTTTCGACAATAGGTCGTTGAGCATAGAGGGTCAGAATTTCCAGAGCGGAGCTAAAGGCGTTGAGCAAGAGCGCGAAAAAAATCAAGGCACTTCTTGAGTAGAATGACGACGTTGTAGCAGGCAGATTGTAGAAGACAGATCCAATAATGAGAGCCATGGCCGCATTGCCGAAAAGCTGAGTAAAAGTCAGAGTGGGATCAGCTTTTAGTCGCCAAAAGCCACGCTGCAAGCAAAGCATCACTTGACCAAAATATGATAGTGTATATGGGGAAGAAGCACGCTGTCGCTTTGACTGTTGAAGTCGCCGGGAGGTTTGGAAATCCTGCAAAGATTTGCCACCATATGGATGCTCCTGCTCGTATTGATCAATTTCACGCATGAGAGCGGCATGATCCTCGCTCGACTTCCAAGCTGTGGCGAAATCATCAGGCGTTCGAGGTACCCTCCCCTCGAAGCCGTCTCGAGCAACTCTCTCACCAGGGGAAGTCATTGAAGTCAAGAAATCTGCAGTAGTTTGACGATCTGGGCATTGATAGCCGAGTCTCTCAAAGTAACCCCTAGCGGAGGTGGCAGGACCAAAGTAGATTTGACGACCCTCGTAAAGAACGAGAACTTTGTCGAAAATATCATACGCGCTTTGAGGTGCTTGGTAAATGGCCACAGCCGATGTGGCACCGACAATGTCGGCGCTCGTACGCAGCGTCCTACAGAACTCGATGGCGTTTGCACTGTCCAATCCACGCGTGCTATTGTCCCAACACTGTAAAGGTGCTCCGGCTAGAGCGGCTTCGGCAATGGTAACACGCTTCCGCTCGCCGCCGCTGACACCTCGGATAAAGTCATTACCAACTTTTGTATTGATTGTATGCGAGATACCAAAGACTGCCATAATCACGTCTCTAGCGTAGGTGGCATAGAGCTTGCGGCTGAGCCCACCTGGAATAGTTCGTGGAGCTCTTGCTTGCGCTGCAAAATTCAGTGTATCGCCAACCGTCATTGAAGGGAAGTGAACATCAACCTCGGCGGTATATATGGCTTCACCTCTAAACTCGTGATGCATTTGTTTTGGAGATATGCCTTGATAGTTGATCATAGCGTTGGAATCCACGTAGAATCCATGAGTTTCGCCGCTGATGGTTTTGAGAAATGTTGTACAACCGCTGCCCGGAGGTCCAAGCACAACCAGAAGCTCGCCGGCATGGACTACACCATCCAAGCCTTGCAGGATATCAATCTTCCGTTGCCCGCCCTTGAATAATTTTCGAAACGGTCCTACAAGTGAAAGTATGGCATTTCCGACATTCTTTTGGTAATCGGTCGCTGAGCCGAAGCCATGGACGTTGAGATTTCGAAAAGCAAACCCAGCTGTGCGCAGCTGGAAATGTTCAGGATCGCGAGACTCGAGGTTGAGAAGTGCCTTTGCCCATGCTTTTGGCTTGAAATTTGCCGAATGGGGATCGAGGACTGAATCCGGCTCAGGTTCAAAAGGGTTCTGTTGATAATAGACGGCGGAGGCAACAGACTGTTCGGTACGTGCGCGGGTCAATTGTTCGGAAGGTCTTTCGATCTGCGCAGAGTCTCTTGTGTATTTGCGAGCAAGTTCTAGCACTTGCTTGTTGCGCCGTGAAGCTTCGGCCCTCTCTTCCCTGGTTGTCTTGCCTTGTAATGAATATTGTTTGTCTGAATCCTGCTCCGGCTTTTCATCGTCCTCCTCTGCTTCCTCGACTTCTTCCTTGTCTGTTGAGGAGGATTGCCTTCGCCCATAACTTTCTCTCGATCGTCGTGGCGACATGGCAGTGGCAGCGAAGGAGGAAGCTCTATTTCTAAATGATCGGGCATCTCTTGTTTCGGAAGGCGCAGTCTCAGTTGTGAATGCATTTCCTCTCTGACCAACACCTTCTACGTTTGAAGCGGCGTCATAGTTGCGAAAGACACCAATGCCGGTGCCTACGCCGGAGAAGGCCATTCAGTTGAGTAGTCTGAATTATGGTGAGAAAGAACTGAGGGGATGTTAATAAGTATGGATATTAGAGAAGATCGGCTCGGCAGAGGTATAGGGTAAAGGCGTCCTCTTGTAGGCGACGACGACCAAGGCTTCTTCAACAGGCAAGAGAAGGAAAAAGAAGACGATGATGACGAAGAAGATACAGGAAGATAATAGGCAATCTACCAGCCAAGCACAAAGACTAGGGTTGAGCTGATGGGCTTGTGAGTCGGATACGCGGCTCTGTCAGTTGCGTGGGGGTCGTGTTCGCATCATAAATATCAGGTACAATTAAGTGACGACAATAATTATGTAGAGTAGGGTACAGTAATAATAGGTACCTACCTTAGGTCAGGTTAAGAATTAGGCAGAGGAAACGTAGACCCCTGTATTCTGGCCCCGTAAGTCCTTAATTTAGGCGATAAGTCACCAATATTCTAGGGGCCAATACTCCATAAACATCGAGGCTGATCACCTACCTTAGCCACACTACTGCACTTCGTATACGATACAGTAGTACTCTAATCCTTGGCAGAACATCGGGATTACAGAACAGGGTCTTCCCGACGCATAATAAACATAAACTTATGCTGCATTACCTTATGCTCGGCCGCATGCTTCCGTCCCGTCCCGTCCATATACCAGGTATCATAAGGTACCTATCATATCATAAGGTACGGCTCATAGCCTCATTCCCTACCTCTATCAATTATAAGCATCCATTATCAAAATCACCTCCCATTATTGATGTACACATAGAATAATGAACAACGGAACAATAGCTATCCGATTCAACGTTTTCCATGCCAGTGTTCCAGTATGCCGCTTCATGACCATGGTGATACTGTAGACTGATGGTAGATTTACAAAATGGACGGGACTTCCCCTTTCCTTTTTTACACAGCGCAATCTTATATCATATCACATATCACAACCCTAAACCCTAAAACAGTATCCGAATACTGTACAAGGTTACCTATGGAAGAAGCTGCTTCCGTGCCATGGTCCACTCTGAACCGGTCAGTCCGACCATTATTGTGCACTGCAATGCACATATTCGACCTAAGACTCTACATTAAGGTACTCTATTCAACTGGTCTACAAAGTACACATACTGTACTTGTACAGTATATTGCTCCGAACTCCAAAACCATCCCTTCCGAAATACTCTTTTTTGCACAAAGCATTGCGAAGTTGTAGATAACACCCGGTCTTGAAAATACTTTTACTACTGCATTCGTCATCACATTGTATCACTCTTCGCTTATGTGAGAGTGAGATGAACCAACCACTGTGGCTATCTCTGCCCCATCATTCTGCCCCGTGGAACGCAATTGATCGCTTCCAGGTTTCGAAACCCATCTCTACGATATACTGTAGATCACCAGTTGATATTATTTACTAAGTAGTTGGTGGTTTCACACTGCCCTTCGAAGTGGTCTTACTCGTTACTTGTCTTTTTGATTACGTCCAGTGAGCATGGTACCTAGAATCGAGTGTACATCCCCAGCCTCCCGAGGTTTTAAAGGCATACCTATGCAATGGCTTTAGCACAGCTTTGGCCGCACCGCTTCGTACCGGACCTTGAGGGCTACAATTAGGTTTCTCCTCGCTCTTGTTGAACCCCCCAAAAGTCCAGTAATATAGCCCCTGGAATGCAAGGACTTGACGCCTACTGCGGGGCTTACTACTGTTCTATGCCAAAAGTATTCGCCTGCACCATTAATCCCACCACGAGGGGTCCTCTTCTATATCTTATAGTCAAGCTAAAACTAAAGATATAAAGACATTCTTCCTTGAACAAAAATCCTCCCCAAAAAGAGAACTTTGGAAAAGACACACATAGACACACTGAGCTCCTCGAAATGACTGTAAAGGGTTCCCATCACGGCACGGCATGGGCAGCCAACACGGATGACCAAAACCGATAAATAAAGGATGCCTTACCATAGTATTGGACTGGACTGGCCTTTATGCATCTACGGGTGCTACGGTAGGAAAGACTACAACGTCAATTCTGCGTGACCAGAAAAGACTCAACGTGGGTATTTGTACAACAGTCCAAGCATTACAGTAGTATCATACCGTAGAGTGGTCATGCCATCAGCCACACCCCAGTCCAGTCCCATGAAAACCAAAGATGACACTGATCTAGACACTTTTGCAACCATGTCTTCAGAATTACCGGCATTATTTCTAGTCTAAAACGGTTTCTCGAGTCAATGTTAACTTCTTTGCATTTTCCGCACACCAAAAGTCACTAATTACCAGAGACAACGGGCTGGGGCTTCGAGCTCTCAAGTCATTCGTTCATGTTGCCACTACCAAGCATAAAGATTGCGGACAGAGAGATATTGTTCCAGCAGTGGTTGAAGTCGGTGTATTTGATTCTCCAACACATGCCGCCGACATACCGTCAGTAGAAGTACCTGTAGACTTGTTGTCTTCCTTACCTAACGTAGTGTGCAGTCTTAGCTCTTGCGCAAGATAAGATAAAATATAGACAACATTGCTACCCTGAAACCTCAAAAGCGACTATAACGCTGCCGAATTGTCAGTCTTCCAGAAAGCTCCGCATTGGCATTAGTAACTCAATATCATCAACGTCATGGAGCGCTGTCAATGGCCGGTTTTTGAAAGTATCTCTGCTCAAATCTTCACCTCTGGGGAGGAAAGGAAGAGCGGGAAAAAGGTAAAGAAAAGGAGAATGAAGAAAATAATCTTGTTATTCGTGAAGGGGATGCTGTGGAGGTTCGTGCGAGGTTCA
>Ga0115846_100138_pt1 | contig 35353 bp, 41 predicted proteins | sample InSIn5gowninarea_2_FD_83860 | JGI IMG/M metagenome (GOLD analysis project Ga0115846, IMG submission 83860) | reverse complement strand
TGTAAGACTAACTTTGCATTACACTCCCTAGAGCTTCCAGAACTGCTTGAGACGTGAAGTTCTCCGACGGTATGAGGTTGATCGAATGTTTTTGCCTTCGTTCCTCCTACCTTCAACCAGGTTATGAGCTCGTTACAATCCCTCGAACTCAACAAGCTCAGCGTCCAACAGAAACATGCATAGCAAAGCCTCGAACAGGATTCTCACGCCCGAGAGATGATTGCATACGCAACTGGAAAGTTAAGTGACCTAGGAAATCCATTGTATATGCCAGGCTTCCGAAAGTCTAAGGACCCCCAGCGTGCCTGTGCATGAAAGCGATGCACATATGCCTCCAAACAATACCAATAATTTCGTAACTAGAAAATGAAGAGTCGCCCTGCTTTTACAGGATTCAAATTCATATAGTAACCATGGAACAGATCAAATCTCATCATATCTTTCCTCTGACGGTACTGTGAGCCAGGATATTTCAGCAGCGCTCATCTACTTTCGAAAGACCTGAATTTTGCGCTCCTGAAAACTGCTCATCCTTCCACCCAAGTTGGATTGATGGATCAAGAAGAACGTCAGAGGCACAGAGAGTGATGATGTTCTGGAGCTGGGAGCGCTCGTTCCACCTAAAGTTGGGGCGGGGCGGGGGCACGATTAGTCTGTTTTGGGGTGGTGGGGGATCGGTCTTCTTTAACTTCGAAGCTCATGGTTGACATCAAGAGCAAGCAATTGATTGGGCTAGTGACTTGTAAAGGGTAATTTCGTAGGCAGTTGCTCGAGGAGGCCCAGGAGTCATCATGTCGTTCTTCAAAGGAGCACGAAGTGGTGTTAGCAGAGCTACAAGATTGGCGAAGGGCTCGATATGTGGTGTAAGAAGGTGTGTGTCGAGCATGACGGCGGAAGGTCAGCAGAAGGTTGAGTCTCCTGTGCAGTACCGTAATAGTGTTGGACTGATCTGATTGACAAGTAGATACTTTCTGCACCCTTAGAGACAGCAGATTCTGCGGTCTATCAGATACTACAGAGGGTACGCTTCCCAACCCTTATATATATGAAAGGAGCTTTCTGACACATTGAATGTAGGAGGAACGAAGGCAAAAACATTCGATCAACCTCATACCGTCGGAGAACTTCACGTCTCAAGCAGTTCTGGAAGCTCTAGGGAGTGTAATGCAAAGTTAGTCTTACAATGGATTGAAGGAGAGTGGAGCTAACTTTCCGCCCAGACAAATACTCGGAAGGATACCCAGGAGTCAGATACTATGGGGGTAATGAGCATATAGATGAAGCGGAGAGGCTATGTCAATCTCGAGCTTTACAGACGTTTGGTCTCAAGAATACAGAATGGGGGGTAAACGTCCAACGTAAGTCTAGAGCAGTTTAGTACTGCAGTCAAAGTACTAATCTACTCTGAAGCGTTATCTGGCTCTCCCGCAAATCTATACGCATACTCAGCCCTGCTGAACACACATGACAGACTCATGGGTTTGGATCTAACGCACGGAGGCCATCTGTCACATGGATATCAAACACCTACAAAGAAGATATCTGCGATTTCTAAGTACTTCGAGACTGTACCATACCGTTTGAATGAGGAGACGGGCTTGATCGACTATGCCAAGCTAGAAGAGTTAGCAATGCTATATCGGCCAAAGCTTATTGTCACAGGTGCTACTGCATACAGCAGGTTGATTGAGTACGATCGAATGCGAGATATAGCAGACAGGGCCGGAGCATATCTACTTGCAGACATTGCACATCTCTCTGGCCTTATAGCGGCCAAAGTCATACCTAGTCCTTTCCAGTACTCCGATGTTGTCACCACTACAACTCACAAGTCATTACGAGGCCCAAGAGGAGCGATGATCTTCTACAGGAAGGGTGTAAGGAAAGTCGATCCCAAAACGAAGGAGGAAGAGCTCTACAACCTTGAAGATCCTATCAACACCTCTGTATTCCCAGGCCACCAAGGAGGACCTCATAATCACACGATCACTGCGTTGGCAGTAGCGCTGAAACAAGCACAAACACCGGAATTCAGGGCATACCAAGAGGCCGTTCTGTTGAACGCCAAAGCATTTGCCAAAAGACTAGGCGAGTCCAAAGCTCAGGGTGGTCTAGGATATACGCTGGTCTCCGGCGGGACGGACAATCACATGGTTCTCATGGATCTCAAGCCCCAAGGCGTTGATGGAGCACGAGTCGAGCGAGTATTAGAGCTTGTTGGCGTAGCAAGCAACAAGAATACGGTTCCAGGAGATAAGTCAGCACTCAAACCTGGTGGACTGAGAATGGGTACCCCTGCAATGACATCAAGGGGTTTTCAGCCGGAGGACTTCGTGAGGGTCGCGGATGTGGTGAACAGAGCCGTGACGATCACGCAGCGGTTGGATAAGACTGCTAAGGAGGCAGCTCAGGCCAAGGGTAGGAAGAATCCAGGAAGTGTGAAGGCCTTCTTGGAGTTCCTTGGAGAGGGACAGAATGAGAGGGAGATTGTGCAGTTAAGGAGTGAAGTAGAGGAATGGGTCGGAACGTTTGCGCTACCTTGGGAGAATTAATCTATTTTAGAGCGAGGACTGGCATAGCGTTAGGTGAAATTTGTTTGTCAGATCAGCGCGAGAGGATGCTACTGTCACAATATTCTGAAGTAACGATGGTATTGTCTCTGACTTTGAATATCAGTGGTTTATGGACTGTCCACGAATATGTTCAAGTCGAGGCATCTGTGAGCTAGACGTGCTGCTCAGCTCCGGTCTCGGAGTCAAGGCGGTGAGCCAAGCTTTTGGGCAGATCTCCAGTGAAAACGAGTTCAGCTCAAAAATTTCAGGGCCATCAACAAACTTGTCCATCTCCACTCCAAACCACTAGCCATGGCGTCAAGAACTCTCTCAAGAGCTGTACGCTCGCAATTGACTCGTAACGTCAGCTCTTCTTCCCGCAGAACTTTCATCACCGCTCTCAATGCCGCTGCCAGACCTATGGCTGCTTGTGCAGTCATGGGTATGACTGCGCAGCAGGCTCGAGGTGTGAAGACGATTGATTTTGCAGGGACGAAGGAAACTGTCTATGGTATGTCTATATGACTTTCTGAATTGAATATATGCTGATTGATTTACAGAGCGAGCTGACTGGCCATCGTCAAAGCTCCAGGTAAGCTTGCTTCAACCACTGTGCGACCCCACGATGTGTGCTCATATCCTGCTAGGACTATTTCAAGAACGATACCATGGCAATCATCGGATACGGATCACAAGGTCATGCTCAATCCTTGAACATGCGTGACAACGGTCTCAATGTTGTAGTCGGTGTACGAAAGAATGGTCAATCATGGAAGGACGCACAACAAGATGGATGGGTTCCAGGGAAGAACTTGTTCGAGGTCGACGAGGCTATTTCCAAAGGCACTATCATCATGAACTTGCTCAGTGATGCTGCTCAAAGTGAGACTTGGCCTGCTCTGAAGCCCCAGATTACCAAGGGAAAGGTGAGATTCTCCCCTTAAGTTTGAAAGGTGGTTGCTAAGCGAAGGAGACCCTATACTTTTCCCACGGTTTCTCTCCCGTCTTCAAGAAGCAAACGAAAGTCGATGTTCCCTCGGATGTAGATGTCATTCTCGTCGCACCCAAAGGCTCAGGTCGCACAGTGCGAACCCTCTTCCGCGAGGGACGGGGCATCAACTCTTCCATCGCTGTCTACCAAGATGTGACAGGACAAGCCAAGGAGAAGGCCATCGCAATCGGCGTCGCCGTCGGCAGTGGGTATCTCTACGAAACCACCTTCGAGAAGGAAGTCTACTCCGACCTGTATGGCGAGCGCGGCTGCTTGATGGGCGGTATCCACGGCATGTTCCTTGCTCAATATGAGGTACTCCGCGAGCAAGGCCACAGCCCCAGCGAAGCTTTCAACGAGACTGTCGAAGAGGCCACGCAGAGTCTCTACCCACTCATTGGAGCCAATGGCATGGATTGGATGTATGAAGCTTGCTCGACTACTGCTCGAAGGGGAGCAATTGATTGGAGTCCAAAATTCAAGGATGCGTTGAAGCCGGTGTTCAGTCAGCTTTATGATAGTGTGAAGACAGGGAAGGAGACGGAGAGGTCGTTGAGCTTCAACTCGCAGAGTGATTACAGAGAGAAGTATGAGGTGGAGATGAAGGAGATTAGGGATCTGGAGATTTGGAGGGCTGGAAAGGCTGTGAGGTATGCACACCGTTAAAGCCATATTCTGACTTCGCTGACTTTGATAGATCCCTCCGTCCCGAGAACCAGAAATAGAGAGATTGCTAGATGAACTTGCCGCAAGGCGTGGATTCCGCTTTATTCTACGGTGCTTTCATGCTTGGCTTACAGGTGATATGTGTCAGATCCCATGTTGCTCAGGGGGCTTTGATATCCTGCAATCAATGTCAAAAGTTTGATTTCTTGCACGCCCTATCTAGTGGATGAGTAATCACTTTGAGTTTATTGCCGGGCAATTCATGCAGCTCACCCCACGTGGATGGTCGAGTTAGTCTCTTATGCCCCATATTATCTGTGACAGTGACTCTTAGATTACAATGTCTAGGATCGCCAGCATTTACTGTGTACTGTACTTCAGCTATCTCATAATATCAGTCTCGTGTTAGTACTATTTGAGATATCTGCCATCACTTGGCAAATGAGGTATTCCTTCCTCGATGGTTTATGAGATTTTGGTCAAAGTTGCACCTACGCAATAGACCGCAAAAGAAGAGAAGCACAGTTGAGACCAAGAAGAGGAGATGAAGAGCCTTATTCCAAGCTTTAGGTTGGTATGGTTTCACGACATTGACTTTCAATCAACTCCTTCAAGATAAGGTATCCGTCTATGGTCCTCATCCCTCCTTCTAATATATTTTACTCGTATCGAGCACTTCGCTCGACCCGACGGAAACAACAGGCATCGTATGATTCGTATCATCCTTTTGCGGCTCGATCTACAACACTAGGCTTGTACTGTGACTCTTTTTGGAGCTCAAAGTTGGGCCTCACACGAGCACAGCAGTTGGTTGATATTAATCGTATGCATCCTGTGATACTAAGTGTAAGGCGTCTGTACACATGTCCTTGCATGAATTCGCTCTCCTGTATCACTCCCTCGACGCAATACGAAGGTCCGCTTCTGCGAGGGACTTGGCCTTGCGCAGGCTGGCGACTCCAACACCCCCGCGGATGATACGAGATATGCCAAGGCGCCTCTCTATTTGAGTAACGAAACCAGATGACATGGTGTTACAAGAGCGGTAATCTTACACTTCATGTTAGGGTGGAGCTTTGTACAACCTCTAAATCGCGCACACGATTTTGTCGCCAACGGTGATGATGCAGTAGTGGGGCTAGGAATTGTGGAAGTAGCTAGCAAGACAGGCAGGCATATCACTTCATCTATTGAGGTGAAAACAGGAGGCTTGGGGTGTGAGCGTGTCTTGGGGCAGAGTAAGAGGCGTCAGGGTTTGGAATAGTTCAGTGTTTTGGGGTCATGGAAATGGAAGCTAAGTTTCTCAGAGTACAAGCACGTAAATTTGGTGGAGGACGAAGTTGAATATCCCTCTATCCTATTACTCAGAACATCCGGAATACACTCACAGATGGTTGAAGAGCCAAATAATCCAAGCCGAGCCGGAAAAAGCCCTATTGATGACAGCCAATTCTTGATATCCTTCAGTTATCCAACAAGATGAGCCGTACACAAGCAGATACAAGAAAGGTATACAAGCTGAATGACGGAGGCCCTGCAATCCTAGGGTCGGTCCAGAGTAGACTCCACGAGCAATGCAAAGCTATAGTCCAACGTCTGCATACTACATCTTGTCCGAACACCAATTGTGCACTCGAACTATCCTGCAGTCCAACTCCGGTTCCGCACACACTTCATCATGCACCAAGAACTTCCCCTACTCGTGTGAGTTCGAAGAGAAAGCAAAGCTGTACGTTCACTACAGCATTCCTGTACCGTTCTCGAAAAGGCGTAAACCATCTGAGGCTCCATTCACCACTCACAGAATGTAAGCAGCGATAGCGATGAGCCCAGCAAGGGAGACACCAGAGAGCGCGATAGTGTTGCCAGAAGCGCCGGCGGTCAATTGACTGGTGGTGCCTGGAACAGAGGGCTGAGTGCCAGCTGAGCCTGGGACGGTGGTCTTGGATGCACCTGGAACCACGGGAACGGTTGCGTTCTTGCTAGGGTAGACGGGAGTTGGGGTTGAGCTGGCGGGGATGGAGCTGGCTGGGACGGAGCTGGCGGGGACGGAGCTGGCGGGGACGGAGCTGACGGAGCTGGCGGGGACGGAGCTGGCGGGGACGGAGTTGAATGGGACAGAGCTCGCTGGACTGTTGTGAAGGTGTTAGATCTTGTTGCTGGTGTGAAATAGAAGAGGAGCGTACCAGGTGTTGCAGATCACTGATGTGGTCACGTAGACGGGAGTCACCAAGGTGCAAGGGCAGGGAAGCGTGACAGTGGACTCCTGCAATTGTTTTCAGCATTGACTGCGCTCAAATCTATACGATGGTGCGCGAAAACCCGACATACCGCGGTCTCAGTGTTCGTGTATGTCATGCTTCCGTAGGTGATAGCTTGAGAGACGGGGCAGACAGTGACAAAAGTATCAACAGTCACAGTAGTGTAGGAGACGGAAGTGCGGGTGTTATTCTCCATCGCCGAAGCAGCAGCGGCAAGACCGAGAAGGGTGACAGCTGAGATCTGCATGTTGACTGTTTTTATTGACTTATTTACTTGCAATTCACTAGGCGGGAATGGGGTATTTTGCGACGTAGAGCTGTAAATGACGATTGCAGGTTGCTTTTGAGGTTCGTAATGAGTGGAATTTGACACGAAGTCGGTGTACGGTTGAAATGAGTGTGGTTGTCGAGGAAGGACGGATTGCTGGAGGAGATTGCTTTTATATGGAGTACGGGGATCTGGTGTGCATCGTGACCCTAGCGAGGTACAAGGCGCGAGCGGTTGGTAATAATGTTAGTAGGAACACGGGGTGATATTTCGTGCAGCAACAATCTAGCGTTTCCTACCTTACTATTGGTTGCCATGACAGACTGCTTATTACTCCGTACGACTGATAACTATTAATACCGCCCCCACCTAAACCTCCGTAATTTCCTGGAGCCCTGGCTAGCGGCAATAGCAGGCTCGACTTGCTTAAATGAGTAAACGACAGATTTGATGCAGTACTACTATTTTCGGCTTAGCAGTACTGTAGCCTTTGATTCTCTGGAGGGTTCATCTCTCATCGCGCGTTAGGTGTTTGACATGCTGCTATCTCATGAGCATGCAACATTCGATACCGCACGAACTGCTGTCGCTCATCCATGATCCATCAAAGCGATCTTCAGCCTCGGTCTTAAGTTCTCAACTTCATAATGCTGGTGTAACGACAATGTCAGCAAGATCTTCTCCAGAGCCATCGATAAATACGGCATGAGTCGCCACAGTCAGTCATGATGAAGGCCGCTCCTACTGTACTCATCTGCCGACGGTACCTTGCACTAGCTTCAGGGGTAAAACCAGCATTGGATTCGTGTGCCGAGCTTAAAGATAACCCCAGATTTCTCTTCGCTCACATACGACCAAATCACAACTCACCATACAAAGGCTTTCAGCACTCTTTTATGCGAGCAGTAAGATGTCAATACATCACTCTATTGACTTCAAGTCATATGAACGCCTGGCTCTCGAGCAGGTCATGGAGGGAGATGGTTGGCGAATCTCTCGTGCGTTGGAGAGATTTCTTGTCATACTGTATCATCAAGCAGTCTCTAATTAGGTGTTGCAAGCTATGTTTCACCTGGGGGAGGGCCCTATCGATAGTTCGATACCTGTCTCCAGCATTGCACGGTCTACTCGAGTCTGGATGGAGTTAACGAGCAAGCCTGCTGCCTGAAGTTCGTGAACGGTTGCAAGCTGCTGCAAAAGGCTCATCTCGAGCCTCGAGGTGTGACTTCAAATGCTTCCCATATCTTCTTCCTCATCATTCCACTACGTTTCAACCCGCTCAGCACGACGTCAAATTGCAAGCCTGTTGTTGCACCGCCGTACAGATGTCATATCTCATTTCGCTTCTTGGAGGTGACTTTCAACACGATTTTGGCTGCCTACAACGTGGGGACGAAAAGCTGGCCTGTGACGCGAAAAGTGCCAGCGTGGCAGAAGAACGCGTCCAGTGACCCGTTCCGAAAATACAGTTGCGTTCCTCGGACTCTAGACATTCTCGTGCGGGAAGAGGTATTTTTGAAGTTGTGACATTGACAGATTACTATCCTTCCTGCACCGACAAATATTGTATTCAAGCTAAGGGACAATTTAGCCAAAGTCCTTCATGCTAAGACGTTCGATCAAGCCCCATCTGCCGAATATTGCAGCAGCCGAGCTCTTGAACGCTTCACTTTCTTTAATCAAATTGGGTGAGTAGGCCATCGTTCGTCGGAGCAAGTATTTTTGGTTACCCAGACTGATCAGTGAATGTGCGCTGCTACGTTGATATCTTCGACAATTCCACGGTCTTACACCTGTACCTATTTGCTTTTCATCCATCCTGCTCTCCTCTTCGTATCAGTACTGCTCGAAGGCCCTTCGTTCCGCTATCAATGATGGACCTACCCAGTTCTCCAAGTCATCTCTCAAGCACAAGCTTCAAGAGTCAGAAGCTGCCCGGCAATATGGTCCATGTTCGCAGATTCGTACGCGCTCAAGAGTTTCAGCTCCGTTGATATAAGCCGAGAGGGCTAGTTTATATTCTACCAGGAGTGTGCCCAACCTGGAGATTCATTTATATCTCACACCTACCCTAAAGCTTCGCACCTACCAGCGCCCCTCCATCCACTGCAATCGTCGCCCCGTTAACAAACGCCCCCGCCCTACTCGTCAAGAATATACAAACTCCAGCTACATCCTCCGGCGTTCCGATCCTTCCTAATGGTATCCCGCCCTTGATCACATCCCCAAAATCATTCAACGTCTTCTTCATCATCTTACTCTCAAACGGTCCCAACGCCAGCGTATTGACCGTGATGCCTCCTTCCCCTTTACTTCCAAGATGATTCGCCAGAACTTTGCTCATATGATGAAGCCCCGCTTTACTTGCACTATAACTGAAAGTCTCGAGTTGAGGGACGCGGATCCCGTCCACAGATCCGATGTTGATGATCCGCGCGGGATCTAAGGGCTTTGAGGCATTTTCAAGGAGAGGTGTGAGAAGTTGTGTGATGGTGAAGACGCGGTGGAGGTTGAGTGTTAGGACTCGTGTCCATGCGCTGTCTGGAAAGTCCGAGTAGGGGGCGCCCCAGTTGGAGCCGGAGTTGTTAACCAGGATGTGTATCTTGGGTTCTCGGCGAGTAAGCTCCGCGGCTAGACGTTGGCACTCGGAGAGTTCATAGAAGTCGGCGGGAATGGCGTGAGCGATGCCTTTGCCTGTGATGGTCGGTCAGACAGGTTTTGTAGAGTGAAGTGTAACGAGTGTACCCAGTGCATTGAGCTGCTTAACTGCTTGATCGCAGGCTTTGGCATCGCGGGAGGAAATGTAGACTTTTGCACCCGCTGCGATGAAGCCTTCTGATATCATTCGTCCTACCCCCTTGGCTCCTCCTGTATCAACTAGTCAAAACCTACTCAGTTCAAGGAGGTGATATATTCACCTGTTACGAGGACGACTTTGTCCTAATGCGATTGTGAGCGTCAATGAATCAGAAAATCGACATAACTTAATACATACCTTGACATCGAACAGACTCGCAGGATCCATGCTATATAGAGAGCCTAGTCGTGATAAGAATAATCCTACATGAAAGCGAGGAGGGGTCCTTGTTAATTAAAGAAGGCAGCTCCTATCAATGAGCCGAGGTCCGATAAGCGATGTAGGGCCTAGACTAGAAGCAACTCTGAAAGTAGAGGCAGTAAGGCCGACTCTCGGAAAGAGCTGTTGCGGTCGTCGCCTCACAATGTTATCTTGAGATATCACTCAGTAAGTTCTGAGTAGCAATGCCATAGCCATGGCTCCCACAGCCAACGCGAAGGGCACCCAGTTGTCACGTCTGGCCGACCATTTCCAGAGCGTACCAGCGACTCAACAAGGAAAAGGCTGGAACGACCTTTGGGAGACCGGCTACGTGCCATGGGATCGAGGTCTACCCAATCCAGCTCTTCAAGACTTTCTTGCTGAGCGGCAGGATCTATTGCCATCCAATTCTCCGGACAGAAAGAAAGTCCTTGTCCCGGGCTGTGGAACCGGCTACGATGTCTTGCTCTTCAGCTCTTGGGGTTATGATACGTATGGACTTGAGGTCTCAGAAAAGGCTATCGAAGCTGCCAGGAGTGCTGAGAAAGAGATGCTGAAGGGGAACAGCATTTATGAGAAGAAGGAAGGTGTAAAGGAAGCTGGGAGAGTGACTTGGTTGAATGGAGACTTTTTTAAGGATCAGGTTTTTGAGGATGTGGAGGGAGAGAAGAACTTTGACCTGATATATGATTATACCGTAGGTTTACTCCCACCCGGGTATTTTGCCTTCTGCGCCCTTATTTTGATAATCTTGCAGTTTGGCTGTGCTCTCCCACCTTCTTTACGGCCTGCATGGTCGAAGAGGTTGAACAAGCTCCTCGCTCCGAATGGACGTCTCATATGCCTCGAGTTCCCAACATACAAGTCGCCTACAGCTCTGGGTCCACCCTGGTCAATGACTCCCAAAGTCTATATGGGTCATCTGCCTCGTCCGAATCAAAACTTGGCTTATAGCGACGAAGAGGGTCTTCTGGAGGATGAGCTTGGCCCGCCAGCAGAGAATGGCCTGAGGAGGATCGAGCATTTGAAACCCAAGCGTACTCATCGTATCGGTTATGACGAAGAGGGTAACATTACGGACTGGATTGGTGTCTGGGTTCATCAATCGTCCAAATGATAGTCCAGCATCTCGCGTCTTCAAGGAGCTTTTCGAAGTGAATTGTAGTGTTCACCCAGCCCATACCCATGCCTGTAGTATGCTAGCCAGACTTGCTTTGATTCCACTCCTGCTGTGTCGGGTTTTATATGCTCTGGTGCTCCGTTCTGGATCACACAGATCTCGACATTATAGAACCTGGCCAAAGCGAGAAGCTCCAAATGCCCGCCCCATTCCGCGGTATCTCTGATCTTGCACACGTAGTCTGGCAGCGGCTCTTCCAACCAAGCTGCAAAATCATCTGGGTGATCTTCCATGTACTTTGCGGCTGCTTTCCGGACGGGTACATACCGTGAATCTTCCTGGGCTGAGCTGTTCGAGTCGTCTCCTAAGGGTATGCCATGCTGTGAAAGCTGATCTGCTATAGCAGAGAACAGACAATGCCCATCCGGTCGTATAGGCTTTTCCACTAGCCCTCTCATCTCGGCCTCCTTCAGTATAGCTGAATGTTCTACTTCCTTCTGATCTGGTTGATTAGCAGCTTCCTCCTTGGCTGCTGCGACTGCTGCCTCCTGTTCTGCAGCTCGCCTAGCTAGTCTTTCCTTTGCCCGATTGCGCTTTCGAGGCTGACTGTTTTCAGTGGTCTCGTTGGGTGGCGTCTTTGCTTCCACAGGTGTCGAGGTCCCATTTATTTCTGCCAGCTCGTCTTCCAGGCCATTTGGTTCTTGATCAAGCTCAGGCACATCGTCAACATCTGGTGTAGCTTCAACGTTCAATACCGCCAATTCTAGAGCTTGATTCTCCCTCAATTGACGTTCCAATGCCTCGCATTCGCTATTCACGCCTTTGCGAGTCTTCTTGGTAGCAGCTTTCTTCTTCTGCGTTACTCGCGCTTGTAAGTCTTTTAATTCTTTCCGGTGACGTGACTGCAAATCATCGAGTGTCGCTTCCATGCTGTGAGCCCAGACAGTTCTCGAGTATCTCGGTGGGAGAATGGATAGAAGCTTTCAGATGAAGTATGTACGGAGGTAGAGAATTATAGAATGGGGGCCAAAAGAAGCCTTGCTCGTCTGTCATAGTGTAATCTCACTCAACGACTCACTTCAGCCGCAACCTTCTCAGCCTACGAGAACGACAATGTAGCCACATCAAGTGATGAGCTTCCACAAAGATCCAGACCTCTGTGACGACTAGTTGGATGGAACATGGCCCTATCTGCTGCATCCGTTAGGAAGCATGCCATCCCTCTCCAAGAGAAGCGTTGTTGCCGCATACCCGACCGGTAGGCCTGGCCTGTTCGGTTCTTATTCATGGTGCTACCACATGTCTGCATTTACTAGCATCTATCCGGTCGGGATCTATATACTCAAGTGAGTCATGACGTTGGAACGATGCAGAGCCTTATTCACTTCATTTTGATTCAATGAGCAAGCAGGAGGGAAGCTATTTGCGAGCCTCCACCCTCATCACTTTACACCTCTTGCTCTTAACTCACTCGAGAGCCGACAGACTATGAATACATAGAAACGGTCGCTCAAACCGCATTCTACTTGGGCCATACCCTTTCCAATCACATCTTCATACAGCGTTCCAATCCACTACATGACAGCGTCCGAGCCTAAGGAGGGCTATGTACCTAGCGAAGACGAAACGACCAATACGGTTCATCAAGAGATCGAGAGCCAAGTCGTCAGCAGTGACGGAGTCAAGGATGAAGACCCACGCGGTACGAAGTCCACTCACTCACATCCTCCGGGGGAACTGATGAAACCGGTGGCGATAGACCTTGAAGCTACCATAACAGGAGCTTCGGCGGCGTCTCGTACGCTTTCAGTTGTTCCACGTTCGAAGCGACGAGGACTGCTAGCAAGATTCGCTTGTATTCCAGAGGTTGAGAAACCATATGAATATAGTACTGGGAGGAAATGGCTCATAACAGCGCTGGTGGCACTTGCTGCTGTCGCAGCCCCTATGGGCAGTTCTATATTCTTTCGTGAGTGCTGCGTGGTCTAATATATTGCGTCGGCTGCATTTTCCCTCAAGCCAATGTCGTTTTTCGAACATATTCATATTGCAAGGAACGATATACGATGCAAGGTTTTCAAGCTGTGCAAATGGCTTCGAACTTTCTCCTTACACCGTACATATCTCTCAGCTAACTGTACCAGCTGCCCTTCCTGAAATAGCAGTGAAGCTGCACACCACTACTACCATCACAAACTTATCAGTTGCCCTATACATATTGAGCATGGGTATTTTCCCTCTATGGTGGAGTTCTTTTAGCGAAACACTTGGGCGACGGACGATGTATATCCTATCGTTTGCCCTATTCACTCTATGGAGCATCATCTCAGCGGTAAGCACATCAATCGGTATGCTCATAGTTATGCGGATTCTTGCCGGAGGAGCGGCGGCATCGGTCCAAGCTGTTGGAGCAGGCAGCATAGCCGATATATGGGAGCCCAAAGAACGTGGCAAAGCCATGGGAGTGTATTACCTTGGCCCCTTACTTGGCCCTTTGCTCGCACCATTGATCGGAGGAGTCTTGACTCAAGCATTGGGTTGGCGCAGCACGCAATGGTTTCAAGCCATTTATGGAGCACTGATTTGGATCATGTTGACACTATGTCTTCCCGAAACTCTTACTATCAGACGAGACATCCAGGTGGAGCGCCCCATTTCAAACGAGAAGGTCCAAGACAACTCTTTTCAGAAGTCCGGCTCTATCCCTGGCGCCTTTAGTAGGCCGCATCTCACACGCACCTCCACCACCCAATCCATCCAAATCAAAGCCAAAACCGCAGCAACGATCTTCAAATGTTGCATCATTGACCCCCTCATCCCCCTAACCTACCTCCGCTACCCACCCATTCTCCTTGTCGTCCTCCTCGCAAGTATAACCTTCGGCTCCCTCTACATCCTCGCCATCTCCGTACAAGCGACTTTCTCCCTCCCACCCTACTCCTACTCGACCATCATCCTCGGACTGCTCTACATTCCCAACGCCCTCGGCTACATCATCTCCTCCATCTTTGGTGGGCGCTGGAACGATCGCGTCATGCATCGCGCGGCTGCCAAACGAGGCGACTTTGACGCGAATGGGAAGCTTATCTTATTACCTGAAGATCGTATGCAGGAGAACGTATGGCTAGCAGCTGCAATGTACCCTACCGCATTGATCGTATATGGATGGACAGCGCAGAAGGGTGTCTACTGGCTCGGACCCATGACAGCGAATTTCTTCTTCGGCATGGGGAGCATGATAGTCTTCGGCACAGCGACGACCATGTTGACGGAGATGTTGCATCAACGGTCCAGCAGCGGAGTGGCCGTGAATAACTTCGTGCGGAATATTCTGGGTTGTGTGGGAGGTGTGGTGGCCCAACCGTTGATTGAGGTGATTGGCAACGGCTGGTTGTTTACGGGATTGGGGATCATTGGGTTTGGAACTGCGTTTGGGGTGACGTGGGCGATAGGGAGGTGGGGCCGGGTCTGGATGGTTGGGATGGTAGGGAGCATGAAGGAGAAGGATGGAAAGGAGCGGGAAAGGAAAAGGAAGAGGGAGGAAGAGCAAGAGAAGGAATGAATACTATATATAATGGCAGCCTGTCATTCGAGGGCGTACCATTACATATCTTCACCTCCTCCTGCAGAAGAGAAACATAAGAGTTCATTGCAGGCGTAAATGAGGGCCAAGCGACAGGGTCATAATCACAAATGTGGAAGCTGCATCCATGCATATCCGAGGCTCGAAGATTCTCCTGTCAATTAGACCTGCACTTTATTGCACTTCATGCCTTACCTTCCTCCTCCTACCTTCATCCCTCACTTTTTCAAAATCAGACTCGACCAAGGCATCATAGGCAGCATATCCAGATCTTCATATTAAAGCACATGTGGTTGACTTCTTGAACTTCGCTTCTCCCAAACCATCATCCATCCACCTTCATCTGAATACCCCATAACCAATGGGTTAATATCGCTTTCTCTACCTTACTCACTATACCGACACTAGAAATAGTGCGTTGATCAAATTGTATTCCATATTCAACATCCTATCTAAGCCCACATGCATAACGCCAATGCTCAATGCTCTCCTTCTCTTGTGCCCTCATCATCACTCATAAGCTCAATCGCTAGAATGCCAAGGAATATGTTGACCATATTCCACCAACCCTCACTGAGGACCCATGTTTGACCTATCATCCACCTCAGTCTTCTTCCATATCTGAATTCATACCTCGTCTCTCGGTACCTAGCTCGAAAGTCGGTTATGTCCGCTTGCCCCTAATCACGCCTTCAACACCCTCTCATAAGCTTGATTCTTTACTACTCCACCTCCCATCGCAGACCTGACATTCCGCTTGAACCCTTCCCTGTTGGATCGCAAATCCTCTGCAGCTTCTTTATTGAGTGGATCTGAGGCATTTGGTTCTAGGAAGAGGAACTATGATATCTCATTAGCCACTTCCGTATCTCGAATCCTCAAATTCCTCCTCTCCCTCATCTGTACCCCATATCTCGCGCATATCAGGTGCATACATCCCCCTCCTATACACATGGCTCCCTCCCTCTCCTTTCTTTCCCCCATGCATTTACGCACACAAGAGCAGCATAGGAAAAAAGCCATCCTCACCTGCAACCCCACAACGACACTCTGTAGATTCAGCACCGGTTTCCAATCCTCCCTCAGGATATTCAGACACACATTTCCCTCCAGATCGATGTTGGGATGGTAGATCCGCTGCGTGCATTTGACCTTGGGGGCCTGATGCGGGAACTCCTGCGAGATGCTGAAGTCGAAGTGGAAGATACCGCCTTTGTACATGCCCTCGTCGGGCTCGATGGTGAGCTTGAAGTTCAGTAGGTCGTCTGGGTTGGGAAATTGGGTGGACATGGTGGAGGGGAGGGAGAGCTCGCTTATATCTAGGAGTATGGTTAGTATGGATGGAGACGCTGGGGGGGGGGTAGCCACTTGGGGCGGGGAGGCCGATGGGGATGGGAAGAGAAGAGAGAGAGGAGATAGACCTTTCTGTACACGAAGCTGAGCAGCTGTTACTTTCTTCTTGCGGGTTCCCGAGGCGGATTCTGCATTTTCGGCTGCCTGTTGCTTCTGCTTCTGGAGAGAGGTCAGTATATATGATAAGGATATCAGTGCTTTTCGAGAGCAGGAAAGAGGGGGGGGTTCGTACCATAGACCAGATCTTTAGCATTTTGACGGTGGGGCAGCTGCGTGCTGCTGACGGACTGAGGAAGAAGTGGTCTCTTGGGTAGGAAGGAGTGGAAGCGGAGATCCAAATGTGGTGGACTTTGTTGATTTTAGAGGAAGGAGGAACAAGTCAACCACAGCGGAGCTCGGCACTTGGAGTCCCGTTCGCCGATGATGCTCTTCAGATCTTTCGAGGTAAACGTGAAGGCTTCAAATGCTACAGAGAGTCTTGGTGATCCTGGAAGCCAATATATCATTCCAAGATACATGTTTATGTACCCTTCGGCTACATGAGGCTAACACGACATCACACCATCAGTCTACACATAGCATTATGATTCGTCAACACACTCCGATATCTATTCTACCAACGACCATGCCTAACAAGAACCCAGAGTACTATAAAGACAAACCCACGTCGCTATGTGCAAAGGCATTCGTCATCGCCAACCATACTTTCCAGAGCTGCAATGCAGTTTCAAAGTTACTTCAGAGCTTAGATAGCAACCTAGAAAGTGGAGAGATGCATGAGCGCGGTGCTCACTCATATATCCATTATATCTTCCCTTTGCTTCTTGAACGAGGTGTATTACCGCGGTTTCCAGAAACATGTCCCATAACGATACCTTCAATTTGACCTATACACAAGAATGGTTCCGCCAACCTCTCAATACTAAGTAGCCCCCTCAACGTCTGGTGAAGCAGCACATGATCCCACTGCGACCTAAGAACCACATGCAACCAATGAAACGGAAGAGGGCCAGTACGGAGGTGGCATATAGCAAGACCTCGAAGAATTGAGCAGTACGCTTCGTAGCATTTTCATTCTATGTAATCGGTTAGTGAAGGGTTCAAACATACACTATTTAAGAGTTGCGTACCGATGAAAATCCAAGTTGATTAACACTGTTGCTAGTGATCAGAATGGAGAGCAAAGTATTCGAGAAGACCCAGATGATGAGAAGCTTCGTTCGGAAAGACTTGTAGGAATCCTCCAGGGTCTTCTTCTCTTCTTCAGCCTCTTCGACATATGGCTTCAGTGCTCGCTTGACCGTAGACTCGAATTGACTATCAATATCTTCTTGCGGTCGGTCGATTTCCTCGATTACAGCTGACTTGCCATCAACCTTGGTCGTTTGAGCTGAAGGAAGAGCATCGGCCTTGTCGGAACCCTTGGTACCCCATGAAACGTCGTGCCAATTGCTGAAGGAGTATACCATGAGGATATTGACATAAGACGACATTAGGAATAGGTATTGGCTGAAAGAGGTAAACATATGCCACGGATCGCAATATAGGAAGGACGCCACCCAGTACAAGCCAAATGTCGAGGCCAAGGCAATAATGATGATACCAGCACCTCCGCTCGATGCAGAACCGAAGAAACTCTTGAAGAAGTTGCCCGCATTGTTGAATTCGATGCCTTCGCCTGGTTGCTGTGAGGTGAATGCTCGGACGACTAGGTACATGGAGAGTACAATGAGGTATGCTTGGACTATGCCGAAAACGAAGAATGACATGATGTAAGTCGTCCTTGAGCCCTTGGGTCGATTTCCTAGCGCCAGAATGAATTGCACCAGGAGGAAAGCAAGATAGGCATACTTCAAGATCAGGTTGACGATTGGTGTCGCCGTATCACCAAATGGCCAAGCGTGATGTGCAGCCGTGGTATCTGATGCCGGAACAGGAGTTCCCACCAGATCCATGATAACAGACGTTGTCAACCAGTAAGAAGCCAGCATGAACCAAGAGAGGAAGACGGTAGCCGTGTTGTACACCAATTGCAAATGGAAGAAGAACATTCGCACTAGATTGTGACCACTCTTGTACCTGTATGCTGTTAGCAGGGAGGAAGCCAGCTGATACGATCCACCTACAGTCTGCCAAAGTGCATGATGGCGTACATGCTTGCTGCAAAAGAACCATTGAGCCATCGCCTACGCTGCCCAATGAACTCTGGAGCTCCTTCTGGTACATCGGTCTCTCCCTTAGCTGCCTTGATATATATCAGGTGCCATTTTGAGCCAGCCTTGGCAACCAATTCGAAGCATAGGATTCGATCCTCAGCCAAGAACATGTTCTTCTTGAAGATATTCATGCCTTCGATACCTTTCTTACCGAGGATCTTGGACAACGTATGATCACCGTGAAAGTATTGCTCAAGTGGACGACCCATGATAGCTCGGAATCGATATGCTGAGAAGGCACCAGGTAATACGCTCACATATCCAAAGGAGCTCTCCAACGGCTTGTCGAGGATGTTACTGATCTTGTATTCGAAGTTCTGTGCTGCCACTAATGGGTTGAGCAACTTGCGCCCATTCTTGCCTGGAGATGAAATGTAAGTATTTCCTACTAAAGAGAGGCGAATTTATGTTTTTTTACCAAGCATAGCATGTATCTCACCACATGCACCTCCCAGATCTTTGTCATTGTAGAATCCCTCCCACAAAGAAAGGAGAGACTTAGTTCCTGGCTTCGTTCCAGCATCAAGCAGAATACAGACTTCTGGGTTCAGCAATCGTCCAAAAGCGTTGAAAAGCCATCTGTGCGAATTGATCTTTTTGCTGTTCTTTTGTTTCAGACAAAACATCATCTGTGTAGGTGGTAAATTGTTGGGGCTATCAGGAGTCGGTCGAATAAGCTGCTGATTTGCCGTAACAGAGAGCTGAGTAGTGTACTCGAAGATATGGGCGACTGTCTCCTTGCCATCAACATCCTTCTTCATGACCCCGTCTTGGTAGATACCAATGGTTGCTAGTACATCTAGCGTATCCTTGTCGCACGGGTCGATACCATCAAACACAAGACAGACCACAATCTTCTGCCATGCTGGTCCACCAACGTTCCAGAAGTCGGACTTCTTCAAGTTTACAATATCGCGGATGTTCTGCATAACACCGTGCAGTGTGCGGGCTGTCAGAACCTTGTCTTCGTTGTAATATGTGATGGCGATCAAGAGCTCCGTATGACGGTTGTACATTGCTGGTCTTAGATTGTAACCATTTTTCAGAGTGAACTCATCGGGGTCGCAGGTAGCAGCCGTGTAGCGCATATGTGTGAACTCTTCGCTGCCACCTTCGAGGTCGTTCCTGTACTTCTGTTCTACGGCATTCTTGATGGCACTGGGAACAGGATGATCGACGCTCAGAACACTGCCTTGCACAAGCTTGACCTTCCTAGTTGCGAAACGTTTCAGACCACCGCCGCCCGGGGCTTGTCGTTGTTTCCATGCCTCGGTAGAATCTGTGTCGGCCCTCGAATATGGAGAGGCAGTCCTGGTGGGCATATAAGGTCCATGATCCTCCAATTGGTAGCCTGGAGCTGCACTGCCGCCATACTCGCTATAGGGTGCTGGAGAGTGCACAGGAGGTCCGTATGATTCTGTAAGACTGTATGCTGACACTGGTCTGACTGGGGCATCGTCAACTCGAAGTCCACCGGAGGGGGGCGGATGGTCATAAAGGCTTCCGAAATGTCCACCAGGTGTCTGGAGTAGAGGCAGATTTCCTTCGTTCTGATCCTCATCTTGATGAGATGGCGGCAGATGATACTGTGGATTGCTACGTCAGACTAAGGGAGTTAGAGGAGCGGGCCGGTGGTCATCTTACGGTATTTTGCGGGTTCAGATCATGCAGATGGTGTCCCTCATAGTCTCTATCATCTTGATACGACATGATGGCGACTCACGATCGCGTCAACGGATTGAGACGTCGTCGCGGACAGAGTTGAGCGGATTGCCAAATGGTCGTCTCCAGGAATGCAGCTGGACAGGTTTTGTTGGCCGCAGCAACAGGACGTGGTTGCAATGGTAGCTAGATGTGGCAGGCGTCGGATAGTAGATGGCTGAATGCTAGGGAAAAAGAATGTAGGCGGACAAGCCGGAAGGATGAATGAAGTTGAGGTGATGGATGATCTGTGTGGCTTTCGTAAATCAGGAGAGTCGGGTCGGCCGTGAGCGGCGAAAAGGGCTCTACGGAGTCAAGGTTGGCGGGGCAGGGGTTCTGTCGCAAAACATCAGGGATCGAGTGTCTAATTGGCTGCTGCTCCGCCTACTTGTACCATCCACGAATGTTTCCAAGGTTTTCATACGGACAGTAGTACTTGGCACGTCACGAGCACAGAGACAGAGGCAGTTTCCGAGTAAATAATGCTTCGAAGATAGCAATAGGCGTTGGGGGAAAGAACGGATGGATGTATGGATGAGGTGTCCCACTTGTGCTTGCTCGGAAGGCGAATGTCAAGCGTATTTATTCTTATGTGTGTTGAGGCTGTTTCTTACGAAAGGCCCTGCGCCTCGTGAGGACGAGCGAGCGGAAGTGAAACTTTTCTTTGACCCGAATTTCAGCTTCAACGTCTCACTTCTTTCTCTTTCAGGCCGATTCAGATGCGCTGCAACTTTCAGAGTGCGAGTGCCAGTGCCAGTGCCAGTGCCAGTGCCAGTAGTTGGCCTCCTTCTTCAAATTCTAAGGCGTCTACTTAAGGCTATTTACAGCGCCGTAGAGGTAGCTGTGTGTCGAGTGTGTCAAACATACACTCTACTTGTGCTCTTTTCATCTATAGTTTGTCGCAGTCCTTGCCATCGTGCAGGCTCTCTCTCTCTTACACCCTCGCCCTTTTCCCAACGAAGTCGAAGTCGAAGTCGCAGTCGCAGTCGCAGTCGACATGAAGTCGAGAGTCACATCCACCTCGTGGCTTTTGTGGCTTCTAGCTGCTGCTAGAAATAGATTGTGTACAGCAAGTAGCGCAGCCCTGTCACTTCTTTGGTTGTGTCAAGTTTGGTCACCGTGCATGAGACACGTGATTCATCATCAAGACCTTTAACGAAGAGGAGGGAAGTGTCTTGCTCTATTTAGCTAGCTCATTTGCTCGAATTTAAGTCGCTGAGAACAGAGAATGTGGTGAGGCATGCTCTTTGATGCTCTTCAACCCAAGTCCAAAGCTCTGCGACATGTTGATTTTAAGAAGCACATCACGTGACCACCGCTGAAAGAAAGGGAGGAAAGTTGGAGAAGCATTGGCATTGCTACACGGATCCAGGGCAAATCTGGTGGAAAGAGGTAAGTCAAGCAGATTTGAAGCAGTCAATACATTCGCAAGCTCTCCGATGATCATTGGAAAGGTCATATCTCAACGACTGTACCCAAAGCTGCAGCAAATACGCGGCAAACGTTCACAGAAGTCGATGGTGGGGGTGGGAAAGAGCATAGACAGTCCAATCCACTGATGGTGGTCACAATCGATAGTTCGTATTAACGTATATATCCTGTGGATTGAAGGGATCGACGCACGACGCAGTGGTAGTAACAGATTGAATGCAAATGGTCAATAGACTTGGAAGATGGCCTACTCTCTTTGCATCAAACACCGGACAGAGTTTGTCTAAAAGTTTGAGGAGAGCGGCATCACCTTCCCTTCCCTTCGTTTCGTTTTGGACCCCTCGCTTAGTTGAATGGTGTTCCTCTCCAACTCATACCATCAGGCAAAGCGCTCAAGATCTCAAGCCAAAGGATATCATGGTAGGGTACTCGGAGGTTATGGATGAAATTCTTTACATCTCACAGTCTTCATTTTGACTTCTCACTCTCACTCTCTGACTCTCACTCTCACAAGTTACAACCCAAAAATAATCGATAGTCTGTGCCGGTGCATTGGTGAAAACCCCTGCTGCCCTGCACGCCTTGGTTGACATGGGGCCAACGAGGCGAAGGCCTAGATTCTAGGCTCTAGTACTCTACAGGCTCCATAGTCCATAGCCTTCGCCCTAGCCTGAAATTGCTGGCTCATCAGCACATCCGCCCCCTTCTGAAGTTCTGATACACGAAGACCTCATCTTGCACGCTTACGTCCTTGTACTGTACTGTAACTCTCCATCTCAAGAAACACACACACAATCCACCACCACCCCACGAACCACGAAACATCCTTCGCATCTCCACCTCCATCTCCATCGCCGTCGCCATATTATCTCCTTCCCTTTCGCTAAACATCGCTTCACTCTCGATCAAGATGTTGATGTAATCAACCTCATTCTCCCTCATACCGCAGAGCTTGTTCTCTGAGTCCACTCGTTACTCCCTCCTTCACTTCTTGCAGCCAGTTCACACGGTTCACACGGCCACCTGCAGCATTTCGAACCATTAAACGACTTCGACTTTCTGTGATACAAGCAATTGGACACAATTATTACGCATCGGTCCGACCAGTTGTCTCGTCTCTCATCTGCACAAAGCATTCCAGAGCAGGATCTCTTTGTTTAGATTTCTCGCAAGCCAACCCTCCAGGAACTGGAGACACGTTTACGCCTGCAATCATCAATCGAGCCGCCTGCAGCCTGGTTCTGCAAAGTACAGTCATTTTTCGAGCGACTGGTCGAAGATCAATTGAAATATTGTTATGGCTTTCTTCCTCGAAGGTGGGTGCTATCGAGCATATTACACAGCCATCAGATGAACACTATTTGACATGTTGACAGATACCTCTTACAATCCTCTATGGCGAAAGCGATGTGTAGTAGGATGTAGTCTCGAGACGCCAGCATGTCCTGTATGCGATGACGGCATGACCTGTTCTCTTGTTCCACCTACTTGTGATGAATGTCAGAAAACTATATGTGTCGCTGCAAGCACGGGTCAATCATCGACACCCTCTTCCTCCAAGTCATCAGGGTCTGGTCCAAATGTAGGAGCAATTGCTGGTGGGGTCATTGGAGGGTTGGTGGTCATTGCGACGATAACATACTTCACCTGGAGATATTGTGTCAAATCGAAGAGACCCGAATATCAACCCGAAGTCTGGACCGAGGATGGGAACTCTACTCTACCAGGCGAGAAGAAGGCGAGCCTTCGACCAGAACGCCCAGCCTCGACACACACCGTTGGTTCCATCGCCTCGACTGTTCTGACTCGTGCCTCCAATGTCATTCAAATCGCATATATTCCTGGCGTCACCAACAGAGGTTCTGCTCCATCTACTCCTGGCCTTCTAGTACCGCCAGTCCCACCTATTCCGATCGCCTTATCATCTGCTGCAAGCACTCCGAATTACGAACAAGAGCACTTCTTCATGCCTGGCGACCTCCGTGATTCTACTTACTCTGATCGAACCTCATACGCACGGAATAGCGTTGCATCCACCATCTACGGGAAGAATGCTATTGTATCGCCAGTCCCAGCACAGACAGCGTTGAGAGGCAAAGCAGCTATGGTCAGCGTCGTGAAGTCGGGCAACGGTGGAGCTGGCGAGAACACACCTCCCGTCCCCACTGTAGACTTCGACAAGTACGCTATGGGACCACCCAGCCCGGCATTCAGCGTTGGTTCCACCTTTTTGAACAACGCCAGCTCAGCTACACTCAACAAGCCGTCTCTAGTCAAAGTTGCCACCGCCAATTCCAAGAAGGAAGATGGCGGGAATCTTTCTCCGTCGAACGCTTTCCGAGATTCGGTCACGACAACGATCGTCGCTTCTCCCTCCCCAGAGGCTATGCAGGGTCCATTCCGTGACCCTACACCTAGCCCTTCGGCTGTCGCACGTGCTAGTGTTCACAGCTTAAGTGCTGTAACATCACGGAGCAGACTGCATGATCCCGTAGCGGAATTGGCAACGCCGTTTGGAGACGAGAATGAGATCAAACCTAAACCTTGATGACCGCCTCTTATAATAGGGCCTTACTGGTTAAAAGATCGAGAACCTATTTTGACTATCCAGGTCTATATCTTCTTGTTCATACATGGATTCTTTTCAAAAGAGATCTCATCTAGGGCGGCGTTCTATGCGTTTAGGTCGTCATAGCACACCATACCATCTCATATATCAAGATACAGAACGGAGGGTACGGCAGGATCTTCTCGTCGGGTCTGGAATCATCTCCCCAGAACTCGATTTGTGGCGTTTGCGACATACATCTACCTACCAATCTACTATTGGCGAACAGGGGAGGGATGAGGGAGGAGGAATATGGAAAGATTTCTATGATGATCGTCGTGCGTGATTCCAAGAGTCTACGTCGAAGGTTGAGAAATGAGAGATTCAAATGTCCATAGCTTTTTCTTCAAGAGTTTCACCTCATGTATATGAATGAACCTTTCAACAGCTCAACATCCACCAGATATCTTGCGTACCCACATCAATCCAATCCACATTCCAATCCCATCTAACTCTTTCAAACATCCCAATCCACCAAATTCCCAAGATAAATTAGGCTATATCACCAATTGATTCCAAAACTCCAATCCAACCCATCAGGGAACAAATTCCATCCAACGCTAGAAATCAAAAAGCAAAGAATGGAAAACAAAATCCACCCCCTTGAAAGTCTCCCATACCCTTCCCCGTCCCCATCTCCCACTACCACCACTACTTACCACTACGTAAACCACGCCACACCTAGCCTTCCCACCACATACTCGTAGCCCTAGAAACGCAAGTAGTCCTGACTTTCCTAAAGTGAAAACCATGCGAGCCACGCGAGGGCGTGTGGCGAGGGTTTGTTTCAGGCGAGGTTAGTGAGAGGAGCCAATTTATGCTTCATTGTGGCGGGGGGCGAGGGGAATTATTGTGCGCTCTGAGGTTCTGGTATATCTTGGGGCTTAATGTAGTGGGAGAGGATATTTGGGATTTTGGGAGAAATTTCGGGAGCCTTTTGGTTCGATGCTTTAAGGGGAGGATAGTGGAGAGATGACATGAGATGTGGTTGTTGATGTTGGGTGGAGATTGGGAGGGGAAGGAATGGGAGGAGGGTATAGGAGGGGATGATGCTGAGTGGTTGCTAGGTTGTAGTGAAGGTGGTAGGGGATGAATAGTCTCATGTTGATGGGATGTTATAGAGGATCTTTATCCATGTCGATTCTTGAGACGAGTGAAGGAGTGCATGGATTGTACACTTGCTTGAAGTACGGTGTAGATTTGGCAAGCTTTGAGAAGGTAGGTTGATAGTGGATGAACAGTCGACTAGGACAAACGACCTAGCGATGCTGTGAAACCGGGCATTGTTGATATGTAGCGGATTCGGAGGAGGTATGTTGGAGCGTCCGGCGGGCAACAATAGCTTGATGGCTGTTTGTATGTAAGGGGACGAGAAGATGTATTGTATCGCATTGACAATGCAGTGGGTAAACCGATGAGGACTGTATTCTAGGGTCTACTCTGGAGGACACCTCTATTGCCTGAGCTCATCTTCTACTTCACTCACTCGCACGAAAGTCAGCTCTAGTGGTGAGTAGTGTTTATGGCCATGAAGGAGCAATGTCCTCGGATTACTTAAACTTTTTCGCGCCTGAAGACGTCACAGAAACGTGTGTCGAGGAACGCTCGAAAAGAAGTGTTGAAGCTGATCGACTCATTCAGAGAGTGACACAAAACGATTATTGCAATCCATCCTAGTATAGGTGCTCCGGTTTGACAACGAGGGATCTTAGAAGATGAATTTTGAAGTTTTCTTGTCTTGAAATACGTATCGACGAAGTAAAGAGGTTATCTGGGCTCGAAGACAAACATCTGGAAGTGTGTTACCAAGCGTGGCCTTCACTGAGGCTCTTTTGAGATCCTTCGTGCTGATGAAGTAGCGCTCTCCAAGTCCATTGGATCGGGCGATCCAAATCCTAGAACAACCAACATGATTGCTTCTTACCTGCTGCAAGGGTGTGATTGCATGTATCATAGCTTTTCTACAATCCTGAGGGATTGTGCAACCTCGCTTTCAATACGAGAAGAAAAAAATGATGGCTCAAGCCGAGTACAGCTCGTCAACTCGACCGAACCACATGTCATAAAACCTTTGCTCGTTTGCATGTGCAATGTTCTTGAGGAGCTTTGTTGCATTTTGATGATAATTCCCAACACTAACCCCGAAGTTGCCATGAGACCAGTCATGTTCATATTTTCACGTAATCCCTTAGGAAGCCAAGACTTTCCCTCAGAGTGTCCGTTTGAATATGACCAAAAATACACAAACATAAGAACCACTGCAGAGCACATCTCAAGAAAGTCAATGTCACAATTTCAGGGCCCGTTCTGGATGTCAGCAAACCAGTGTACAGTGACATTCTGGCTACCGATGTTGGTCGAGCTATCATCTAATCGGACGCCAGCCGAAAATCAACCCGTTGCAGCTCAAACATGCATATCACACACACAGGAGTAGGCTCATGTCAGAACTAACACGAAAACTGTAATTGCCCTCCCGTCCATCCTTCGGAGTAGAATCTAGGTAGAGATATCGCGATTGTGCATCATCTCGAAATCCCACGCTCGATTTCAAGGCTTTTCTCCCGATTGTCACGAAAGAATGATAATGACGGATTGGTTAGAAATTGTCGTTTGACTCTGGATGCAACTATGCTTCGAGTGCATGCTGCAACCTTCCCGGCGAGATTATTGGTTGTCTTCTCCAGCTTTGTTTCTTTCCTAAGCCCGTTGCCTCTCAGCATTCTGCAGAAGGCCCCCAAGCAGTGATTCAGTACGCGGCATTGAAACGAGACGAGGACTATTGAACAAACAATTTCGATTTCAAGGATTGACTGAGGCTCGAGAGGCTACCTGTGCCAGTCGAGCACCGTCAGAAGCCCGCAGAGCTATAATGGGAAATAGGACTAAGAGTTGAAAAGGGCTCCAGAGGAAGAGAGAAACGTGACGAAGACGTTCAGACTTACCGGCACGGGTGATGCAAGACCGGGCACTTGTCGGTCTGCGAGGTACGTCCTACCGGATTTTCATGACAGCAGCAGAAGGATGCTGAAATGCTTGCCTCACTGCAGCAGGAAGCAGCAGCCAGAAGTGAGTGGATGGCGGGCTTGCCACATCAGTTCAAAGTAGGCGAGCGGTGCAAGGTACGGTAAGGGGGGAATTTCAGCGGACAGCGAAGGAGAGCGCATATCTCGGACCTGACAGCTTGTCAGGCACAGGCTGTTGTGCTGTAAGATGTTTGTCGTGAGCTGTTTCTCCCGTCGCGTTATTATTTGGTGGTAAGAAGGCAAGGGCACGAGAAGCCAGCGCATGGACATCGGGCAAGTGAGGTATCATACGTTTGTTGACTGAGCCTGGTGGGCGGGGCCCGGAAAAGCAAAGAAGTCCGCTTTGAAAGACTACGAAGGCTGAATATCGAGCCTAACTTGAGTAATTTATAGTATTTCATGCGGACCAACAACTCAGTCTTTCAGCCTTGAGGCAACAATGTCAAGTAATCACGTTTACGCTACACCACACCGGGAACGGGCTAGACCCCTCTTATGCGAACGGTACAAAGCTCAACATCTCCAACTCCAAATTCCAAATTCCCAAATTCCATATTCCAAATTTTCTAGTCTTCAGTCTCCAATTTCATTCTCTAGTTTCCAGTCTGACCAATCTCCAAAGCTTCTCGCAGATATACTGCAAGTGCAAGAAACGGAAGAAGAGCCAAAGCTGGGAGCGCACCGTTCGCTGAAGAGTCAAGGACCCTACCCTACTTGTAGTCTTGTACAGATAAGATACAGGCTGCAGCACTGGCCATACGCCCATGATGGTATCCATAACCCATAACCCATACCCATAACCCCACCCCCACCACAGAGTCAAGAAGCCTACTACTGTACTTGTACAATCCTACTCCATATTCCATGTGCTGCGCGACCCAGCAATGGCCCCATCCGTGTCCTCCCCTCCATTCCCCATCCCAGGCGCCAGGCTCCTAGGCAAAGCTCCCAGGCTGCCAGGTTGCAAGGCTCCCAAGTAAGCTCCGACGCTCCGACGCTCTGACGCTCCGACGCGACGCTTCCTGCTCAACTCCGTAAGACTGGGACTGGGACTGGGACTGGGACTGGGACTGGGTCTGCGACTGGGTCTGGCTCGACTGGCTCGACTGGCTCGACTACTGGGAAGCTGCAAGCTGCGTGATCAATCAATCACCAGTGTGGCAGTGAGTGTTGCATCAGCCGCTAGCAATATCCTTTGCCCGGGCAGCCGGGAAATCCAGCACGCACCTCCGTTCCACAGAATAGTCCCGTACCGTAATCAATCAATCAATCAATCAATCAATCCATCAATAATCCACAGAATAATCCACAACCACACAACCAAAAGTATTCATTCCTACTGTAAAACTTTCGCGGCCCCATCCCCCTCCCTGTCCTCCCCGTCTGCAAGCTCAAGACACATCAGCGGGAAACACCTCCTACCCCTTCTATTATTAAGCTGCTACACATTATTAAATCATTATATTTGGCTGCTCAAGCTCTACTTCTTTTAGCGGCACTAAGAAAGCTGCTCGGTTTCGCCTCCCTGCATCCTTCAATTCCATTCAAAGCGGAAGTCCAAGCTTCTGCATTATATTTCCCCAACCACAGGCAGGCAGGGGACACCAGCAGTCATCTTGGGCAGATCACCAGTCTACCTTCTGCTTCTTGACCTCTTCGATTCATTCCTTTACTACTGCAGTATCTAGCTTCGCCCTTGGATTAATCCTTCGTCGGCCTACTCCACCATCTAACACCATCCCTCTCAAACATGGCTGGGAAGATGGTCTTGTACAAGTTGGTGGTGCTGGGTGATGGTGGTGTAGGAAAGACGGCATTGACGATTCAATTGACCTTGCAGCATTTCGTGGAAACCGTAAGCTTCAATTCGATCCACGCGTGGTGTATCTAGCTAACGTTATCGCCAGTACGACCCCACCATAGAAGATTCTTATAGGAAACAAGTAGTCATTGATGGCCAAAGCTGCATGTTGGAGGTGCTTGATACGGCAGGACAGGAAGAATACACAGCCTTACGAGACCAATGGATCCGTGATGGTGAGGGGTTCGTGCTCGTCTATAGTATATCCTCGAGGTCGTCCTACTCGCGCATTCAGAGATTTCACAAGCAAATTCAGAGGGTCAAGGAATCATCCGGTGGATCACCAACATACCCAGGCTCTCCCATATCAGCTGCGAGTCAACCGGTGAACGTACCCATCATGCTGGTGGGGAACAAGAGCGATCGAGTAACAGAGCGAGAGGTTTCGACACAAGAAGGACAAGCTTTGGCGCGAGAACTGGGCTGCGAATTCGTTGAAGCGTCAGCAAAAAATTGCATCAATGTGGAGAAGGCATTCTACGATGTGGTGAGGCAGTTAAGACGAAGTCGCCGTGAGCAAGCCAAGCTATCATCTGGTGGAACCAAGGGCTCGCGTGGAGATGAAGGCGACCGTATGCCACGAAGCGACGATCGGAAATATCGCGACAGGCAAAACAAGAAGACACCAAGGTGTGTCATCTTATGAGCGCTGGACATGGACTTGCTCAAGGGACTACGAATGAAGGGTTATGTCTTGCATGAAGTTTACGACGCTCTTTCAGCGATTGCGGCCTTTGGAGATGATGCTTAGATTATTATCACTCGGAGGCATTATCCACTTCTTCCTCAACACCACACCTCACTTCCTCACCTCCTCACCTCTTCACCTATCACCTATCACCCAGAATTGGCGCATGGAGTTGAAAAGATAAGGGCATATGGAGTTTCATGATCACATTTCTCTTCTATTTCTGCCTCTTTCTCTCGAATACATGAGTATCTCAATTAGATACTTTTCCGTCAGCGGGAAGGCGACGAAAAAAACGAATGAAAGTCTCGGAAATGAACGGCCAGATTGGATCTGGGATGGAACATCTGGTGTTCGTTGGCAGATTTGCGACTCTGATAGCTTGCTTGCTTTCTAGCTCAGCCTACGTATGGTGTTTTTTCGTCGTATAGAATACGATCTTTCAAACGATATATATTTGTTACTTGCAGCGGAGGCGAAAGATTGGGACAGACCCGTGGGAATTTGAATGGGGAGTGCTGAGATCTCGAGAGAGCCGAGACATGGGACACAGATCGGTGGGGGAGTGAGTCAAGAGACGAACAGCGCACAGCAGAGCGCCTTTGGTGTCTATAGTCTGGAGGTATCTGAAGCATCAGATCATACTATCGTGCGGCTGTTCCATTTTCACTGTCAAAGCATCATCATTTTCAGCACGGCGAATATGGTAAGTCACATCTCACATCTCACTGCTCACAACTTCAAACCTCCACTTCACAAACTTCACATCCACACCCATCTTCCCATCGCTGAACTAGGAAGCTTGCACTAAGCAATGCAATAATCATCTGACCCGTTTGATGTTTCGAAAGGGGTTAAGAGGTTGGGCGTGAGGCAGAGGGATTCTCAGATAAAGAGACTATCCGAGCCACGCGTACCTTGATATATATCAAAGCCTTTGAGGCTGTGCCACAGATTTCCCTTCCTCCCTCCTCCTCGGTTGGTTACTGGCTGGTACAATCTAGCTTGAGAAGCCTAGAGAATTTATCCCCCACATTACACCTCACTTTTCTTATAGATCACGCAGTATCATCGAAGTTTACTTTAGATTCCAGAATGAATGACTCTCCTCGACATCGCTACCTCCAAGATGTGACCCTCCCCTGATAGCTCCTTCTTTAGTCTCAACACCCCAAGGCCCAAGCTCTCACAACCCCCAGACCCATCCCAAGCACATGGGATGAAATGAAATGAAATGCCAACGGATAAGCCGTACCCGTCTGTGATGGGGGTCAAGTCGTTTCCGATCTTGTGGATCTTCTGTATTACTTGGGTTTCTTTTTATTGAATGTACTGTACGCTCGGTATGGGGAGTGGAAGAAGGCGCAGTCGGGTTGTATGATTGAAGGATAGTCTGATAGTTTGTTATTTTCAATGATGGTATTCTACTGATGAGGTTTAGTTCTGTGTATGAGATGAGGTAGAAAGGGTGATGTGGTGATATTGAGCAGAGTAACGAGTAGAGATAATGATGTTCGTTGTAAGATGTTGTGATGGAATAGGGAGAGGCAATTGGTCTTGTATTTGATCAAGAGCTTAGGCGCAAGAAAGACAAGTCGAGAACTTGAAGGAGGGGATGGAAGGCAACTTATCGGTATCGTCTGTGTTGAACTTTGTTCTTTCCTTTAAACTCAAAAGAAGCTTGATAACTTTTACACTCTCTAGCTCTTATCATCTATCGAGATTGACCCTCACTCACCTCTACCCAAGCTTCCTACTCATTGGCATAAGCCTCAAGCCAAGCAATATACAAGCTCAAAGCGGAATGATAACTTTCACACACGGAGAGCGCTCGATGTAATGTATTTTCCAGGCTGATGGAATCGTCAAGCTTCAAGCCTCCATCTAAAGGATTTCCTACCCTTCTCTTCTCTACAGTATCTAAATTTCGAACAAGAGGTAGTCATTTCATTTACTGTATGAAAATGGCGACCCTGCATGCGGGATGTACCGATGACAGGACCGCTTATCATTGATCAATTCGTCCTGCATCTCCACTATGCAGTCTGTACGTATATGTATGTATGTAGCATGCAGCTTCTGTGTGGAGTGAAAAGACGATATTCAGCGGTCGTTTAATTACCAAAGAGGTGGTGAGTTTGGGGAAAGATACATGCGATTGGCTGGAGTTTGGGTTTGTGCTGGTGGAGAAGGGTCTGTGGAGGTGTGTTTGGTGCATGAATGGTGAGATGCACAATGATGGTGCTTGGGTTGGAGGTGGTGCTTGAAGGTGGTTTAAGTATGGTACATGCTCCAGATGCTAGTCTATATCCTGGGATATAGAGTGGATGCCCAGAAAGCTTGGTATATGTACAAGGTAAATACGCCAGTAGCTCCATCATATACACAAGATATCTTCCACATGCGGCCACCAAAAATAGAAACTTCAAGACAGCTCGAAGATCTCCAAGTCCAAACCATATCAAAATCCAACTTGCGTGCTACCTCTTCTCTTCCCCTTCCCCCCCTTTCCCATCCTCTACAGCCACAGGGTGTTTATCCAAACTCTCGTACCACTGCACGCAACTCCCCACAAGGAAAGCCCAACTTCCCCAAAACGTCGCCAAACTCCCTTGATAAACCGCGCCACTGTTACTAGCCGCAAAGCCCATTGCACCACTGAGTGTAAATCCTATCCCACCGATTAAATTCCAAGCCCCAATATGCCAACCCAGTACGCGAAAGGCGGGAATGTACCATCGACGCTGCGTTTCCAGCATGAAGAGAGTCCCCGAGATAATAAATCCTGTCCCGCCGATCACTTGTGGCAGCCAGTAGGCCCCGTTCTGAGAGGCGACGGAGTGTAGCCGATCAAATATTGGGGGGAGGGCTGTGAAGCCTGCTATCCAAAAGATCTGGATTCGTTGGTCAGCGGTTGTGTATTGGGGAGAAAAGGAGACAAACGGTGGCGCCGGCCATCTGGAATGAGCAGGCCAGGAAGCCGATATCTTTGATGTAGTGTGTGGTGAGCTCATGCCAGGTTGGGAACCAAGTCCATGATTTCGCGGGTGATGATGGGTCTCGTAAGTGTGATTCGTGATCTGAGCCCAAGGGGTGAGGTCGACCCTTCCCTACAAAGTTGCGTTTGTTTTGATGGTGGTGCGTGCAATATCCTGGTTTGACTCTCACTGCGCCTTCCCTTTCTAGTACCTCTTCTAACGCCCAACCGAAACAGTCACTGCGGTTTTCGTTGACTGCTTCTATCATGAGAAGGATGGATCCTATTTCGAACTTCAAATTGATTAGCTTTTTCCCATATCAAGAGATGAGTAAAGAGACATACAATAGTAGCGCCAATGAAAGCCGTGATACCCCCAGCATCCGCGATCTCTCCGGAGAATTTTGTAGAGGGCTTCTCCAATGGCAACCAGACGAAGAAGGCGTTTATACACCATATCACACTTCCGAATGTGAAGATCACAGCGACGAGATAGGAGACATCCCAAATAGGGAAGCAGGTAAACATGCGAACTATACCATTGAGGATCGCTCGGAGGGTATTGGTGGGTGGTGGGGTGAGATATTGGCCTTGCTGGTCTGGCTTTACGAGGATAGCGTGTCTGCCTATAACAGGAATGTCAGAATTCTTCTTCGTAGTTTGAAAGAGCAGAGAGACGATAGGCCTTTCCAACCTTTCCGATTGTCCCTAGTCCTCCATTGTCTCTGCACGCTTGAAGCTTTGATCTCATCCTCTGCTCTTGTACCATGCTGTAGGTCTCCACTTCCATTTGCATCGCTAAAGCCGTTTCCAAGCTTCACAGCTTCCTTCTCATCTCCATGGTCGGGTGATTGTGCAGTCTTGTGGACAGACAATGGAAGGGTCCTGGCTGTGGGATTCAAAGTCTGGAAGGGGCCTGTTTCAGTGCCATTGTTGTGGTGCTTGGCGGAGAACGGAAGGACCATGTTGAATGCTACAATTTAGGCAGATCTGGTGTCGGGGGTGGTGCCATTGTGTTGTGTGATCAATTGGAGTTACTGCTTGACTTTCACAAGTGAATTTTCTAGACTGCTGTCCTTGATGCCGAGGAGAACTTACGTCACATTAATATGGCTGCTGCAGTGCTGCAGCTCGAATCGTGGGGATGTGGGGGCTACGACTTCCTCAGACCTTGAAGTGTGTACGGCGGTTGGGTACGCCTTGTAGCAGTACACATCGTAAGCGTCGACATCCTTTCAGTGCTCATCATGGTTCCAGAAGAATCATCCCAAACTTGGGAACTCTGCTTGCTGACTTGAGAGAAGGACTAATAAAATGGTGAATGATACTTGGGCGGTTTCGATTCAAGCTCCAGATCCACCGAGAAGTGATAAGGTCCAAATATCAGTGTTAGAAAGCACACTATGTAGATGGCTATCATAGTATTCGTGTAATCCACCATGAAATCTGGATTATGATGCCTTGTCTTGAGTTCAAGTAGTCCACTTCAAAGTCTGAACTTCCCGTCGGACTTTGACCGTGGGTTGTGGTGGGACCATGGCTACCTATTAATCTCTTCATTGGGTCGTGTTCCATCAACTTTTGTTGGCTCATTGAGAATTTGCACGTTGAACTAGGTATCATGGACGGCCTTGTGTTCCAATCGATATCGTATTTAATGTAAAGGTCTACGCTGGCCTACTCAACCGGCATGGAAGGTTTCGGACAATACATGCCCATTCAAGCTGCATTGGCAAATTGTACAGTCCGGACAGCTTTCCAGAAGTTAGTATCTTTACTTCAGCAATTCACTGTTGGGGTCGGAGGCGACTCGCTGCACATTCTCCTTGCCGAAAACAATACGCCATAGAAACTCGAAGATCTTACCACTATGTTTGTCCTCCGATTCCGTATCCCGCAACCGCTGCTTGTACCTTTTGTAATCTTTCTTCGGTCGTTTCCTAAGCTCCTCCTTCGTGACGGCAACTTGAGAACAACAGGCCGTACCTAGGGTTCCTGGTAGTCCCCTTCATCGAAAATTGTTGCCCTGCTTCGGTCTGATTCTTGTCTGTGCCAAAGAGAAACTCTCTCATACTTCGGCCATTTCATTCTCCTCAACTTTGACATCCTTATCTACCGTCTCATTCTCTTCAATGTCGCCTGGTTGTCCTGCTCTCGAACTGGCCGTATCATCTCCGGACAACTCACATTACTGTTGCATCTCAGGTTTACGTATCCCTCCATCAATACAAAGTCAAAGTAAAACACCTGGAATGCAAGCACTTTGCTGCACTCCTCATAATCGGTATGCCAAGCTAGGGGAAAGCCTGAGCGGTGAGGGCGACAGCATTTGCTCAAACTTATTCCCTGATGTCGACAAATTGTCAGATACTCCCTGAGACCTGAAGAGCGCCGCCAACTTGGGTGCTGTATCTGAATCCATGGGGAGCTCAAATAATATTATTACTATTTGATCGAGACCGGGCTTCATCCAACTATGCTTAGAAGCGGCTCATGGAGCATGAGGAATTGACAGCCTTTATAGTGGACATAGACATTCGTAAGTGCAAGACGTTCGCATGCTTGTGTGCATCGCTAGGTGGTTCCTGCTACAAGCGCCAGCACAAATTACATAGCAATGAAGCTCTCGACTTATTAGCCATCATCCTGCGGTCATAGGAAGACGATATAGAGTTCAAAAGTTAAGACAAGTGAATATATTCAAGGCTGATCATATCAAGCAGTGCATATTGAATCTGTATCCAAGTATACAGCGATAGAGATCTATCAGGCTTGCGAGCCGTTTGCGAGCAGCTTGCTCGAAGTGAACAAAGGATATAAAGTACCAAACATTCCATCGTACGCTGCGAGCATCACACAGCGTGTCATTATTGAGGTAAGAGTAAAATTTCCAAATCATCGGCGACATGCTGTCATCCTCGCTAAACCTCAACATGTCCGACTGCCTGCGAGTTTGGTCACATCACACGCATAGCGGAACCGTTCATTATCGT
>Ga0115846_100136_pt1 | contig 35441 bp, 40 predicted proteins | sample InSIn5gowninarea_2_FD_83860 | JGI IMG/M metagenome (GOLD analysis project Ga0115846, IMG submission 83860) | reverse complement strand
TACTATATTCTGGTAATGGGATGTAAAATGTCATGATGGCCAGGCGCTGAAGGTAGTTGGTCCGTCGTTTTGTAGCGTGGATATCCCAACCTTTTCCTTCTTTGATATGATTTGTTTAAGGCATGTATCTACCTCAGTTCGTACATATGTCCTACAAAGTTGATACTGTGAATGCTTACAAAATCATTCTGAAAAGTATAAAGCAAAACTATGGATGGATAATGGATCGCTTTGCGCTATATTTCTCTTCAATTCTCTTAAAGGGATATATAGACACTCTAGAAGAAAAGATACACAGAAATCTTTCAAGTTCCTCACCTTCGCTAATCTTCCTCGAACAGCACTTCCCGCCTATCAGCTAGATATGAAGTGCGTAGAACCTCAAGCAGATATTCTCTTCTAAGTCATGTTCCAATAAGTCGTGTTTTGAGAGGGAGCGCCATAGAATACACGAAAATGCAGCGGACTTTACTGTAATTGAGGAAACCAGGGTTTATTTCGTTCCAAGCCTTCTCCTATACATCTCGACAGGAAACATCGATTGCTTGAGCTACGCACAGCATATATTCTTCGTCCTGGGGAACATTTGGCTTCTGGTGACTTGGAGGTTGTAGTTGGGGTGTGCTCTGTCCGTTAGATTACTCGGAGTATGTATTGTGAGCTTTGTGACGGGTTTATATGTGTTGTTGTTTGATATGCTTGATGGCATCGTCGAACTGTCTTGCAGCCATTGCTGTCTACTTAGGGTTAGGGCTAGGGTATGTTTTGTATGGTGTTTTACACGACACGGGAGAAAATGCAAAGGTGTATTGGCTTCGTGGTATAGAAGCAATCTGGATACTTAAGATACGTGCATCTTCATAACCGCTATTGACCATTCTTAGGTTAGAGAGGCGATATGCGATATGGGTTGATCTAAAGGCGCGTGAGATTTTGGTTCTATAACTGCAATGTCACTGTGTTGGAAATTACAGACTCGTGTTCATAGGCAAGCTATACTAGGAGAACAAGAGCCGCCGATCAATTGAAAACTTTGTGAAGTGACTTGAGATCTGCAGAATGTCGCGCAACGGATTTTCAAAAGGAAAATAGATCAGCCTTGCAAGCAGGCTCTAGTCTAGACGATTGGCTATCCGACAAGGCTGAAGAATCAGTACCACTCAAGAAAAACCTCCGTGTCAACATCAAAACAATTCCTCTATTCCTCCTCCCATTTCCTATCCTCTCCTACCGCCTACAACCATACCTCCTCGAAGATGGCTGCTTCCACCTCCCAACCACTACAAACAATATCCTTCCCCCGCCCCACCTTCGCCAAGCTCTCCCCACACCCCTACCTAAAAGCCCACCTCCAACCCACCGACCCCTCTCTCCCACCCTGCCGCGCAAACGGGCGGATCCCATCTCAATTCCGGCCCCCCCACGTCAACACCTCCTCCTTAACCCACTGTTCCGGTAGTGCCGTCCTCAGGATAGGCGATACGGCTGTGGTGTGTGGTGTGCGCGCTGAGATACTACTCGCTAGCGACGTGCCGCATTTGAAGATTTCGAGGGCTGATGGCTCTGCCTCTACTGGTGGGGATAAAGGCAATGTCAGTGCGGATGATGGAGCGACGCAAGAAGGGAGGGAAATCGATATGAAAGGCTTGGATCTATTAGTACCTAATATCGAGCTCGCTACGGGATGTTCACCACAATACCTACCCGGACAACCGCCCAGTGTCTTGGCGCAAAGTCTGAGTACGAGGATTCGAGAGGGGTTATTCTCTACTGGTGTAGTTGGAGAGGAGGGAATGGGTATATGGTATCAACATCCAAACCTACCAAATGAAAGCGAGATGGACGAGATGATGGAAGAAGATGGAGAAACAACGACAGATCCAGCAAGCGAGCAATGGGAGATCAAAGGTTTCTGGACGCTGTATATCGATATTCTATTCATCTCACTAGACGGAAATCCTTTCGATGCGGCATGGGCGGCTGTCATGGCTGCGTTGCATGATGTGCGTTTGCCGAGGGCGTATTGGGATGCTGATCGCGAGATGATACTTTGTTCGGACGCAGTAGCGGAGTCGAGGAAGTTGCAATTGAGGGGACTCCCTATGGCGGTTACGGCTGTGGTGTTTAAGACGAAGGAGAGAGGTGGGAGTGCGCAGGGGACGTCGAAGTGGATACTGGTCGATCCGGATATGTTTGAGGAGGGGTTGTGTGATGAGAGTGTGACGCTGATTGTGGATCGTGGGGAGGAGGGGGCGAAGACGAGGATATTGGGTATGAGTAAGGTTGGTGGGGGAGTGGTGGGTAAGAAGGAGATGAGGGAGGTGTTAGAGTTGGCGGAGAAGAGGTGGATGGAGTTCGCCAAGGTGATCAAGGGCTAATGAGTTGGTTGATCACTCCTCCAGAATCATTCAAGCAATACCTTCTCAAGGGCAAGATACCGTTTTGTAGCACTGAAATGGCACTGCTTGAGACGTCTGACTGGAGTATGAGGGTGGGTAGATTTCATGGTATTGATACCCTGTACATGTTGGAGTCCGGTCAGAAGACGTAGAAAATTAGAGTCATAGACAACGAGAAGCCCTGTCATGAAGGGTGTTATAACTATATGTGGTTGTATACTGCAAATCGCACATAAGCTCTATGCATCTAGTTTGAGTTTCTCTAATAATGTATCGATCTTGCCCAGCAGCACCTGATAATTGATGGCATCTGCGGCAAATTCGTCACCTGCAATTTCGCCGTCTAAAGTTCTAATTTCACCTCCCGTAAGTGGTTTCGCTACGTCGTTGACTTCCCCCCGTGTATACTGATTATCTGGCTGATTGTTTTGATTGTCACCGCTCGCAGCGGCATCAGCCAGCGCCTGTACTGCATTTGCAGCAATTTCTCCAGTCTCATCAAGCGTTTCTTCAAGGCCTACGTCCTCGAATCTCAGTCGAAAGCGTTCGGACAAGTAGTACCGGATGCTGTATGCATTAGCGAGAGCTATCTTACCTATTGGTTCGTACATACTCATCGACCAATTCAATCGTGTCAGTCTCCTGTCTCGTCTTGATCCTGGAAGCACTTTCTCTGACGAGCTCCTCGAACTCTGGGTCATCGATATAATCTTCAAGGCGATACGCCATATATCGAGCACTGAACTCTTCCAGCCGCTGAACGCGTGTGATCCAGGCTGCGCGAAGTACGTCGTAAACATTGATAAGCTCTTCTTCCGTCTCTCGAGCCCCAGTTACGTGCGTACGGTCTCCAAGGCCTCCAGAGCCATTTCCAAGCGTACTAAGAACTATAGCTGCTTTGTTCTTCAGTTTCTCAATAAATAGCATGTCAGCTGCGAATATCACATCAACGGCTAACTCCAGAGGTATTTCAGCCTTCTCAGTGTACAGAAAGGTAAGGACAGCTTCGAGAACTTCTGGTGAGCAATCAACGGTCACAATGTGAAGGTAGTCGGTGACCTCGGCTTCCATGAAATGCGAGTTGAACATGGCTTGGAAGTAGTCGGATCGAAGCAGCATAGCTCGATGTGCTGGGAAGAGAAGTGACTTCCGTGCTGGCCGAGATTGCGTTGGAGATCGTGAAACTGCGGTTGGACCGACTGGTATGCCAACCGCGGCGGGCCCAGCTTGCGTCTCACTTGATACAATACTGTTACCAGACTCTTGTAAAGTACCATCAGAACTTTCCTCTGTAAAATCATCTTCATCTGCGCGCAATAACACATCCGCAAAGATGGCATTGTCGCGAGTCCACTTGACTTCGTGCGCCTTGGCACTTTCCACTCTGATTTTGTGCTTCAAAACATTGTCGCGATACCACGCCTCGATCTGATTTCGACCTTTATGGACTTCGTCTTGATGTCGCTGTCGTGCTATTCGCCTATCACCTCCAGCTAAGATCTCTTGCCATAAAGATTCAATCTCTAACTGTTTACTAATCTTGTCAATACCCTTGAAAAGCTCCTCTTCCGACACTGCGCTTCTTCCGCCCACCCCAAGCTCAGAGCCCTTCAAATCGTTTAAATATAAGAATCGAACCGCTATATGGAAGGCTTCCGGTGGTATAGATGGTGCAAGTTTCCAAGCTGTAGTTTCGGGAGCAGCAGAAAGTTTCTTTCCGAAGTAGGGTGACCTTGCAGATAGGACCAGCTTATGGAGGTTCCAAGACTCTGCCGAGGCAGTAAGGGTAATGTCAGAGGTTTGGGGTGTTGTCCTCGTAAGTAGGGAGCTGATATGAGAGGCTAATGGCTGTAAAGGATCCGTGCTTTTCGAGTAATCATATTGAAGGAGTAAATTTCGTATGCGCTCGTTCAAAGCATTGTATAGACATCGCTCGCCCTGGAAGGTGTCTCGCTCGCAGAGTGCGCCTGATTCGAGAAGCAATCGTACAACTTCATAATGACCGCAAAGACTAGCCTACGGGTCTGGTCAAAGTCCATTCCTCTTAGAGCAGACAACGCTCGTACTCAGATGATGTTAGCTCACCAGTATCAAAGGCGTATAGTCGAATTGATCCCTCGCGTTGAGGTTGACCCCTGCAGCTATTGCCTCTTGGCAGGCCTTCAAATCTCCAGTGCGACAAGCATAGCAGAGCTCACCGAAATCCACACTGGTATCGAGAGGGCTGTCGTCTTTGAGGACTCCATCGCGGATAAGTTGGTGTTCGTCTTTGAGTTGTACTTCGAGCTCGTCCTTCCGAAATACCATTGCAGATGCACGGGTTTTGGTTCAACTCAAACATGGAAGTCGTGCCCGCTGTCGAGAGTAGCAATGTTGAAATTGAAGGGAGTAGTGAAGAGGTGTCGAGGGTGCAATAGTCGGAGTGGTGCTAATAAGCATTCCTTATCGCCACCCCCCTGGTCAGAAATTGGTTCCCCTAGCAACTGCTTGCTTTTGTTGACTTCGATTCACCAGAACAGTTTGCCGACCTATTCCATGCAACCAGCCCAGCTACACACCCTTGAGACATAACCCATCGAAACGGAAGCTTCGGTTTGCGGATGGACCTTACTTACGATTGCTTCCGATAGCTCTGAGCATTGAAAGGGCAGCTTGACATCCGCACAATGTCGGAAGAAAAGTATGACGTTTTGGAGAAGATAGGTAAGCTATCCCCGACCTTGCATACGTGCTGGTATAATAAGGACTTCCAGGGCATGGCTCCTTTGGTATCATACGCAAAGTCCGACGGAAGGGCGACGGTCAAGTGCTTTGTCGCAAAGAGATCAACTATGTGCGCATGTCGCAGAAAGAGCGCGAGCAACTACATGCCGAATTCGCAATCCTCTCCTCGCTCCGACACCCAAACATCGTCGGCTACTACCATCGAGAACATCTGAAATCCACACAAGATCTTCATCTGTACATGGAATACTGCGGCAATGGCGATCTTGGCAGAGTCATCAAGGACCTGCAAACAAAGAAGCAGTATGCAGAGGAGGGTTTTGTATGGAGCATGTTCGCACAGCTTGTCACGGCATTGTACAGATGTCACTATGGTGTAGATCCTCCAGAGGTTGGGGCAAATGTCATGGGACTTGGCAACACCGCAATGCCCCGCCAGCCAGCTGGAGGGGTCATGATTCTCCATCGTGATTTGAAGCCGGAGAATGGTTTGTGACCTAAAGCAGCATTGTCCTACCCTGCTGATGAAGGACAGTCTTCCTCGGAGAGGATAACTCAGTCAAGCTAGGCGATTTCGGTCTTTCGAAGATTATGGCATCTCACGACTTCGCCTCCACCTATGTTGGCACCCCATTCTACATGTCGCCCGAGATATGCGCTGCTGAGAGATATACACTTAAATCAGATGTTTGGTCATTGGGATGCATCATATACGAGCTTTGTGCCAAGGAACCGCCTTTCAATGCTAAGTCGCATTTCCAATTGGTGCAAAAGATTAAAGAGGGGAAGATCGCACCGTTGCCCAACATCTATTCACCAGAGCTCATGGCAGTGATCAGGGACTGTCTCAAAGTCAACCCAGATAGGCGACCAGACACTGCATCTCTCTTGAACCTCCCTGTCGTCAAGTTGATGCGAAAGGAGAAGGAGGTAGTGGATTTGGGACGACTGGTCAAGACCAAAGAGGAAACCCTGGCGCACAGGTTACGAGAGGCCGAGGACAGGATTAAGAGGTTTGATGCCGACAAGGCTCAAATGCGACAGGAGATTGAGGCGTCAGTCAGACGAGAGTGGGAGGTCAAAGCTCAGCTCGAGATCAATCGACTCGTGCAGTTGGAGATTGAGAAGCTGAATGTCAGGTTCGAGGAAGAGCTCCAGGCAAGAGTCCAAGCGGAATTGAAGAAATTACCACCCCCAACTCATACGATTGCGAAAGACATGGTATCGGAAAGGTTGCACCATGACATACCGTTGTCGTCGGTTGGTAGTGGGGATGGTGACTTCCCCTCATCTACCGACCTCACGGATCTCTCACTAGATTCTCCTGACCCAGTCAAAGCGCTGAAGAAGAGTACCCGCACTCCATTTGGTCGAGCCCAGACCATGTTTGCAGGTACACCTATGGACATCGAGATGGCTGAGCCTTCCCCCATGTCAATTGCATCTTTGTCCCTCTCTCCCCGACGACATGGTGCGACCAAGGCTCCAGGGACTTCTGGAAATATCTTTGCAGACGCAGGCGCCAAAGCCGAGACTCGTTTTCAGTCTACGCTGATGAACTCCGATGAATCCGACGATGATGATCTTCCACCAGTGCCATCACCCACAAGACACAAATTTACCAAACACCCATTCAAGTCGAATGGCGGCAGACCACCACTCGTCTCGCAGAAGACAGCCCCTATTCATAGGCTCAATTCCCAGCCAAACATATTTGGAGGCGCGAAAACGACGAATGCTCCTACGATGCCCAGCTTAGCAAGCGCACCTGATCTCAGGCCACAGCCTAGTGCCAACACTCGAGATCGTCCCACCTCGCCAAATCGCCGTTTGTCTAAGATCCCATCATCTACCAACCTGAACTCTAACGAGCCCGCACCAGCTTCACCAACACGCAAGCCCAGCTTAACAAAGGGCAGGCCCGGCAACCATGGAGGAGATGATCTGAATAAGGTTGCAATTAAAAACAACATGGCGATCAAAGCGGGCAGTGGTGGATCAAACACCGCACCCAAAGGCCGGACACTGGTCGAATTGGCACAAGCCAGAGCTGGTGGTCGACCAACCGAAGATGTCAACAACGGCGCTCGAAGTCCCGAGCCAAAGGGTCGAGCTTTTGCTGCGAGGATGGCGGAGAAGGCTGCTGCGGGACCTATGAGCGAGCCTGCGGTTTGGGATCCAGAGAAGGAGGAGATGCCGAGTCCCTTTCTGGTGCGCAAGCGTGGTGGTGTTCGGAGTCAATAAGCTTCACTTCAAGCAAGTGAGAAAACTAGTTGTTTGTATAATGCGGGGCATTCAATGTGTCTTACTGGTGGGCGATAAGCCTCTAGAGACCTGGTCTGGATACCCACGAAACATGCGTTTCTAACCAGAGCTAGTACTGTTTGCAATCGTCTCTGTTGTCTTCAAGTGTCTATATGCACATGCATGGTCTCGACAAAAGTCCCCGACTCGTGGCCGATGTCAAGTCTGATGAGGGATGAGGTGAGCGACCGAAGAGAAGCTCACGAGCTGACTTAGATATCGTTCGGGGCAACATTAGCTATTTGTATTGTAGCCACTTGATGTATGATGTTAGCTGGAGTTCGGGAATTAGATATTGCATGGCATGAATATGAATTATTGTCTTGACTCCCTGGAATCCATAGCATGAGCAATTCTCTCAGTGCAAGACTCTAGTAAAGTTTCGATACACGGATCATCCATCCTTGAAGAGATGCATCATGAAGGGCAGCTTGCGGTGTAGCTCAACGACGCTTCTTGAACTACCACAGTTGCTTTTGAGATACAACCAACCCTGATAAGTTATCTTCACTATCGGCCGCAAAAGTATTAATACATCCCCCGTTTGATGTGGAAGCCGAATTTGACCAAGGGGAAACTCAAAGGTTGGACAGTCTTAAGCAAACGCTACTCAGCCATTGAGGTCATCAGTATGGGCAGGCGACCACGTTACATGACCTTTACGTTTTCCGACCTTCCGGCGGCTCCGAATGCCTCACATAATGACCTTCGGGCTGGAGATCATTCTCCGATTCAGCTTACTCGCTTGGAGTCCGGGTTGCTGAGACTCAACCAAGCCAGAGTATAGGCCCTTTCAGTGCAGTGCGAATGATGGACCGGGAAGTACATTTCTGGTCTTATGTAGCTTGATCAAGACTTGAAGCGATTAGGGAACATATTTTCTCGAAGATTAAACGATTTCTGCCTTACGGCACTGTCAGCACTTTGCTATATAAGCGCTTGGAACTCTTTATGCCGGGGCTATGTTATGCATCCTTTTCATACGGGAAAGTTCTACCAGGACTTACCGCGGAGGTAGTGTGTTACTGGTTGGAAATACTCTACGTGGTACATCAGTAGGATATAAGTATGTGATGGTGCATGCAAATTGAAAATCCCCTCGCCCAAACATATCCTTTATTCTTCATGCTCCATTTTTCCAATCAGTAGCGTTTCTGTTCTTCTGAGCACATACCCCACAGAGGGTTATATGATTTGCCCCCGAAGCCGCACATCGAGATTGCAAATGAAGCCGTTCGAGTTATCACTTTATATGTTAGCACTAGCAGTTATTGTTCAAGATTCCCAACACCCGCTCCAGTGAGCGGACGGATCGGATAGCGAACCGAGATCCTAAGGGAGGGGGCGGGGGCGGGAGATTTTCCTTCGGGTTTTCAAAGCATAGGGATAAGGATGGGGGCAAGCCCAAGGCCAAGAACAGGGTGGACAACGCTACGAGTAGTCCAGCGATACCTACTCCAACAGCCACGATTCCACCAACCACGCCTCCGCCCCCAGTAACTCCGACCACACCTCCACCAGCCCCGACCCCGACAGAGACTCCGCCCTCGGCTCCCGCAGGTAAGTCCAAGCTTTCAAATAAGGCGATGATAAGGATCATCGTTGCGGCCATCGTGGTAGGCGTGCTCATACTAGGGTTGCTTACCTGGTGGCTTGTTCGTCACTTCAAGGGTCAGGATAGCAGAAGGGGAGGGAGGAGCCAGGGGAGTGGGGTGGTCGACGTCTACGGAGAGCTGGAACAAAGGGATATGACTGGGAGAAAGTAGGAGCTGGCTGGACAGGGTGAGGAGAAAGCGGCAGACGGTCTGGAAGCGCGGGACGCTTTCAAATTCCAAGAGTTGCAAGGTCTTGAGGCAGATGATGAGGCGGCTAAAGTTTATCACTGCGATTAGCAGCTGGAGTTATGTTCAGACACGATTGAAGGAATTAAAGTGGTGTATTGTTGGGATTAAAGCATGGTTTCGGGCGGAAGATATTGGGCAGAAATAGGGGGATATCGAATGTTACATAGGTCTTCACAAACAGCCATATTAGGGGAATCGGCTACTGAGTTCACCCTTCACGATGATTAAGATCTCACCCCGATCTTGAATGTAGAACCTCGAGATTGGAAAGGGCTATGTTTAACAATAGCAGAGTCTGTTGCGCGACTACAAGACGAACCCCAACTTAATACCTGATGAATCTGTGAAGCCCAAACTCGGCTGCAAGCATTGAATGATAACTGTTGAATATCAGAGACCAGGAGGGGGAAACCACACATCTGTAAATGCAGAACCTACTCCTCATTTTAGCCTCTGCGACCATTATTCCTCCTATCGATACACCTGGTCGTCGATTGGCGCACTAAGCGAACCCCTTTTTCGAAAATAAGCAGGACCATTCCCAAATCCGCCTACTGTTTCAGTGCCGAAACTCGACTATGAGTCATTCAATCAACAACGGTATAATCGACATATTTCCGAGTCAAGTAACTTGTTGGGACAGGCACTCATCATTTAAAATTGCACGCAATTCTAATACCCTCGATTTCTCCCTCGCCTTGATGGAGAAACAGGGAAGCGAGCAGCGGTTTACTCACAATTGGTCCTCGGGAATAAATAGTGTCTTGCATGTCGTACTGAGGTAAGTCACGAGCCTCTCAAAGCTTTTGTATAGAGGTCCCATTTTTAAAGTCCACGATGAGTCGAAGAGATGAATTGCTATGAACAAATTCCTACTAAGCCGTGAACTGGCACAGTCCCTGACCGGCGTCCACATATTCATGAGAGCTCAGGCACTTTGAAAAGTATGTACAGGTCCCTGGGAGACGGGCAGCATACATGAACTGTAGTTTCCCATGCGCGCGATTGGCCCTTCGGCCCATTCCAGACCTAAACCATGATTTGGGTCTTCTGTAAGCCACCCATCGCATATCAGCCGTTCTAAATGGACGCTCTGCATGCGCCACATACCGAAAGTGAAGTACCGCTTGAATTGTTGTAGATCAACAAGGAAGCAGTAAGTGAGACAACCTTCCGCAAAAAGGCAATCAGTATGGGGTATCAGTTCCGTGGTGTGGTGCACCAACAATTACCTAACTTGTCTAGGTTGAGTAGGTGTCCTCAGCTACACAAGCTAGCTCGTTAGAGGTCTCAAGAGACAGATGATCGCAAATGTTTTATTCGGGCTAAGTGACTGGTAAAGCTACCAAACCCAGTCAAACAGGACCATACGCCCTAGGACGCAGTAGCAGGTCAACGACATTAAAACTCAAGCATAAGCATCACCTCCTCCTTCGATCTCAAACCCAAAACAATGACACACAAACATAATCAGCCGTTCATCCTCGCCACGCTCGCATACTCTGGAAGTTATACTTGCCGAGAGTCGCACTCACCGGGGCTTCCGAGTTACCCCCCGGCACGGCTTCTTGTCAGCCATATGAGGGCTTTCGATTCAAGCCTCCATGTCGAGAATCGTTGTACAGCTCGTAAAGAGAGTGCACATGAGGTGTCGCCACGAAAGCTTCGGTCGCGCCCATCATATGGATTTGAAGGTTCCGTCCCGAGGGGTCGCTTGGAAGCCCCCCTGAATAATACTCGCGGGTAAGATAACTTACCCGTATGCCTGCCTCAGTTCATCACTCCTCGGGCCAAAGCCCAAGGTTTCGCAGAACCATCCTGAATGCGTCGACACTCTCATCCAAGTCTACCAACACGGCTCCAACAATGGCTTCCACAGGGTTGGCGATTGTCGCGTCAGAAGATGTCCGCTGGGCCGGATTCTGATTGATCAGAGTCCTTATGTTGAGATCGTTCCCAACTTCTCCAAGGTGATGATTCGAACCCACTCTTTCAATCGTTGCTTGTGTTTGGGCTACGACTGGTCAATCATGGCCTGAACACTGGTATATGGTTCTTACCTCGACTATGACCAGCTACATACGTATCTTTCGCAATCAGCGACGTAAGCCCGGCGTCACCAACCAGTGCAAGGCGCTTATTTCCGTCCGGGGTACCTGCTAGAGGTGACCCAGCCGCGTGGAGAGCTTCCCAAGCATTATTCTTGTTCCTGAAGATGTAACCGATCAACCCCTCGAGGCGGGCAATTTTAGACTCTTTGTTCAGAGATGTCATAGTCTGTTTGGAAAATGGTTGGAGCTTGGTTTCGACCGAAGAACGTCAAATAATACACAGATGTGGAATATAACTTTGACCTTGGTGAGCGGTGATGGAGTAGCGATGGGATGATGAGAAGAAGAGAAACTTAACATCAGGTAGGTGGGAGACAGTCTCTTATAGGCAGGAGATGCGGGGTTGACAACTGGCATCTCTACGATAAACATGTTTGGCGTACTGTGTAACCTCCTCCACTTTGGCCGCATAATTCTAGCAATATGATTCGGTACTTCTGCGCCAGACGATATCTGGCGAGTCCGTTCCTGATATAGGTGATCGCCGTTCCGGTATTCTTTTCCAACCCTCCGATACGAACAAGTTACGAGATATAATATGTAACTCCATCAGGTTCCTTGTGCTTCGATCAGAAGAACAGAAGCTCGTCTAGTCTTAGGTTGATAAGCTGGCTCAGAGGATTGAAATCTAGCTGCGATTATCATGCAAACGTTCAGACACCCTTTCTTATAGTTTCTGATACAGCTTGCAACGTTCAACGAAGATCACAGATGAAAGCATAGCGATCTAATCGATCTTACTCCCCTAGCAAATGCAGCGTTTGTTGGTTCAAGATGAGTGGTGGAGTGGAGCATGGGTTTTGGTGTAAACGAGAGCAAAGGAGGATCACTAGTGCGGCGATAGTAAACTCACTCAAGAGCATACACAAACACCAATGGAAGAGAACACGGACTTGATCCTACTACGACACCAGTACCACAAACGTTTTGGTTAGAGTGTTGGCTACATGCAGTAATGATTCCATCGATGGAGTACTGAGTCAACCTCGTTGAAAGGTACAAACCTTCTACACATCCAACAGATTGCTGAGATCCTTGTGACTTCAGGAGTTGTGCCACAGTAGCGGTAGTGGCTGAGAGTGAGTAGTGGAAAACATAGTTCGAAGTCAAATATCAGTGTTAAAATAAACACATAGCTAAGTTACCAAGCCATTCAGACACTATTTAGGTCCTGCCCATTAACCACATCTCATCTTCCGAGGGGAAAATCAAGAGCGCCAATTCTTGACTAGATTTGCATATGACAACCCTGTAACCCTCTTGAATCGACTAGGAAAGCTTTGCAGTACATATCAGATCCAGTCAGGTCATAAAGAGTCGCTAACGTGTCTCAGTAACAAATACGTACGATGTTTCAGCACATATACCTCATCGGTGGAATACTACTTCAACTTGGCAGTCAAGCCTACGGCGACGTCAATTTCGACCTTCAATGGACAGGCAAAGCCCTCGGCGGGACTATTCTCGATTAGAATGGAAATCCCGATCCCACGAAGCCGTTCTGCAACTGGGGCAACTTCAGCTTAGCATGCAGCTTCAGCAATGTTGCGATGGGACAGCCAACAGATACTCAATTAAGTGTAGATTTCATTGCACTTAGCGGAGCCTGCTTTGGAAAAGCTGCTGCAACGATGCACTACGCCTATATCGATATCGCGGATCAGCCTGTGACGGTCAGCTACACGAACCCAGACGGTGATGTGATGGCACCGACTGTGATACCGGTAGCACATTCGAAGTCTGAGTGGAGAGGTACGTTGTCTGCATGACACACCGATCCCATGGAATGTATAGCTATAGTCTATGGTGGGGGCGGTGGGTGATGTGCCAACTTGGCTGGAGGTGGTATTGAAACAAAGATAGAACGTTCTGATGAAGGTGGCCGCTAGCCATAGGATTTAACTGATGATACATTGATACTGGCTCGGAGAACAACTCCTCTTTAGCTTTCTTAGACCCAGGATCTTCTCCATGCAAAACTTCATGTAACGAGCTCCTCTTCTAAGTTGATTCTGAGGGTTGTATCGTGTAGTAGTCTGAGAAGAAGACAAACATTTTTGAGACTAGAGAGCGACGCAATGGTAGCTATCTCTCTATGGGTAGGTGAACACTTGAATAAGCTCATTACCACGGACATCAAGTTCCGCTTCTGAAGAAATGAACTTCCTTGACCGTTGGGCAGCAGTAACGCCAATGTTATGTCATGTACTCATATCCGAGCCACGTGTGTATCTTTACTAATCGTGTCTCGAAGTTGGGCTAGTGAGGTCTGGACACGGTCAGAATCCTGGAAACAACCATCAAGGCACCGCGACACTGCCTCACTCCTCGCTAGCGGTAAACTATAATCCTGAGTAGTTGACACCTAGTAACAGTATATTGATGACTAGACTAGACTTGGATCAGTTAGCACGGGATCAGACCTTCATCCTTGCTCTTATATGGCAAGACGACTTACTGGGAAGTCACATAGCACGGCCTAAATCAATCCGCCCTTCTTGCAGTATCACTGACCTTGTACTGTCTGTCTGAGTCTGTTGAAGATTGTGCTTACTTATGTGGGAAAATGAGACATTCTCATAGTGCAGGGACTTGCCTTGGAATTGCGACTGTCCTGACAAGATGACAAAACTCACAATTTACTACTCTATCCCACATGGCAATCGATAAAGTTACTTAAACTAGAAAGTCAAGCACCAAACAAAGGGCGGCTGGCTTGACGACCAGAAAGACTGCTAGCTCAAGCGCGAAATGAGGCGCATATTCATGAGCGTGACGCCGTAACTTCACCAGGGTGCAGGGCACGGCTGCTCCATAGATCGTGCAACAGAGCCGCAGCGAGACCCTATATACATACGTCTCGATTATGGAATGACGGTAATGGGTGGCAGACTGTGCGTCCACGCGAGCACTGCAATGCAATTCCCATATGCTTCGAGCAACGGAGAAGGTGACTTAGCCATAACTGAACGAAGCCAACAAGTAGTTCAAACTCTACATGTGGTATGAATGGATATACTTCGCTCAGCCACTTGAGCATAGAATTTGAAACACTAGACGCAATCTCTCAGAAAGGCCCATTCTCCTAGAAAAAGATAAAGCCAACCTCGCCCTCCTCTGTTGCTACTAGGCAAGTCTTAGGGCAAGAGGGCAACTATCTAACTCGCATATCCAGATATAAGGTCAGATCACAATACCTAAGAGAGATTTTCTTCTCACAAATCTAGCATCGCTACGTAACATGCGTTATCACATCCAGCTCGTAATGACGGTCATGCTGGCGCATTTTGCACGTGTATACAGCGATTTAAACTCCAATTTTGGTACAAGGATAGTATTCTCAGCGGTACCATAGAGGATAATAACTTGGATGAGAGTGGAACGTCCGTTGAGGTCTGCGATCTGTCCGAGATCGATCCAACCAAAAAGGGGTCATCCAATTTCAACACAGCGCCTGGTGATTGCAACGGCAAAGCCGGTGTAAATATCGCTTTCGCGAGTAAGAACATCCCCGGTTCATCATGACGGTCACCTACACCGATGTCAGAGGCACTACCTACAAAGAAAGTAAAATCACGATACCCATGACAGAGTCCTCGGGCCCTCGTTACGACTGGGGACCACGCGTGGTGCAGTGGGGGGATTGATGATGCAAGGACTGTTATTCGCGACCAAGTATCACGCTATGCAGGAGAGAGCAATATCAGGTGGACTACAAGACGGAGATATTGTCCTGCGTATTTTCTATGGGTTCTGCTATTGTAATGGTTGGAAATCAAAGCGAGCTACTGTTATCTGAAATTTTGGCAGCCAAATGGTAGATTCTGATCAAGCGTTCACTGTTTGGCAATACAGAAGGTGTGATTTGATCTAAACATCAATTGCACGATTTTTGATGAAACATTTTAGCATTGGATGTTGCCAGCGCCAGGCACGCGGTCTGCACATTTCGGACAGGATTACATACATGGCCTTTCCATTGTGACCGAATCACACTGTTAGAGCCTGACACTCGTAGACATAACCACATTCCCGACTTCGAGTTACCCATTCTCAAGAGTAGCTAACACGTCTGAAGTCTCTCCAAATCTTGGCGTATTCTTTGAGAAGTTGCCAATCATGAGTTAATGTCTTTACTCCCAAGTATTAGCTTTGATCTGTATGTGTTTATTGAAGAATAAACTGATTGCACGTACCTGGCATAGTCAACACCCCTTTTTGGATGAAATGACTGAAGAATAGGCAGACCGCAACTGTCTTCCATGGATATCCTAAACTCGACCTCAAGCTGTGTCATCCCATAGAGCACATCGACATCTCGAGTCCAGTGAAACAAGCAAGCTCCATGTCCACCTCTCGCTCCAAAAGGATTCGCTTCAACTAGTACGCACTTGTCGTAATCTTCATCATAGCAAATGTCAAATGAGAAGCCTTGGTCCAATAATAGCTTATCCAAAGCGCCTGCTCTTACTGCATCCATGATCTCCGCGTGAATGCGATTTGCTTCTTCGAACACTTTCTGCGTGATTTTCTTGACCCCGGTCGTTGTGTAACGTGCTTGAAGGACTGAAGGTTTGCGCCATTTATGTTGCGAAATGGTCGTGATTCCTCCATCGGGAGGGGCGCAAAAGACTCGATACTCGAAGTATGTTGATAGACGGTCATTGTATGGCGTAAAATAAAGATTAATTCCATTCTTAGAGTTGTCATCCTCTGACTGAGGTCGCTTCGCTTGATATGCATTCGTGCCACTTTTCGGGCTTTTGATGTTTACGTCGTCTTCCGCCCATTGCTCCCTGATCGGGTCTTCTTGTAAGCCTTCCGTCTCCGAGGCATTGGATTCAGCATTCAATGCTTCTTCTAGCTCGGATAGTGCTCGTCGTGAGCTCATGATCCGACAAGCGACATCCTCTGCCGAATCGATTGGATCGTTATCCCAAGCTGAATCCTGCGTCGAGCAATTATCTAAACGCATGAATAGTCCAAGGCGCCTAGGCAGCTCCATCGAGCGGAACTCGATAGGGACTTTTGTCTTGATCTCGGTACGATAAAAGTAATCTCCAATTTTACTGCCGGGCAGGATCTCAATGCTTTTAGAAGCTTCGAGGAGGAGACGGCATTGTGCGCGGGACAGTGTGAGTTTCTGAGGCCAGCAAGTGGAGATCTTCTGGGACTTCGTGATGAGATGAGAAAATTTTGAAAAGTAAGTGGGCTCTTCTAAGGGTCGAGGAAAGTAGGTCGTCTTGTCTATCGACAGGTTGTAATGTTCCGGGTTGAGCTTCACCTTCCAGGCAGGGATGATGACCAGTTTCATGCTGGCCATGATCGCAGACCTGAGGATGGACAAGAAGTGGGTTCTCGATGCCGAGTTATGACAAAGATTATCACAATTGAGAAAACCGTGGTATGCCATTGATGCCGAGGCCCATAATAGGTGCGCGTTTGCTCTGTTTGTTTGTTACCATTTTGGTACGAGGCGAATTTTTGTGGCTGAGAGGTGGTGAGCCTGGTAGTAGATCTCTCCTACAGTACACATGCAAACACTTGAACATTGAGTATCACCGGATTAATGTTTCGTGGACTCGAAAATACCTATCAAAGGAATCATTCGTTGTGTTGGCTGCAGTACTTAGATCCACGAAAGATCACTTTATTGCTAAGAGGCCAGCTTCCATTCCTGGAGGCCTGTACAGCTTTCACCACCTAAGGACTGTAAGCGAGTCGGGAATTGGCCTATATCGAATGGAGATTGAGCATCTCTGGTATGTCCGTGGTACGTCGACGCTGATCATACCTTTGCTCTACTTTTGCTCGACGCTCGACGGTGATGGTGGCAGCAGTAAGTTACTTGAATCAACCTCCTCTTCAACCATCCGAAGCCCTTCCATTTGCACCTTTCGGGTATAATGATGCCTTAGACGAGGACACCATGAGTAGTATGAGATTTAGAAAGAGCAGAGGGCAGAGATAGAAATGACGTAGTGTTTGCTGGGGAAAGTTTCAACACCCGTCACAAGTGTGATATCATATTCGAGCTCAGCAAACACCTCGTGGCTTAAACCCTAGCAAGAAGCGGAATTAGCGTATGAAGCCTGGTCGTCAACAGAAATATCGCTGTCGCTTCGATGGTGGCTCAAGAGCTTACAGGATTCACAATCTTTATCTCGCCTTGAATGCCAACCCAGGCCCCGACGACCAAGCACGAGTTTTGTTAGGGCTAAGGCCAAGGCATAGACCAACGCAATCAACTGCTCGAACCTGGAGTACCGCATCATTGCTTGTTTGCGCCAATACCTAAGCCAGCGCTGGTCAGTGAACAGATTGAGAAGCTGGAGTATTGTGAGCAACCTTGACAAGATGATGCAGCTTAGGCAACTTCCCAGGGACAAAGTCGCTATAAGCTTCACGCGGGCAACCAAGCCGATGAGATACTCGAGTACAAGCAAGTGTATCTCCTCCAAATCCTTGGTCGCTGAGCAGAACTTCGTGCTTGTAAATCTGCAGAGTACCTGATTCATCACTGAGAATGAGATGTTATATCTTTTACGAGGAATATGTCTGGCTATATAAGACTTTTTGCAGGCAAGCTTTTCGAGCTTCACAGTCGTCATGTTTAAGGTACCAGAACCTCCCATGGCCAGACTTAAAAGGATGATGCCCGTAGATGTGCTTTCGAGAAACATGACCTGATCCTCCATGACATAGATATGTCCAAAAGCTGAGTCTCAGGAGTAATCCGCTTGAAGTAACTCGCTAGAAGATGGACTAGTTGTAAGCGCTTAGTGGTCAAGTTTGCTGCTGCGTACCTCGGCTCGTTGCCCATATATCAAGCCGTGATCCTGTCTTCTTTTATCAAATGAGCAGATTCGTCCACTTGCCATGAATTCTCACTTTCAGGGGTGTCCTCACAGGTCGATAATACGCACACACTACTCTGGTATCAAAAGTACCAACAAGAATCCATGATGGTGGATAACCCTCGTTCGACCATTGTAAAACCTCCCCCAATCGACCCTTCAAAGTCCGCCATCGAAAACACCCTAGAGCTGCATGAGCTCAAAGCCCTTGGCCCAGTATGTCTTCCTTCTACTACCACTTTCACATGAATACAAGCTAAGCATGTCCAGAATACATTCACCAACAAACGCCCCCTATGGCACCCACCAGGCGCACGGGGCATCTTCGGTGGCGCCGTCATCGCACAATGCCTGACCGCTGCTCAGAAAACGGTGCGCCCGAGCTTCGTAGTGCATAGTATGCACTGCTATTTCGTCCTCGCTGGCTCATCAGATGATCCGATCATTTACCATGTCGAGCACGTGAGAGATGGCAAATCCTTCGCGACGCGAACGGTCCAGGCAAGACAGAAGGGTAGATGTATCTTCACCACTACTCTGTCATTCGTAAGGGAGGACAGTGCTGGGAGAGAAACAGTGCAGCATGCTGTTGAGATGCCGAGCAATGTTCGAAAGCCAATCGATGGCGAGGATCTTGGTGAATTTAGGAATTTGGGTCCGTTCGTGGGAAAGATAGCGAATATAGTGAGGGTCGACCACTCGAAACCACAGAGGGTCAAGGTCCAAGTTTGGCATAAGACGAAAGACAATATCAGTTCCGGAGGAGGCCACCAAGCTCACCTCGCTGCTTTGGCATATGTCTCCGACAGCGGATTCATCGGCACCATTTCGAAAGCTCATGATCTGGAGGACTCTCCGCAGGAAACCAGTGGTGCAGAGAACAAGCCAAAGCTCGGTATGATGGTCAGCCTGGATCATACTATCTACTTCCATGAGCCGAAGAAGCTTCGTGCTGATGAGTGGATGTTTTCTGAAAGGACGAGTCCATGGTCTGGTGATGGAAGGGGTGTGGTTGTTCAACACATATTCTCGGCTGATGGGATCTTATTAGCTACATGTTTTCAGGAGGTACGTCTCTTATCATTACAACGAATAGGCTAATTCCATGTCAGGGAGTGGTCAGGTTAAGGCAGAATTTGGAGTCAAAGTTATGAAACAAGACCCGTAGTCTTCTCATATTTGAGCCCTATATGTTTGCAACTTTGCTAGATAGAAGCATCTTACAGCGGACTGTATATCTGCCACTCAGCATCACGCTCAGCTGATATTTGACACAAATTCTACATCCTCCTTGGCGCCTCCTTGGCCATACCCGTTCCGGGTAATGCTTTTCACAATGATCGCCCTTGCCATTACCTTCTCCCTCTTGCTCCTCCGAGAATTCACCGGTGACTACTTACTACAGACTGCATCATCATACATCAATCCGCCTAACAATGACCCACCGATCGTAGCATCCCACCCGTCAAACTACAACCACATATTGGGAGTCTCTCGACACCACGTCCACATCTCCATTCATCGCGATTACAGCCCTGAGGTCCAAGTACCTCATTGGATTCAAGAATCAGAATTCCCAGGTATTGCACCAAACGCCAGTCTCAGAATCGTTACGACGCGCCTCAGAACAAAGGCATGCATGCCCGCACCCAGCGGAGCTTCACTGTCAAAACCCAATTCGAGTATAACACGGCTCGGGAGTGCCATTTCCACGAATTCCATCGCAAATGCGGTACCAGAACTTCTGGGATTATTCGCCAGTCCGGTGTAGAACGCTTTCACACTCCCACCTGCACCCATACCTTTCTGCTGGCTTTCCCTCTGAGCAGTAACAAGATGACAGATAGTGACCTCGTACAGCCAGCAGGCCACCAACCTCGCTATGAGTGCATTAAGAAAGCTACGAAGGATATATCATTACGCATTCCATAGCGGAAATTCTCGATACGCACAGAGCATTAGTGAACTTGCGGGATATATTTGCCCAACCAACACCCCACCAGCGATTCATATGCCTGTCGTGTAGGCAAGTCCTCAGTCCGTCTATGTTGGGTATTGAGTCCCGTCTTCGTCGTCGAAGATCCCAAACATAATACATCAACAATGGTCGAGAGGGAGAGAGGGCAGAAGCTGCAGAATACGAAGAATCAAACATCCTCATCGAACAAACCATCCTACCTCCCAACCTCCCTACCTACCTCTACCTGCTTACTCTACCTCGCTGACTCTTCCCTCCCCCCCCACACCCCTCCTCCCTCCCTTCCCTCCCTTTCCCTCCCTTTCCCTCCCTCCCTCCCTTCCCCCTCCCCCTCTCCTCTCCACCAATCCACCTCAAACAAACATAATTCCCAAAACGGGAACCTCTTTCAACCCAATACACCCTAAGTATAACACTATAACACCGTATCCTACGAAACGAGCGTAAACCTCCTTCTGATCAAATTCAATTATATCAGATTAATTCGATTACAATTACAATTTCAATTTCAATTTCTATTTCAAATTTCGACCTCGGTTTCAATTCCAGTTTCAAAATCTCCCATCCTACATAATCAAATCATCCTACATCCATCCTACTGTCCTACATCAACCAATCATTGGACATAACAAGCAAAGTCCTATCTATTTATTTATGTATCTATGATATGCCCCCATCTCCCTTCCCCTTCCCCTTCCCCTTCCTATCTTTCCTTCTTTTTCCTTCTCGTTGAACTTTCCAAGAACGATGAAATCCAAGAATGATGAAATCCAAGAACGATGAAATCCAAGAACAATGAAATCCAAGAATCCAAGGTGTAATAACCATTGTTCTTCCTTTAACCTTCCATCCCGCCCAGGAAATTCTGGATAAAAACGCCCTGTAAAGCAAGCATCGCTCCTCTTTTACACTCCTCTTTCACGCTCTTCTTTTAGAGAGATATGGGATAAGGATTAGTAATATACAGACCTCGCTTATTGTATTGTACATATCGTCTTTTCTTCCCTTTCTCCTCCCTGATCTCATCTTATTATATTCCTAGGCTCTTAGCTCCCTTCCCTTTCCCCGTTATTAATAATTCCTTAACACGAGCTTGTAGCTTTTCTTTCACATCTCCTCCTTCCTTTCCTGCCTTCCTATCCTTCCTTCTGCAAACATAACCTTCAAGAAATTCAATCAAAAGGTGGTCTCCCTCCCTCCTTCCCACTTCCACCCAAATCTCCATTCCCATCCCCACCCTCCCCTAGCCCATCTCCATCCCCACTCCCACACTCAATCCCCCTCAACAAACTCCTCAAATCCGTCACCGGCCCGGCATCCCCAGCATTAGCGACATTCTCCCTCCCCTCCTCCAAAGAATCATTCATCCCCATCCCCATCCCCTCCAACCTCCCCCTCTGACCGCGTCTACCACTCCTCCCCTTCCTCGCACCATCATGACCATAATTCGCAGCATGATCCTGCACTGCCGTTCCCTCTATGGCGAGGAGCGTGGAAGGGAGTGGTGGGACGGGAGGGACGATGTTGGGATTCTTGATGGATGTGGGACTTACGGGCTCGGAGTGGATGGGATTGGATGCTAAAGGGCGGAGGGCGAGGACTTCGCTTTCTTCGGAAATACGGTGATCTCGTGCTTTGCTTCTTGAGGTATCGTTCGATTGACGAATAGAGGGGGTGCGGTTGGATGGTGGATTATCGTTAGCATGCTGCTGCTGCTGTTGTTGGTGTTGCTGTTGCTGGAGTTCTGGTGTGTTGACGGATATCTCGGAGGCGGCCATGTTGTAGCTTACCATGCTTTCGGAGCTGGCGTCGCTGTGGACCGTGTTGTTTGATATTGGAAGATGGTTGTGTTGACCAGTGAGGACGCGTTTGAGTTGGTCGACACGGGTGACGGAGTTGCGACTCGATTCGCTGGCTGGAGAGGGGGATGGAGCACTCCCTTTGCGGTATTTACCTAAAGGTCCGAGACCACCTACTAGACCATAATTCGAATTCGGTCGGTGGTGATGGTGGTTGAGGACTGCATTAAGGAGGTTCGGCGAGTTGGTGCCACTGTTCGAACCTCCAGTGCCGATACCATTCACAACCAGGAAGTTCCGATGTGCGTTGTTGGTAGTACCAGATCGGGATCCGTTCAGAGATACCGTCTTGCTCGTTTCCTGGATTTTCGCCATCACGGATGCTTTGCTCCATTCAGACATCATCTGGTCCTTGACTGCTTCAGGCATTGTGCGATCCTCCTCTAACTTGAGAGGCTCATCCCTTATAATCGGTGTGGTGAAGACTCGACCGGGAGACGCAGCAGGACTCGTTGGTGGTGAAGCCAGTGACTCGGCATAAGATAAGGAGATGAGCTTCACCATCTCAAAGCGTTCATCAAACGGCCTCAAGGATTCAGTCTCCAGCTCCTCCAATGGTAGCTCTGGCATAGGGTCCGCCTGACCCAATAACTCAATCTGTGCTAGTGCAATCGGCGGCATGCATATCCTGTTGACCCAAAAGCCCTTCTTTCGCCTTCGCAAGATCTCCATCTGGATGATCCTTCCGATGGGAGACGTTTCGAATTCAAACCTCTCACTCAAAGCCCAAAAGTAACCGTGACAGAGACTACCAAATCGTATCTTGGACCTCGGTGTCTCAGCCTCTAATATATCTTCTTGCAGACGATAGATCATGGGGATTCCACTCCTCGCTGCGTTCACTCCGAGACGTTGTATCAGGTTGGCAAGCAAAAGATGCAGAAGCACGACGTCATTGTCAAGTTCCACGAATTGGTGAGCGTTCTCATAGATAGCTAAGTGTAGCATGGGTATGAATGTACTTCGAGATTGCTTGACGGATTTTTCTTTCGCAGGTGCGCTCGAACTTGCTCGTTTGGGAAGGTTGACGCCAGAATCATCGCGTGAGCTGCGCTTCAAGCCTGACGCTTTCTCATCGGGTAAGTGAAGATCTGCTTTTGTCGTCTCTTGTTCGAGCCAGGTGAGCAAAGCATCAACATAAGCCTTCCTGACTCTGCCATCGGAATCCCGTAATAGCCACTGCGTCCCTTCCCATACTCGCAATGGTACGTTATTCCTTCCAGTCCCACCGTGTACGGTTCTTTGACGACTGGCTACCACTAGAACAGCCTTAATAGCTTCCAAAGCTTTAACCTTAGCAGTATCGAAGGAGAAGAAGCCATCTATGGTCGGATCCTCAGACAATTCCCCAGAAGATACTGAATCTGTTACAGCATTTGAAGTGTCCATGGCCAAGCCTGCTGCTATATTCCCAGATGGCGATGGTTTCAGCCGGAGTAGTATCGCAGATATCATGTCTGAAATTTGGTCTGCGTAGTAGACATGGGTCGCCAGATGACCAATACAGAACTGAAGGCGAGATAGCAGCGTCCTTCGAAGTCCGGAAGGCACTGTAGATACCTCGTTCACTTTCTCTGAAGTGTATTTGCTGTCCAAGGAGTCTAGAGGCTGTAATTTCTGATCGTTCATCCCATCTGTTTGCTGGAGATGAGGCACTGCACCACCTAATTGCAAGACTCGCAACACATGCTGTATCAAGCCGAGTAATACATCCATCACACTCAGTCCGATCAGGTTGATGTCCGAATTGAGCAGAGAGTCAACGATCGTAGCCAGTACCAGCTGCTGTGATAGGTTGGCCTCCAACATTGGACTCCGTACCAAAGTATCCATAATCACGACCAATATGACAAATCGATCCTGCACATGAGTCCACCGAGCGATGAAATGGAACAATCGTATCGCCCAACCTCTGCAATCCTGACCGGTGGTAAGCTCTAGAACCCGCTCTCCTTGATCGACCCGCTCTTCAATGAATGTCAAAATCGACTTGACGGCCATGTAGACCTGACTTCTATTATCCACCACGAAGATCGCCTTCAGACATTGCATAGCCAAAACACCCGTATCTTCTTCAGCCAGCTTATCCGCATCTGCGGTACAGCTAGCAGCAGCTTTCTTATCCGCAGTCACATCTGTCTGCACCGTAGCCACACTTGGTCGTCTTCTCAGCAACCGGTCTGCTTCGACTTTCTCTTCTAACCTCAATCTCGATTCTAGCAGATCGAGATACTCCTCATCGTCCGACCATAGATTCTCTAATAATACCGGTATGATGACATCAAGCTGCCTGCCCGCAATACTCGACAGAGCGTCCGACGAAGCCACGCTCTTCACAGCCCGTAACCCAACATCCCGCCATCGTATCGCTAATGGAGCGCTCATCGGCACTTTGCTTTGTCGCGCCTTCGTCGACGCAAACGACGCGTACATCCGGACAACCTCGGCATACTGGTACGAGTACTCCTGATCCGCCAGGAGGGAAGCCCCATCATGATGCTCACAGAATGCCGCAAATGTTGGTATGGACGACTCCACCATCGCGATATCGCGTGATCGCAGAATCTGGCTAAAGATTTTGAGTAGGTAGGGCGCATAGAGGGGGAGATCTCGAGGTGCTTTCTCGATCAACGCTGCGAGGATTTGCAGTGTGACTTGCACTTTGCTGTCTACTTGTCAGTATTGAAGATTAATCGCACGAGGATTGTATATACCCAACTCTCGCACGCCAAACATCGCTAGCAGTCTTCCGCTCCAGGAAGGCTCCAACCTTCTGCGCTTTGGATCTGCGTGTCGTCGCATAATAGAGGAGATAGCTGAGTTCACTGGAGTTCGGCTTCACATCAGTGGCTCCTTTCATCGTACGTGGGTAACATTTCAAGATCAGTACTTGATGCTTGGGTCGGCATTTCTGCCGTATAGCATGCATTGGTGCAGGCTACCTGCCAGGGCTCTCTGAAGTGATATCGATCTGGCCAGTTTGGTTTGGCTATCGCGATGTGTTGGGGTCGTCGCGGAGATGGCTTTGAATACAGATCATGAGTAAGATAGCTGAGCGATCAGGGGTATGCGTACGGATTCAAAGATCAAGTGTGCGTGAAGTTGCTGACCGAGTGCGTGTCAGAAAATAAAGGGCTTCTTGTTTTCGAACGCTGCTGACAACCAAATGTCACGATGGCCAATTGGCATTGATGCGCATCGGCGCTGGTGATTTTCCGAGCCGTAATCTCCTTTCTGCATGATGACGGTCAATCCATGAAAGCGTTTTAACCACAATCGTGAACAGGTACAAGGAAGTGGTTTGCTCTACTTTAATGCTTTGTACATGATCAGCTTAAGATCGTGACCGAATGAACAAGCGACAAGACTGTGTAGCAACAACGGATATTCCATAGCCTGCTCTCGGTCCTTCTGCACTTTGCTTCTAGGATATACAGCAACATCGCAATTACCGCTTAACATAGTAGTGATTTCCAATTCAAGCACTAACAAAGAAAGAGCTAATACTTATTATAATATTGACCTACTCAACTGTTCCTCATCATTTCGTACCTATGATCACAGGCTTTGCACCGCAATCACACCCATACTCACAACCACAACCACAACCACACCCACAACCACAACGACATACAAGCCCATCATACCACCCAAAAATCAGTAAGCCTTAACTAAAGCGTCCTTCCCCTATCACGACTTCATACCCTCTCACAACGCCACCTCTCTGCCTCTCTATCTAATAAATCCCTCCAAGCCAACTTCAACCTTACCATCTAAGTATACATAGTTAGGCTAAATAATCTAGGAGAGCAATATAGAGAGGAAAAGCAGGAAGGAGTAGAGGAAGAGTAGAAAAACAAGGAGTGAAGGAAAGAGTACAAGTTTATAGTTCTTGTGTTCTTATTAAGCAAGAGGAGAAATGAGACACTGAGATACCGAGATACGGAGATGACACTTTTTCGAAGAATGAAAGAGCAAGCTGCAGGGTGGATAAGAGGGGATGGGATTAGTAATGTAATGTAATGTATGAATGCATGAATGTATGAATGAATGAATGAATAGACTGGTAGGAGGAGGAGGGGATTTTGCATACCGCTGAGCTTAGACATACATGATACTAGAGTTCAGAGCATTTCATATGATATGATATGATATGATTTGATGTGATATGATAAGATCTTATTTCCCGTCTGCGATTAGTTTCAAAAGAAAGAATTTCATTTCCTCCAATCTAAGCATGGACACGTCAAATCTTCATAATTCTCTTTTATGAACTGTATGTAACTTTTACTAAGCCTGCACTGCTTCATTTGTTCTCGCAGCCATCAAAGCGATATCTCATAGATTGATCTGGTGTTGGATATCTATGCTCCATTGCCCGTTGCGCACAGTGGCATATCACGACCGACAAATAGCTTCTAATCCTCGTTAATAACAGAATCCAATAGAGCACCCTTGAGACTCAGTGACTGCTCCTGCTCCTGCGCCACCTCCATAAACTCCTCTTCGCCCCCCTCTTCACCCCCTTTCATCTCCACCTCCTCTCCATCCTCTACTCCGACCTGGGGTTCTTCACACTCTTCCTCCTCATCTACATCCCCTTCTCCGTCAAGCCCACCAACAGAATCACCATAACTCTCATCATCGTCCTCGTCATCCTCGTCGAGAAAACCGAAATTGTCATTGATATTCTGCTCATCGAGATCAGAAGACGAGGACGTAAGAGCGCTCGTGTCTTCACTGATCTTGTAGAAGTAGGTTGGTCCGGCGGGGCCTTCGGGGTCCATGTTCCTTGCTTGCGTTAGTAAAAAGGATGGGAGGAAGGGAGGGAAGGAAGCAAGAAGAAATCATCCAGTAGGAGCGTAAATATAGTGAAGAAGGGCCTGGGAAGAAACAGAAGGAAAAGAGAAGCCTACTTATCGAACCAATGACCCAACACACCTCGAGCCGATCGTGGCCCACCTACTTGAATACCTTCGCTCTTCCACCTTTCTTCACTACAACCCCATTAGCACATTTCTTTTCTCTCAACTATTATTCTCAAGCATATAATAATCACTCACCCCCCAGGATAAATACTCCAACTAGTCCACCTCACCTCGCCCTCCTTCGTCAGCCTCACGATACCCCTGATATTAGCTCGAGCATTCGGATCCCAACTCGCATGCAGACTTCTCGAACTCCCTCTGAAATGCACCACGGGCAAATCTTGCCCGTCTTCATCACCGGGTGGGGTGATCTTGACGACGCGGAGTGTCATGATGATCAGACGGATGGCTTCGCGTGTGGAGATTGGGAGGTGGGGTTGGAAATCGGGTGATGAGGGTGATGGTCGTGGATCGTGGTTGTGTGGGTGGGGAAAGTTGTAGGTATAGAGTTCTTCGAAGTCTAAGGACATGTTAGCGAGTGGGATATTGGTTGGATGGAACTACTTCAGCTCAAGATAAATCTCCAGAGCCTGAATGCGTCAAGAGAATTAACAGAACGTCGAAAAATACTTGCCTAGGAAGCAAACTACCTGTTTTCGATCAACCTTATCCAATCAATACTTTAAGCAGAGGGGCACTTACACGCAACCAAGTCCCCTCAACCCCATACGGATCACCAGGCATCTTCAACTCCTCCACCACCCGCGTAGCCCCTTCCTCAACCTCCTTCATCACCACCGGCTTCTTCCACCTCCTCTTTCCCACGCCATCAACAATCACGTACCCCTGACTCCCCTTGACAGCAGCCTCCCATCCATTTCCCCCATACACACCACCCCGTCCCACCCATCTCCTCTCCGCAAAATAGTCCCTCAAATTTCGTCCTATCACAATCATCACCGCCTCCAACTTCTCCCAATCCGTTTCTGCCTTGCCATTGTCCAAGAACGGTCCCCAGAACGTACCGTCATCGGTGTAGCGTCGCAGATCGTAGACGACGGAACAGGCGAAGGGGTAGGCGTTTTGGTATTTGTTCCTTAGAGGGACTTCGATCGGGTGTCCGTACAGGACGTGTAATTTGGCGGAGAGTTGGCGGGTGGTGGGGGAGAGGGGTGAGGCGAGAATTGGGGATGTGGAGAACGGGGTGCGTGTGAAGAGAGTGGATTGGCAGAGGAAGGTGGAGAGGTTGTGGGAACGGGGTGTGAAGAGGCTGGTCAGGTATTCGATGGTGAATGAGTTGGTAGCGGTGGGAATGGTGAGATTGGAGAGGAGTGTGGTGATTGTCGATGCTACATATGGGAGGTGCTTGAGCTGTAGTCGTTAGCTTGATGTCTCAATTGAAGTGATTGACTCCTACCTTCTCCTCAACGCTCGCCCGACTCCGTAGAATCAGCTCTAGCTTCACCTTCTGCTGCAAACCACCTTCCCAGTCAAAGTCCTCTAGCTTCTCGACACCAGGTGGACAGTCCTATCCCTAGTCAGACAATTCCAATAGCCTCGATACCCATTGCGGGGTGAATTTTACCAAAGTCTTCAAATAGATATCTCTATGCAGCAATTGATTCCCTCCAACGAACTTCTTGAAATCAGAACACGTCGACTTCAACGCAGCGAGGTCTCGTCCTTCGGTGAAGGAGCAGATAAGCTGCAATATCTCGAAGGGGAGGACTTTCAATGTCCCCGCATCGATGGAGGTGCCCATATTGATGTGCTTCGTTGATTTGTGTTCGCGTCTTTCAATATCAATACTGGAAAAGCTTCCAGCAGAGGAAGATCTTCTTGGACTCTTCGGAAACAATCGAGTATGTACCACAATAAATTATCGAAGCAACTAGTTTTAGTGACGACATTCCAAGATATGTATGTTACAGTACCCTACTTAAGTGGGGCTCCTGTTAAAGCCTCGGTCCATCCGCTTAATCCCGGTATAACTCCGTCCCACCAGACCCAAGGGGATGCTGAGCGGACAAGCCTATGCGAAGGCAAGGACGAGAATACAAGCAAAGCCATAAATGCTCAGTCATACGCTTTTGGATTTGTTGTGCTTGATTAACACTCATACACCTCGCTCTATTGTATGTGCCCACCAAAAAGACATTATTTCATAGGAGTTGAGAGGGCCTTTCTACCAATACAGCACCGACTAAAGACCACCTATTTCTTGTCCGCATTGAGCTTGTTCTCAAACTCCTCCTTCGAGATAGCAGCATTGGTCGTCTTGCCCTCATACTTAGAAGGCTCCTGAATCTTCTCCTTCACATCGATCCTCTTATGAGTGACTGAGTGATCAATGACCTCTGTTAATCAAAGAATACGTTAGCAAGAAGTCCCCCACATCCAGAAGGTCAAATGCAATGGACTAAACGCACCCTTCTCGATAACCGGTTGCACCGTCTCATGCAAATGATAATGCACATGCTCCTTGACTTGCGTCTTCTCCTTCGTCTTGGATTCAGTCTGCTCCTGGTCACTCGTATTCTTCAAACCAGCGCGATCAGCCTCGGCCTTGGCTTTCGCGGCGCCATCATCCTTATTGATGCTGCGTTGCTTGGTCTCTTGCGTATGCTCATGGTGCTCAGGCAGGACTTCGGTGTCTTTGAGGGGTTGGATTGTGGTGTGGTAGATGTCTTGATGTCTTTCTTTCTCGACGAAGGTCTGTTCGCGCGTCTCATGCTGCTTCTTGACATGTTTGTGTTCGACAGCGGGCGCGACTTTGGTGTCGACTGTCTCGTCTACCTTGCCATTGTCGGAAGTGGGCGCGACCTTAGAATCAACAGTCTTGTCTACCGAGTCGTGGGTGTGTGCGGATGAGCTATCTGCGACTTGCTCACCCTCTGACTGATGGGATGCAGATCCCTTGCTGAAGAGTTTGCTGAATGCACCAGCAGCGTTCTCCATGATGACGATCTGTATGGTAGAGGAAGATTGTGTAAGTGATGGTTAGGTACGTCAAAGTCTTTGAGAAATTTGATAATAATATTAAGCAAAGGTGAAGTAGTACCAACATATATACACAAAAACCGATAGCAACGACGTCATTGACGGCAACCCGTCACGAATGACCTACTCAAGGTTAACCAGCACGAGCCACAGCTCTGGTGCGACATATAATCGGCACTAATGCGCAAGTGCCTGCATGCTTCAAGCCACAGCGCAGAATCTGTGGCTCATGTCGTCATCGTAGCCTATCAAAAGCTGGAAATCTCGGTTTGTAGCATGTGGCGCAACGTCACTGATTCTTTCTCGAGCCACACCACGGTCGAGATCGTGCAGGGGTCGTACCCGTTCCCGGTTTAGAAGTTTATCGATTTTCTCCTCGACTTCCTCAATTCTCGCCAGTCCCAGATTCGTTTGTCCAATATCATCCAGAACACAAGGCCGCTCTAGATCAGTCGCAGGCAAAGAAAAGCACATTTTTTTGGCTATGGTTGATTATCCTATACATGAGGTCGTTCCAGTTACTCGCAGGCAAGAAAAGCACATTTCCTTGGCTATGGTTGATAATCCAGGATATAAGGTCGTTCCAGGACTCTTGCAGGCAAGCAGAGTGACACACATTGTGGGCTAAGGTGGTCTTCTTTTGTAGATGCATCACTCACGTTCAGTGGAGGAACGAACACTTCGAAACAGACTGGACCAGGGAATTGTTGGCCGTCGTTGGAAGCGTGAAGAGGGTAGCAATCGTGGGTAATCATTGCTGAATTTCATCTGTGTAGTATGGTGACGATCAAGTCCTTGTTGGTACAGTTGGATTATGATGCTCATAGAGAACTAGCTTTGGATGACACAAGTGTTGTGTAGTTGTTGATATCAAGGAAGTGTTTGTGAATATTAATCGGGATCAGCGTGCACTTGGCGATTTGACTTTCGAGAGTCATGAGCTGTGATTCAAGTAACTACTAATAATAAAGTCACGCAGTGACTGTCATGGATCTCATCGTGTCTTCTTTTCTTCAGGCAGCAAAGTCGGTCTCTCAAATGCGTCTCGAATGGATCCTGGTGGGAATGAGCACGCCTCCTGACTCTTTTCCCAATCTATAACGATTTGGAGTTGCCATTCTCTGTCATACTTTCCTCCGCCAAGATCCTTCCACACGCTCACTGCTAGGTCCATCGCAATCTCATCACGCCACTTGTACTCCACGCTGAATTCCGTCGTGCAATGCTTGCATTGTGCCAGACCCTGCCAGCTTCGCAGATCTGCTGGGTCAAACCAGGAAGGTTTATTGATATTCCACAAATCCAGCATACACCCCAACGCTTTCGACGGCGTGATAGAGAAATGAGGACACACTCGGACGTTCAAGCGTGATGGAAGCCGTAAGTCGGTCCCGGCTAGTAATTCTACCCTGTGCAGTTTCCTGAAGAGCAAATGTCCGTTGACGATTTTGACGTCGCTCTGGCCATGACACACAAGGGGCACTACGTGAATTTGGCGGGGGGTCATCTCCAATAGCGCTAGGAGACTCTGGACGTTTAGACCCTGTCGAGAACGCTTCATGGCCATCTGCATGACAGTGGACGAGAACTCGTAATGTAGGGTAAAGGGAATGAATGCAGCAAGATCCTCGGAACGGCAGAGCTGATTTCGGCGGCGGTATCTGTAGCTTGTAGCATTGCTCATGGCGTGAAATCTGAGGCATGGACGACATGTGACCACATCTGGCATGTCGACTTCAAGCTGACTGAGAAAGGCGTAGCATGTTGAAGGGTCTTGTTTGACAGCCGCAAAGCATTGTACGCCAAGGATATCGCAGATCACTCTGCAGGATAGAGCAAAACATGCAATTGATTCCGGAGGCAGGAAATCGGCTATCTCCAAGAACAACTCGGCTGGAAGCTTTCCAAGTGCGGAATCCACAAGTGCAGGTTTTCGCACTCGATCAGGGGATGGAATGCGGAACACTTTGAGGATCTTCTTGAGGAGTAGGGCCATGGTGTTTGTGAGCTACTAAGCAAGGAACGACTTGAGGTCCTGGTCAGAGAGTAGTCTAAAAAAATCCAACAAACAACCGTGACAGTGCGGAAGCAACCAAAGTATGAAGAAAGCTGCCGCACAAGGTGAAAGCAGCACTACATAAAGTCAGTCCAGAGGCGATTCGGGACTATGAGAAGATAGTCTATGAAATATGCCATTAGCAGAAAATTACATCACGCTGACAAAGTAGCCTTTCCTAACGTCACTGCTTCGCATCGACGGATTAGGGCAGTCCCAATGACCATGTGAGATCTGCTGGAAAAAAGTTTCCAAACTGAACCCATATGTCAAACCCGTCTGGTCACTTAAATCCCAACTCGCAGTAGTACTCATAGACCGTCGGTCGCTGTCCAGATCCCATGCCTCCCAATTTCCTGGAAGCCTGATCTCCGAGACCCTGGCTGCAATTCAACTGGTAGGGAGCGTCAGATATCATTTCATTGTCTCACGCAATAGAGAGGTATCTGTGTTGGTCGTATCCTTCTAGAGGAAGTCGAAGTGACATACGAAATAGAAGCAATGCCCAAAGTAGCTAGTCCATGAAGGTGATGAACACTGCCAAAATACGTCCTTGGCTCGCTCGGCTTGGAAAGAAAATTGAAAGTTTTCTCTGAGTACTCTCCAATGTCTCAATAGTAAAAAGGACAATCATCCTCTTCTCAAAACTTCCCTTAGCCACTATCAGTGCCTAGAGCTTCACTTTGACGCTTTATGTATACAACAATTCATTAGATCATACTTCGTTCAGACATTTTGAGTATTTGAAGCAGATTCGCTGCATACAGCTTATCTTTGACTTCTCATAATTTGAGGGTGAGATCAGGTGAATCTGGAACGGACTTGGGGCGCAAGGTTATACATAGTGTGGAGGGCTGGTCTTCCTGCGTGATTGATATGTGCGATCACAGCGAACTCGGTATCTTGGGGAATCCTAGCAGAGCCGCAGAAATAGTATGATCCCTCTCCTCCTTTCATGGTCTCAAGCAACTCTCCCTGCAACATCGTAGCCTTTCTTGCTCATATGCGTATGCTCCGTGTATGGGATATTCGTTCGTACCGTAATCCCCTGGGTATGCTTCATTCAGCAGGGTTCCCGCAAGACCCGGAGCTTCTGGGATCCGAGGTAGGGATCATAGTCCCACAAAGTACAGGGACATTGATGTGAGGGAGTCTTTCGACTCCAAGGTAATCATACTTTCCTCCGAATCTGTTTGCGCCTCCCACTCGATTCATTACCACCTGGCCCTTCGTAATCTACCCAAAAGCTACCGAATGACAGACACAAAAGAGCTATCAACGAGTGGTACTTCGAGGACATCTAAACCATGATCTTCCCTATCCACATGCATACCCTCCTCATCCGCCTCCTATTTTCGTTTGGCATACTTCTCATGCTTCATCTCACATCTCCCATGAAAGTGTTATTCCGTCCTTGGTCCAAGTACTCCCTGTCTTGCAGCGCCGAGTGTGTCTAGCCTCCGCCCTCGGCTTCGCTTGCCTTTGGTCTCTGTAGAAAATGCATAGGTTATCGACCATGTCGAAAGTCAATGGATGTATGCTTCGGTCCAAATACAACGAGATCTTATCATAACCATCCCACCCATTTGTAAGTCCATCTCCCAGCTCCCTTTTTCTGCGGTTTTGTGATGTGGCGATTTGTGATATATCTAAAGAGTCGTGACTACTAGTCATAACTATGGAAGCAAACGATCCCATGCTAAGGGAGAACTTGGAAGACGGTTGAGTATGGGTTCTACGTTGACTCCAAGGAGGAAGGAGACCAGTCTTCAAGTACCTGTTCTCGATTCTCGTAGCCATGGAATGAATTGCAAGTTCTTCAGTGTTAATAATCTCGGTTCCGAGATTCTAGTATAGCGGATCTGACTTCCATGACCGTATCAGCAGCACATGTAAATGCCCAACGTTGTTAAAAGGAGAGTGTTGAGTCTTGGTGTCTAGGGAATGTATATCGCCGTGCGGATAGTGCTGCATATGGTAGGGATAATCTACGTAAGGTGTAGACAGAGTGGGGACAGAGTGAGGAGGTTCCGAAGGGCAGATCTTTGGATGCTTGTATGAATCATTCATTAAGACCTATTATGATAGTCTGATAGTCAATTGTATGAGGTATTCATCTATCTTTCTAGACGTTTTATTCGGCAGCCGCTCTCAACGCTTCGACTTCGAGGTCTTGGCTAGGGATGGCGCTCAAGATACGGACGGACGTTATCGGAAGTATATACCAGCCACGCTGCTTCCTTGGAATCGTCTAGCTCATGTAGTGGAGACATTTCACTACTAGGGTTTGATATACCTTGTCGCCGTGCTATCTCGAGATTTCAGTACCACCATGCGTCGCATATGTCTACAGGAATTACATACTCATGTCGTTTCACATATTCAGCCTACTACCACCTCAACACTAGGGGCTGTGAATAGGCCTGCGGTTGTTGCGCCGTGGTGGACCTGGTGGTATTCATTAGAGTTTCGGAATAATACCTCCCTCTATTATTTCCTCCTTTCCTCCTTCGCATGAATACGATTCATTTTTATGCTGAGCTGCGTTTAGATGTATATGATCGTGCCGGAGCAATTTACGGTGGCGATACAGTTTGAAGTCTGATGGCAGGTTAAGACTTTCAAGGCTTGTAATATCCAAATACGGAAGGAGCGAGGGCGGAAGCTTCAGTTGATTTGGAAGGAGAGTTCCGGCAGGTCGGCCCACAGAGAGAAAGGCAGTCAGTAAATAACTTTGATGGCTAGCGAGCTTTGAATGTCTGGCGAAGCTGTGATACACCGAAGGGTCGATTTAGAACGAAAGAGGCAGTCATAGCCAGAGCCAGCTTGTAAGGAGGGCGGCAGTTGTCTATTTTGGGAAGCTTTAGTTGTTCGACAGAAGTGTGATAATTTGAATCCGTCAGAAGGAGCCGTATGTAAGGGCCAGGACAACTGCGTATTGGAGCAGGAGTGAAAGATTGATTGAAAGAATTTAAGAGGCAGCTTTAGCCTTGAGCGTCGAATAGGGCTTGAGCTCACGACGGGGCAGTGAATGTACCGCTTTGAAGAGGTAGGGAGGTGAGCTAGTGCCGGCTAGACTTGCTCGCTCAGGGTATTTGAGCTTGTAAGAGAGTCTTGGGTTTGTGAGTGGTGCCGAATCAGGCCAGATGACCAATCTACTGAGCTGGTGGGGACCAGGGGCGTCTTGAAGATATTGATTGCGTGGCGGCACAGGTTTGATGGGTTGATACTTTTGTTTATATGATCGTTTGCATACGCTCAGAGTCCATTCAAGGTCGCCGATGAGATCGATATTCTTCGACAATCGCTGGGTGGGCCGAAGGGAGCTGGGAGATGGACTTACAAATGGGTGGGATGGTTATGATAAGATCTCGTTGTATTTGGACCGAAGCATACATCCATTGACTTTCGACATGGTCGATAACCTATGCATTTTCTACA
>Ga0115846_100134_pt1 | contig 35515 bp, 28 predicted proteins | sample InSIn5gowninarea_2_FD_83860 | JGI IMG/M metagenome (GOLD analysis project Ga0115846, IMG submission 83860) | reverse complement strand
AAACCGATGTTTCTTCTCTTGCCGCTCGGTATAAACTTGCTGACTAGACTTACGCTGCAGGGGAAGTGCATGGCCATACCGAATCCTTGGAAAGCCCGAAACACCACGAGCTGGATTCCTTGCTGGCTCAATCCGCAGGCCAGCGTGAAAGTGCCAGCTACGAAGCATCCCAGGAGGTCGACGGTGCGTGGTCCGATAACATCGGCTATGGCACCTGCCAGTAGTAGCGTCGAGCCGGTAGTGAGACCGTACACTGAAGACGGCCACAGATATAGTCGTTCTGGGAGAGCGAGATCCCTCGCCAATCGCGGCAATCCTACCACGACTATGCCTGTTGACATGGAGGCGAGGAAATTGACGAAAGAAGTTTGAAGGATGATGAGGTTGGCTCTGGAGGGCTTCAGCATCGCATTGGGTGCCGTTGCTGGTTGGGCACTTGTTGCCAAGTTTTCGCCATTGGGATCGACCCCACGTCCATCAACAGAATAGTACGGCTGTCCAGAGCTGTTCAAAAGATGACCCTTGTCAGCTCGAAAGAGTCCCGGTCCTTGTACGTCATCTGAAAGGTTGAACACAGTATATGGTTCGTGAAGAGTACCCTGAAGTTCATAGGCGTTCGTGGAGGTCAGCGTCGCTGTGCTCATCGTGACGGAATAGGCAGTCAATTTCAACACACCTTGGAATGAGAGTTGAGCATGATACCTACTTTACACCAGATTCCAGAGCGTCTGCCACTTAAATATGCATGGAGGTATGGATCTCAAGTATAGATAAGGATACAATTGAGATCGTCGCAAGGCGTGCCTTCTGTCTACTCCACGCCCACTAGGGCGCTCACGCAATAAGAATTAGCAGCCTGTCACGTCATTACAGTACTACGTCACCAGTGGGTGTCAAAATTTCCAACAGGCCAATTTTTATCCGCACCTCTTTAAATTGCACGCCCCTCATATACAACTCCATCTTGGTACTACCTCGAGAGCGTCAGTCTTGAGACTTTCTTGAGGGAAGATTCGACCCACTGTCATTACGTTTAAGATCTTTGCGATTGTTGCAGGAATCTCTTGACCTGAAGACACTGTACAGCATCCAAAGAGCCACCCAGTTTGGGGCGTATTCCCCTGTAGTTGCGCCCTCGTCAAAGAGGGTCCTCTGTATACTCCCGACTGGAGCATTCTGCCATGTCTCATTGACTGCCCATCGCTGGCTTTCTTTCTTGATCTGATGCCAGGCGAAGGGAGGTTGGATGCTCAGATCATCCTTGACCAGATTGTCTCGGTCGGCGTCAAGTCGTTCGTGAGTTTTGATCGCCTCTTGCTAGAAATCTCATTAAAAGCTGCCTGATATCAGTTGATCCTATTCGAACCCACCCGCATAGCGGCGTATTTTGCTTCGTAATCTTCGTGAGAAGGTATCGAATTTAGTGCTCGCATGAATTCTTCTTTGACAGCTCTTGGGCCGACAGGAGCCATTGGCTAGAACAGGACGTATTAGAGGATGTGGTGGGCAGTGGTTGTGTTTTGCATTGTAGTGAGTAAAATCCACAGTTTGTGGGATAAATATTAACATTTTGCAGACCCTCATCGGTGCTGTTATTAGCAACTTTACCGCCTGTAGTAGTATGATAGCATGGTTCACACCTGGGGCTTGTGCCACGCCTCGAGATATGCGAGTATAGAGTCGCTCGACGGTGTCACTTTAAGCTCATCATGTTATGTTAGTCATCACAGATGAAATTTCAATCCACTAGGATAGGAGAAGGGCGTTCTCTCCTACTCCGTGACTTGAGGGTAGCGGTCGACTGTGTGTCGACAAATGATTTTCATGCTGATGAAGTTGAGCTCAAGGTCTTCCCTCGCGTATTCATTGTCGGTTCAAAGGGAGAAGTTCCGATACTTCCTGGCAGAGTCCTTCAGCAGTCTTAAACAGCAGCAGCGAAGCAAGAGATAGCACAAACCTTGCGCCAGTGTAGAGTCAATAATCTGTAACATTTCGTGCAATCTGTTGCCTCGTGCTGGAGACCTTGGGAATCTTGGATCCCGATTTGGTTGATCGCGTGCTCGTATCGTATCGTATCCCTGAGCTTTCACGTGCTATAGCTTCTCGCTTAACTTGCCTATATCGTCTGGATCAGGCCGCATACTCGTAGCATCCGTGATACATCTCTTGCGCTAATTTGTACAGTACATTTTAGCGTATATTGATCTCATCTCCTCCTTTACTCTCTGTTCTTTCCGCTTCTGTACGGAGCTGTCGATGACAATGTTCGATTTCAACGAAAGAACTTCCGAGCCAAGCTTGAGTTAATGTAACATGCGGATTAATTCCAATGCTGCTTGTTTCTGCTTGAACAGTCCGAGCAATGTAGCCACACACATGCGGCGAAAGCTGACCATGCGAAGAGAGGAAGAAGTGACAGCACCGCAAAGACAGAGTCGATCGCAGGCGCTAATCGTCAGCCGTTCCACATTCACTACAGTGCTTTCCTTGTTGGTGGTTATTTTATAGCTACTGTCGCGACGATGATAACAGATCTAACAGCATCATATACACTGACACCGACGAGTATGATAATTAAGATGACACTGACAAAGATGAGTATGGATTCGATTGAGATAGCTGCGACTGAGTCAGCATTATAGGGTAAAACCCGTGTCCGTTCATGCCTTACAGCTAGAGCTAGATGCATTCGTCCTAAATGAGGAAGAACTTGGTCTTGTGCCGCCACTGCTGGACTTGCCTTAGGGAGCCATAGTAATCCTATTCAACCTGATGTAACACGGTTAAGCTCAATGAGACGAGCAGATCTGGATCGTGTGCTTCTTATAGACCAGAAGGTGAATATAGCTGATGTTTTCATCTCTTCTAGTTCTGCCTTACAAGTTCTGTTTGAGGCGTAGACGCTTGTCATCGCCGCAGAAAAAGCTTCCCAGCCGGGATGGGTGTCAGCTCGTCCTGTTTTCATCACTAACGATGTTCACGCATCCGTTTGCCAGGCAGAATCGTCAGCACGCTGAACTGATAGGACCTATCATTCTGCTCCACTCCTCTTATTAAACTCCTTACGAAGCCGTGTCGACAAAGTGGGGTATTGGGTTGAGATAGCACGGTGACAACGATCGAAACGACCAATGACAAGCATCTCATGTCCCTTGAGTAGCATCATAATGAGCAAGAAGTGCGGGTCTGTTGGGACAACGGCTTCGCACAGGGATGACGATGAGGGACGGTCTGCCTTACGCCATGGAGCGTGACACTCAAGCACTGGAGCGCTCTCAGACCTGCAGGATGTCAAATACACAGAGGTGGAGGCGCCTGAGCTGTGACAGCGACAGCTAGCTCGGTCTGAAGGAGGTGTGGAGAGCAATCATACACCGCGTTGGTGGTGGCACGAGGCATATCAAGCGTTTCCATGCTGCGTAAGACGGCATGGCCGCGGGCTGAAATACTTCGATGCTCGTATCGAGCTCTTGCAGCAGAGTACTGACTTCTGCCAGCAGCGAGGCACAGCCAGACTTCCCTGAGACGTTCAGGATTACCAATGACGAGCCTAGTACGAACAAGTACGCCTTGAGCACGCCACCATTAACAGCTATCAGAGGAGGCACATGACCCAAACAGGTTCTCTCGATGAGCCTGTATGCAGGTTGTGACACTGCGTACATGGTCCCTAAGGCACATTTTGCCTATCTGGCCAATAACCATCTCTCTTTCAGCACTTGGGAGGGGCTTTGTTCCACGGGTCCGTACATGGAGCTGACGAGGCCAATGCCTGCAGTTCGGAGGCTGGTTGTACTGAGCGTGTCTTAAAGACAAGATGAGAGCAGTATCAAGGTAACCACTAGCATTGGTGCGGATGTAGACTGATTTTAGAAGCGAGATAATACCGAAGTAGTGTATTTTAAGGAGCCCATATGCACCCTTCTTTGTTCACCTTCTTTCTTTCCTTAACATCTCCCCTTGGACCCGAACTCAACGAAGCTGTAGGAGTTCTTATTAGACTTCAGGCAACATGGTAACTAGAATTCTTCCAAAGTGAGTTAGATGTGCTTACCATCCCATAGACTCGTAAGCGTACCGCCGGAGATCTCCAGGATACGACCGCTAGGAAAAAGGAACTGAATTCTACTGATGACGGCGAAATAAGAACAACTGGACCATTAATAGGAATCGAAAACAGCGACATTCCTATCTCTCGTCAGTCAGATCCAAACGATGTAGACAATACGACGGAAATTCTCCACCAACGAGTCCTAGAAAGTCTCAGCGCGCTCTATTACCTTAATAAAAACATAAAAACATTTCTGTACTGGGAAATAATACCTGATAGCGACATACAAGAACGTATATCCGAAATTTGGGAGTCATTAGAGGATGCATACGACTCTTATGAACGGTGCTTCGAGGAGTTTAAGCACCCCGATTCTCTTCCCGTTATGAACCCTGATAGCTATTGTATCGATTGTAACGGCAATCACCGTTTGCACGAGTTCTCGATGGAAGCTATGCCTTATCAACCATCGTTCAGCTACAACGAAGCATGTATCTGCGGTCAAAAGATGCATCTGGGTGACGTACTATGGGTTGACGAACAAGTGTTCTGTCATCGAACTTGTGTGCCTAAACAGCGATATTGTACAGAATGCAGACAAATCACAAAATGTGCTTCAGATGGGGACGGTGTTCGGTGATGCGGCTACGGAGGGACGTATTAAACCTGTCATCTAGCAGTACGACACAGCTGTTTCACTTCGTAGGTGCGATGCGGAGTCGAGTTGGTGATTGGTAGTGCAAATTTGGAAACTTCTCGCTGAAGGTGGTTATCTGTGGAGACATAGGGGCACCGCAGTCAGCGGGCTTACACATGCTGAAAGCATAAGAAAAGCTAGTTGATGAAGGTATTGCCTGTCGGAATTCCCCAGCAGGCCGCATTTCACCCGGCAAACATTAGATATCACCACCTTACACTACGGATGCGCTTGCCACCTGTTTCTAGTTGTAGAGTTTTGCATCCTGCTGACGTCCAAAGTGTAATTCCTCTATCGGAATTTGGTGATTCAGTTTATATCTCAACAGAAATTACATTGAAATCTTGCTAGTAACTCGGCGATGCGTGCGCCAATCTCAGATTGCTTTATTTTGACCACTGGTCCTATGGGAGGTCCTTCAATTGCTCCATATCATTCCACAACAGTTTACGCACCCTTTACTTTAGATATGCCCTCTATTGTATTAAGATCAGGCGAGTTTGAAGGCTGACCCTCACTGGTAAGTCGGCCTATGAGGCTCCGGTTGCATTACATGGTACCATGGCCCTGGCACGGCGATGCAGTTGCTCCCCATAGATGAATCGCGAAGATGGAAGTCTGCCTTACATCAGGGTAGCGCAGTGACCAAGCTGGGCATCAAATAAGCATGACGGGAAATACACAGTGATGGAGTATGACTAGCCTTCGGCGGTGGCAGCTAGCATCGTCGTCTCTTGAATTCGGTCACGAAGTGGATCAGGCTGCTTGTATACACTAGAGATAATCGTCAAACGGGCAATTTGACACAAGACTTTGCCTCCAACCACTAGCTTTTTCCAGACGCCTGGTCGGACGACATCTTTGACGCTAAAACCTTCATCAGTTGCGCGTGCTGCTCTGACGCCTTCTGCTGATGCTGTTCCAATTGCGCCAGTAGCTTGTCTTCCCGTTCTCTAGCCTCCTTCTGTTGTTGCTCCAATTGCGCCAGTAGCTTGTCTTCCCGTTCTCTAGCCTCCTTCTGCTGTTGCTCTGACACCTTCTGTTGCTGTCCAAACTGTGCCAATATTTCTTTGCGCTGCTGCTCAAGTTGTTGCACCACAGTCGCTGAGTTGGGTCGTTGGCGAGGTCCAGGCTTCGCAAACGCAGTGTCTGAGTTCGACGTAACAGGTGTCAAAGGTGTGGCGTTGCATTCAGATGCTGGTGGCGGATTAGACGGCGTTCTCGAATTACCAGACGGAGCGAGAGGATCCCGTAGATGACTGATGGCTTGGGGGAGTGCCCGGGCTGGCAGTGTGTGCTCGAGCATCTTTGCTGTTTTTTAGTGCTTTGGATGAAGACGACATGGTTTTGCTTGGAATATTAGGCGATGATCTCGCCCTTGCGGCTTGAACAAGATTGGTAGACTATTTGAAGAAGAGCGTCTGGCAGGTTTGGGAAGGAGATTACTGGTCTCTTTATACCTCTGTTTGCACGGATTGGGAGGTACGCGGCCAGCATTCGATTAAATAACATGAAGTCTTGTGAGGAGTTCGTGGGCTTCTTTACACCTTGCATTACGGCACAACAGAGTCTTCTGTTCCGTGACGGTCCTGCATGTCTTCATAACATGGGGTCCAACGACGGCAGAGCTGCACCAAAGGACCGGTCGTAAGTATGATGGAGCTGTGGACCTCTTTTTCAAGCTTAGTAGGCCACCTGACAAGACTGATTTCGCAGTATTGCGCAGCAGATGCATGAACATGGCTTGCAGTAGTGGTGAATCTCTTTAAAAGCGTACAATTGTGGCTCTTTGTTGATGCGGTTCTAGATGTAAGATCAGATGATCTCAACCGGTTTCAACTTTTTCCAGTTTTTTCAACTTTCTCCAGATTTCTTCGCTTTGCTCAGGAAGCTATCTTATCGAAATTGTGAGTCTCTAAACCATTTCTTGATATTTCAAAATATGCGAATTTCTCCGAAGTTTCACCGACGAAGGTCAAAGTCACAAGACCAGTGGCTTGGAGAACCAATAATAGAGCACTTAAACTTGTTTTCCAAGAAGCTTGTTTCTAGCTGTAGTCAATATCCTTTTCTGAATAGGAGCATTTCTTGCCTTCCGTTTGACAGACAGATTATCTGGTAAGTGTCCAACCAGACGCTGAAGCCTGGTAGCATGTGAAAGTTCCACCAAGTTGTATGTTGCAATCATTCCGCAGTTTTACCCCACTACTTCTTCGGGCACCAATTCCAGAACCATTCTTGCTTGCGCATTGACCGTGCCTGTTGGCAAATGTCGTTCAGTGTCTACGACTCTCCGAGTAGGATCGCCGACAACAGTGGCAGATGCCTCAATTTTTCGACCTCATACTTATATTATAGCCTCTTCTGCATTTTTCACGTACTGCATTTTTCACTTACCCGCTCTGAAAAAGGCCTTCTATTTCTTATTGAATTATACACCTCTTGTTGCTCAGTCAGTCTCTTCATTTGCATGAATTAAGCAATGAGCTTACTGTATCGCCTAGGATTGTCTTCGCTCCTCTTCCCAGATATAAACTCGAAGGCAAATTCTGCCGAAAGCAAAACATCCACGATTGAAAGATAAGGACAACCGCCATATTCGAAGGTCATGACCAAAACCATTAAGAAGACAAGAGTCCAAGATTCTACAGACGATGAACTGATCGAGAAGTGCAAACAAGAGGTAATCTTGCTGAGCGTCACTCTAAATATCACTGACACCTTACACAGACTCAACATGACGATTGCGGCCGTATTACCTGGACACATCCGTCGAAAGGTGAAGAAATCCACCCCCCTACGGATACTTTAGCAGTCATTGTCGACGTCGTTCAGAACAGAGGCGCGATTCGGATATTTGAGACACAAAGTGGCGACTATGTCAGTGGAGTGGGATTAGAAGATGCAGGCAATTTTGTCATTATTCCATGGGACACCAGCTGGTGGCTGCGCCCTTCAGGATCCCTTCGTATTGGCTATGCGACCGCCAAGTAGCTGGAGTATAGGGATCTCACATGAAGCGTGGGCGTTGTCTAAGTAGCTTGTTTGTCAATTCCTGGGATATTGGAATTGTGAGGAAAGATGTCGCATTGACTTTGTACGTGTCTGTCAACAATATTTTCCCTGAGATCTCGTTCGACACGGCGACTGTGAGAACGTCATCAACATTGAGCTCGTATACATCTCCAGTAAGGTAACCTGTATACGTATCAACCAGACAAATTTGAAGAGCTTGTTAAGCAGTCGCACCTGATAATACCTCTTCAGACCCACTGCCACTGGATACAGTTGTCGGGAGGTTTGAGCTGTTGTCAATGTCGAAGGCACCTGCACTGGTATCAGTTGGGATGTCACCCATATGTTGGATGGCTATTACATTGATGGAATTGTGTAATTCTGCGGAGGTGCTCATTTCGCAGAACGTCTTCCCTCTTTTTCAAAGCAAAAGGAAGATCAACTCTGTCGCGATCCTTCATGTTGGCTACAGCAGATGGACCGAGGCCCGCTGCACAGAGTGCAACTCCAGCATCTCCGACGAGTGTTCGAACACGTCTGAGAAAGTCGAGGTAAGGTCCTTGTTGCTTAACGCCCCGCCCGTTAGTCACCCCACGGGCAAGGAGCTTGAAAGCCTCATCTATTCGTTTTTCCTCCGCAGCTTTGACACCCATGCGCCGTTCTATGACTTGGGATGCATCGACCAGCTTGTTAAGCGCCTTGTCAATAGCATTTTCTCTCGGTAACGAGCTGCTCATGTTGAAACTTTGGGTGTAAACAAGGGAAAGCTTTCGAAAAATATTGGATCTAGTAAGATATATGGAAAGCGAATGAAAATGAATTGAGTAAGGACACAGATCGGATGGAAGATGGTGAAAGCTATTTGAAAAAAACTGAAAGAAATTGTAAAAATTTGGAAGAAGTTGGAAATAGTTGAATCTATGATGGCAAGTAATATCGTCTAGAATGAAACGTTTGCGTAAGCTAGACGCAAATCTCGGCAGAAAATTGTTGGCCATTCAGAGGAAGACGTGTCAGGCTTCAGATTAGCCACCCCCGCGACCACAATTCTAGCTCACGTGACGTTTGTTGAGCACAAGTATGTCATCTTGCCTACATAATTGTGCTTAGAAGTGATGCAATATAACTTGTCTCATGTTTCCGTGCCATCAGAGTTCGAGTTGTCTATCAAGAATCATACATCGCCAAGTCTTGGCGAGCACTGATTGTAGATGGATTTGCAAAGGCGATTTTGGCCACTTTGTGTGGCACCGGTACCATACTTGTTGTCGTTTGAGAAGTTGCTGCAGCAACTCGTTTTGTTTCTTGTGTTGTTCTGCCTGCCCTGACGTTTGCTTCTTGTTACTCTGCAAACTGTTTCTCCGAAAACGCCGTCTAGTGAATCCTTTGTCCTTCACGTCGAATGCTGATCTAAGGGCTCTGTCCACGACTTAGGGCCAATGGGTTGCGTCCTAGACCGTGATATAAATAACAATAACAGGTGGATCATAAATATTGAGAGAAGCAGATGAAAAACGCTGAACAAAGATGGATTTATGTGGGTTTGTGTGGATCTTGAAGAGTGTGGTGGAGACAATCAGCTTCGTGATCCGAGCTTTGGCTACTGTATCGCGGCACGGCTCCATCCAACTCATTACGATGCTGATCTCGCTCCTTGAAACATATTCCGTCTAGCACCTCCAACACAGCAACGTCTGAGTATAAATATAACATGGCCTCTGTGTTACAAGGGGAAGGTTCTTCTGGTAGAGACAACGATTCCTGCCGTTCATACCGCAGTTCTGTCAAACTAAATGGCTATCATGACTTCTTCTGACGTCCACATGCGCCGCACTACTAGGCTTAGTAAAACTCCTTGCCTGCCCGGTCAGCCATCTTTCAAGATTAATGAAATATGCTCGTGCGGCCAGAGGATGGATCTTGGAGAGTGTCCATGGAACCGTGGTCAGGTGTTTTGTCATCAAAATTGCGCGCCCCAGCAGCAATATTGCACAGAATGCGGAGTATTGACAGAGAGCACTGTCAAACCGTACTTAAAAGAAGTCTTTTGGTGAGTGATCGTGTCTTGTGCCAAAGTTGGGCTGATCTTGATTGTAAAAAGCTTGCACTGTGTGAAATGCGAGAGAGCATATAAAAGTATCAAGCTGGAATTATCGAAGAGTGTCGTTCTGCCAGAGACACAGGAAGCTTAGCGCGAACAATCGCGACAAAGGAGCTGCAATCGTTTCTCAAGAACTGAATCGCTCAGGCAGTATCATTTCCGCAAGAGCTCTCTAATAAACGTATTATGCTTCGTTAAGGACTGCATAAGCTATGTCTGGACTGAGACCTCTTCTTAGTTTATTTGAGATAAGTAGCTTCAGTAGAGCAATGATGAAACACAAAATCAGTGGCTTGCTGTGCATGGCTGGTGGTTGTCCCTCTATTTCTGCTTCTTTTGAATGTCCGATTCTGCAGTAACTGCTTTCCTCTTGCGACCAACTGGTGGCTTAGAGTCGTGGTGGACAGTCGAGGTAGGTTCGTGCTTGGTTTCTATGCCGCTTCTGTCAAGTTAGCGAGAGCATTCCTCACCGATTGTGTCTGTCTTACCAATCCAGCGCTTGAATTGCGTCCTCAAAAGCGGCAATCACGGGCTTGTAGAGAGTGTCGGGATCGATTGGCGTTTCGGTATACAAGTCGCCTTCCCCAAACAGAATGCCTCGTAAAGCCCGCGCCAGTCCCTTAGCACAACCGAAGGTAGGCGAGAAGTTACTGAGCAAAGATATCTCAAGACCTTTGGCACCCATATCTCCACGCTTTGTTCGGGAGATCTCTTCGTAGCTGGCATCGTACCAAGGCCGTAATACATCTCGCTTGGGTTTCGTATCCTCTCCCCGCCCATAGCGGATGCAGAGTGCGAGAAACACGTAGAAGAATGACTCGAGGTCGTGCCGATAGGTGTGGTCGAAGCCGGCCGTCTCTTTTCTCACCGCACCCTCAAGTATCTCGATGGCTATAAATTCCAGGGTTCCCGTCATGTTCTTTTCCCTACTTGTCTCGTTCTTGCTGTCTGCATCAACCTCCACCGCGAGATCATAGTCGATCAGCATGCCTGAGCATCCATGGTTCTGGTCCGGGTCGGTGAGGATGATGTTGCCGTGTGACACGTCCCGATGCAAGATCTTTCGCTCCATGAACAGTTTCTCATGTGCCTTGATGGCGTCTCTAAAGGCTTCCAACACTTCGCGAACACTGGTGAACTGTTCCAGCGGTCGTCCAGCTGGAGCAATGGCAATGCACGTCAAAACCCGATTTCGCTGTGGCGAAGTGGGTGGCGGCATGGTCGACATCTGCGGCTGTTCTAGTTCCGCAGGCTGGACTTCGTGGTGCAAACTTGACCGCTGACTGTTGGAACGTGATCGTTTGGGAGGACTCTCATCTCGTTGGGTAGACTTGCGTTTGGTGCCACTGACATTGAGACTCTCTAATTGCTGGGCAGACTGGCTCGTAAAGGATAACTGCAACGCATCGACGTTTTTCTCGTGTACTATATGTCCAAGGTTGCGCAGCTTTCGGATCCTGAGACCGCTTCTCAACTCGTTGATCGTTGTAATCGTAGATGATCCTACTAACGTAGGCACCCCCCGGACACCGCGAGCCTTCGTCAAGTGGTCGATCTCTGATCGTTGCTTGTCAGGCCTCCACGAGAACTTGACCACGTGTTTTCCGTCCGTCGTGCGGTAACACGTTGTCCCTCGACACGCAATGGCCGGCTGTTGAAAGAAAGGATAATCTTCCAGCTGGAACTGGTACTCCTTGTCGGTCAGAGGATGTGACAATGTAACCTTAGGGTGTAGGCCATCGCGTTGAATGAATGTGTCTAGACCTAGCTCTTCTGCCGTCATTGAGGCGTACCCTGTCAGTATCCGGATGAACTGTTGTGGTTGCTGGCGGATGTTGAACTTCGAGGAGCCGTATGCCCCGGATCGGTCAAACATCCACAGCTGCATTTGCACGCCAAAGACCAGGAACCCGTGGACGAAACGTCGTGTCGGCTGGGCAGCGAACACGTCACGTACGTAGGTCGCGAATTGGAGGAATTTCTTCTTCCACGTACTCGTGTCAGACGCGGTGAGTTCGCCCACCATGAAACAGTCCGCGAGATGATGTACCTTCCCAGCAGGAGCGGCTCGCGACTTGAGCAGGACGTCGAGCTGGCGCTCGCCGGTGGCGCCGGCGATCTCACTTTTGCTCGCCGCCCGGTAGAACTTGTTCGGTGCATCTCCCAGGTGCTGATTTTGAAAAGCATCCAGCCACGCCCAGAAGTCGACCTCTTCCGGCTTTGATGTATCTGGAAACCCCTGGAGAGGATTGTCGCGAGGAAGCTCTTCTAAGATCTTGTCCACTCGCCCAGACCATGGCCTGTTCTCGAAGTGTTTGGCGAAGAATTCTGGCACGTCTTCGTAGGTCCGTCCAGCCAACTCCGTCTGGATGTGCTTGCGCAGCTCTTCTCGTTTCTGATTCGAGTCTCGGAAGGAGGCCGACGACCTCCTGAGAGGAGTGCCTGAAAATGACGGAGGAATGCTGCTTCTCGGAGGCGTGACTCGAGAAAGATCGGCGATAAGCTGGAGGACCACGCGCCAGATGTCGAGGTCGCTGGCCCTCTTGGCCACCAGTTTCGTGAGGGTAGTGAAAGGAGAAAGATCGAAGCTCTCAGACTGCGTCCGTGCGTAAATCGTTGCCAGTTGACCATTGATGGGTCGCTGTAGATATTGGAGACGCTTCGCCGCCGAATGCCCTAGAAGAGATATCAGCAAATTGGATATGGCATCTCGGCGGCTCAATAAGCCCTCGCGCTCCGGTGATGCATCAGCCTTTGCAATACTACTGTCCTCGAACGTAGCGCCGAATGCATCGTAGTCTATCTTGAGAGGATGTTTGTCGATAAACTTTTCATCTTCTTTTGTGAGAGAAGCCATTGTCGTAGTGCGACTGAGTGGTCAATATGTGGTCGCCGTTGACAGGTCGTTCCAAAACAAAGATGCGCAGGCGACGATTGCGACTAACCTGTTTTGGGCTTGACGTGACACCACATCTGTGTTTTGCAACACGTACGCGCTTGACGGCCTGCCCAAATTGTAAATAAGATCTGGAATACCCCAGACCACCAAGAGAAGTATACATCTATATGTTCTCGACCAGACGCAATGGTGAGCTCTTCGAGTTCAGTGTAACATCGAGCTGATTGGCCTGTCCGTCTTTTACCTATAGTTGGATCGTTCTCTTCACGCGCTGCTTCCATCATGTCAAGGCATTATCCGGCGAGAGGTGCAGCTACGCGACGTGCACTGCCTGATCCATCAGGGGCCAAATCAGATACCAGTGTTCTGGGAACGCCGATGTGTGGCAGACCTTCTCAATCTCTTCCTATCAGCAACTGTATTCTTTGACAAACTTCCGAGCCCGCCAAGATGCCGAAAGAGGAGGAGAAAATCTGACCTTCTCAAGCGAACAGGCTGGTCGCGGGAAGTCTGCTCTTTTGAGTAGCGCGAGATCCGACAGCATTGTACCCCGTACTAGGGTGCGACGATGAGACTATACGAGCATTCTCACCTCGTCCGTGGATATCAGCCTGGCCGAAGTCCCAGCGAATCTTGTAAGGGGCCAGTCAAACGGGCAAAGCAATCATGAATTCATCAGTCATGGAGTTGTCACACCCCGGCCAGCCCTTCTCGGCCGTCCGTTGGCCCTCGCATTCCTCTGCGACTGTCCGAGCACCAGACGCGCGCGGCGAAAGACCGATGCCAGTATTAGTGTGATGCTGAGCACGGGTTTGTCGTTACGGCTTGGTCACCACTCTTTTCGCGCCCCTGACTCCACCACTGGGCTTGTTTTCTGGTCAGCTCAGTCTTTTGGTGGAGCTCGAACAAGTCTTACTGCCAGTCTTGGACTGTATCCGAGGCCTCCGCCTTCACCACTTCGTCGCCTACTCTCGAGGAGTGGGGGATGAGGCAGAGCAATGTGCATTCAACAAGGAGTCTAGCTCCTCCACAACGGTTTGAGCAACAGAACGCTGCAAGGCAGACTGGAGGTGTTACGGACGATGCAAGCATAGGCGAGCGAGCGACTGGCTGCAAGCTCATCGGTATGGCGTCCTGAGTGACAGGTCCATTACCTGGGATCTGCGCTGCGCATGTCAGCCGAAAGTGCTACCTCTAGAACACGATACCACAGATCTCAGGGGTCTGGTTACGATGTGCAAAGCTTCGTCAGTGAGCGACACCACTACAATCATGGCCTTCTTGCCGATTGCAAGAAACAGGTCACCTTGCGCAATTCAAACGCCGTTCCACCACTGTGTGCCAAAACTGTTGTCAACGCGGGCGAATCATCCTGTCGATGGGTCTCGAATGCCAAGTACCATTACAAGGTCAACCCGGGACTTGACAGCAACATGGGCCGAAACGCCTATCTATTGTCTATCGAATGGTCCACTACATCCATGGTCTACTACATCAAGAGTGGAGGTATTGTGGCTCCCTCTTCGTTCTGCAACGCCTGACATCAACATCAGCTGAATGTTCTGATTCGAAGAGTGGTTAGCGACTTTTTGGTACCAGTAAGGATGATGCCTGCAAAAGACGAGGCGATATTCGATTCCGAGGTGGTCAGGCGCAACTCCTCTCAGCTTTGTCAACGCCGACGTCTCGCCCTCTATAATTTGGCATCGAAGTCCGGTGCGGCCAAGACCCAAGTTCGAGCGAAACACATTCATGCAGGACCGATGAGAACAGAGTAAATAAGAAGCTCTACAGCGAAGCAGATACTAAATAACGAAACGTAGAGCAGTACTGCACAGAGCAGGAAGTGTCACCACGTCAGGACCTGGTCTACCTTTGAAAGACGTGCTTCGAGATGTTCAGCGAGCGTTGTGACTTTGCTTGAGCATGGCAATTGTGGTTCGTGGCAAGAAATTCGCAGACTTGAATGCGGTACTGAGGCAGATATGTTGCCGAAGCTGTCTGGGTTAACCGAAACAGGTGTTGTACGGACGCATTTTCATGTTCCTGTAATATAGACATCATGGATAAGCTTGAAAGGTATTGTTTTTCAGCATGAATCAAAAGCCTGTGCACTTTGTAAATTCCACAACCATCAGGCACATTCTCTGCGTCGGTCACCCAGCCACTGCTAGCCACGTTTTACCTGCTGCCGATGATGTATGTAGCTGAGATGATGGTGTCTGAGCAGTGATTTGTGTGTCAAAGTGTTTGTGCTTGTACAAATGTGGTAAGTGTGGTTAGCCTGGGCGCTGGCACAGCTTGACTTCAGCTTTCCAACGCAATACAACAAAGCATTCAGGGCAGGCCGAAATTGCAAACGACTGTGTATCAAGGCTGCTCACTGCTTACTTACTAAGAATCCTTGTTTCTAGCCTACTAAACGTAGGACAGAGTTGTTTCGTATTCTCTACCTTATGGCTCTTGAGAACTACACCCCGATGCTTTGACGACTTGACAGTACGGAGCAACAAGAAGTGTAATCACCAAAAGCTCGCGAGATATAAGCTCTAATAGCTACGTAGCCTATCACTTAATTCAACCAGCATTGTTTACCTATTCATAACATTTTCCATCAAATTCTACCACGATAGACTACCAACTCAACCCCGAAACAGCAACCACGAGCAGTTCTTACTTAAAGGCCATCAGGATCTAACGAGCGTGTTTTAGCCAGCGTGGCGAGACGCCGTTCTCGACGCAAGCTTTTACGATTCCGGGAGCCGCGGGGTCGCCCTCTGGAAGACATCTTAGATCCCTTCGACTTATCCAATTCCCTCACAGCTAGTGATGTCACATCTTCATCGAGTTGATCTATCCTGGGGACATCCTTCCACGCGTCAGGTACCGGTGGAACAACGACTGCTATGCTCGGCACTTTTCGAGTGGGAGCCTTCGCAGCGTGCTCATATGTCAACGGCAATCTAAGATCCTGAGAGATGCTCTGTTGTTCGACGGGGCAGACTTTCACCTCCACGATGTCGTTCGCTTGGACGTCTTGCATCACACTAGGGTCATTGAGTCCGTAGCACTCACAACCTGCTGATGCAGGTTCTGACAAACTGGTCTCTCGCCCTACTGGACCCATGATCTCGTCGTCACTTTGCAAGTGCAACTGCTTCGCTTTATCCTTCACCCTATGCTCGAGCGTTTTTCTGTGGGAAGCCTTGTGGTCGATCTCAGAGCTGGTCCTGATGTACTGGTGAACATCGACATGGACAAACGAGAGGGTCTGGGGCAGGTTGGTGACAGACCTGGCATCAGCGTCGTGAAGAGCTTTTTGCCTCTTCTTACTCTCAAAACGAACGTCGTGGACATCTGCGAGGTGATTGAGAAGCGCTGTTCTGTCCGTCGTCGCAGGAGCTTCCTGGCATCGTGGGTGGGGGCACGACAATGTCGTTCGATAGAGCACATGATCCTGGAGGTGGTTTTTCCATGTACTCAGGCTGGTATACTGATGATACTTCCCTTCCCCCAAGCACGCCGGACACAGCGCAGGTCGCACCACGTTGTGGCGGAAGACTGCCATGCTACACTTGAGTGGCAAGCTCTGTAGATGAACTCGAACATGCTCGTTCCAGGCGACCTTGTCGTCATACCACTGGAAGCATAAAAAGCAAAACTCGGTGGATCCACCACGACCACAAACCGACTTCTTCCGACAGTAGTACACGTGCGACCACCACTTGTGTTCTTGTTCTTCAGTATACTCCATCGAACACGTGTCACACTTGACCGTGGATGAGTTGAGGCCTTCGCAGTGCGTCTTTGATGCATTGGACCGACACAACGCGATCAAATCATTCATGATTGTACGGCCAGTATCGTCCCGCAGGCTGCCCTCGTAAAAGAGACTGGTGGCCAGTCGGTCCCGCTCGGGCATCAGTTTTCGAGTTTGTTGAAAGTCCGACTCGTACGTGTGGCCGTCGGCTTGTGATGTGGCGGCATTCTGCTCCCGAACTAAAAGCTCTCGCTTGTGTCGCCGTTGATCATATATCTTCTGTCTCTCTTTCTGGTCGATAGGATGCATGTCATGATTGGCGTCCTCATCTTCCTCGTCGGCCATTTCGCACTCAGCGACGCGTGCTGCTTCCCTCGGCTTAGGCAGATGAAACGGGTCGCGCAGCCAACCATAACTTCGCCGGAGGTCGTGAAGTTCGGTCCCGCTGGCTCGGAACTGGAAATACGAAGCTTGTCCGTCGACCAGGGGCATGGACGTCTGATAGGATCGACGGTAGGTGTCGGCGTTGACGTGGGCGGCGAAGCGCATCCGCTCGTTACAGGAATACCCATAGTTGTCGACCTGCAGGAGGACTTCCCGTCGGGCGGCATGCAGGGTCAGGTTGTCTCGAAAGCCGGCACGCAAGCCTAAGTTGACGAGCGCTGTGGACGTCAACGAGGCCGAGGTTCGACTACGATCGAGTTGTCCACGTCGTGAACTCCGGGGAAAGACAGGCCAGTGGCGTTTGTGGGGATCCCACTCGATGGTTACATGCTTTCGCCCTCGTGGTTGTGGGATGGCGCAGATGTCGTCCCACGAATGATGGTCTCGCAAGACGTCGTCGGCTAAGGCCGCCGCCATGAAGAAGAGGATGCTGTTACAGTAGAAAGGAAGGTTGACGAGCTCATACAGCATGTGTTGCGGTTGCTCGCTCTCCCAGTCCTGCAGACCTTTGGCATTTGTTCGCCGGAAGTCGATGACTAGCTGCGGTTGCTTAGCCGTGTCCAACCAGACCAAGGCCAGATTGATGTCGGCATACGTCCACTCTCGTTCGTACTCGGCACGACGAGCAGAAGTGTTACAGTGGAGCAACAGCAGCAGATGCAACCCGACCCGATACCGTTCATGGTCAAAGTCATACCAATCGTTCTGCCACAACTGGGCGATACAGATCAGGAAATCGTTGCGTGTAAAGTTGCGCTTCGGTCGGATCTTTCGGGTCAAGTCCGGTGACCCTTCTTCGCCCCCCTTGATGAAGTTCAGGATCGTGTCCTGGTGACTCTTGGAAAACGACATATGATGCAGTCGCCCCCACGCCGCCATAAATGACTTCCAGGCGGTGTACGTGTAAGCCTCGGTCAGTCGGCCACCGGCCTCGTTACGACCTCGACGCCCCTCGGTGAAAAACAGGATGAAGTCCTTCGCCGCTTTGAGGTCTGTCGGGGTTTTCGAGCCCTGATAGTCGGCGGCGAAGAGATCCCATTCTCGTAGAATAACCCGGTAGAACTCTGTGGTACCAGGGGCAATCGGTTTTCGCACGACGCTCGTTGTGGTGCTTTCGATCTTCCTATGGTAGCCCCGTGCCTGTCGAGTCTCGTCACGTCGTACGTCTCGAGCGGTTTTCTTGTGAGGCAGCAGCAGCGGTGGCTCGACATTGGGCACCCGGCTTGTCCTTGTACTAGGCGTCGAACCGGTCACACTTTCTGCTTCTTCTTCAACAAAGTCCATGTCCATGTCAACCATCAGGTAGAGCAGTTGATGTTAGCACAACTAGCCACTATACTACCAACAATAACGAGATTTAGGATGAAGTAACAACAGGGAAGGAGGAAAAGAAGGAAAAGGGACAAGGAAGGAAAAACATGATCCTCAGGTACAGGACCAGCTGTGGAGCAAGATGCCATGGTTAATGGTGGGATTTGACAATTGGACAATGACTTGTCTCAGACTGTGTACCTGATGCGTGGCTGGTGTGTGAGTCGAGGTGAGGCGAGGTGAGCAGAAGCTGATAGAAGGGTGAGCAGACGGTGCAATGCACGGTGAGTAGGGGGTGAGTAGAGCAGCGTGGACTATGACCCCTTCGAGCCGCTCACCCGTGAGAATCTGAACGATAATACTACATTACTACTGTGAACGTTCCTTCCAGCGTCGGATCTTCTGTACCATTCGTCTATCCGCAACCTTCACCATCGAAACTGTGTTGTCGCTTCCTCAAGGTCTGCCGACGGCGGATTAGCGTCGTCTCGTCGTCGTACTCCTGGATCTGCCCCCGCGGTACCCCATTCTGAGGCCTAAGCCACGTCTCAACTAGACAGTGGTACTCTGGCCCGTGAGGGGTTCCACGTTGCTCGTACACACCGAGGAAAGAAATCTCGCCAATAACGATCGAGGATTTGTCTGTTTCCTTCACCTGGCCTTGGGATATCTGGTGCGCGGCCTGAGAGGTATTGCGGGGTCCCTGATTTCTACTTGCTCGCCGCTCAGAACCGAGAATCGGGTGAGGGGGGCTGTTGCTGCTGTGCAACTCGTCTCGCTGCAGCTCTTTATCGGCTTTGGCAGTGGCAGTGGCTTTATCTTCAAATTCAGTTATCGCTACCGCCCCGTCCTCGAGGTAGTCGATAGAACTTGGTGACTCTGAGATTTCAACTGAGTCGTGCCTGTCATATCGCTGCTCCTCCTGTTGTGTATTGCCCTCAAACATTTTCGTGGGAAGGTTGCCCTGCTCTTTGCGGCGTCCAAAGAGCAACTCTTGCACGAAAGGGAGAGACGAGTCTGAATCTGTGTCGGGTTCCGTCGCATCGTCCTAATACTGCTGTCAGTACCCAGTCCTGATACTTTGAATATGTCTCACATCAGTGCAATCAGTCACACTCAGTCTTTCAGTCGGAGTTAGGGATTCTCTATGTTCAGCCGGTCGGTTGTAGGCAACAGAATCCTTCATAGTCAACCAAGTGGCTGGTACGCCTCGACACAGGTGTAAGGCCAATTTCCAGTGGCCAGGAGTTTGTGCAAAAAGGCAGCCGAAGTATTGTTGTTGGCAGCAACTGCTCATGAAGGCTGATAGAGGTAAGAAACCTCTTGCTGCTGACAAGGGATCTATAGCTCAGAATGGGGGATCTGGCTTCCGCGCAATGACTGTACCTGGACTGGTGGCTTTCCGGTCAAACAAAGCCGCCTGATCACGCAAGCATGGTGATACAGGCTAGAGAGGCCGCTCGATTCCGCAAAGCATAGACGACTAAGGTCGTGCCAGCCAGGTGCCTAACGCTAATGCCTCTCTATCTCAACCCCAGGCTCATCGTTGGCTAGCCTCGACATTCCTGGAAATATTGGCTGTACCTTGTAGACACAAGGGGCCGGAGCTCTACTGTAAGAGACCAATGTAAGCGTCAAAGATGCTTTCTTCAGCGGCCATGCCGTCTCATGCAACACGATCATTGCACTATCTCCATAGGCCACTCAAGCGGTCTCCAGCTTCATGTGTTCGATATCCTGCTCTTCCTGCATTTACGAGTCTATGCTTGTACTGGTTGAGCGTCAAGCTGCTTCATGCAAGGTAGACACCCGATCGTCGCCACCTCTGTGCAAAGTGGTGGCTCCAATTGGCCCACAGCCTCTTGCAACGTCACTGGCCACTGCAGGGTCATGAGAAATTGCCATTGGTCTCTACCACGCCCCATGCTGGCTTGGTGATGCATGCATAAAGGCAGAGGCAACTCAGGTCTTGCTTACAAGCCTGGGTGTGGAGCCGACTGCAGCCTCTCGACGACAAGCTCGTCCATGGTCATTCTAGATGTCTCAGAGTGGTTTGTTTGGCTGTGCCTCGCTGCCGATGTCTCGTGCCGCCGACACAGCATCCCATTGCTCTCCACACCTCCTTCAAGTTGAGCTCCACCTCTGTGTATTCAGCATCCTGCAGGTCTGACGGCGGTCTGGTGGTTGAGTGTTACGCGGCATGGTGCAAGCAGAGTATCGCCTGTTTCCCTCTTTTTCCAAGCCGTGGCCCCAACAGCCGCGAGTTTCTTGCTGTTGGCAACGCTACCGAGGGCTAGCTTTTGCCATTGGTCACCTCGACCGTTATCACAGTTCTGTCTTAACTTAACAGTCCACAACATCGACACTGCTCCGTCTTGTATCCTCTCTAGTGATCTTTATGAGGACGGGGTTAATGCCGAGGGCTTTCTGTACCAATCTAATCAGACATTACTGTCGTTATCTGGATGCCTGGACGATGCTCCCTACAAGTCATAATCCCTGGTCCTAACTATGTTAGCAGTAGTAGAAGTGTTCCGCGCCTGTGTAGTTCACATCCTGCTCATCTTCCCTCCCGAGTCGGAGCTGTGTCCACTTGAAGGCCATTTTCGATCATCAACCTCCGTCTAAAGTGTGGCGGATCAGTGTGTCTCAAACACATCACCATCTCTGCCTGCATTCGTGCATTTGAGGTGTTGGCCATAGGGTTCACCTGGCTGCCAATAGCATGATGTGATGTGCGACGGCACCTCCACTGTTCTTGTCCACCATAATAGACGGATAAGACGATGGTTTGAGTGGTTTGAAAGGGAGGTAAGCAAGTTCGAGAAAGCAGACAAAAGCCAGTGAACAAGGGCAGACCCACAGTAATATCATGCGGAAATGGGAGGGTACTTAGCTCTTCATCATGTATCTTCTTCACGGCGTAGAAGGCCCATTGTGTAGCAATCCAAGGATCCTGAAGAACAAATCAAATTGAGGTCATGACGAGACGACGACATCAGCTCGGACGGTCAGACGAAATCATAGTCTTAGTGCCGCATGCTTCGACTGAGACCGGCTAGGATCTCAACTTCAGAGACGGTGATATTGTGGGATGTAAGCAGATCAGCTCTTAACCTATTTGGCCTGACAAAATTGGCAAACATGACGGCCGAGAAGCAAAGTTGATCTGTTGCTCTATCTGCGTCATGGACTTGGCATCTCCGTGGCTGCTCTGTCGAAGCTTGCGAGGTAGAAGAATGAGAATCGTTTAGGGAGCCCTTTTGACCCTGACGGCCATTGAAGACACCACAGGTTTCTGTGGTCAACGCCCTTGACTTCGAACACCTTCTCTGATCTTTCTATTGTGGTTTTCTACCGGCGCATTCGCACTTTCAGTGGTCAGCACAACACCACGTTTGGTGCACTCCTAATTACAGAATTACATAAGACGTAACAAACATTGATGTCACAGGTGACTGGCGTGGTGATGGTCATGGCAAACAGGGGAAAGCAAAGGACTACGGAAAGTGGTCGACCCAGCTGTAGGACAGCTTGCCACTTCTTGTAGTGTCGGCGTGAAATGACCAGTTTCGACGGAGAAACCACGTCGATGGCCTACATAAAGAGGAGGCTAAGATGCTTTTGGTGGGAGGTAGAGACTAACTGCCAACCAAACCTGCTGAGCGAGAGACTGAGCGAATACATTTTGGATTTCGTGTCACGATGAACTTCTGAGCAGATGACTACTGGCCGAATAGTTTTGACCCAACCATCATCGTTTCTCCAGGAGTTGTTTGATCTGGTCGCTTTGTTGTTTCAGCATCTTCACAAGCTCTTTTTGCTGCTCATCCGCTTCCTTGCGTTGTTGCTCCAGCTGTGTCGATAGCAGGCTTTCTCTTTCTTTTGATTCTTGGCGTTGCTGCTCGAGCTGTAGGCGCTGCTGCTCTGACTCCTTGCGCTGTTGTTCCAACTGCCGTTGCAAACTCTGGATCAAAGTTTTGAGCTCGGCGTTGAGCCCTCGTCCGCTGCGCGGTTTCTTGAAGCCGTCGTCCGGCAATTCTGGCGCGCTGGCGTCATCTTGAGAGCTCTGGACACTGGTCTCGTCCCAGGTCGAAGCCAATTCTGCTTGCTGCATCATGGGATCCGGTACTTGATCAATAACAACCTTGAGCCGTTGCAAAAACGGCAAAGCAAACAACTGACAGACGTTCAGTGTAAAACAGTAACATGTCCACCTGTCTTTGCCTTTGTCATTGCCCAGGCTGAAGTCTTTCAACGTCTCTCGCCAGTAGGTCGTCTGATCACCGTCGATCTCGGGGTAGTGCGCGTACATCCGCACTCCATTGTCGTCATGGGAAATGGAAAAGCCCAAGACCCTTCTGTGCACGTCTTTGGCACGGTTGGCTCAGCAGTACACGTCGACAACACCTCTCTGGAGGACAGTCATGCTGTGAGTGTTGGGTCGGTCCGCCAGGTCGAGTCCCTGCTTGCCACATTTGACTTCACAAGTAAGGAATGGAAAGTAGATGTCTTCACGTGCAGTGTAGTACGACTTCTCCGTCGGTTCGATGTTCAGCTTCCGCCGCTGCTCTTCGGTAAAATTGGACTACTTGAATCCGAAGGTGTGGTCTGGTTGTGGACGAGGCCCATAAAAGGGGACTGATTTGACTCAGGAGTCGTTGTGTCCTTCGATCAGGCCTTCAAACTCGTGCCGTCCGCCAATGTAAAGATTTTCCACCGAGGGCACGACCCGAGGGTGGAGGTCGACACAAAGTCGAGCTTCTGATCGGCCGCGGAGGTTCAGGTGAAGTCGGGGAAAGTGATCATCATCGAACAAGACGTCGTCAGGAATAGGTTGCGTCGCGGTCAACAGCTGGTCGCACAATTCCCGGTCCTCGGCGATCAATCCTGCTTCCGAAGGACGCATGAAACTGCCCTTGGTTTCCAACACCACAGGGTAGTTCCCGTCTTTGTACACCGAGTACTTTTTGTCTCTCGACAGCGCCGTGTCGGATCCATCTCCGGATTGCGATGACCTCCTTCCCGAGGAGTCTGATGATCGCGATCTTTTCGTTGGCGGTTGGCTCATGTCGTCCAGAACCTCGCACTTCTTAATGGGCTCAAAGTCGCCGTCCTTCGGTAGTGTCAAGAGCCAAGTGTTGATGGGTGACGGGCCGTCGGCGGGTTCGAAGGACAATCGTGATCGCTTGCGAGGTGAGTGATAGTCGAGCGACTTGGCCTTTCGTTTGCGCGTCGCAGGACCGAGTAATGATGTTGGCACAAGGTCCTACCGCACATCGTAAGCGACAATACATATGGATGGACAGGTCTCAGACTCACTCCACCGCTTTTGGTTAAGGATGGTGATGGCAGCTGGTCTGGCACTTCATTCTCTGACCTTTTGCAAGAGTTCTCCGCCTCAGTGAGCGGCGTACTAGATCGCTGTCCTGACAGGCATCGACGTTTAGAATACTCGTGGGTTGTTTCGCTGTCTACTCTGCGCCGTTTGTCTGGGACGGGATTAGCACAAGCAATTTTGTGTAGTCTGAGAAGACCGACCGTTGCGCAAGGCATCAAAACCACGAGGAGTCTCTAATGTCGGAGAGCCGTAGGTCTGCATTGGTTGCAGGACCCTGCTGAACCGCAGGAGATGAAAAGGATCGATGCGATACAGCGGGGTATAAGTAATTGGATCTGAATATGGTCTGTTGGTGATCGTGATGCATGTTAAGCGCTGAGAACGTGAACTCTGTTCAGCATCTCCAGCACGGCACGTGTTTCGGCGTTACTCCATCCCGAAGTGTCGCGGTTTTGGTGGGGCACGCGAGGGCGCATGCTACATAGACGAACGAAGTGCATCAAAAACACCTGGACAGGAACCGTTTCGACAAGTCACGTCGTGATGAGCAGATCTCTCCTACCAACAATCCTCTCGAACTCTAGCTTTGTACGCCACTCGACTATGGACATGGAAACCACCGTCAATACGGCTCAGTTACTGCATCGGCTGTACATGGCCTCGACACGTTCGTGTGCCGCAGCATCGCAAGCCAATTCCATTCATGCAGAGCGACCTGTCCTGAGTCCTGCAATGCGAACCCTCTCTTACCGATAGGAGGACCAATAGGATAAGACACTATTGTGGGAAGAGTACATCGTAGACAGTGAGGCTCGGTTGGCATGTCTGTACCTGGACTTGCAGCTTTCTTGTCGGATCAAGCGGTCTCCGCCATCATGTGTTCGCCACCCTGCTGGTCCTGCGTTGGGCAGTCTATATCCGTACGGGGTGAGCGTTAAGCTGCTTGGTGCAAGGCAGACTATCACTCGTTGCCCTCTCTGTCCAAAGCCGTGGCCCCAACAGACTCGCGCTTCTTACTCTTTGCTATGCAACGCTACTGAGAGCTGAGTTTTGTCATTGGTCTCTCGACCGTCATCAGAGTTCTGTCTCAACTCAACAGTCCACAACATCGACACGGCCTCGTCTGGTGGCCTCTTTGTGGTCTTTGCAAGGACAGGGATAATGCCGAGGGCTTTCTGTGCCTGTCCAATCAGACACAATCGTCGTTATCGGGACGCCTGGACGATGCTCCCTACAAGTTAAAGTACCTGGTCCTAGCGGCGTCAGCAGCAACGGAAGCGTCCTCCACCTAGTGTATTTCGCATCCTGCTCTTCTTCCCTGCCGAGTCGGGGCTGTATCACTCGAAGGTGGGAAGGATTAGTGTTGAAATTTTGCCAGAATCCTTACATTGGCGTCAATGGCAAAGTAACAGCAAGGCCGGCTCGACCGGACGAATGAGAGAGAAAAAGGGGAATACCTCGCATAATCAAAGCTCCCTTGTTTGTGTCGCTGGTTGCCTCTGAGCGACCCCGAGTACAAATTATAATCGAAGCAAGAAACAGCAAGTACGACAGGACACAACGTCTCGTTCTTCGCACTTTTGCATGAAATGTAAAATCCCAATGCACAGACGAGACCGTCGTCAGCCTGGTAATGACCATGATGTTGCAGGCTTACTAGATCTTGCGCTGGAGTCGGAGCCTGTGTGCAAAGCAAAGCAAATGTCTCACGGAAGCAGTAAGTATCCACCTTCTGGTGTGAAAGAAGGCGAGTTCGAATGATTCACGTTTATGCCACACCGTCGTGGGCACTGCCAGATAAGAGATGTTATAGCGGACGAGAGACCCAATGAGGAGAGTCATTGGATAGATCAAGCTTTCCTATCTGTATGCTCTTGCTGAAGTGTTCGTGCTAAGGACTGCGCTCCAGTCTCATCAGAATAGGCACATGGAGAAATCGCCATCGAATTTTCTCATCAGTGGTGACACTTCGCCAGACCAGTCGGCCGCCACTGGAGGAGTGCGGCGACCTTTACTCTTTCAGACCATGTTCAGAGATCTCCAGCGACAGTCGTCCCCCCCAGATGAAACCGTCGCCAACCTTGTACCACATCCCTGGTGGGGTCAGTAACAACGTCGTACACAACAAGCATCCGGTGATGGTATATGTTTGTCGTCTCGGCGGGGCATGAACAGCGCTCACCTCGCCATCCGAATCAATATTGTAAGATGCCTGATGTGGTAAGCATTGTGTGTGATTCGCGTGGTGGTCATACTTCAGCTTTATAGCTATCCGTTACGATTGGGTGGCACGACGATCACGAAGTAGCCTGGGAAAATACTGATGGTCGAAATCATGCAATGAATTCCGACTTATGCTACAGCCAACAACATCGTCTGTCGCGTAGAAGAAGAGGATGCTACCTCTGGGGATATAGCTTGGTCTCAAATGACCATCGTCTATCCAGTGATAGTGCTTTGGGGCCAAGCTGCTGGTACAAGCATTACACCGTCTGGATGACCAATGGAGGAGTAGTCCTGGTCAGGGTCTACATCTCCTGTCCTCCGCAAATGCAACCTGGCCAGACATGCGCTCCGAAAGAGCGATGTCAGTCTGGGCTTCATGGTGAGACACGAACCATCGTTGTGGCTTTGACCACCACTCTACTCGCGCCCTCGACTCCATTGCCAGGCTCGTTGCTGGTCAGTTGACCCGTCTGGTGGGACTTGAGTGCATCTTGCTGCCACTATCAGACGAGCAGCATCCCCACCTCCACCACCTTGTAGCCTGGTCTCTCGTTGCGATGGGCAAGGCAGAGCGAGGTGCATTCAGCAACAAGTTTAGCTTTCCAGCAACGGATTCGGTGATGGAGTGCTGGAAGGCAGACTGAAACTGTTACACATGATGCAAGCACAGGTGAGCAAGCGATTGGCCATCACTGTCGGTACAGAAGACCAGATACGGGACGGTACAACACCGATAGTGCCTCGTTACGCCGCCTGCAGGCTCCAACGTGCTGTACGAGCTGGGGCTGGGTCGAGACCAACAACGAGACCTGGTCTAGTTAGAATCAGGGCCCACACCACTCATGCCTGGACTACCTGTTTATTCCTTGTCTCCTACACCGATCTGCTGACTCCGCAGATCAGGAGTGCGAACGGACGGAGCGGCGCTATTCGTCTAGTGAGCATGAATGCGGGTACGCCTGTCGGTGGATGGGAGCCATGGGCTTTGACCTGGCCAAGCTCGATCAAAACAATTGCTTCACCAAGGCGGTCAAGGAGGAGGATGTCCGTTTCAGCGCCACCACCGGAGCAGGATCGTCGAGGCCAACAGTTGACCCTTGTCGAGCGGTGAGCACACTCGACCAGTGCTGGTTAACTGTGACAGTCAGTAGTGTTATTGGATATGCTCGGAGCTCAATGTCGTCGTGAAGGCAAGACAGACAGCGGACTGGGTTAGCCGGTAGATCCCACCGATGTGTCTCTCTTCGACCTCGAAAGACTTGGTGCGGAGTATGGAGGAGTTTGACGAGAGCTCTGTGTAGTGTGAATTGTAGTGACCTTTTGTTGTCAGTAACGTATAGACAGTGTGTCGGGGATAATGTATTATGAAGTATTGCGGATGGGTCATTGTCGGAGTGGGCAGCGAATCACACATGGTGACACGTCTCCATTGGTGTGGTGGACGCCATGTGAAGCCTGGCAACAGCATTTCGAACGTGATTAGCGACTTAGCGCGCCACACCTGTGGCTGCGCGACTCTCGCTCACCCTCAACTCAGCTGACCCTCACCTGGCGCCCCACCATCGGCTCACTTGCCAGGTGAGCTAAAGCGGCGGGAGCTCACCCACTAATGCGGAACGAGAAAGTAAAACGTAAGAATCTGCGCTCTTATTTATTAGTACAATCTCTGGTGAATATTCACATCAACAATGACATCATCTTCACACTTCGTCCCGACGTAGGCTATTTCCGAGAGTCTTCGGATGTTCACTATGGATCTGATACCTTGTCTCTGCTCCTTGTCTCGCGATCGCTCCCACTTCGCCTTCTGCATTGACGGTCTTGGAGACATCAACCTCGTGGTTGATCGATTTTGTTTATGTTTGCCAAAGCCTGGTACCATTGCTAGGGGGAATCAGAAGGGCTCCTCATTTCCTTTGGCAGAGCAAGGCCACTCGAGGCTCCTAGCTTGAAGCTCTTGTATGCTTCCTCGCATTCTGTACAATACAAACTGTTCACAATCAGAATCAGCGCAAATTCTTCGTTACACGATGTCATCACTCACCAACAAAGTCCTCCGAATCAGGGTTTAAGAGCACATCTTGTAGACTCCCCAAAATCCGTGCAGTATCGTTGACGAGGTACACAAGTTTGATGACAGAAGACCTGTTCGCCAATCCACAGCGCGTCTCCCAGATCCATCGTTTGACCACAGGTGCATGTTTCGTTGTAGCTGAAAGATGGCTGGTCGGGCAGACTGGGCGCTTTCACAAGCCTGGTTGTACGGCGGATGCTTGAGCTACTAGCTGAGTTTGCCATATGGAATCATACAACCTCATAAAGTGTTTAACCATCAACGCATGGGATCACCTGTGCATTTATGCTGTCAATCGCTGTGAAACGATCGGCCAGGAGGAAAATGGCACATGCCAGTGCATTTTGAAGCCAACAAGTGCCTCCAGGCATTAACAAGTACTCAAAAGTCCGCCAAGGCTTTGTTTAGGGACGGAGCGAATACTTAGCAGCCGCCACGAGCCGAACTGCTCAACTGTTTCGCCATACATACGGTGCCTTTCGTAGCGCAACCCGACGACATAAGGGCACTGCAAGCCGTGACTCACGCGATTAGCTCCCGGCTGCCGTGGCACTCCGATTGCACGGTGCAATTCAAGACAATTGCAACTTCACAGCAGGTACTCTTGTCGCATGCAATCACACTGCGAATCCTGCGTGCATTGTAGCAACCCGATTTCTGCTAGTGCTTCGCATGAAGACGCAGCCTCACAGCTTTGGGCGGAGAGAAATGCACACGACGAGCCACCTCCCTCGAGTCTTCTTCAAAGAGTACGGCTACCATACCCTCACGATGATCTCGACTACCTCCACGATTTGGTCCCCAAAAACGGCTTACCTTACGCAGCGCCTGCAGTGGTAACACTGCAATATGACCTTATTGCGATCACTGGTTCGGAGGCTGGTGTGCGGCTCATCAACGCACAACAGCAGCAGCCATATCGGTGATGATGAAATAGTGCAAGACAAGCATGCCAGCTTGCGTGGTATACGGCGCCCATGTTTCCTGTGGTACTGAAGATCACAACGATGGTCTCTCTAGCAATTGCAGCCATGATGAGAGAGGACGACTTTATGAGTTGTTCAACCTACGCAGCCGCCACACAAATAGCCACAGCTTCTTGACGTGGCAGAAAGGTTGTACAATCGTGCGAAGAGTCGAGAGTTGGTGCTTTGTATAGGATTTAGGTAATCATCAAAAGTCGAGCGACCGGATCTTGAATCATTGCTCCCGGCTTTCTTGATCTCTAGGATTGCGAGACCGATTGCCTCCTTCAATTCCTCCATGAGAACCCTCACATGAGAAAACCTCTAGCAATTAGAGTACCATTCGATGAGACGGAATCACCATCCATCGAGATATCGCGAGAGATGTGCCAGCATCTGATCGTCCGTATGGGAAACATCGTGTCGAGAGACAGCAAGCTCATGGTTGAGGATAAACGAAGAGGACCGTAGGACGACCATATAACATGCACGACTGGTCAGTCAAGATCTTCACCATGACTTCCCCCCTTTCCCCAACTCCTGTTTGGACTATCTCGGTAGGACTGTCGCCGCCGCTGACCTGAGCAAATCCTCGCTCGCTGTCCTTGTCGACAATGACCGCGCAGACCTCGGGAGAAGTTTTGAACTTGAAATCATCTTTGCCCGTCGTCTCGTCCTCCGCAAGCTGTCCGTTCGGTAGCCCCACTATCTATTTGCCGTCAGTGCCGCTCAGATTGTTTGATATTGTTCTGCTACCAGTGCTTCTGCGGCTTCGCGAAACTTTTTCTTTTTTCCAGCACTCCTTGTCATGTCAATTGCCAGACACACAAGTGGATGAAATGGAAGGATGGCGGTGGAGAGGGCTAGAGGAACATCGGCCGTTTCAATCTCAAATGCTTTGCAATGAGGATCGCGTGCTTTTCACATTGAAGTATATCACCACAGGGTTTGCAGGCAATCATTTTCTCAACTGCAATGCGGGGCGCCAAAATCTCAGGTCGTAGTGGGCTCGGTACCACGTGAAACACTGGGTTTAGGCAACAAAATTCCAGCTTTAAGTTAGGCTACAGACATGATAAACTCAATTATTACAGTTTCCGTAGCAAGGAAGTATCCGCACAAGGCAAATGGACAATGGTGAAGTAAAGGTTGCATATAGAAATTTCTGAGAGGTAGATAGAAATTCAAAGGTAGGTAGAAACGAAGGCATGTATAGGTATAGAGAAGTATTCGGAAGCGGAAAGAAGTGCTAAGAAGCTGATGGAAGTACGTGAGGACGTTATGTTATTTGACCAAACCTGTCTTGGCGGCTATGTCCCAGGAGATTGGGTTGTTAACCGCTATCAAGGTACTTGCTAAACAGAGCTGTCACTCGACAACAAAGAACCAAACCCGTCGAGAAGCTTGCAGGACCCCATTCCTACTATAGATTTACGATGCTACCCGCAGTGTACAACTGTGATATGCTCGTGAAGTGTGCACCTCGTCAGCCTTCGTTAGCATCAATTACACCACCTCTTCCACTCCCGGGCTGGTGTCGCAAATTGCACTGACGCACATTTCACGATCAGCTCTGGCACCAGCTCCTCATTCCACCGATGCTTCCACCACCTGCCGGAAGCCTTTCCCCAGTGCCTGTGGCAATACAATAACCTATCATCTACAGTGGTTGTAATCACTGCCGGGAGCATAATCCTTGTGCCATTCGTCTCGGGTTCCGTTCCTGACCACCAGCGTGCTAATGCGAGACCTGCTGCCGTCTGAGTGCACGTTGTTTCTTTTGCCGAGCTGCCTCCGCGCGGTCCAGTTCTTGCACGGGCAGCTTCTTTCTCAGCATCTCGATCCGCAGTGCCCATTTCTCCGGATGGCGGGCAATCCCGAACAGCTTGAGACTAAGGGGCCACCGAAACTCACTTCTCGTGCCAGCCAGGACACCGTCAACAATCAGCTCACCGCTGTCCATTAGAGGCACCAGTTGAGCCGCCACGTCTCGAGCGAGATGACCCATCCGCTGGCGGCGAACGTTGTCGATGCGAATCGCGTTGTGGTCGTAGGAGTTGACGGGTTCGCGCCGGACTAGGACGTACTCGCCCACAGCAGCGCTGCTTTCGTAGTAGCGAATGCCCACGATGTTGGTGTCCAGGATGCCGTAGAGTTGTCGATTCTCGTAGATCTCTTTGTCATCCTCATCAGGCGTAAGCGTGATACTTTTGGTGGTGTCTTGCGCAGTCTCTGTCCGCCGTAGTGACACGCGTACGGCTCGCTCAGTCGCAGGAGGCGTCAAACAGGAGGCAGGGGAGGAAACACGTGGTGGAGCGTGGTAGAAGCGGGACGGCGTGGTCCTGCCATGCGAATTAGCATATGCGACCTTGATCACAACAAGCGAGCAGTGATATTTCTTGATTTTGTTGCTTCTTTCATTACTAAATGTAGCATTGTCCTTTTGTCATTCTTGTCCGTTGTTCCTCCCGTTCCTCCGCATCTTGCCGTGGTCGCGGCTTTCGAGGTGAGAGTCGTCGGGGAGTAGCGACTATGGTTGTATCGTCCTTGCCCTATGCTAGTGCGGCGGAGGGAGGTGTCGACAGAGGTTCGTTCGTCGCTTTGGTTTTAGCTGCGGCTAATACTTGATGATAACAGGCTTGCGCAGTTTCTTCCTTGAGCTATCAAGCGGCTTCTTTGGATTCCAGTCTTCATTGCTGGTGAGCCGTTCTCACTCCATCAAAACCTTGAACAGCCGCTTCGTCTCCGCGTCGACAAAGTGCCCACAGAAAGCAAGAAAGCTGTGTTGATTGGGGGAGGTCCAGAGGTCCCACCGAGAAGTGGATCTTTGATAGAGAAGTTCGTAGCTTGCACTTGAGAACTTCTTTATGGGTATTGAAGGAACTCTCAATTAGCCGAGGGAGAGCGCCATGGGAGCTGATTAGGACATCTTCCACGGTGTAGTTGCACATCAGAAGGAGCGCCTGGAATTCCGGCCATTCAACACAATTGTATGGGAGATTTTGGAGGGTAATAAGCTGAACCAGCGCCTCGTAAAGTGCTGGCTTGCTTACGACCTTCCGCAACACGTGATGTTCATGCCAATCCGTTGCGTTCTTCTGGGATGAATTGATTAAGGGAAAATGTGCATCGATCTGTTGGCATTCTGGTACATAAATGCCGTATTCAGCATTCTTACCGACATTGTGATTGTTGCTTTGGCAATACATGTTTTCAAAGAACTTGACCCTGCCGAAAACGCAAAAATGGGCGGTGACAGGCATTTTGGGCCTTGGCTTGACAGGTAGGAACCGAATAGGACAAGAATGACAAGAACAGGCTCGGCGTGTTGTGTTCCATCGAGTTATAATGCTCCTGTACTCCTTCGCCATTGTGGTCATGTTCTACTCGTCCATTCTCTGTCGTGTCGATTCGTCGAACATCGCAACGACTGTCGTCCGCTTGTAGCGAATACGACACGACACTTTTGGAAAGAGGCGGGCCAAATACGTTAAGATGGCACAATGGCGTTCCTCTGCCGCTAGTGGTGCACCCCCTCTGTGACAGTTTCGAGGCATATGATACAAAACAAAATCTCTACTCAACTGTTCCAAGCATACGCCAGCCGCCTAGTGCGCACATAAACTATGGCAAGCATACCGCAGAAGGCCAGAGCATAGAGGTCACACGAGTAGAGACCTCATTCTCGAGCGCAGCATCCGGATCCTCCGATATGTCGTACCCGAAACACAGCGTTCCTTCACCAGAGGGGAATTGGCCTTCCCGAACCCTTGAACGCACGTTAGCGGATGGCGAACAACGGCTTTTTATCCAGCGCGATTCAGCTAGCTCTCAAAAAGCAGGACATAGCCAACGAAGATCAGAAATGACGGAAAGGACATCTTCAGCCAGGGTTTATTTTCAGGACCAGCAGCGGATTGACCAGGAGGAGGAAGATAACGATCATGCTGTTTGGATCCTGGTAGGTAATGCCTGCCACCGCATATATCAAGATTGCTAATATGTCCAACAGTTCTGGCTATCGTCCTTTGACCCTATACATTCCCTTGTTAGCTGCCTCTTCACGCTTGTCGTCACTTTCGGGTTGTTGCTTGCCTCGCCAATTCGACTTATATACAGGCAAGGTTCGTTCGGTGACCAAGCAATACGAGCAATAGCACCGCTTTTCAAGAACCACGTTCAGATGCTGTATGCGCCTTCTGTTCATTATGCACATGAGTGGGAGTTCAGCTATAGAATGCTGATTGCCATTCATCTTGCATCACCACTTATCAGCATCGGTGTAGCGGTCGCTGCGTGGATATCGGCTGCTTTCTGGGTATTCGCTGTCATTATGGGCAACCCCGATGGCACAGAGAGACGTGACGATGGGCGGGACGCTGTCCTGGTGGTAAGGAATTGGTGGGAAAGCTTCCTCCTGATGGCTCTTCTGCCGAGGATGGAGTCTTTCATGAGGTCTTCGGTGAGCTCAGTTGCCTGAATGAGAGTGGCTCATTCTGTGTTGCTTTATGATTCTCAGGATTTAAGATGAACATGCTCCTGTCTTCTTAGCGTGGCGTTGGCGGCGAAGGACATGGGCATGAATACCATGGATTAGCTAGTCGTGGTGATTTGAAGGTGTTGTGTTCTCGAGACTGGCGATGTGCTTGAGACACACTGGTCTACCACACTTTGAACAGAGATTGATGATCAAAAGTTGGCCTTCCAGCGACACAACCCCGGCTCGGCAGAGAAGATGAGCAGGATGTGAAATACACAGGTAGAGGACACTTCTATTACTGCTAACGCCGCTAGGACAAGGTACTATAACTGGTAGGGAGCATCGTCCAGGCGTCCTGACAACAACTGTAGTGTTTGATTGGATAGATACAGAAAGCCCTCGGCATAAGCCCTGTTCTCGCAAAGACCACAGAGAGGGGATAAGACGATACCGTGTCGATGTGTGGAGAGTTAAGACAGAACTGTGATGAAGGTGTGGAGAGCGATAGGATGCTGTGTTGGCGGCATAAGACATCGGCAGCGCGACACTGACTTCTTTCGGTAGTGAGGCACAGCCAGACTTCCCTGAGACATCTCGAATGACCATTGACGAGCTTATCGTCGAGAGCGCTGCGGTCGGCTCCACGCACAGGCTTGCAACAAGACCTCAGTCGCCTCTGCCTTGCGCCTGCACCTCCAAGCCAGCATTGGGCGTGGTAGAGACCAACGGCAATTGTCCCACAACCTTGCAGTTGCCAGTGACACTGCAAGGGGTGTGGATCAATTGGAGCCACCACTTTGCACAGAGATGGCGACGATTGAGAGTGTGCCTCGCATCAAGCAGCTTGACGCTCTACCAGTGCAACCGAAATGGCGATCTCTATGGTGGGTGGTTTGTGGCCTTCCCTTTTAAAACACTGAGGCGGGTCTCACAGACGTCGACGAACGATCAAGAGTCCAGAGCCTGGCGATTTGAGATTCACACGCTTGACAACTCCTTACCTGCGCTGTGACAGTCTTAGCGAACCGTGTCGCCTAACTCTCATCGTAATTAATTCTATAGGTTTGGCTAATGACTAGAGTATGACTTATCAATTATCACAAAACTCGTCTAAAACTAGGGTTTTGAGTCATCTGATCGTGCTCTCTGCGCCGAAGAAGAGAAGAGCCATATCGCTTGTGCTCATGTGCGTTCTCACCTAAGGCGATCATTCTAAGACACTGCAAGTCAGATTTTGGACAAACTCCCCCGAAGAAAGTGTGAAGCTGATTCGATGCCACCAGATCATCTCACTATCGCTCGAGCAGCTGATTCAGCCATTTGCTTCTTCTGCTCAGCCATTTGTCTCTCCAACAAAGCCATCTGTTCTTTACTCTGTTTTTGCTGCTCTGCCATCTGCTCGCGTAAAAGGATTATTTCACTCCTGTGCTTCTTGCTTGCCGGTGTCCTGGGCACCTTGAAGCCTCCTACTTCTTGGGACGATTGGACACCCGGATCTTGCTCTTGTAATTCTCATGTGCCGGAGAGTGAGCTTCTGGAACCTCTCCATCTTTGAACCTTTGCGTAGAACTCGAGCTAGGTGGTCGCTTCCTAGATGAGCCACTTTGTTCCTGGCTCGTACTTGCAAAGTTAAAAGGCCACTCGCCAGAGCGTGCCCAGTGGGCGATCGGAGTGACTGCTGCGTTATCTTCCTCGTTTTCTATTTCTTTTCTTTGCTCTCTTTCTTCTTCACAATCGCTGGCCGGTGGGGGACTCGAATCGCCCAACACTGTTGCTGTAGCTCCTTCAGTTTGCCTTTTTCTTGCGACACTGCACTCCTTTGCAGCACAAGATCGTTTTCTCTTTCGTCCCTGAGTTTGAAGCGTTGAATTCTCGCAATCAGTATCAGGATCCCTATGAAAGCTTCTCTTGCAGATGAACCTAGTACCGGCCTCAACTTGACATATACCATGTAAAGCGACGACGTGGATGTCTCGCTGATTTGAGGCGCACTGCTTGACACTGATTCACTGCAAGGTGGACTAGCCACAACGCTTATTATCCTGACAAACCGGTAATCCCTCCAGCCAATCCTGTGCACAAACCATCAGCCATTCCTGAAGGTCAGGACATTCCCACTTGTGGTCGACGACAGGTGTCGCAATCTGAGAT
>Ga0115846_100099_pt1 | contig 35642 bp, 34 predicted proteins | sample InSIn5gowninarea_2_FD_83860 | JGI IMG/M metagenome (GOLD analysis project Ga0115846, IMG submission 83860) | reverse complement strand
GGCTTGCGCTGGTCGCGCACTACGACAGTAAGATGACTCCAGCAGGCTTCATTGGCGCGACAGATAGCGCAGCCCCATGCGCGATGCTGATGCATGCCGCACGGTCTATTGATAGTGCCTTGACGAGGAAGTGGGCCACAATGAAGGAGACAGATGAGCTTGAGCATGGACTGGAAACAGACAAAGGTGTTCAGATCATTCTACTCGATGGAGAAGAAGCGTTTGTCAGCTGGACTGACGATGACTCTCTTTATGGCGCGAGATCCCTGGCTGCAGAGTTGGAAGCCACTACATATCCTGCCATGTCTACATTCAAGAACGAGATATCGTCAATATCACTCTTCCTGCTTCTCGACCTTCTCGGCGCAAAGACACCAACAATACCCAGCTATTTCAAGACAACGCACTGGGCATACAAAGCGATGGCTGATCTTGAAGTACGGCTCAGATCACTATATCAATTCAAGTCATCACCGAACCACCCATCCAAACGAACAATATCTACCCGTGATCAAAAGGCACGCCAGGGTCAGGTCAGGTCTGAGCCTTTGTTCTTACCGGAAGGAGGCAAGCAAGATCGAGAGTTTCGCACGTCCTTTGTGGGTGATGATCATATACCTTTTATGGCTCGAGGTGTTGATATTCTACATATGATACCTATACCTTTCCCTCGAGTCTGGCACACCAGCGATGATGATGGAGAGCATCTGGATATAGATACAGTGGAGGACTGGGCTAAGCTTGTGACCGCCTTTGCTGCTGAGTGGATGGATCTAGAGGGACATTTCGACATACTGCCAATGGAAGAGCGACACGATACAGGGAAAAAGCGCGAGGTTATAAGCAAGACTGAGCTGTAACTAAACAATGTATAGAATTACGACCATTATGATTGACTATTGCAGTCTCGTTTTCCACTATTGAAATATGGAAGGGAATGCCATCCTTTCGAACTTTCGATTGTTACCGCATTCGGCAAGTCTTCTTTGTTTCAGATTTGCCACCTCTTTGTTCTGAAACATCTGCATTGATGTCTTTTCATCAAAACAAAGCGTGCCAAGCAACAATGGAAACGACTCAAAATGGCGATGCTGCACCCATCACCACCCCCGTGCACTTCTTACATCCTCCTCTTCTCAGCTCATCACCATCCATACTCGACTACATTCAGCAGACCCGCCAAAACCAAAATGAATTACAACGCCCGCACACAAACCGACATCCCCTCCATCTTTCGCCCTATTTCAAACCTTTTCAGCCTCTTCCGTCCTCGCCCCCAGGCTAGAATCCACGCAGCAGACTTCTGCTACGAGGCCGCTCAAATCGCCTGGGAGCGCGTCCAGGATGTGAATCCATTAGAGGCGGAACTAGATGCCATCTGGGCTTACCACTTCCCCGATGTGGCTGGAGCAAGCTCTCGTGTGCCTAGTGTGGTGTCTTCAGCTCATATCGACGAGGAGATAGCAAAGACGCCTTCGACTGGCAGACTAGGTGACGTGGAGAGTGCGCTCGACACTCCGGCTTCCAGCAGGTTTTTGACGCCGCCCGCTTTTGAGCACCCGGCCACACCTCCACCACCCTCTACGCCTGTCATCCAGTCACGAAAGCACTTGTCCCGCCCTACTCCGCGCGGTACCAAACTACGCTCAGTCGCTAAGGTTACAAAGCGTCCAGCAGCAAAAGCTCGCCAAAGACGTCACAAAAAGCTCGGCTTTGAGGATAGTTCATACAAAGATGTTCCCTCGACGCCTACCTCACCCGCTCCCTCTCCGAGTCTGTCTAGACAGCCACGTCGATTGCCAAAGGCGGAGAGAGCTATGAACGCAACGTATAAAGACTCTGTCGAGGTTGACGAAGATGACCTGGTTGTGAGTACGAGTAGTGCAAGTAAGAAGAGGAAGAGAGTCGTGGATACAACATTTCGTCCTTTGCCAGCAGGCGAGGAAAGTGAAGAGGAGAGGAAATCCAGCAACTCGCCGAAACCCTCGAGGCGAGCCATCAGACGTTCTGAGGTAGGCAAGTGATCGAGTATGTTTTTGTACGATGTATCCTTAATGTACAAGATTGACAAAGCTCTATAGCCAAGGACACCTGGTACTCAGGATATCAAGCACAGGAAGATGTCGATCTTGCCTAGCATCGAGCTTGCCAATCTCTGGTATCCTATCCCTGGCTACATTGCGACAAGCTCTGGGACAAAGAAGCGCAAGGTTACGGACAAGCACGTCCGTCTCACCGTTCCTTTTCTGTACCCTAGGTATGCAGCAACCGCGGCAGATATTACAAAACGAGCTGCAGACTTCGACTCTCAATTGATTCGGAAGGTAATGGCAGAGCAGAGGGCGAGAGATGTGCAGGAAAGGCAAAAATGCTTACTTCGTAGGAGCAGGAGTTTCAGTCCTTGCCCGTAATATGCAAGTAGAAATAGTACGAAATTGAGGTGAGCTATATAGCTCTTTGTTACTCTATTAAATAAAAGTATCGCTGGTCTTCATGGACTTCGAGCTAGCAGCCTATATAGCGTTAACGTCCTTTCGCATTTGTGGATATCCGCAAATCGATCATGTATCCTGCAACCATATTTTGCCGTGTACTCTGGAGATTTACACCACTCTGGGCCTCCCTTACGAATCTTGATCCCTCAAACTCCTCCATCCTGATAGTTCAGCTCATCACTACCTGTCATCACACGGCGAGGAAGAAAGGTCTCGCCACTGCCACGCCGGGCATAGTTGTACGCGTTGCAGTAGGACTATTCAGCAATAGCTCGTTTTCCACCATGACCTCAGCTACATCATTCCCTGCATAGCTGCATCGCGATCCGCAGCCGTGATGACGCTGAACTTGCGCTTGTTCAATTCGGGCGCGCTTGCAACCCACTGGGCGTTTACAGAATCGTGAAGCGCTGCAGCTGCAGTCGTCGTGGCAGTTGTAGTGGGAGGCGCACGGAAGGCACGCGTAACTCCTGGCTTTCTTGACACAAGCGGACTGCTTGGGCTCTCGAAGCTAGTGCGACCCAAAGAATCTTTCGCCGACTCGTAAGGTGATCGTAGCAAAGCTTTAGGGCTCGGTGTGGCTAAAAGGCTAGCTAGCTTAATGCGGCTGGACAATGGTCTTAATGGCGTAGCTTGGCGTCGAAATTGGTCTAGCAGGCTTCTAGCTTCAGTGATATTAGAAGGAGCGTCTATATTATCGTCATCCTCTATTAAGATTGCTTCGCCGGCGCCATTGCCGTTTGGTGAAGGTGTTGACGGTGTTCTAAGACGTGTAAAACGACGTAACAGGCAGACGGCTTCTGAGTCTGTAGAAGGGGTGTTGATTGATTGTTGATCATCATCATCATCATCATCATCATCATCATCATCATCATCATCATCATCTAAGTCAATAACATCGTCGTCGATCTCACTATCTGCTTTTGCAGTAATATCATCCTCTTCTACTTCGCCGCCACTTCTCTTTGAATGGTGGCCCTGTCGGATATGTGCTAAATCTTGGAACAATGACGACGTTGTTGACCATTCTCGAATGGATTCATTTGCTCGAGAAGAAATATGAGTAGCCAGAGTCTCCTTTGTCAGTCGAGAAGGAGCCTGAGGTAGCTGGCTACGCGCTTGTAAGGTCTCCTTTAATGCTGCACAGAACGAGGTATCCTCAAAGAAACTGCGCAGGTCTTTGCTCAAATCCAGATTCTGAATTATTGTCCTCGTGAAGTCCTTTAGGAACGGATGGGAGAAGCTGGTATTAGGTCGAAACAGCTTGGCTAAGCTAGCAACACTGCGCGCAAATTCTTCATCCAACTGCACCCTACTTTCACTGCAACGTTCACGAAAGGTCATAACACTACAGCGGGAAAGATCGTAAGTCTGAAATAAACGACCTAGACAATGGTCGTTGTCTATCCATGCCTCGAAATCTGCGAGAGTCGTTTCTCCTATCACCCCTTGGGCTTGTTGCCAGGCCCAGAACTCGAAACGCCCGTAGTACGGATATCGGAGTCGCTTCTGCTTCGCAAGTTCCCTGATGGTTGGATTGGCGTGATATAATCGTGTGTTATTAGCCACAATTCTCGTGTCTAAAATAGCGATTTTGATTTCCTCCTTGGTGGCTGACATGCTCTGGGTTGATGCCTTTTTTAGAGCCTTTTTCACGCCACTGATAAAGGACGCTGTCAAGCTTATTAGCGGCGAGTCGATCGGAAGTTCCGAGATGTGGTTCTCTGCGTATTGTAAGAAACATAGATCATCTTCCTCTAGTGGAAACCCAGCATCCAGTTGTAGCCCGGCAGCAAAGCCCCTAGAGGTATTTTCGCCGTGTGAGGTTCCGTCCCATGCACGGAATAAGAGATATGGCAGTCCGTCTCCTATAGCGATAGGGTCAGCTCATGTTCTACGTTTGAATGCAAATAAGATATTACCATCTGTTAACAAGCCACCAAGGGCGCCCTTTGGTGTCTCAGGTGTTAAGATCGCTTTAGCACGTAGATCAGAACTGCGTGATGATACTGGTGTGGTATTGGTAAACGAAGGCGGACTTGGAAGCTGCCGAGTGCAAGCAGACTCCTTAGGCGTCATGAAAGCCTGCTTTGTTAATGGGGCTCTCGGAAAAGATTGGACAGCGTTCCTCCGGGCTTTATGAAGAGGTGTCCGTTGACCAGAGTCTTCCTCATCCTCTGTATCCTGCGCGTGCACTTCTTCGTCGTCTGAGTTCGTCGTAGTCGAGTTTCTCCTCTTCCTCTTTGCAGGAGTGGCCATTGTGTAATTCGCCAGCCAGTTATCTTTTGAACGTGGATTGAGTTGAACACCTTGCTTTAGTGCAGCTTGTAGCACAGATGTTAATGTGCCGTTAAACTTGCGTTCGAGGTCTTGAAAGGGTGTCGTGAGGACGTGTATGAAGTCTGACCCCTGCTTACGAGGACCTTCTAAGAATTGCGAAGAGACCGAGTCCTTCGGGAAGTCATTGTTAAAGCCCATCCTGTGTAGGTGAGCTTTGAAGGCGTAGTTGAAGAGCTTCGCTACGTCGGCCCAAGAGTTTTGGTACCTCCGGACTACGAAGAATAGCCATATACGCTGTGGCGAAGTCCATCTATTCTTTAGTGGTGTTGTGGCGAGGAGTAGAGGGTCTGAGGACGGAACACGTGGTGTTCGTGTGTGCTCGTCCTCACTAGTAAGATCGATGGCATCGTGAACAGTCGTGCCAGCAGGATCTGGTCCGAAGGATCTTTTGATAGTAATAGAAGACATTCTTATACAATTCAATCGCAACAAGCTAGATCAGCGAACTCAGAGACAAAGTGAATCACAAGTAAAAGTCGAGACCTGTGTGTGACGGGTCTTGTCTTAAGTACAGATGACTAGGAGTAATGCAGTAAGCGTATAAGATGAAGTGATATTAGAGATCAGAAGGGATGAAGTAAAAGGGAAAGAGTGAGAAAAAGACACTTATAGCGGCAGTCGAGAATGGAGATGGCTGTACATGTCTAGTTTCTCTTCTATCAAGCTTCCGAGCTTTCCGTAGAAGTGGGATTAGGTTTCAGATCGAAGTGATGCTGAAACACACCGCTGTCTAAGCTAGATCTATATCACGTGTAGGATATCGTGGCTCTATAGTCGGCTACTACAACATCGGTATTAGGAACAGCTTAAGCCGATTTGAGGAATGTCAGGCTTGCGCATACACTAGACACCTACTCTTTAATGTCATTTTGCCTCCTCTGCTTTGGATAAAACTTATCTTATGAGATGAGCTTCCACGGAGCCGAAGCAGAGTTTTAGCACTCATCTCTATGATATTTTTGGGCGGGACTAAGCTTTTGGGTATTAAAGTCAATTATGAACACCACCATCGATGTTGTTGATGCTTCGAAGTGCAAAAGCTCGGGACCTGGTTACATATGGATAAAAACGATTATTAATCTGATCTTGGTTACCTACCTGGTATTCTTTTCTTCTTCTCTTCTTCTCTTCTTCTCTTCTTCTCTTCTTCTCTTCTTCTCTTCTTTTCCGTGCCTTTTCCGAGGTAGCATCTACTCCTGACATGTCTAGTGCGGTAAATACTGCAGCTAGCTCTGCTGACACTGAGCACGCCGTGTCGTGGTTACAGAAGCTACTTGGGAAATCCCTGCGCATTCACCTTAGTGATGGACGTATGATGTGTGGCACATTCAAGTGCACTGACAGTATGTGATTCGTGCTGTCTAAAGGGAACAATTATTAACAAGTAGTAGAAGATTATAACCTTATTCTTGTACGTGTTCTCACAATGCAAAACGACGAAGTAGAAGATTGATCTTTTATGGTAGTCAAACACGCATGAGTATAGGGAGACTAGAGCGGGTCGACGTGATACATCTTCAACACAGACTAGTGCCACTAAGACTGCCCCGAACGTGTCTACTCGCTATATTGGTTTGATTACCGTCGGTGGTCAATACATACAGAAGATTGAAATTGAGGAGTTTGACCCCTCCAGCATTGTCTGAATACCTCGATTAAGCAGTATGTTTATTGGTCGCTACATGAACGCCAGCAACAAAACAGAAATTGACGCCGGCGTCATAACAGAAACATGCGTACAACCATTAACATCAACCCTCCACATCATGCTCGACCTGCTGACCATCAACTTTAAAAGACACCGACGCCGTAAATCGTTGCCGCTTCCTGTAAGCTTCCTCCTCATATTCCTTCTCAACCTCTTCCTCCCGTCTCCTCTTCTACGACTGCTCCTTAAACCTTCTCTCCCCCGCCACGACCTCGGCTAGGTAGTCCCGCCCTGCTTCCCGAACTTCCTTAAGGCATCTTCTCTCTATCGCTAGAGTCTTCTTCCTATCAACTCCTTCTTCCACTAGCTTAGCGATGGTGCGCTGTAACTGGGTCACCTGCTCCACTCCTCGAGTGGTCTCAGCCTCGTGGAAGGCTGCGCGCATGTCACTAGTGAGATTGAGTAAATCAAACTCCAGCTCAGCCTGCCGCTCGGCCTGCTTCATGTCGTAAAGTTGCAACGTCGTATGCAATCCTTCTAGTTGCACGCTGTGGTGTGGAGCGTGCGGGTGGTAAAGTAGCGAGAATTTCGTCTTGTGATGATTCGAGTGATGGTGGAAGCGCTGTCCAATCGTCTGTTAGCCAGATGCGAGGTATAAAGACAAACGCTCTAACTCACAACTGGTGGACCTTTTTCGAGTGCGGCAAAGGGTGGAAAGGTAGTGGAACATTTTCAAAGTTGTTTTGTGGAGGTGGTGGAAGATGATTGAAGTTGATGTTGTGAATTGGGTAATCTGGTTGAAGACTTGTTTTATGGATGTAGGAAATGGGAAGATGGTTCTTGTCGCACGAATGCAATATTGATGGGATCAGCACACAGATTAAATAGACAGGATGCTAGGGATAAGGTCGGTACGAGGGGCCTACTACCCCTGTTACGTCCTGCCTGAGATATTTCTGCAGCATTGATACGCCACGGTCTATTTGCTTCTTTTTTGTGCTCGTCTTGGCATTGAACTTTGAGGCCGGGAGTTTTACCACATTTGTACATGCCTAGTTTCAGAACTGAGCTTCCTATGGCCAGCTAGTCCTGAATCAAATGACATGGCTCCATCGCTTGACGAGCATTTCAGAGACATCAGAGACATAGGGATATTATTAGGCGAAAGCTTTCAGTGAGACGTTTAAAGTGCCGTTACAACGTGGTCCGTGACTTGGGCGAAACACGACATTCAGGCAACAGTCTGGGCGTTTGGACGAGCCGCTGTAGCAGGTGAGACCCTAGGTAGGTAGAGAATGAAGTTGAAGGTTAGAAGGATGGCTTCAGGGTAGTCATGGAAAAAGTCTTGGCAAAATTGGAAGGTGGATCACGTTGTCGTCTCGTGTGCTCCTGCTTGCTTCATCATACATTGTCTAGACCTTTAGCCAGCTCAGCTGGAGCTAGCATTGTATTGTATTTCATCACAACTCCGCCTCACTCACTTCAGTCTACACCTTGTATCCATTACACAAAAATCTGGCATTACGACAAACTACGAGTACTACATCCCTCATCCTCACGGTCGTCGTAATCGCGCGCATCCCATATCCTTCCAAGCTTTCTCAAGCACACTATAACCTCGTGCGGGACTTCCGGCTTGCCTTGACTCAGAAGTGTTTCGACTGAATGATACTAATTTGGACTGAAATACCAACAGTATCTACTCCTGGCTGAGCTTATTGTTGTCACAAACCACAGCCTCAGGGACAGCCGTATACTACAATCACAAGATGGGAAACCAACCTTCAAGCAGCAGCAGTACTAAAGAGAGGAGGCAATCCTCGTCTGGAGATGGTCCATCGCTCGACTCCTATCCATCCTTTAGCAAGACCGATACACGAGAGTCAGCCAGGTCTTTCAGAGGCTCGATCAGAAACAAGATTCCCGGATCGAGAGGTCAAAGCGCAGAGCCCAGTCCGCGGCCATCCACTTCTGAAGGACCTTCGGGCGCACCGTCAATCACAAGTAGTGCAGCGGACAAAGAGGAAGCAGATGTTCCGTCACAACAGCCAGCTGTATCGTCACCCGAGGCCAAAAGGACTAGTGTTATGGCAGATGATGGCAGTCTCAAATCACCCACGTTGCAACCGCCCTCTTCGCCAACCATGTCTGCATCCGTAGGTACTGGTCACTCCAATATCGACGATGCAAAGGAAACAGGAGAGGTGGGCAAGGTATCTGAGAGTGGTCCAACTGCAGGAGCAATGCATCCTACTCTGCTGCAACAGAAGGCAGGAGAATCTATCCTCATCAAGAAAGAATACCTCAAACCTCGATCAAAGTCGAAGAGTAGGAGTTTGAGCAGAGATCGTGGTAAGAGCAAGGAGAGGCATTTAAGCACAGACGGCGCTATGGACATTGGTGCATTAAAAGCAATGGATCTTGACGACATGATTCAGCGCTTGCTGGATGCCGGATACGCTGGCAAAGTCACGAAGACCCTATGCTTGAAGAATGCTGAGATCACGGCTGTATGCAATGCCTGCCGCGAGGTGTTTTTATCGCAACCTGCACTCCTGGAGCTGTCTGCTCCAGTCAAGATTGTGGGAGATATCCATGGACAGTATACAGATTTGCTGCGAATGTTTGAGATGTGCGGATTTCCTCCAAGCTCAAACTATTTGTTTCTGGGCGATTACGTTGATCGTGGAAAACAGAGTCTGGAGACTATCCTTTTACTGATGTGCTACAAGCTCAAATATCCAGAAAACTTCTTTCTGCTCAGAGGTAACCACGAGAGCGCCAATGTCACTCGTATCTACGGATTTTACGACGAGTGCAAGCGACGAACCAATATCAAGATCTGGAAGTCTTTCATCGACACTTTCAACTGTCTACCTATCGCAGCTATTGTAGCTGGTAAGATTTTCTGTGTGCATGGCGGTCTGTCGCCAGCACTATCCCATATGGATGATATTCGTCAAATTACACGACCGACAGATGTACCAGACTATGGTCTGCTTAATGATCTGTTATGGAGTGACCCTGCAGAGATTGATACAGACTGGGAACCCAGTGAAAGAGGAGTCAGCTTCTGCTTTGGCAAGAAAGTCATCATGAACTTCCTGCAAAAGCACGATTTCGATCTTGTGTGTCGAGCGCACATGGTTGTTGAGGATGGTTACGAATTTTTCACTGACAGAGTACTGGTCACCGTCTTTTCTGCGCCGAACGTAAGTCTTCAGTGACATTTTCAGGGTTACTGGTACTAACGTGCTGCAGTACTGTGGTGAGTTTGACAATTGGGGAGCCGTGATGGCGGTATCTCCTGAGCTACTTTGTAGCTTTGAGTTGCTGAAACCATTGGACTCGACGGCGCTCAAGAATCACATCAAAAAGGGACGCAAGGAGCGTATGAACACTCTCAACAGTCCTGTAAGTCTTTGTCATGTGCTTGCCATTCATCGATGTATGCGTACTGATGGTGTGTTTGAATAGCCTGCGAATCAATACCCCCAAAGCTACTAGAGGGTCTGATAATTACCTGAGCGAAGCACTGCTGGCCGGCCGCAGGATTGGTCAAGCACTTCTGGGCTAGATTTGTATGTCCCTGCTTGATGGCAAGCCTTCTGTAGACAGGCTTCTGCTGCCGCTATACGCATATACGAAGTGGTGCGAGGGAAAGGTGCACGATGCAGATGTGTGGCTGTATTCCTCGCTTTTGAGCAGCGACTCTACTGTTGTTAATATGAACAGATTGAGATGCATTATAGATCACACGAACTCCAACTCTCACAACCAAGGCCATGTCTCACTTCACGACTTTGCCAGGTGTAATTCATTTCATGCAAGAACAGTAACATAGTGCCTTGATGTTGACAATAACGCGATTGTGGCGCTTAACGGGTGGCGTTCATGCACCGAGCCTGCCTCCAGATTTCAGTCCTTTTACAACATTCCAATGCAGTTATCTGTGAGATGAGCGAGCAAAGTGGTTAGAAAACCATCTTGCGATTGGTATGACTGGTATCTACGATACATTGCAGTATAGACGTTGAGCATGACCTTCACGGCTCCACTTGTGTGATACCGGAGTGATCTCACGGATCTACTGCTTACATTCACGATGCACAGCGATCTCCCCTGTCATCTTGTGTTCTTGAAAGCATATAGACTGCACCTTATGAGCATGCATTGAGACTGCAAACAGATCACCATGCTTGACGACCGAGCAAAAGTCAATGGCAGCACGCGCTAGATTCGTAATTTCCGTAGAACTAGAGGAGGCGGGATAGATCGGCAGCGCATGTTTCAGGTTTTTGGTACCTACTACCTGACTCTGAATGAAACTCATCCGTCAAGCTCGCTCGCCCGCTGTGTTCCATCAGTCGTTCTGCCTTCCATGTAGTGTCTGCTTTCCTCGCAACTCGGAGTACATACTGATCAGCTCGAAAGAGAGGCCATGCTCGTCAACTATAGCATTGCCGCTGCGGTCTAATCTCCTCCTCGCCGTTTGATCTTGACGTAACTCTGTAAATACAGCGCGCGCCAATTTACTGCCACCAACAACACTGTACCAGGTCAATACTTGGCCGACCGCTACTACCACTGTCGACACCCGTCACCCTTTGCGAGCAAGATGCCGTCCTTCATCCGCAAGTTTTCCTCGAAGACCACCCCGACCATCACTACTCCTCCGGCTACTACTCAACCACAATCTTTCAATGGAGCCGTTGCGGGACGTGCTCCTCAGACACCAGCTGCTGCGCCTCCAGTCAAGACGACGCAACGACGAGAAGATGCATGGACGAGAAACGAGCTTCTGCCAGAAGACGTCCAAGATCTGCTGCACATCTGTACTCAAGAACTGAAGTCGAGAGGCAAGTCTAGGTCTGCTCAACGAGACCCTACATTCACTGACAAGTCTCACAGCACTCGACACACCGTTCTTCCTCCTTCCTTTCAGGCCAAACTCTACGCAATATCTCTCTACCGTTCGTGCCTTCATTCGCCGCTACTTCAAAGATGAGACATCACAAAACTCACCACTCTCTTCTTGGTCGCAAGAGATGAAACTCCTTGAGCCAATGGTGCGTCAAGTCTAAAGCATTGAACTGGATGGAACAAGGCTGATGATCATGGAATAGGTCCTGTGCAGTATTCTTCGTTGGTGCTGGAGTCGTCTAAAAGGCGGCGTGATAACATGGAATACATATGAACTGTTCAATACTGGGGAGAAGCGTGAGTAAACGACTTGATTGTGAGAGCTCAGATATACTGACAATCCTCAGAATCGAATATGGACAAGCAGGCGTTCGATACCTTTCTGCCTCTGAGCACTGGATCCCGTGCCCATCAACTCATCATTCTTGACTTCTTCGACCTCCTCGCCGCGATCGCAGCACATAGTAGAAGCAATGGCTTTGGAGGATTGAAGCTCAGTAGATTCATGGGCTGGTTCGCCTTTACTCACACTGCGAATAAGGGCTTCGACTCGGGATACAAATCTTGGACGAGGTATGTCAAGTGTTATTGATTGGTTTCATATTTTGGATACTAACAGCGTTGCAGCGCTGCCAATGCTACCAGTCATATGTTCTTCGCATATCTGCGTGCTCGAGCCCCTCTCCAAGGACCTGGAAGTGACAGCATCTCCTTACTACCACGCGCTATGGTGGCACTAATCAACGAGACTATATACCCGCCACCAAAGCCAAAATTGCTAGAGAGTGTTGCACCTAGTGTACTCATGATTGTAGATGCAGTCTCTCCTACTCCAATCGCAATGCTGGAGAGAGCAAAGAACTTGAACTATCGTGATAGCGATCACGTCCTAACTGCTTTCGCGCAGTACCAAGACCCTGCCAAAGCATTGACAGCAGAATGTGGTCGTGTGTTTGAAATGATAGCGACCAACATTCAGTCCAGCAAGTTCGATCCAACAGCTTCTCCAAGCGCAGACGCCTCTTGGACACGATTTGAGGACATGGGCTTCTCTGGCCTCACTCGCAAGAGAGACGGAAACACAACGAATGGGCTACGTTCAAGAAGTACAAGCACGAATGAGGTTTCATCTCCTTCGCGCAGAATCTCTTCCAGGCAGAACCAGAGCTGGGCAGACTTTATGTCGACTGGTTTCGCGGATGAGGACGGATCATCACCGCCACCATTATCTTTGCCCGCGAAACAGTATATGCCCGCACTTGGCAACGACAACGATATTGTACCTAGCGATAGCAGGAGCTTCCTTCCTGGAGAACTAGCAGGTACGGAGCGTTTCGGTCTCGACGAAACCTTTTGGTGGGTTTGGATGGAAAGCCTGGCGCCAGAGGAGACCCCGGATCGAAAAGCTGTATTTGGCCGCTGTGTCTTAGCCGAGCTGGACCTAACTGGCAGTCGCTGGCTGGTCATTGAAGAGCAGATCAGGCCAGCAGTACAGACCATTCAAGAAGACGTTGTAAGCCCTTCGGCGACCTCACCGGAGCGAAAACGCCCATTCTTCGCAACTAAGAAGAGCAGGACAATGAGCTCCCAAAGGCAGATGAGCAGCAACAGCATGCAACGGGTGAGCAGCTCACAAAAGATTCCTACACTCGGCTTCGACAATGATCATCACGATACTGGATATTCTAGTGCCCAAAGCACTCCAGCAATGGGTGCTGACCAGCATGCTCTCATCCAAGCAGCAGCAGCACAATTAGTCCAAAAGGTCAACACAGATGACTCAGGCAGTACTGTTGCGCAAAGACGAGGCAGAAAAGACGCAGACTCCGACTCGAAGACAGTTAGCGTTCTGAGTATGCAACCCGTCTTTGTCAAGGACGCCGGTCCTGCATTGCAGTGGGCAAGAAAGTTCGACAAGGAAATAACTCGATCCAGATTTGATGATCAAGCGAGTGAGATGGGCAGTGTAAGCGATGCTGTTCTTCCTGGTAGATCACTGCTGCCAGCCTATTCTTCGAAAGAAGATATATCTGTGAAGCAATCACAAGCTTCTGCTGGAGTTCCTGAAAATAGCTCAATAGCCGCAGTGGAGGAAATCATGCGATCTTCGCAGAACCCTGCACAGAATCCTATGCAGAATATGACTCAAAGCACTACACAGAATGCTGTACAGAAAGAAGAGATGGTTCCTTCCCCTCTACGCATTCCCAAGCGTAAGCCAGTAGCAACATCACCAAGCCCATTATCACCGAACCAGGCAACCATGGACCAGGCGGACATCGATTCTAGTTCCGCAGATTGCAGACAGACTCAGGATACTACAGTAACCAATGGCAGCACCATTTCAGCCGACCTTGATCGACCAGCTTTACAGAAGTCTAATATCGGCAGTAGAAGGGGTTTGAGAGATCTCTTCAAGAGAAAGGTCACCGACCCTACAACCAAGTCGAGCGCACAGCGAGCCGTGAGTGGACCTTCGCAACGTGCTGTCAGCAGCAGCACTATCGTGGAGGGCGCCGAGACTAGCCAACAGGAACCAAGGACTGTCACTAGAAAGAGATCATTGTTGAAGAAGAAGCTAGAGAAAGCAGCCGCCAGTAGCAACGCCTTGACAAAAGAACATGTGGCTACTCCAGTCGATGATGATTCTGGTGGTGCTTCGCGCTCGCAACCCGAACGAAAGAAGTTTGGACCCGAAGCTCCCACCAAGGCACATGAAGGAATGGCAACGACTTCAGAACAGCCACTTGATTTGAGTCCTGCTCCAGTACAAGTTGAGGACAGCCCGGCAATGACATCCAAGTCCGCTGTGTTCGGCGCAGCACAGCCCGATATGCTAGAGGATGCTGCAAACTATGCTGAACCACCTAGTCCGGCCTTCTCCAACTTCACTTCGGCTGCAAACATGGATCATGACAGAACAACCACAATGAGCACAGTGCCTGAAATTCACCACGCCCGTTCTGAGACACTGCAAAGTATGCCAGCATATGCACTCGGTTTCGATCCCGGCTCACCTCAGCGTGCGCATAACGCGTCAGTACCTCAGCACAATGGCTCAGCCAGTTACCAGACACGTGCTGCCGCCTCGCTTGTGTCTCAAGGTAAGCCCGCGAACGCTCAATTTCCACCACGTGAATCGTCCACGACAGCACAGGAGCCCATTACTACCTCTATTGCATCTCCCGCGGCGACGGTCTATCAAACGCCGCTTGAGTCATCAGGAGCCTTTCCACAGAACCCACTCGGCTCTCATCCGCCTGAGCAATCCATGACATCGTCCACCTCCGCCGGCGCTCAAGAAGAGGAAGCAGACTTCGAAGACGACGGTGCGCCTCGACCCAACACCCAAGAACGTCTTGCCTCAGCCAGTAGTCGCTGGGCAGCCATCCGGCAAGTAGCGCATGAGAGGCGGATTAGCCAGGAACAAGGCAGTACCACACCGCCTGCTGCTCTTCAGACACCACCTTGGCAACAACAGGCGCCCGTGAGTAATGGATATGCGGGTGCGAACGAGGCCTCTGGATTTAGTCCTGGTCCTGCGAATGGAAGTGCCAAAGGGTTGGGTATTGCTGGTGTTGCTGGGATTGAAAGGGAGCAGCAACCTAAGGTTGAAGAAGAATGTAAGTTGATACAACATCCATGTGCCAGTGGCGTTCTGGTGATGTGAATGCTGACGATGCAATATAGCCATTGACGATAGAGTTGCCAGGATCAAGGCGAGAGTTGCGCAATTGACTGGTGGTATGCCTAATTAGGCCATCACAATTAAGCACACTCGGTCTAATGAAGTAGAAAGAGGGAGATTATGTGGCGTTTTGTTTTGCTCTTATTGTTGCTTTATACCCCACGGTTTCCTATGTTTTGTTTTCTTTTCTCATACATAAGTGGTTTTTCGGCATGGGTATAATTCGCACTTTGATACATATTTGAAGGAGAGGTATCTATGGGAGCTAGTATATAGGGAAGTCGCCTGTTCTTTGCCAGCATGGGCAGTTCGAGAGCGATGAGGATATACACGGAGTTTAGTACATAATCTGAAAGGTAAAAATGTAATTCAATCTTTCCCGCTGCACCACGATCGTCTGAGTAGCAAGTTCTCAACATCCATGATTACAATATTCACAATCCAGCTGAGCACTGCACTCACCCTTATCCAATGACACACTCCTACCTCGACTACACACTCCCTGCCTCCACCTCAATCACTTACAGTGACAAGAACACAGCAACATCAACCTCATTCCCCCATCCCACCACAAACTCCCCCTCCTTCCACGCCCTAGCAATATCAACCTCGAGCACAACTCCTTGTCCTCCTTCACCAGCCCCATCCACACCTTTACCACTAACTAATCTGACACAATGTCTAGGTACGATGCGTCCGTTGAGTAGGACCAAAAGATCGGCGTCGATATCGATGCTGTGTTTTGGTGGTAGTAGGAAGTAGATGCCCCATGTTCCGAGGGCTTTGAGTGTGGTTTTGATGGTGAGATGTTTCTTTCCTGACGAGAATTTTGTGGTGAGCCCTGCAGTTGTAGCTGCGTCGTAGTGGTCGTTTGTGCCGTTACTGCTACTGCTTACGCCAGGACGAACGCTGTAGTGTGTGTTGAACACGATAGCGGCGCCTCCCGTCATCTTGCCAATTAGACCCAGATCAGCGGCGTACAACTCTCCCATCTCTTTGGCGTAGAAGACGGGAGTAGCGCTGAGGACATCATAGCCACGGCCTTCGACCTGTATAGCGAAGACGTCGTGGTTCGCGACGGAAAGTATGGGACTACAAGCACCAGTCCTATGACTCCTGACAACAAGACCGTCTTTCATAGCTTCTGCGCCAATAACCTCACTCACGGCAACAACTTCCGTGATTCCTTCGTTGCGGCAATTAAAGAAGCCAATGAAGGCTGTGCCTGTGCCTGAGCTACCGTTGTAAGCGCCGACTTTAACGAGTCGCTCTTCTTCGAAGCTGATGTAGGCTTGTGTGCTGCGTCCGATGACGCTGGGGCGGAGGATGACGGTTTGGTCGCGGATTGTTTGGGCGGTCATTTGTGAGATTAAGTCGACGTTGTGATGACCTGGCTCATCGGTGATATAAATGGGCCCGCCAGACACGCAGCGTCCTGCAGCGTGAAAGCCTGCCCATTTGTGGGATGTTTGAAACTATGGAGGTGTTTTTAGCGAGGCTTGAAAGAGTGAAGGATGTGGAGGGTATTTGTGTCTTACCATGTCCCAGTCTGGCAAGACATTCAGGTGTTTTGTGAAGAGAGAATTATGAGCGTTGCAGAAGATATGCCATGGATGAGACTCTTCCACATCTGGGAAGAAGTCATCGGAGTTTCTGTTTGCAGAATGTTAGCTGTGCGACTCATGGCTTGATCATGCTGACAACTGACCTTGTTGGATAGGCTGGTATATTTGTAGGAAGCTGACAACGGAAAATAGTATAAGGAGTCTGAGACATGCAAGAGATAGCAAGACCACCCATATGACGAAGTTGGGCTGAAACCCAGGTGTTGAGGTAGGTATTAGTCAGAGCTCTACGATCGGGAGCATCTTGTATCTCATCAAGGAAGAATTGAGCATCTGTTTTGACAGCATCGACACCGGATTGGTTGAGAAAAGTATAGAAGTCGTTGTACATCCGCTTAACATCGGGTTCGTCGATAACCAGCATCTTGTTGTCACCAATTGCAATCACGTCGGGACGCTTCTGCACTGCTCGTGTGCGATAATTTTGTGCGAGTTTACCTGACGGAGAGATGCCTCCCCAATATCCCAATATAGCATGCCAGACACCGATGTGGCGAATGTTGGGATATTTTGTGCGGATACTGGTGATTGCCGTCCTAAGACCTTGTGGAAAGCCTTTTGGATTCGCCTCAAATTCTTTCCATCCTCGAACCATTTGATTTCCACCTTCGTTGTCAAGAGATTGCCAGTTGTCGTCGATGATGAGGTTACTGATTTTGATACCATTCTTTTCGAGACTACTGAGGGCACCAGAGATCTTTTCTTCTGTCAAGTTTTGTCCAAGACCATTCCAAGTACAATAAGTAAAGCCATCGTACCAGTCTTGCACCCAATCAGCTTTGACGTCACCATCTTCTTTTGTTTCTGCTGCTTCGACCTGTTTGATCTTGGCGACGGCTTCATGCTCTTCCGCACTAAGCGCGACATGTTGACTGACAATGTTTCGTGCATAGTACATACATGCTGCAAGGCCTTCCTCAAACGAAGCAGCTACGGCAACCACGACTCTAGCAATGTCGTATTCTTCCTGGTCGTTCCTCACCTGAATATTTAGTGTGCCGCCTTGGGCTTGTAATACGGTTGTCACATGGTTAATACCACTGATAGCCAAAACGACAACATGCAGACCGTCACTTCTTAGAAATGAGTATAGTATAGCGTCTTTGTCTGCAAATTTCGTGTCCTTTCCCTGCCTTGGTGCAAGCCATGGTGACCATAACCTCACGAGCGAGAACCATCGTACAAAGTTCATTGGTACGCCAAAGGGATAAGTCGAAAATCCTGAGACTTGTCCTTGTGCTCTTTCCGCTCGTGCTGTTAGGGACCACAACATTGTGTTTGGTGCTTCACTGCCTATACTCTCTACCTTGATATCCTTGCTCAATCCATCAATATATGATGTCAAATATTCGTGTTTAGGTATGGTTTCGAGTGGTGGTTGATATAGCAATTGACCATCATTCACGCCAGATTGATCATGTGCCCATTTCCAGCTCTGACTACTCTCGGTACGAAACCTGACAGTGAATGATACAGTGTTCGAGTGAGATGCTTTGCCAGACAACTTGCCCTCAAACCATGTCCTATGAAGATTGGGTTGGGATTGCACTACAGTGAGTCTGGGCGACTTAGCCTTTGTAAGTGAGAAGGATTCCCACGACGATGATTCAAGAGAGCTGTGCCATATTTGTACTTCGAGAGACGATTGTATGGATTCTGTTTCGAGTAATACATGGAAGGTGACCTTTGCCATCTTGTTAGCATACGAGGTCAATGCACGATGCCGCCCCTGCTTGGTGGCTGCAGCACGAAGTTATGATTTGAGCATATTACTCACGGATTCTTGAGTATGTGGCACAACAAATTCGTGGCCTGTTGACATTAGCACTGCTGTCACTCGGTACCACCGGGAACAATATTCACCTAAAGCAGGAAAGGAGGTGATTCTTGCGAACATTGATTCTTGGGAGGCAAAGGTCGATCGAGTATAGCCGTAGTAAGGATGATTGACGCCTAGTGGCAACGTTAGCTTCGATACAATTGCAATTATACGACCAGAAAATCGAAACCAACCAGAAGGAGTGATCAAACACAAAGGGCTCAGGGCAGCTTGGAGGAAGACTGCAGCTGGAGTTCGCAGGTTGTCCATCAAGGTCAATGCGGGGTACGTAGAACTACAGGTCTTGGCTGCAGGCATGTCCCGCAAGGCCAAAGAACCGAGCCAATAGAAATGCTAGGAATAGTATACGAGAGAGTCCTGCAGACAGCAGAGGATAACAACGATTAAGGATGGCGAGGTAGAGGGACAAATTACGAAACAGGAGAGACGACCCAATTCCATTGCTGAAGTCTCGTCGTCGATTTATCGTCTAATAGTGGAACTTGGTAGTCGGCCGCTCCTTCTCCGTCCTATACTGAACCGGAGTTGCATGAAGGTTGAAGGTTGAAGGTAGAAATGATTTGAAACTGTTGATTTTCGCCTGTCTAAACTCACAGGCAATCTGATCTACGCCTATACAGTTGTTCCTAGTACCAATTTACTATTTCGTGGTATCTCAGTTTCCATTCATATGCTGCCCAGCATACGTCCATTATTTTGCACCCCTTCTTCGCCCGATCCGCACCACCACATACATCTATTCATCGGTCTTGTAGCCCAAATCCGGCGCAGCAGTGACCAAGCGAACAGTGTTCGTGTGACCCATGCCTCCTCTCCATCCCTGTACACAGACTACAGGCTCGCCCTCACCGAGAATGCCGAGGTCGATGGCGTTCTGGATACCCCACTTGATACGCTTGTCAACATCTTCTTGCCATGGGTGCTGCTTGAAGTCGGGCTTCTCCTCGGGGAAGTGGAAGGGGTAGACGCCACGGTAGAGGTGAGAATACTACACAATGCTGGTTAGTAGAGTATCAAGTCGATGCAATTCAAGATGTGACTTACTCTTGAGGCTTGGGCGTTCCTGGTGACCATGATGATAGGGCAGATAGGGCGGTACTTGGAGACCAAACGCGCAGAGAGACCACTCCAAGTCGTTAGTTGTGTTCAAATTTATCTCTGGTAATCAGTTGCTTACCTGGTAGTGAGGACAAGGATAGCACCAGCGTTCTGCTCCAGACTGGCAGAGACAGCGGCCATGGCGCACGTCTCAGTGCTTTGGGCAGGTCTGGGAGTAAGTTGTCTCAACTCGTTGTACAAGCTGATGTATGGGATGGCCATCTCAGCCAACAAGCAAGTTTCGTGCATGATAGTGACAGCCTCCTTGGGGTAGTTACCCTTAGCTGTCTCACCAGAAAGCATGACACAGTCAGCACCATCGAGAACGGCGTTACCAACATCGCTGATCTCAGCACGGGTAGGACGAGGGTTGTAGGTCATCGACTCGAGCATCTGTGTAGCGCAAATGACAGGCTTTCCAGCAAGGTTGCACTTGGCGATCATCATCTTCTGTGCGATGAAGACTTGAGCAGGAGGGATCTCAATACCGAGATCACCACGAGCAACCATGACACCATCAGTCTCCTTGAGAATCTCGTCAAAGTTGTTGACACCCTGCTGGTTCTCAATCTTGGCGATGATCTGAATGCCCTTGCCAGCCTCACCAAGACACTTGCGGATCTCCTTGATGTCGTTTCCGGAGCGGATAAAGGAAGCAAAGACCATATCAACGTTGTTCTTGACACCAAATTGCAAATCGGCCTTGTCCTTCTCAGACAAAGGAGGAAGATCGACGTCGGTCTTGGGCAAGTTGACACCCTTGCGGGAAGAGATCTTACCGTTGTTCAAGCACTTGCAGCGGAGAGTCTGATCGTCCTTGATCTCGAGGACCTCGAAGGAGAGCACACCATCGTCGACGAAGATGGTTCTGCCAACCTCGATCATCTTGGTGATATTCTTGTAGTCGACATACCTACATCGAAATCAGTGTTACGTTCTCGAACCAAGCTTATAGCTCGGCGGTGCTCACATGTTCTTGTCGTCACAGTCAGTCTTATATTTGTCGTCGGTGGTGATGTTGATCTCAGTTCCAGCAGCAATGGGGAAGTCTTCATCGCCCTTGGTGTTTCCAGTTCTGATCTCAGGACCTTTGGTATCAAGCGCAATAGCAACAGGTCTGCCCTTCTGCGTCCTCTCGGCCTCGCGGGCGTTGTCGACAACAGACTGGTGGTATGAGTACTCTCCGTGGGAGAAGTTCATGCGGACGACACTGAGACCAGCGTCACGGAGCATGTTGATCTTCTCAGCAGAGTTGGTCTTGGGGCCAATGGTACAGATGATGGCAGTACGGCGGTGATTGCGCTTGGGCTTGTACTCGGTGTTTAGGGAAGCCAGCCAGTTCATCTAGTTAAGCTGGATATCAGCTGGGGTTTTCATTGATCTCGAACTGCGTCGAGCCTGTTTTGCTAGATTGCCCAAGGATGCAAAGCTCATTGCCGGTCAGTCACATACCCTGGACGTGGCGGAGATATCGAGAGACGCCATCTTGTGTATGTGGAGGCTATGTAGCGACGTTTAGAAAGCTGTGTAAGATGTTGCTGGAGGAAGCAGCAACGCGCCTGTCTCCGGTTGTTTTGGGAGAAGTGAAGAAGAAGGAGGAAACTGCGTGGAGCTCTAGAAGGGAAAGGTTGCACAGAAGAAAGGAAGGCAGTGGAGGTAAGGTCAAGGTGAAAAAGCAGAGACGAGACGAAGGTGAAGGCGATTTCCTTGACACGCCAATGGACATCTGTTTGGAGACCCGGTAGAACCTATGCCCTCAACAAATAAGTGAGACGCGATAAGAAAAACGTTTAGCCGCCTTAGAATATCGCAGAGTACTTCGGTCCGACTGGCTTCTGCAACGACGAGCGACGACGACAACCAAAGACAACAAACAATCAGGTACGGCCCGTCTCACGTAGCCTCCTATACTCTGTCTATCTAGACTACATAGCAGCGACATCTTCATCATGGTAGTATGTCCTTCACTCTTCCTTCCTCGCACACAATCGTCTTCTCCTCACCAAACACGCATGCTATCCCACGTGCTCTTCTTACAATCCCCGCCCTGTAGCTCGGACGCTTAATGCACTACTCCTTCGACGCCATCCTCATCTCCGCCTTCCTCGCCGGCGTCAAGCGCTCGACCGGTCTCACGTAAGTCAAACTCTAGCACTCAATCACACCTTCCGTCCCAAGTTCTTGTCCCACCTACATCCCCTCATCGACTGTCTCGACAAGTACAGAGCAAATCACTGACCTATACCCCTCCAAGTCCTAGTCTCAAATCAGAGACCCTCACAAACTCGCCTGAAATGAGGAGCTGGGTGGACAGATACCTCGGAGTAGGGGAGTGGGTGATGGATCAGAGCGTGGCCGTCATGGGTGCTAGTGGTTTCTTTGAGCGGAAGAGGTGATGAGGAATTGGTGAAGCTGTATGAGAAAGACCAGGCTAGGTCGCTTCCGAGTCGAAGAGGATTGGTAGTTTTGCATTGGCCCAAAGGGAGGCAAGTGTAGAAGGATGAAACGCTTAGGACTGCCAGGATTTTGGGCTCAAATGGAGGTAATCTGGAACAAGACTATGGGTGTTCAGGCGTTAGGTCATGCATTGTTTGGGCGAACCGAGGAGTAGAAAGCCTGATCAGACCACATCTGATAGCCTTGACTGTAAACATTTTATAGAGACGGAAGCATGAACGTCTCTCGTCACTCAGGAGTGCTCACCGGCGCCCAGCATCCAGCATCCGTATCTGCTCATCGCCGATTGGCCGTGCACCTCCAGTCAGCAGAGCTTCTTGTGCCTCTTTCTCCTCATGCTTGTGCACCAGCACTTCCTCCCACACATTTTCATCTAGGCCACCCCTCCAGAATCTCTCCCACAAACCCCTCTTGTGCACCATAGCCAACACAAGCACGATCGGCAGATGCCACACACTCGCCCAGAACAGGCCTCTGGCACTTCCTTTTTGACCTTCAAGCCTATAAAACCGCCATGCCTCCCTAATCATCCACAAGTTCACCACTCCACTCGTTGCCACGAAACCCCAGCCTGTAACACCCACGTAGCTGAGGCCAGCACATATCGGTAGCATCAGCAACGCATATCTTAGTCCCACCAACGCATTCTTCCGTGGGTTAATCGAGGCGAGCATGCGATAGCCAGCATTAGCGTACTCATGCCGTATCGTCCAGGATAGACTGTTGAAATGTGGAAACTGCCAGGCAAATAGCAGAGACGCGACCAGCCAGCCACCAGCACTTGTCGCAGGGTCGAAGAGAAGTTCTCGCCAGCCAGGCGGCTGGTCGTCGCCTGTATTAGCTTTTGCTTGTCCCGCTGCTGCGACCCAACCCATGAGAGGCGGTATGCCGCCGACTATGGCGCCGACCCAGGTATTCACTACCGAGATTCGCTTGAGCGGAGTGTAAGCGCCTGCATATAGGACAATGTTGAGTGCTCCGAGGAATGCGCATGTAGGATTGACGCCAAAGTCGAGAAGTGTGACACCTAGTACGCCTGTAGCAAGCGCAAACATCAAGGCCGCACGAGAAGTGAGCAGACCACGGACCAGCGGTCTGTTACGTGTTCGGCTCATCTTTGCGTCATGAGCAGGCTCGATGAGCATGTTTAGGGCGTTGGCGCTGGCGCAACAGAGAGCGGTGCCTGTAGTGAGATTGAGGAGGATGAGTGGGGACAGTGACATAGCTGCAGAGAGGGGCGTGGCAGCAACAGGAAAGAGAGTATATGCGGCGGTAGTAGTGAGGACCACGAGGAAGGAGAGGCGTGGCTTGGAGAGGGCAAGGTAGGTGAAGAAGCGTGACCGGATGCCAGAGGGAAGCGCGGACGACATGGTGGATAGTTGAGAGGAGGCATCGTGAGGGATTTCGTTAGAGTCTGCTGTTTCTTTTCGCCGGCGCCGCCGATGTGGAAGGGCTGTCTCTTTCTCCTCCAGTACTGTATTCTGTATCGCCTGAGGTGTTATTGCTGGGTGGTCGAAAGTGGTGGTTGTCGTGGTGGGTGTCACGCTTGAGTCTTCCTCGACCATCTTCTGCTCTGCCCTTCCGCTACTTCCAAATCTTGCCCATACATCATTGGAAAGAAAGTACTTCTTTCCTGCTAAACCTTGCTGCCCTCGTGATATTATCGCCTCCGGATGTCGAGATGTGCGTGAAAATGATCGGTGAGGTTGGGAGAGGCTTGCCAGGCGGCGTAAGCAAGGTGTGCACACGTTGTAGGCGTTCAGAGTTGACGGCAGTCGTATTCGTGGCGGGCGCATAGCCATGTTGGCTGGTCAGTGCCTTTCAAATAATGTTCGGAAAGTTGAGGTGAATGCACTTCTTAAAACGAGTCAAGCACAACGGGGATCTCAGATCTCAAACCAGCCTGAAACTCGACACAGACTCGCGAAGGCTTGATCGAACCTCATATACAGTATCATCTTCCATCATGTCAGCTATCACAACCTGCCTTCGTCGCCTTCGTCGCCTTGCGCTCCTTCGTCCTTCCACTACAGCCGTCCCAAGGACCACGACCACTCTCCGCACACTCTTCACAGCGACGACGAATTCCCTCCTCACACGATCGCAATGGCGTCCACAATTCCCTACGTCTGCGCTCCCTACATCGATCCAGTCTCTCGATCAGATACGTGGCATGAAAGTACGAAGTTCAGTCAAGAAGTTGTGTGATGGTTGCAAGGTATGTTTACCATGGCCATAGCAAGAAGGGCCAATTAAAGAGAGAACCCTTCGAAGCAGCGAACGTGCTTCAAAAGCCAGTTTCGAGATAAAAGAAAGCTGACACAAGAGTGAAATGACAGAGTGTAAGAAGGAAGGGCTATGTGTACATCATTTGTGATAAGAATCCAAAGCATAAGCAAAGGTACGAAAGGAATCACGGGGTGAATGCCCACTGGACCTCAGGCTGACAAGGTTGTAGGCAAGGTTAGGAATGGAGGAGCTTTGAGGGGACCTGAGGAAGATTATGACGTCTACATTGCATGGGTTGGAGTTCACTTGTATATTCGAAAGAACAGAAATGATGGCAGAAGTCGTGCTCAGTGCTAGTGTTCGCAGGAGCTGGCCAAGGAATATAGCAATGTCAAAACCTTGAAGTCATTCAAGCAGCAGGCGGAGGCGAAGACGTGGTACAAATCTAATTTTACAGCTTTTCCTGTCTTTTGGTCAGTCTATCAACTCTTTCAATATCACTGAATCTCGCTCGTTCTTATTGCATCGCCGTCAGGGAGCACCGCAGGCTCAGCAGATAGCCATCAGAAAAAGAACTCGAATACAAACACTTCGGTTCGCTTGGGCGAGTTGTGGTCATCAGGAGCTATTATTGCTGTTTCTTTTCTGATGGCGGGAGACAGGCAAGTAGAGGAAATCTTCTTCAAAAGTTATAAGCAAAGTAAATGTCAAAAGCGAAGTTGATGTCAAAAGCAAAGTGGATGGAGAAGAAGAATTGGGTCTCAACTAGAATGTCATTCAGTTCTATTTTTGTCCACCTCTTTCGGTCCAAACAAACAAGAACAAGACTGATCCACCTCTTTCGGACCAAAGCTCCAAACAAACAACAACAACAAGAGAAAGCAAATTCCCAGCCAACCTTTTTTATCAAGCGAACCCCTCACAACTTGCTTGTGCCTTTTTATCAAGACGAACCAACATAGCCGAAGCAAACCTGAGTTGGCTAAAGGACTTTGGTGAAGAAGTTGTGCTGGCAAAAGGTATACCAGAGAAACCAATTTCCTCTCTTTCACTCACACGGCCAAGAACTCGACTTGTAGCATCAACAACTTTCTCTGCCTTTTTTACCAATACTCAAAGACATGAGCTGGCGAAAGGGCTTTGAGAGAAGAAGTCGAACCACATCTGTCGATCTCGATTGGGGAGGAAAGTGCAAGAACTCAACTTGTAGAGTCAACGAAGAAAGGAGTCGAAGAGGTGATGAAGTAGTTGTGAAGGAGTCGTTGATGAGCTGTCGATGTCGAAGAGATGTTGGAGTGATGGGTATGTCGAAGAGATGTTGGAGTAATATGTGTGTTTTGAAGAAGATGTTGGAGTGATGAAGTGTCGTCAAGATGACATGAGATGTTGAGATGTTGTTCTTGATATATGATGAAAGGTATGTGAGGATGTCAGTACCATATCATGATAGATGGTCATGGAAGAAGATGAACCTTGCTTGAAGAAGACCTTGTTGAGTATAGGTTGAGGTAGTTGTGATGAGGCGTGATGATGTTCAAGTGACGTGGTTGGTAAAGGTATGTTGGTTGAGATTGAAGTTGTTGGTGTGATGACATGTTGAAGATGTTGATGAGGTAAGGTCGTTGATCGTCGATCGTTGATTGTTATTGTTGTTGTTGTTGATGATGAGGTAAGGTGAGGTGAGGTAGAGTTTGAAGTGACAGACAGTTGAAGTTGAAGTGAAGCGGGAGTTGAGGAAAAGAGGAAGAGGAAGGAGGAGGAGGGGTATATATAGAAGATGGGGTGTCCCATAGCGACAGCAAGGGTCAGAGGCAAGGGGCACGTCGACGGTAGGGTCACATGAGGTAAGATTGCGCGGGGAGCGAGCTACAAGACGAGAGAGCCATCCAAATATAACCTGAAACATGTTGAGCTGGCTCTGCCAAAAACACTCACGAGCTCTTTTGCCACATCTTCAGCGAACTTGGATACTCACGAACAGTCTGGAGCCAATTGTGGACGTTCTCTGGTGGATTTAACGTTCTGGGTGGTGCTTGTTGTGACAGAAGGACATTCTGACTGTTTCAGATGTTGTAGAGTGAATCTGAAACAAGAGGCGAATACTAGGCTCTCAAAAGTCAGCGAGGTCAAAGGTCTACACTGAACCCAAGCGTCTAACAAACTTCGCACTCCTTAGAAGGAACATCGTATATCAGGCAAGACAAAACTACTAGGATGAAATCTGCTAAGCTGGTTCCGGAAACTGTGCTTCAATAATTGCAAAATTAAGAGGCAAGTTTGGGAGGTAGATTTGAAACGCAAAAATACGCTCTTAGATCTCGACTTCAAGGTGATGAAGTGTTAGCTCGGAGACACCTAACAGCACTGTATACAGCTTCTCCGAAGTGTCTAGTGGCTGTGAACTGGAATGAAATAGCTATGGCGAGTCCAGAGCTGAAATATAGTCGCTCTTTTGACCAGCACGATCGTCCCTCATCCTAGATGATCATCAACGCCGCTACCGCGTCGACAGCATCCTCCAGCGTTCCTAGTAGCGACGATAGGCCCTATACCTTGAGGTGCATCGACAATATCTGAAGCAATTTTCTCACCGCTATCTCAAATATCCTTATGTCAGTGTGGTCAGGCTTCGCTCTTCTGCAACAACAATCGACGTTCAGATTCATCACATCGTAGAGCCAGGCGTGGAATCTTTCTCTCACAGCAACACTCTTTCCTTTAGTCTTGGTCAACTCAATCATATTCCTCTTGATCGCTGTTTCGCACAAATGCTAAAGTTGGCAGAGGAGAGTATGGAGAACAACCATCGAGTTTGAGCAGCATCGATAGGACAACCACGTCATTTTGTGAACAGACTTGAGATTGCATGAGGCGTAGCTGCAAGGACATCTACGCAGTCGAGTATTTAGTAAGTACTATCTCGTGCTTGATAGCTATGTGCCAGTCATCAATACCGTATAGTAGTAAGCTGGACGTACCACGAACATCACCGATCACTCACAGTGGATGGTGTCGTCACCAATACTACTCAGAATATATGGAAGGCGAATGGCAACAAAACACATGGGATTAGCAACAGGCTCAGCTTCGAACTAAAAGAAGTTACTTCTCATGCAACGAAGCGATGTGTACAGAATATGGAAGGATCAATGTAGGCCAGCAGCCGCAGCTACATGTGGAAAGCGCTATGAGCAATAGACATGGTAAAAAGAAGCAGATATATGGCCGACTAGAAGAACTTGGTTTGGTGAAGACAAATGCTGAGCATTACACGAGGACTTATCTAGTATGGCCAAGGAAGATTTCACAGCAGCAGGATTCAGGGGGACATGTCCAGAATGCAGTTGCTATGCTTATAGATATATTATGGAGCATGACGACTGCGACAAATTGCCGCAACAATCTTCTCTAATTACTATATAATTTGAAATGTGAAGGGTTGCATTTCACTGTTTGACAATTCCATTGCGTACAATCCATACCATAAATGCTGCAGCCACCACTGTACCATAGACTATTGCCTGTCACGGCCTGGAAAGGCTGAAATACTAAGGCGCCAAAGCCAATGCTTAATCAACCTGCCTCGCTATTCTACCTAATCCCCTTGTTCCATCATTACCTGCTTGCTGTAATACTATCAATATTTTGTACTCACGGCAGCCAATACCCGCCAGTCCAATACTTCACAGTATCTGGTAGGAACCACGGCGTTGGAATGCTCCAAAAGGCTAAATCAGCAAAAGGAAGTGCAATGAATGGAGCTGAGCAGCATAACCACGTCAATACCCAGCCTAGCCTGACAGTTCTGAACAGCGTTCGAATGGCCACATTCTCTTCATTGATTTGTCCTTTCTCGTTCTTATACTGCTTAGGCACCACACTTTTGATGGCCTTTGCCATTGCCATCTCAAACGCCACACCAACAGGCTGGAACCAGAATACACTTGCAATGCGCCAACGTAGTGACCAGGGTCCGACATTGCTTACTTGAAAGGCAGGATTCCTCGGGACCATGCCCATATGTATAACACCACTAAAAATGAAGGCACTCGTCATTGGCAGTGCGTAGCCAAGCCAATGCTGCTTGCCCTGCTTGTTCTTCTTATCGACACCAATAGCTCTGGCTAAAACTTTGCCTGGCGCCAGTATCATGTTCTGTAAGTGGGCGTGCCAGAAGGTTCCCCACAGACCTCGGACCCCGTTATCCAATGCGCCATCCTTGAAGGAGCCGAAATATGGAGGAAGAGTGTGAGGTGACCAGTTATCTGGAGGTAGGCCTGTAAGATAGTTGAGAAATACGGCTGGAGGTGCAAGCAGCGCGAACTCGATGGTGACAAGGGCCCAACCAAAGAAGCCAATGGCCAATGGTCTGACGGCAAAAGCAGGCAGAAGGCTGTATATAAGCTGGACCGTCTTGGGAGTGGAGAGTGGAGGAGTGTAAGAAGAGGTCATGGAGCTCAGATGCGGTGCCTTGAAATAGGGGTCGTGTCTGGAGAGCATTGTGGCGACGGAGATGAAGAGGCTGGCAGTGATGAGCTGTGGGACAAGATCCAAACAGAACTTGCGTCGAGTAGGGGTTCGGTTGTACTGCTTGGCGTCGTGCCTAGCATTACCTGTCTTCCATCTTGCAAGACGGTCTGAGGATACAAGATTGAGGACCCAGCGAAGTCGTTCATATATTGGAGCGGGCCATGGTTCGTCATCTATGTAATATGATGTTGCGGTTTGAAGACGAGGTCGAGAAGTGCCTGAAGATTTTGGCCCATCAGCTTTGCTGCCATTTCCATTTGTAGCGCTGGGAGTGGTGCGGTTTTCAGGAACTGTATTGTCTTCGAGGTGCATCATCGCCGGGATGGTCTTGGCGACGACTTGTTGCGGTGGCGTTGCCATCGGTCGATTGGGTACGAAGCGAACTCTCCTGTAGTGAGTCCTTGGATCATCCAGTGCCAGCAGGTATGTAGCCCACAAAACACCATCGAGTGATACTACGTCCCAACATCCCATGACGTACCAGGCATGCCCAGCACAGGCGTATATTGGAAGGAGAAAGTACTGGATGAGCTGCTTTTGCGACACCTTATTCGGTGGCATCATGAGTGCTGCAGGCAGCAGAAAGAAAGGCACGAAGTATGTCCATGATTGAGGGCCAGCAATGACTCTGTCCACGATGAAAAAATAGCCATTCTTCAGCTCTGCAAGGCCGAGGCCTGTATTAAGCATGGTATGGACGCGGGATGTTGCACGTTAGTCTTCAAAAGGTCTTCGCGCGCAGCGGCTGCCTTTGACAAGTTACTGCTCACAGCTGAGGATGAGGAGCCAGAACACGATGGTAGCACAATCACAGTCTTATGATGTAGGAGGAGTTGAGGAGAGTACCGAGGCCGCTTAAGTGGGACTTGGCTGTTGAAGTTGACCTGGCTCCGAGACTGGAGCTGCAGGAGAGTCCGGAATAGTTTTTGAACGTATATGATGCAGGAGGAGGAGAGGGGAGTACTGGTACTGGCACTGAGATTTAGGTGAAGGAAGAAGGCTGTCCGCTACTGCCGATGGCTTTTTGCAAATTCGATAAGCGTCATCGGGATTATTAATCTGGTTGCTTGGTCGGCTTTGTTTGTTTACGCTGTCACATGCTCGGCGCTTGGTGAACATTCGGACGACGTGAAGTTGCCCTACCTTGACATTACTACCATCAAGCATGGAGAGTCCGATGGGGCTTTGCACGCCCGACGGTCGCGAAGAGCGCCAAAGCCGGACCAATCTTCTCAAGTCATTCGTTAGAAGTCGCACGCCATCCCCAACCAAAACAAGAGTCGCAGAGGCTAGGCAGCATGCAGTACCGGTGCAATTTCCTATATCAGCGACAATGTCGAACCCATTCATGCTTCCTTCTGACCATCCTCACGCCGAGATGATGATACGAAACGCCACGACCAGCAAAAGCAACAGTCCTGACAGAGAAGCAAGACACATCCAACAGCGACAAGACTCCAACGAGGGCAAGAGACGAAGGCCAATATCGACGGGCATGCCTACTCCCACACAGTCTAGCCCATCAAAGAGAAGAATGTTTGATGCAAGATCTCCTGATAAAGAGAACTTTATACCACAAGTGCCTGCTTCGCCAATATGGTCACAATTCACATCTCAGCAATCGCTCCTAGATCAAGGAATCTCACCACAGCGGCAACGCATTGGAGGCCATGAGATAAGCTTGACGTCACCAGTCACATCGAACGGGAATCATGCTAGTAATGCTCCTAATTCGATAACAACAACACTGAGCGGAAAGAGCTTAGCAGTATCGTCTCAAAATGGCCCATCTCAGACTATGCAGAGTCGAAGTACAACAGGGAGTATAACAAGCATGTCATCGGCAGGTACAAGAACGATGAATTACGAAACGTCAAAACTTAGTCTGGTGGGAAGTCAGGACGATCCTCTGAACAAGCTTGAGGGTCAGGACTTCGATGCTGCTTTCGAGTCAGTTCTGGTACGTTAGACCAAACACTTCCTGTAGTCGACACAAGCTGAGATAACATAACAGATTTTGCGAAACATTCCGGAGGAAACCAGACAGAAGCTGCGATTGTTGGATTCCAAAGTCAAGCGGGAGTTTGTCAGACGTGGCGCCCCGAAAGCTGCCACAGAAGAACCCTCTGAACCGGCCAAATCATCCTTTTGGTCATTTGGACAATCTAAAACAGCCAAAGCAGGCAGAGGCAGGTCGACGACTAGAAACACGGAAGACGAAGAGAAGAAAGACAGAAGGTCGCCATCGAAACGAGACATGTCTCGAGGCAGGGATAAGAAGAGTAGCGACCCATCGCCCTCCAAGAAGCCGCGTTCCCTATCCCGCCCACGATCACTTATGTCTCTGAAGAATTTGAGTTCATCTTCTTTACACAACCTTGGCTTCGACGGTGCGAGAGAGTCCAAAGAGCAAGTCAGCTCTTCGTCCACAGGAGATCCACGATCACCACACGATTTCGTGGAATATTTGCAAGAGGTTCGAAAACCAGCCGATGTCGAAGTTGGTAAGGTGCACAAATTGCGTGTGCTACTGAGAAACGAAAGCATCATGTGGATTGATGCATTCATTCAACAAGGAGGTTTGACTGGCTTGCTTGAATTGCTGAACTCTGTGCTGAAAATCGAATGGAGGTAAGTCGTAGATGATTAAAGTTTCGTCATCAGAAGCTGATAGATATCTGCAGAGAGGAGCATGATGACCTATTACTGCGCGAGGTCCTGTTCTGCCTGAAAGGTCTTAGCACGACACAGCCCGGGCTCGACGAAATTCTCAAGGTGGAGTCGACACTCTTCCCAACCTTACTCAAGTTACTCTTCGGCGAAGACAAGAAAGGGCCCAGCGAATACAATGATCGCAAGGCTATTGTAGATCTACTATGTGAGTTGTGTTAACACAGGCGGAGACAACAGACTAATACGGACAGATGGCTCCTTGGTAGCAGCAGAGCCTGGCGAGCATGTGTCTCGCGCCAGATCAGTACTCAAGCACCTCTCTGACCCCAAAAGCGTAGCTGACGAGACACCGTTGGAGTTCATCACACAAATGCATCAAGCACGACCCTACACGCTCTGGTGTAAGGAGGTTAACAATGTCAGCAGAGAAGTGTTCTGGATATTCATGCACCACTCCAACATCATAACTGCTGCCAACGTACTGGAAGACCATCGTCCTTACTACAAGCGTCACTTCCCTCCAGCACACGCACCTATGGCAGCAGCACCTCATTCGGCCAGTGTTGAGTGCGATGCCACTAAATACATCTCGACACACCTGGATCTTATGAATGCACTCATCGCTCTACTGCCCACTCGGGAAGAGCGCAATACGCTACGCCACGAGCTTAAAGTCAGTGGCTTCGAGCGCATGATGGGTAACCGGCTTAGAACGTGCAGAGATAAGTATTATGGTGTTGTTCATGAGAGTATCGCAACTTGGATCGCAGCTGCAGGAGAAGATGGATGGCCGTCCGCTAATGTCAGCCGGGGACCTCCACAAGCAGACAATGCCACAACATCGACGAATGGTGTTTCTGGCGCACCCAAATTTGAGCTGCCTAAGCTGGATTTAGGAATCGACCAGGGAGCGAAGGAGGACGATGCTTGGATCTAATGAATGACTGGGATTTGGTTCATGATCATGATATAACGACGGCACAGGCTACAGGTTGGGGGCATACAGGAAGGAAAGGTTCATCGACCGAGGAGAGTCGATATTGTACATGGCCGTCGAGAGGAAACGTACATAGTTCTATAGAAGTGGGATGCGGGGCACGACTAATCACACAATATTCATGGAACGGCTTCGAAACTCGGAGAGGATCTTCGAATCTCACCCAAATTCTGTTTGAGCGAATTATTTGTTTCAATCGATTGCTTGTTCGCAAACTTGACTTCTTCTCCCATATCACTCCGGCCCGAAGCGTCTCTGACAGCCTTTCTCAACACCTCAACCTCCTCGTCCAGTCTCCTCCATCGGAAACCACACCTCGGACCCCTTCCGGCAGAATAGATTAGAATCTCCCAGAAGCCCACCAAGTCTACGTTCAGATAGCATCTTCATCTTTTCTCATCTTTTCACAACACTCGCAACGCTCTCGCTCTCGAGACCCCCATACATCTGGTCTGGCTGAAAACTCTACAATCACTACCAATCTCACCTCGTTTGCTTAAAATCTGTCAAGATGGTCAAGGAGTCAAAATTCTATGACATGCTGGGCGTGAGTATTATCAGCATGCGAGAGAACGCACGAAATTATCATATCTAACATGTCTTGTTCTATCAGGTTAGCTCAGACGCCTCAGAAGCCCAACTCAAGACTGCATACAAAAAGGGCGCTCTGAAGTTCCATCCTGGTACGCTTTCGAGCACTCTTTACATATCCTTGCAACATGCATATTTCTAACACACTACACAGACAAGAATCCCGGAAACGCCGAAGCCGAAGCCAAATTCAAAGAAATCTCACACTCCTACGAAGTCCTCTCCGACCCTCAGAAGCGACAGATCTACGATCAATATGGTGAGGCAGGTCTCGAGCAAGGCGGAGGTGGTGGTGGTGGCATGGCAGCCGAAGACCTTTTCAGCCAGTTCTTCGGCGGTGGTGGTGGAGGCGGTTTTGGTGGATTCGGTGGAATGTTTGGTGGTGGTGGTCAGCGCGATATGGGACCGAGAAAGGCAAGACCTATTCTGCACAAGCACAAGGTCAGCTTGGAGGACATGTATAGAGGAAAGGTCAGCAAGTTGGCACTGCAGAAGAGTGTGTTATGCTCAGCCTGCAATGGAAGAGGAGGTAAAGAGGGCGCAGTCAAGACATGTAACGGATGTGAGGGTAGGGGTGTCAAGACGATGTTGAGGCAGATGGGACCCATGGTTCAAAGATTCCAGACTGTATGCCCAGATTGCAATGGCGAGGGCGAGACGGTCAGGGAGAAAGATAAATGCAAGCAATGCAAGGGAAAGAAGACGTCGGTGGAGAGGAAGATCTTGCACGTTCCTGTGGACCGTGGCGTTCAAAGCGGAAAGAAGGTCGAGTTCCCTGGTGAGGGTGATCAAGTGCCAGGTGTAGAGCCAGGTGATGTCGTCTTTGAGATTGAGCAGAAGCCACACCCAAGGTTCCAAAGGCGGGAGGACGATCTTTTCTACAAGGCAGAGATCGACCTTCTCACTGCACTTGCCGGCGGATCTGTGCACATCGAACACCTCGACGATCGTTGGCTCAATGTTGAGATCTTGCCTGGCGAGGTCATTTCACCTGGTAAGTCTCCGTGATAGATTCATGATGGATTCAATCAACTAATTTGCTATCACAGGCGCCATCAAGGTTATCCGCGGCCAAGGTATGCCTTCGTACCGCCACCACGACTTCGGCAACCTGTACATCATCTTCGACGTCAAATTCCCTGAACACTTGGACATTTCTGATGAGCAAGTGCGCATGCTCGAGAGTGTGCTACCACCCCGACAACCTGGTGTTGAGGCGCCAAAGGACGTGATGATGGACGATTTCCAGCTCGAGGCCATTGACCCGGCGAGAGACCAGAGAGCGGCTGGCTTGTTGGGTGGCGGTGCTGGACATGCACATGGAGAGGATGACGAGGAAGAAGGCATGGGTGGCGAGAGAGTTCAGTGTGCCAGCCAGTAGAGGAAGATGGACTAAGCAGGTCGAGCTTGAGCTCACAAGGTGGATACTCGGGCATGATGCGTCAGAAAACAAGATGTTCAGCAGCATTTGCAAGATGCACATCGGAATAATGAGGTTATGGCACGGTGAAGTATGATATGGCGCTGCAAAAATAGGCTTCAACATGATGCGACATTTGCTCGTTTGGCGCTCCAAGGCGCACCGGGCATTAGATTAGTGAAGCTTGACGGAGATTTCAGAATAGATTGCATATTCGCTGGCTCATTTATTACAGGAACCTGTGGTTGAATTTCTTGCTTACATAACCTCCTTTGCCCTATCATTGACTTCGTTTACAACATCCAATGTCTCATTCGGCTTGAGACAGGCTCAAACTTACATCAGCCGCAGTAACGGTCCTATGCTCACTTCTCTTCGGCCTTTCCACCTGGTATCTTCATTCCAATTTTCAATTAGTCTTGATATGAAATCTACCTAGCCATACTGCTCAGAACCTCCTTCTGCGCAGCTCGATCCCGTTGCGTCTCCGATAGCGATTGTAAGCCTGTTGGACGAAATGGTTAGCACATGAAGTACCAATGATCGCAACATGCTACTGCCGTCCCACTTTCGACAAAAGAACAGTAGTACAGCACATCGGCAGAGGTTCAAAAGGAAATATGCTCACTCCTGAGATCACCCACAACATCCCTCGTCTTGCCAAAATATACTTCTTGCAACATATTTCGCATCTTCCCCTCCATCTCCTCTACCATTCTCCCTACATTGACAACATGCGCACTGTCGTCCTTTGCCATTACGTCCGTCTCGAACTGACGCGTCAGGTTGCCCGCAAGAGAGACTGAGCCGAGGGAATTGGATGAGGTGGAAAGTGAAAGAATGATTGTGCTAGTGAGTTTGTAGTGGGTTGGTTTGTTGGCGTTGGGAGTTTCGGCTTCAAAGACGTGGATGGAATCCCATGAGGAGGAGGACGAGTTTGCTGCAGTTTGGACGCTGATTAGTGTATGTAATGAGGAAAGGTGGAAGAATATAGACGTCCTTGAACGAAAGGTCTGATAGGGCAAAGGAGGTTATGTAAGCAAGAAATTCAACCACAGGTTCCTGTAATAAATGAGCCAGCGAATATG
>Ga0115846_100131_pt1 | contig 35654 bp, 36 predicted proteins | sample InSIn5gowninarea_2_FD_83860 | JGI IMG/M metagenome (GOLD analysis project Ga0115846, IMG submission 83860) | reverse complement strand
GGGAAAGGTGCGGGATGCTTTGGTGCTTTGTTGACGGGGGGAAATTGGGGCCAAGTTAGCGTTACTTGGGGGAACCAGGATTTTTTGGGGAACTTGGAAGTTTTGAAGTTAGAAAGAAGATTAAGCGGGACCAAGGCGGGCGCGCAGGAAGGGCACCTTTCTTGTCCTTTTGTATTCCATGGGCAACAGGGGCCTGGGCGCAAAGGCTACTACTACGGTACCACCACTACTACCTTACTCTACGTCTAGCAAGGTGAAGGTGAAGGTGAAGGTGAAGGTGAAGCTGGGTTATTTCGAGAGTGACGAGTGACGACAACCGAGCACGGGCCTTGATTCTGGCGACCTTTCCTCTGTCCGGTTTTTTGCGCGCGCTCTTCTCTGTTTTTTTCGCTTCGCTTCTTGCTCCAAGCGCTTTCCTGCTTTCCCTGCTTTCTCTGCTTTCCCTGCTTGGCCTCTCCTGGTGGCCCTGCTGGGTCCTGGCTGCTGCGAGCAAGCAGTTGGCCGTGAGCCAGTCAGTCGCTAGTCCCATACTGGTAATCTACTTCTAACAAAAGTAACAAAACAGCCACTAGACCTGCTCCGTCCCTGGCAGGCTTCTTCTTGTGGTCAAGTTGGCTCCAACTCTTCCTCTTGATTGGTTCACGTCCTATGATGTAAACTCAGGCACGCCTTGGCGGAAAAGAGATTGTGGCGGTGTGGGGAAATTGCACACGCTGTCTGCGGCGGTCTTGCGCCTTCTCTCCCTACGCCGCCATGAGATGGATATCATTCACATCAACGGGCGACATGAAGGTGAACGTCAATGCTGGTGAAGATTGATCACATCGTGACACTCTCTTCGGTGGTGTTGCGTCGCCCAGAAAAGCTTGCAATTTTCAGCGCGTATCTACCCTGCTCAGCCACAGATGGAGGTCGACATCATGGGTCAACCAGGTTAAGGAACCGGCTTTTAGACCTAAGCAGAGCGCTTCTCTGCTTTCTCTTCGAGGGGAACGCGCCCCGCTTGCTCTTCTAGGTATAGTGCTAGCGCTCTCTGGCCACTTAAACTCGGCCATTTGAGCAGGCGCCAACACTAATAAGTGGGAAGGATGCGAGCAGGGGATAATCAGGGGATCATGGATATTACGGTATCACCATGCATTTCCTCTTCAGATCTAGCTGTGGCTGGTACTTGCTTCACCTTCGACTTCTCGTAGACGCAGATGTCTTTCTTTCACCTTTCTTTGGAAGGGGTTCTTCGAAAACCAACTGTACAATATGTCGACAGAGTCTTTCTGAATGCACTTCCAGTGGCAATCTTCGAGATACAGTACATGCATTCCATATTGTAGCATTGCGGTGACGGCACGCAAGCAGGCTGCACCCTTGCCAGATCAGCAACGGATTTCCAAGGCATGACGATCATGTATGGCCAGCACAGCAGCCACACTCCAGGTACCGACTACCGAGGGACAGGAAACGAGTGGCTGGAGCTCATACATTTCGAGATGAGAGCTTTCATGCCGTGTCGCAAACCACATCCAACCGGACACCTTGCTCCTTTTCGCACTTCGCAAGCTCCCCCTTTCTCAACACCAGTGAAAGCTTGATTTTCATTATTATTTACATGAGACCAATAAACAACGGCCACACCGAGGACCTGTCAAAGCTGAAGCCTGAAAGCTGTGTGGACGATCATTCAGTACTGTAATATGATAGACCATTATCTTCCCAGTTCCAACGCGCCAAAGTTGATATTGATGATCTGGGACACAGCTTTTTTCGCCTCATTCACCCCCAATAATACCGACGCGACACCGCCGAAAGAAAGAGCTATCGAAAAAGATGCGTCTAGATGTTTCCATGACCTTGCTTATGATCCCAGTCATCATTCCAAGACCCTGTTGCTGACCGCTCTAGCCACGTGTTTGCGAATTTTTTCCACTCTTCCCCACATCTACTCCCGGCAGTCAGCACTTTCGCCATACTTGACGTCAAGTCTGGAAGTACAATGTAATGATGCTGAACTTTCTGATGGCATGAATCTTCAACGAAGACTTCCTCATCTAGATATGACCTTGAGGATATCCTAGGGGATCTTGAGTACTGTAATACATGCCACGGCATCAGATGAGACCTCCTATGCAAACAGCCGAGACAGCAATTTCCTTGAAGGAGGTTGAGCTCATTTCACCTCCTTTCAATCATGTTCGTTATGCTGGACATACCTTGATTGCGAACAGCAGAGATCAAGTGGTTGAAGCCTTCTTGGTATCCGTTGTTGCTGGGTGAGGTGGTGCACCACCGAACGGATATCAGAACTCAGCGAACCCTCGGCGCAAGGCGCGTGACTCGTGATTCGATTGACTCATGCATGGCATGGCCACGACGCGTTCGGTGCTATGAGGGACTTGTGCCCAATGATGTTGATAGACAGTCTGAAGGCAGCTTGGCATTCTTGGTGAGGCTGACATTCAGAAATGCCTCATCGAAGAGTAGAAAGCTCCTTTTCTTTTCTTCCTATAAAACACGAGTACAGAATCAGGAAGCGAAGCCCTCTCCCAGTGATTACAATCCCCCCGATTTTCTGAGCTATCATGTCGAAGACCCTCGCGAATGATCTTCACCATGGCCGGTATACCGATGTGACTCGACCTTGGGGAAGGCGTAAGTCTAGGAACCTTGTCTTTGCACATTAGGTGGATTGACATTTTTCATAGAAACACAATATCTTACCTCAGCATCCAAGGCCAGGATCTGGACGAATTTTCTAGGCATCCTTGTGGCCATTGGTCTTGCACGAGCCTTCCTCTTGATTCTCCAGTTTCGAAGGCGTGGCAGGCCAAACCTCGAACGTGCAGATGCTCCAGAGGGTTTTGCAGTCCTCGCGTTGATGGACCTTCTCAAGATATGGAAAGAAGGTAGAATTCAGCTCCCACCAGACGATCCAATGGTCGCCAATCGTGCCAATATACTAAGAAATAGAGCGTTTGTACGCTCCAAATTGTTCGAATTCGGTTTGATGGGTTTGACATATGCCGGCTTCCTTATTTCCGGCGTCTTGACGGCTTATCTAGCGACGGACAGCATTGCACTCTCCAATAATCCAGATTGTGGAGTTTATTCGAATGACAATTTTTCAGAGGTATCAGCTGCAATGTCACCTTTCGCTTTCCAAGCACAGGTTGACAGTGCCCAACTCGCCGAAAATTGCTTCAACAAACCTCATAGGGTGGATGGTTGTAACTATTTTGTTCAACAATCGATTCCGTACAAGAGGAAGAACACGACATGTCCATTCGCCGAGAGCGTTTGTCACAACACATCTTCCGCGATATATTTTTCGACAGGGGCTGTGGACGCTGCCACGATCGGTGTTCATACATCTCGAACATTTCAATTCCAGCGAGAGACAACATGTGCGCCCTTGAATAACAATGATTCTTTTATCTCCGTTACTCTAGAAGACGGCGTATACACAATACAGTACAGATATGGCTCTTGGCTCGGCGGCCCATACACAATGCAGACAAAGACTTGGGAATCCAACCTTGATTGGCAAGCACACTACCTTGTTGAGTCGGTCTTTCCTCAATACCTAACCTCGAGGCGAAGCTAATACTACAATGCGCAGTACTGCTACTTCCTTTGTTTCCAGACGTGGACTTATTCCTATACCAGAACTCGCACATCCACAGGGTTCTTCCCTTACATTACTGTTCATCCACCCACGGAAAATATCATACGCCGCACCAAGCGACGATCCCATCTTTCCAGCATCTACCAAAATACACTTCAACTTCACAGACGAACCACGTTGGCGCTATGCAGACGTACGGGCCAATGTTATGGCCTGCCTCGACACCACCAAATGGCGTGATCTCAGCGTCTCTTCAGCCTGGAATAGCTATCCTCCCAACTCCATCCCCATTGATTCATATGGTCAGGACAGCGGCGCTTTCTTCTTCATGGGACACGCCCTCATGTGGTCATCTACTTTCCACGCTATTGACTACCGATTAGGTAGCGCTCTCCTTGCCCAAAAGCTTGTGAAAGGCTGGACCTCCCTACCTCTTTTTGTCACCCCGATGCAGTGGATGATCGAGGCTGAGCATCTTTTCGCGACATCCATAGCCCGCATTATGATTGATGCCAGGAACATCGCTCAGGGAGCTGGTGCTGCATATCCGGGCTTGAAAAAACTGGTAAAAGTCAACTCGACGGATGGGGAACTCGCCTCAGCCGCGATGTGCGACAGGACCTTTCTCTTTCGCAGCGAAGGATGGCTCAATGTCAATGTAACAGGTTCAGTCTGGATACTGGCCCTATGTACTCTTTTCATCCTACTGGCAATACCCTTTCCAAACGACAAACTTTTAGTGCAGGCGATTCCGGGCTTCTTTACAGAGTCATTACCCAGGTTCTACGAGAAAGTCTCAGCTTTCTTGCGTTTCTATTCTAATTTCTAGAGTCCTGCCTACAAGACGTCCAGCAGTATAAGACGCGGCTATACAAATGCTTTCTTTCTGTGAATAATGAAGATTTATGAAGCTAGATGTATTGAAATCTGTCTTTTCTGGGGAAGGAAAGAGAATTGGTTGATTGATTGATTTCGTTGTAATCAGCAAAATTTTGGTAGATTTACAGCCGTGTTGTAGAGAGGTGTTGATGTTGACTGAAAGCTTTAACTTTCTGTTATATTTAGAGGCTCAGAGCTCTTTAAAACGTGTTTTTTTTTTGTTACAGCACGGGAAATGTTACATCAGAAATCGTACAGCATGATGGAGCGTTGGAGGCCTAGTATACGAGTCGGCATGTCTTTTTCTATACTAGCTATTGCACTTGCATACTATGGATATCAGTCAAAGTCAATCTTCTCCCCTCTATCACAACGCGCCGATGTCAGTAAGTATCAATCGAGCATGACAAAATCCCGTATCCTCTATCATATTATCCAGCTTATCCTTGCAAAAAGGCTCATCCCCTATTTGATGTCTGCCGTCACAATCAAAGTATATCCTACATCAAGACCCAGGGTTGAAAAGGAGGTAAAATTACCCTCAGCTTCCCATCCCATCCCTTCCCTAGAATTTATTATCTCGACAGCTTCTAAGCTTCTTAAAACGATCCAACCCAGTCCAGTCCAGTCCAGTCCAGTCCAATCCAGTCCAAACCGCTCCAGTCCAGTACAGTACAGGAGCAGCATAACATAGCCCATCCTATTACATTCCAAAGAACTAGGATTCGGATTCAGCAGTGATTGGCATAGATGACAGCAGCAGCAGCAGCAGCAGCAGCAGCAGCAGAACAAGAGACAAGCGCCTCAAAAACTGGATTATCCATCTTGTTTTGACAAGCGTTCGAATAGCACTATATCCATGCCCTTCTTCAAAACGAATGTTTGCGCTGAAAAGCTTTGACTGGAGTTGACATGGATGGAGGATGAGTCTGCGTTAAGGGGAAGCAAAGCTGAAGTTAGACTAGAATACCTAGCTGCATTTATTTATGGTAAAGTGGGGCTTACTTCTCGTAGGTTCTTGAGAGCCTTCTGGGTTGAGAAGATCTATCAAATGGAAAAGGAAATTGAAACCCGGATAAAGCACTCGGCTAGTAAGACTGAATAAGTCGGATGTGCGGTGTGGGCCAATATCATACATGCATGACACTCTGTCTTGACGATTTGTTTTATGAGGGTTACAAGATACGATAGTCTTGATGTGGTTCGAGGTTAGGTATGGTGGAATACTTATCAGTAGTCATAAACCAACACAAACACCTGTCAGCGCCATTTCCCTAATTGAAATTCATAATCTCAGAGGCAGAGTGCTCAAGCGTAAAGTGGGTTCAAAACTAGATCATGCCATAAGCTCAGAATCGGCCCCTCCCCCCTTTCTTCGAAATGAGGTTATAGATAGCCATTCAGAGTCCCTAACAAAATACAACTACTTACTATGTAAGTGATCCCTCCCTTCAAGCTAAACCCGTGCTTGCTTGTGTGTAGAAAAGCACTCCCACGGATTCCTCTTCACTACTCGATACTATACGTACCCCCCTTTCCTCCCGTCCTACAGGAATTCAAATGGTCGAATACTGTACTCCATATAAGAACGATATCGGCTTCTTACTACAGTAGACTGAATAATCTGTCAACACGTCCAAGCTAGCGATATAACACCGACACTGTGAAGTCCATCCAAAAAGCTGTGTCATAAAGACCTCAGAAGCTGACTTTCTTCTGGTCGAACAAACATGTAAAATAATCGTAAGTAAAAGGGGTCACACTAGAGACGACAGAAAAATAGCAATTCCGAGTTCGGACGACACAACAAGGTCCTGAGTTTGATTGGATTAGGTTGAAAGATTAAGTCAAGTCGTAGAAAAGAAAGAATTGATTTTTGAAGTATTAAGATGACTGTGGATATAGTATCTGTGCCGGCGCCTCTCTCTTTGAGATAATGGTTAAGGATTGAGGGTACTGGTATGTATGGTTGCTATAAGATCGATCTCTGAAGTGATATAGAGATTGAGAGGGTTGAAGATGGATATGAGGTTTTTGTAGGTGTTACGGTTTACTTGATTTGTGATTGTTGGATATAGTATGATAGTGTAGAAGCTGTGCGGCTTAGATGATGCGCATTGTTATGATGGTAGATATATAGCAATGCGTGATTAACTTGATTAGAGGTATAGCGCTAACAGACTGTGTAATAATACGTGTAAATTGCAGGAAGATATCTGAGTAGATTTAGAGTACTAGCTAGTGTATTCAGCAGGCAGCAGCGAAAACACACCTAGATTAACACAGTTTTGATTCCTTAAGCTTAGCAGATTAAATAAGACCCTGACTGTCTTTAAAGCCAGGACCGAAAAAAATATGAGGGAATCAAGAATATAGCCTAGCAGCTTACTAAGTACTGAACTCGAGTCTTGAACAAGCTGCCTTGAAGTGGAGGTATAACGCTTATACAAATAAAATAAATACAAAAATAAAACCGATATACTCTAAGACACCTAATAAATTCCTCTATGTACGATCTACCCTTACCCTTATCCTTATCCTTGCCCTGTCCAGTTGTTAAGAATCGATTTCTAATGTCGTCACGCCTTATACGGACAATACAGGACAGGACAAAAAGCTAGTAGAATCCCATCTTGTAATCTTATTAAAACATTCTATTGTACATGATATAAGATAGACGACATCCCAACCTTCGAAGGTCTGGACTCCCCTCCTTCCACAAGCCGAGAACCAAAAACTAGAAATTAAAAACTAGAAATCTAAAAATCAAAAAACGCAGTGAAGAAGAAGACAGAACGCATCTGAAACATTTCGTGACTCTTTTTATTAGAAGGCGAGGTAATGTTCAAGTAGAGGAGCTGTGGACGGACTGACGGATAGGAGAGGATAGGATAGGATAGGACAGGATAGGATAGCGAAGGAAGATCTTAGGAAGTCTTACACGTGAGGACGTGAGGGTGTGCGTGTTCGGAGCTGGGGGGGAAAGGGGGCGAGGCGAGGCGAATAATGATGGGAGTCATTACTGTGACTACCTACTTAGTGTAAAATCGGGACGAGGCGGCTGATATAGGTTTTGAGACATTGTGCCAACTTCTCCGAGTTGAAGCTTGGGCGATGGAAAGGCAAGGAGTGAGCGTCATGGAAGTAGTATCGTGGGAGAAAAGTGTGAGGGATTGAATGGGGATTGTTATAGGTCTTGTCCTGATTGTGAGAGCGCGAGAAGATGAGTTCCGGCCTTGATATAGAGGAGTATGAAAGATGAGGAATAGGGAAATGCTGAAGGATATGTAAAAGAATAAGTAGCTGAAGAAGGCGACGCCGCAATCAAGGTCTCAATCTTGGATTTACTGATCCAAATCTTTCTCCAGAAAGAACATTTCCCACTGCAACCTTTTGCCCCACTGACTGCAGTGCCCATGACAAAACACCAACACGAACAGCTGCATACAGTACCAGAAAGCTAAAGATTAATATCCCTCGTCACGGGATATGTATGCACATCAACAGCGGCTCCGCCCGCGATATATATGCAGGCATATCTTCATCTGGATAGCTGCATTCTTTAAGTGCGTGATGAAAAATTCCGGGGTAAAGCTGTAAGCTGCAATGCCGACCTGTAACAAATAAGCTATCCTTTCCGTTGCCAAAAGATCTCTGAAAAGGAGGGGTGCAAATTGCAAAAGTGAGGAGGGGGGGTGGGAAATGGTTGATGCTGGTTGGTGGCGAGAGGTTGGTTATACGAACCAAGACCTTGGGAATTGTATTGAAGAGACAAGCAAGCACCTTTCAGCTGAAACAAAGATCATGTTCTTGAGGCATAGGACTTCTCCCACCCCCTTCTTCTTTCTCTCGTCTGGTTCTCAAAAATCTCGTACTCGCTTTTCGTGCGAAGTTTTGAGGAGCTGCAGCCTGCAGGAGGGGAAAAAGGTCGTCAATCCCTTGTCCTTTATCCTAGCTCGTAGCTGGTTTTCTATCGAATCAGCTCTGAGTATGCGTATGCATAAAATATTAGTTTTAGCGGCCTTCCACTTCTGACTACGAATCGTGCATGGCATGCCGTTAGCTTGACTTTGCCGTAATATTCGATACTACCCCAGAATATCTCTATGCCATCTATGGACAGAGTTGATGGCGGATCGTGAGCGTTTGGGAAGCAGGATTTTGAGTAGGCTTTCCCGAATGGGCCCGTTGAAGGAGAATGAGAACAAGATTGACGATCCAGCAGTACGCGGGATCGACAGTCGAGACACACTAATTGCGAAATGGTACATTACGGCATCGAGCAATGGCAGCCGCAGCTTCTGGCTGGCTGGAAAGAGCAACGCTCAAAGAGTAAAAGGTGAAGAAATTGCATAGTAGACCCAAGATAAGCACAATAGTAGAATGCAGAGTAGTATCACTGCTTCGGACCGTGAAGCGGGAGCTTCGAATATGTGGAGGCCATTGTTTGTGGAGCTGATGCCGTCCTCAAGTTCCTCTTTGTTTCGAGCATTATCCTGTAGTGCTTCCCAGATTGGATTGATTTCTCGCGAGTTCTGCTATGCCTTGCCCTCGATAGTTCACGTAGGATCAGCCTCGTGTGGGGATCATGCCAAAATCTGAATCAACGCCTCAAACAAGTAATCAATAATGACATTCAGTGGTGAATGATTCACCACTGAATGTCAAGTTGTAGTGTGAAAATCGCAGTTCTTCGATCGAGGTGGCTGGTGGTTTAGGGGGTCTGTGCCCTCACAGAACAGCTTCGACTGCGAGCCGCTGCGACATAAAAGAGTGCATTCGAGAGCTTGGCTACCTCCAAATCTGGCCCAATAGATGAGTTCAGTTTCTAGGTACAGTACTGTACATGAGCCTAAATTGAGATATTATCGAATGATCAGAAGGGGCCAATTTATTCAATCAAAAGCTGACTCGCTGAGAGGTCCAAGGCACTAACTAGTATTCGCCATCTCTTTGGCGTAGCTGTCATTGTTGGAAACCGTTAGAGGCTAAAATCTGCATTTTAAATCGTCGTTCCTGGCAGCTCGCGCTTGTGTCTCCCAAGACGCGACACGCTGCTTGTAGTGTCAGATGGAGGTCGAAGTCTGGAACCAATGACATCCGGGACTGCAACGCTACATAGCCCGTATGATTCATATTTCGTAAGCTGATGCACCAAGTTTGGCCTGTGAAGCTGCGGAGGATGTTGCTGTCATGGACCGTTCTGTAGACCAAGAATCCAGAAGCTTTGTAGCAGCAGAAGGATTTAGACTTCTTCCTCCTACTAGACCCTTCATATCCCAGCCTCACATGAGGCGTAAGCTTGGAGGAGAAGGAGGAAGAGGAAGGAGGAGGAGGAGTGACGAAAGTGACAGATCGACGTTCGAGATCTGGGCTGCACGCCATCCCCATCAACATCGCCATCCTGCGCTGTCTCAGAGTTTCGCGTCACTTGGCGAACTTGAGGGGAAAGCGGGTGTGGATGCCTGATGCTTGAGGTTTCAGTCGCCCCAGTTTTTGACGTATCGTTAAGCCGCGCTGATTATCTGATAAGGTACCGTATCTGCTAGATGGCACTGGTATTAGTGGTGCTACCATTTGGTAGGTACAAGGGTTGGTATGGAATAGGTTGTAGATTAGAGGGTGTGACCCCAAAGGCTATAAGCTATGGGGTGCATCTAGCTAGTGTAGGGTGGCTAAAGTAAGGGTGAAGCTAAAACTAGAGGTGTGGGGATCATAACAATATGGCACCGAATTGAAAAAGCTTTGTCCCAAAGCAAAAGCAATAAAGATGATCAAACACCTCCATCCCGTATCTGAGCTACCTTCCTTTCATAGGCCGTAATGATATCTCTGGGAACCTCTCTCTCCCACTTCCATGAGTCCCATTCAACAGGACGGCCTTTCATTCTGATGAGATACTGAATTGCTTCACCTCCACCACGTCTTCCTAATGCACGTTTGTTGATTGCGCAGTCCATCTCCAAATCCAATCGTATGCCCTGCGCAAATGGTCGATTATATGGATCCTTAGTTGGGTCTGGCACTCGTTCAAGGTGTGCTATGCTGATAACCGGATGGATTTCAGAAAGTGCTTGAGGAAGTTCGATCCTGTATGCGAGGCGTCCAATGCGTTCGAGCACTCTAAAGGGCCCTGCGAACTGTTGCTCAATCTTTGTATTCCTGTTTGGCAGTCCAGGAACCTTGTAACCACGATGTAGGCGCAGTGAAACATAATCATCCTTCTTGAGAAACATCGGCTTGTGCTTTGAATCGTACCTTTGCTTCATAACCATAGCTGCGAACTTGATAGCATCCGCGGCGTCGATCTGTGAAGGTCTGTAACTTGACTGAGGTTGCTGCGCAGGCTGGGCAGGATAGTTTTGTACTTCAGCATCTTGTGGAGCTGCAGCATCATCTTGTAGGGCTGCAGCATCTTGTGGACGTTCAGGATGTTCGGGACTCTCCCCGATGTCGATTAAAGCATCTCCGACTACATCGAGGGGTTCACGGATTCTGGATCCGAACAATACTTCTGTAGCAGCCATTCCAGTTCCCTGGCTTGTGGAATTTGACAATGCAGCAGACATGAATGGCGTAGCCTCTGGCCATCGCTTCGGATCATCCAATGTGGTGATCCAGTATCTGAACGCGATTTCGATAGTCTGATTTGTGCGTTCTGCAGCGCCGTCGGTCTGTGGATGCCATGCAGTAGAGAACAAGAGTTTAGTTTTCAACTGTTCAAAAATCGCTTTCCACAGCCCGCGCGTGAACTTTGGATCTCTGTCTGAGATGATTTGCATCGGCATACCCCATAACATAAGCATGAGGCGATGTATCAGTGCTTGTCCCCACTGGTAACCAGTCCATGTAACCATGCCTGGAATAATCGACACAGCTTTAGCTAAGCGCTCAGTCACAGACATAGCGCAGTCAAAAGCGTCTGGTGCTGATTTGGGTAAGGCTAAAATGAAATCAACATTGATACTGTGGAACAGTCTCGGTGGAGTGATGATAGGTTGGAGTGCGCCATAGGGTGCATGTCGCGGGGTTTGGTTGACTTGGCAATGTCGACAATGTTTGAGATATGTTCGCAGTGCGCCAGATATGCCAAAAAGATAGAATTTTGAAGTTACCCTTTCGTGGAAACGCGCATAGCCAGGATGTCCCAGCGAGTCGTGTGCATGTTCGAGGACTTCTTGTACCAGGGTTTTGGGTATGACTGGTCTGCGCGGGTGGTCTTCATCTGCGGTGGTATACATCAGTCCTTTGCGCATCTCGAAGGGTATCATTGTCCTGTTCTCTGGATCTAACGATTCGTTTGATTCCAGGATCTCTAGAACCTTCGCGCATTTTGGGTCTTCTGTATAGCCGGCTTTGAGCTGCGCGATAAATTCTTCGCTCAGCTGAACTGTGTCTACTGGAAAAGTAAGCTCGGCTATTCCGTGCTGCTGAGGACTGGCTGTTTGGTGCTTTGGCTTTCTCTGATCCTGCTGCTTCGATCTGGCATTTTCTGTGTAGGGTTGAAACGTGTATCCTGCTTGTGGCTGTAGGGATTCTGATAGCTGCTGCTTTGAATCGCGATCTTGCTGATTCGAATTGTTGTTTACTGCTGGAAGCCTTGATAGTGCATCTGGAACAACGTTTGCCTTTCCTGGTTTGTGTCTTACTTCAAGTCTGAACCTCGACAGGTATTCGGATGATCTGATGTGTCTGGTATTCATTCTGACTAGCGATGTTGTATTCATAGATGTTTGTGTCGCTATTTGCAGAATGGCACTATGATCGGTATAGACGACTGTAGGAAAGTTGGATGGTTCAATCATATGTCTGGTCTTAGCGATCACCCAGCACAGCCCTGCAATCTCCAGTTCTGTAGGCCAGTACCTTGTCTCTGCCGGTTTCAAAACTCTGGAAAGGAATAAGATCGGCAGCACTGATTTCTGAGTTGGCGGATCTCTGTTGTTCACTGTGTGGTAGACCATTGCTCCAATTCCATGAAGCGAAGCGTCCAGATCGATGTACAGCCGCAAGATCTTTTGGAAATGGTGTAGGTTTCGCGGATTCGCAAAAGCTGTTTGCAGGTCGTGGAAAGCTTGTAATTCATTTGCCGTCGGATTTTCGACTCGCTGCTTCATTGACTCTCGCTTTCTTGCATTGCCTTTCGTAATGCCTTTGCGCTTCATCGTATCATACAAATCTGTTTTCCTCTGTTGTAATGGTTGAGCGAGCTGTGCATACTTTGGGATATATTGTCGTAGCCAACTGGTTAGACCGAGATAGTACTCGAGATGCTTGAGTGATTTCGGAAAGTCCAGTTTTGCTATTGCAGCCAGCTTGTCTGCATCTGATGCAAGACCTAAAGCATCGACCTTCTGACCGAGGAGTTGGACTGATGGAAAAACGAGAAATGATTTCTTTGCGCTTAGGTGTATCCGATGTTTCTGTAATGCCGCAAAAACTCTTTTCAGATGCTGAATATGTTCTTCGAAGGTACGCGAGAAGATGACGATATCATCAATGTATGCGCGTGCGTATGATCGATGCTCTCTCAGTATAGTGTCTATGTTTCGCTGGACGTACTGGACTGAATTGCGATACCCCATAATGACGCAGTTGAATGTTTCCTGTCCGCGATGCGATGAGACGGTCAGGTAATGCTGATGTTGTGGTGCAACTTTCCACTGGTAAAAGAAAGATGCACAGTCCACTGTGCTGATGTAATCGCATCCTGAAAGCTGAGACAGTATTTCTGCTTGAGTCGGTAATGGGTATGCGTCTGGAACAGCAATCTTGTTTAGAGCTCTGATGTCGATAACGACCCGGCCTTTCAGTCCAGCATCTGTTCTTTTCCAGACTACGAAGCACGGAAATGAAAAGGGTCCAGCTGATGAAGTCCATCTCAAGCGATTTTGCGCGTGCAGCTTATCGAAGGTTTCATCGATGACTGCTCTATCCTTTGCTCCAACCGGGTAGACCTTGGCCTGACCTGGTTTGTATTTTGTGGTCCAGTCGTCGATCAATTGAATCTTCATTCCATCAGAATCAGTTGGCGTGATGGCGTAGTCTCCTTGGTCTTCCCATAACATCTGATGATCATGCACAACATTTTTGATGATGCTCATTCTGGACGGTGACAGATTTTCGTAAAGTGTAATTCCATTCGGCAGAACATTTGAGATCGTCGGTTGCGCATGCGCGACCATAACATCCGTCGAATTGGTTGTGGACATCGGCGACAATGCAGCAGCCATTGCCAGAACGCCTTTGATGAGGATCCTTGACCACGATGCTTTAGGTTTTGATTCTGGGACGACGGCGAGATGATATGACTCCTGCTCATCAATTGAGATGATCCCATCTTGATCTCCATCCTTAATATGTCCGAGTAAGAGATTTGCTGGAATGGAAACTGTGTCTTGCGACGTATTCTCGACCATCACATTCATTGCATCCTGATCAACGAGATGTGCGTACGCGGAGAAGTCATTTTGCTGAAGTGGCTCGTACATCAGATCTCGCTCAGGTATTTCGAGCTTTGAACCTTTAACGCCTGAGATCTTGATCAGTTGTCGAGTGTGTGGTTTAATCTTAACAGCAGTTGCTGCATATACTGGAATGGAGACGATGGACTTCGCGACAGTGCTGATCTGAACTTTTACTCCAGAATTTCGTGGAAGGGTAAGAGTTTGATCATCCAGATCAATGATCCACCCTTCAGGAACTGCTATGTCGATACCGAACAGAATGTTTGCAGCTAAGTCATCGACGATGTGGATTTCGCGGCGGAAATGAGCGATGATGCCATTCTGACCTGGGAGGTAGAAGTCCATCATCGTGTAAGATGATGCATCGTGTTTGTTGTTTCCTAGACCTCGTACCCTTTGTGGAGTAGACATTGTTGAGATCTTCGCCGTAGGTGCATACCTTTTCAAGAACTTTCGATCGATGAGCGACATACCACAGCCGGTATCGAGACAACTTGATTCATCAGCATTCTGTGGGCTCGCCAATCTGACAGTGAGTTGCGCGTATCTGCGACCTTTGAAGGCATAGCCTGGCGGTGCTGTACTTGGAGCTGCTGTAGAATGGACAACCGTGATGGAACCATCATTTACACTTGCAGCAGGTTTAACATCAGCGACTTGTGCTGGCTTGGGCTTAGACCTTGAGGTGGATGATGTTTTGTGCATTGATCGAATGTGGGCGTGCAACTTGTTAGAGGACTTAAAGCCTTGCTGACATTGGGTGCAGGTATGGGGGTCGATGTTTGCAGAATGTTGGGGTTTTGACTTTTGATGGCGATTTTGGGAAGTCAAAGGGTACCCCTTTGGATTTTGATTCTCCCATACAAATCCTACATCCCCTGCATTTGGTCGATGTTTCGTCGAGTCGACAAAATGTAGAGCATCAGAATGGAAATTCTCAACCGCGTCGTAGAAACCAACTGGTTCATCATTTTCGCTGGTCTGATCTGGAGTCTCTCCATCTCCATCATCCTCATAATTCTCAGCGCCGGCGAAGTATTGATCGTATCTTTCTTCGTCGTCCAGGTCTTCACTGTGTTCGGGTTCATCTGGTTCTGCAGCATAGACCCTGTTTGACTTCTGGAAATTGCCCCTTGACTGGAACTTGCTGCGGAATGGCTGTTTGGATCTGTCGAATGGCTGTTGTCTACTTTCTGAAGCTCGCTCTGGTCTTTCTTCGCTCTTGATCTGGTCAGTGTATTTCTTGTAATTTGGACCTTGCTGAAATGTAGTTTTCTGAAAGCTGCTACCTCCTTGCTGCTGGTTACTGCGATATGGCTGTTGTGGACTGCGACGATCTTCTTGCTGCTGATCGTAGCGGTTCTGGAAACGCGGATATCGAGAAGGAAATACTTCAGGCTTTGAAAACTTTTGCTTACTGAATACACGGTCATTCTGGACGGGTCGATATTTATCGAACCAGTCCTGCTTCCTTGATGTGACATCTTGGATGAAGGATGTTAAAGATGTTGATGCTGTCGGTCTCGTCAAGGACATGCGTAAGTCTGCTTCGAAACCAAGGTAGGCAGTCTGGATCTGCGATGCTTCTGTTGGACAGGTTCCAGCCGCTCGACCACGGTTGATGATGTCCTGTATGTATTCCTCGGGATCTTTCCTGTCTCTGGCATCCTTGATGCGATACTTCGATCTGTTCAATACATCCTGAGCTTCTGATGGTGATTGTTTGAAGCGGGTTTCCAGATCGGTACACCAGTTTGTGATGCTTAGTTTGAGGCCGTCTCGGGTGGTGGCTGATAACTCATTGGTATACCACGATTCTGCTTTCCCTCGAAGACATTGGTCAAGGTTAGCAGCGACGTTTGTGGCCATCCAGGGTCCTGTATTGACATTCTGGATCTTTGACTTAACACGATTGGTGAAACTGTATACATTGTGATATGTGGTCTTCCCATCGTGTACTTGTACGGACGGGCTGTCGTTGTTTGGGTCGAAGAATCCTAAGTCTTGAGCTCGGAAGCGATCCGGTTGAGGAGAATTGGGAATATTGTTCAAGTTCGCATTGACATTTGCTGAGACGTTTGATACCATAGTCTGCATCCATTGCTGGAATTGCTCATTCGTCAATGTAATTGAAGGTGGAAGTGGATTCGCCATGTTTGAGATCGAAGATTCGGGTGATGCTGCGGCTATGGCGGGGGTACTTGATGATGATGATGCGGCTATGGCGGGGGTACTCGATGATGACGATGATTTTTGACGGTTAGAATGTACCCGTTTGATCTCGTCGATGTCTTTCCGTAGTAGTTCAGCTACTTGGACGGCGTTCGAATGCTTGTTCTTCCAATTCTCTGGGATGATGTCATCCGTAGAACCTGCTGGAAGGCTGTGATTCGCTGTCACCCACTCGATGACTTGCAGTTGATCTGCAGTGAGCTTCGATGCAAAGTTCGATGATCTTCGAGAGAGAGCTTGCAGTCGAAAAGCTACTTTGATGCAGAGATCGTAGTCGAACATGTGTATTGGTGATGTAAAAGGGTAGTTGAAAGTGAAGTGGAAAAGCTGCTTTGCGCACAGCTTTTGGCGGGTTTTGGCGGGCGTGAGTCACAGCTTAGACCTCAACTTCAGAGTTGAGAACTGTGATTTCCGGAGGACTCAAATAGATCGTAATCTTCTTCCTGGTGCTATTACGGCTGGTGGACGAAGATTCTTCAGCTACCATTTGCTAGATGGCACTGGTATTAGTGGTGCTACCATTTGGTAGGTACAAGGGTTGGTATGGAATAGGTTGTAGATTAGAGGGTGTGACCCCAAAGGCTATAAGCTATGGGGTGCATCTAGCTAGTGTAGGGTGGCTAAAGTAAGGGTGAAGCTAAAACTAGAGGTGTGGGGATCATAACAGTATCCATTCATCGCAGTGACCAATCCGGTGGCCATCTCCGTCTCCGTCGCAGCAACTGCCAAAGCTTGCAGCTGCTTTGACTTTTTCCCCGTAGCTCCAACCCTACCTTCTTCTGTGACTATGCTGGCCACAAGACCCTTTCTCCCTCGTCGGCGATGATATTTGAGACAGTACAGATTCCTTCCATGAAAATTGTCTGTACTACTGTTCCTTCTTCCTTCCCATCTCTTGCCCTCGAAACACACACACGGCCACAATCTGCTCAGCCCAGCCGAGAAGGCTAGACTCGGCTGAGTCCGAGAGAGGCTATCGGGGGAAAGTACTAAGGCCGCATTGGCCCGCTTAATTAAGGTGCTTCGCTTCAACCCTCGTCGTCGTCCTTCACAAAGGCTGAGGCTAAGCCCAACTCAGTTTAAGCCCCTTCCCTTTCCCTTTCGCTTTCCCTTTCCCTTTCCCACCTTCTGCGCAAATAATCTCAGCCGACTACTCTCAGCGAGCAAAGCGCAGGAAGATCGCTCGCTTCTTTACCTCAACTACTTCAACTCTCACGAACAATCGAATTCAGGCACGTCAGGCACATCAGGCAACAGTCCCACGCCAAAAGTTTCCCATACCGTACGCCCTTGCCGTCCACCCAACACTACACTACGGAGGTGCACTTACACTAACTACATCTACATCACCGCAACTGCTTTTTTCTTCCCCCCCACCACACTTCCAGTCTTCCACCACCTTCACCACCACCACTCACTCCTCCTCCTCCTCCTCCTTCCCCAACATACAGCGACAATCGCACAATCATCCTCCTCACTCTTCGCCTTCCTGTCACCTTTTACATTCCCTTACGAACGGCCAAAACTTCACCTTTTCCTTCCATTCTCGGCTGTGACGCAGACACCGACTCGGCTCTCCTACAGCTACGATTCTTAGATCAATTGGCTTCCGCTCCAAAATGACTACCCGCTTCTAGATCACCCTCAATCGTGGCAAAGACTGCCGGTGCGAAGTAGTTACATCATGTCGATTGGAACATCGTCAGAACTCTACAATCATGGATCCCCTCACCATCGCCAACCTCAAGTCGGCGGTCAGTACGCCGTCGTCGAGTCCCGGTCTCTTCAGTCCCACTTCCGCCAGCAACCCTCGACCTCCTCCTCTCTCCGTTTCCGATGGAACCCCCGCTTCGAGTCCCTTCCTCCACCCCTTGCAGATGCACAAAGTTAAGGAGTGAGTATTGCGCTTAATTCCCTTTGTTGGTTCACCTGATCCGCGCCTGCTGCAATCTTCACATCGATATACTGCGGCAGCATAGCCCCAATTCCAACCTACTTTCCTTTACCGATCTGATACTGACCACCATCGAGAACACACAAGGCACAAGTCGAGCAGGATTTACAGACCGGACGCAAAACAATCAATGAATACGAAATAATCGATGAGATCGGAAGAGGCGTGCATGGGAAAGTAAAATTGGCACGGAGCCATGTGACTGGCGAGTATGTGGCTATTAAGATTATACAGCGCTTCTCCAAGAAGCGTCGGCTGGGCAAGGTTACTGTGTCACCACAGGACAAGACCAAGCGCGAGATTGCCATACTCAAAAAGGTCCGGCATCCGAATGTCGTGGGTCTACTTGAAGTTATCGATGATCCGGAGTTGAAGAAGATATACATGGTATTGGAACATGTCGAACTCGGAGAAATTACTTGGCGGAAAAAGGGACAGCTGCGCATATGCCTTCATGAGCGACGTCGAATTGAACGTGAGATTCGAGGCGACAAGGATTCGGGTGATGAGAAGGAATTGGTCACTGTGGCCGACCTACGGCGTCATAGAAGGGAGGAGAGGAAGGTTTACATCTCACAGCTTCAATTAGCTCGCGGAGTCGAAGAACGTTGGCCGGCAGACGTCGAAGGTCACCATCAAGCTACGGATTTGCCTTCACTCTCCAGACAAAGTACACACGGGTCAAGCTCACAGCTGTCTCGCTCACATCGAGAGATTGTTCGGTCGAATCCTGTCTCAAGTTCAAATTCTAGGGCAGCATCGCAGGCACCTTCGGCGCGTGGACTTCCACCATATCCCTCCGAACTTGATCTAGGAGGTTACACTGAGTACGAGGACGAGATCAATGGCCCGTCACTCTCACGGTCAAAGAATGCCTCAAGCGTCGCTCTCGATGGTGGCATGTATGTGCCTTACTTGGAGTCACCCTCTCGAGGACGCTCTCCCAGCATGGCCGACAGCTATGTTTCACAGTTGAGTTCAGTTGACGACATTTCTCAGCATGACGCTTTCGAAGACGATTTCTCATATGTACCTTGCTTTACGCTTGAACAAGCAAGGTCAACCTTCAGGGATACTGTCCTAGGACTGGAGTATCTACACTACGAAGGTATCGTTCATCGCGATATCAAGCCTGCCAATCTTCTGTGGACCAGGGATCACAGGGTCAAGATCTCCGACTTTGGAGTCTCTTACTTCGGCCGGCCTATCCGGGAAGGTGACGTTGAAGAGATCTCGGAAGCCGATGCCACCGATTTCGACGACGATCTCGAGCTTGCCAAAACGGTCGGCACACCTGCTTTCTTCGCGCCTGAGCTTTGCTATACGGACTCGGATACGGAGCAACCCAAGATCACTGAACAAATTGATGTTTGGTCACTCGGAGTGACTCTGTACTGTCTGATCTATGCCCGCATCCCGTTCATGGCGGAGGATGAGTATCAATTGTTCCGTGCCATTGCCAAGGAAGATGTTTATATCCCACGGAGACGCTTGAAAGCTGTTGCACCAAGAGAGGTATCGAAAGACATTGATCTCTCCGCACTCCGAGAAGATTCAGAGCTCGCCTACGAGGAGATTGATGATGAGCTTCATGATCTCCTTCGCCGAATGCTGGTGAAGGATCCTACCGAACGCTTGAAGCTCCGAGAAGTCAAGCGCCATCCTTGGGTCATTCGCGGCATTGACAACCTCATTGGATGGCTTGACGACTCTGACCCATCGCGAAAGACATCTGGTCGTAGAATTCAAGTCGATCATGCCGAATTGGAACATGCCGTTGTACCAATCACATTACTCGAGAGGATCAAATCGGTCACCAAGAATGCGAAAAAAGCTATGGGAAAGGTGATGGGTGGAACGAGAGCTGAAAGAAGCGAAAGCTCTCGAACTCGAAGAAGAGCGGTCAGCAGTGTTACAAGCTCTGAAGCTGATAGCAGCAGCACTTCGCATCTGCCAATCGCTCCTGTGGCTCGTGAGATCATTCGTCGCACAAGTCTACGAGGCGATGAATCCTACTTCTCCACCATCACAGACATCAACGATCACCGCCAACGAGAAACCATGGAACACCCATTGGCTCAAAGTCTGACAGCCAGCCCTGATCCGCCACTAGAAAAGGGCGACCTTTTCGCACGAGACTTTGCACAGCATTCTGCGTCGGTAGGAGCTTCCCCTCGTCGAATGGGTTCTCGTACCATGTCAGAATTTGATAGGAGACCAGAAACAAATCGCACCACATCGACGACTGGCTCGATCCAAACCGTCGTCAATCGAGGACATTCACATTCGAAATCTTTAGCTGATACCCCCACGAATACCGCAGGTCCTCCCGAGATATTTCCCGCATTTCCTGAAATGCCGACAAGTCAACCTGCCTTTAACGAACCCACCTCCGATGTGATTGCTAAAAGTAAAAGCCGCGACTTTCTTGGACCTGTGAATCAGAGAGCCTCATCTCGAGCGCGTTCAATCTCACTCGGTGGACCTCGATCGCGCTCTGTTTCTGTTGATGATCGAGGTCTCTTGATCACAACCGACAATCATGCCGAAGCCAGTGTTGCCATGAGTCCTGCGATGGCGCCTGGACACTTTGAACATCTGCGTCCCGCGACACTATCACATGTTCACGAGAGCAAGCCTTTGCCGTCGCCCATGTTCTTCGATCAGTATGTCGTCCAAGCTCACCGTGACTCGCAGCAAAGTCAGTCTCGCAGACGTCCCAGACTAGACACGACTGGACCATCATTGTCGACGCCATATTTCATGGAACATGGTCTTGCTCCACTCGATCAACGACCTGCGAGTCGAACCAATAGTGTCACTCGTGGCAGAAGTCGTGGCGCCACCACCTCGATCTATCCCAAACAGGCTTTCGGGTTCAGTACTCAGGATACAGTCCGAGCAGAGAGTGCGGAGCCTGAATTAAGGGCCTCAAGTGCGATAGTAGCTCAACCTTCCCACGGTCTCAATATTGATAACATCTCGAGTGATGACCAGAACAGGGTCGAAGATATCAGCAGACGCGCTGCATCCATGACTTCGGTTAACTCGAGCGTACTGTCACCTGCTGCTAATCAATCTGCGAGCACATCTCCTGTATCGTCTGCAGCTGGATCGCGGGAGCGTATCTTCCCGTCGGTTCCATCTTTGCCAGCTCTGGTCTCAAGTACTTCATCCATCTGCGCAGATCCGGAAGGGGACTTTCTACAACAGCCAGGCATTGTACAGCAGCCGGAGACCATGGTGACATTCGATGAGAATGGCACGCCGAGCACATTGACACCACCGTCACTATCGAAGCACGCCTCTGTGGAGAGTGGAGATTCACCTGTGACTTCAATGCTTCGTCATACTATCACCACAATCGATGATACAGACGAAGAAGGATACCAAGGCGACGATAATGCTGCTGTAGCAGGTCAAGAAGATGACGACGAGTCAGACAGCGATGAGGGCTTGACAATGACGAAGCATAAACGCAGAACCTCGAAGCTAGCGGCCAAGACCATGAGAACAGACGAAAATATGATTCCGGAAGCAGGACTGGGTCGAAGAGGCACGAACGCATCGATTGGGAGTGTGGAGACTGCAATGAAGGTTCCGCTTAACCCAACTTGAAGGAGGGATATCTGGAATGAGACGCGATGTCGAAGGAACTGACCAACTGATTGGCTTGATATGAAAGGATGATGGCATGAAAATACTGCGACATGAGCATCCTCGTATCCCAGCAACCTTCCCAGAGCACATGGTTTGCTCAGCGGGTGTATTGCATCCAGGCCGGACTTACCTCTGAGACTCGTGGGAGCAAGTGTTCGACCGTGCCTACGTTTTCTTGTGGCTGGATGGTTATTCGATACCCCGGTTGCTGTCGGGACCGGACCATTTCTACACCACTGTCGATTCCGAACCAGCCAAACATCATGGGATGGAATGAAGGGAAATAATAATGTGCAGCGAGCAGGAAATGAGCACGGACATGATACAATAAGATGATTGAAGCTGGAAACAAGGAAGAAAGAGAAGTGAAGGAACAAAGATAAGATATTTCATGACTTTGATGCAGAGAAGAAGACAGAGAGATCTCTAGCGATGGCAGCAGAAGGATGAAATGCAGAAGTGAATGATAATCTCTACCATACAGTCACGGTAGACAGCGATGTACTAGAAGCCCAATAAATTAATGTACATATGTAAACTTGCTATGTCTTGTCGATCTCCAAAGTTTTATATCCAGCCAACATCACGTGGCTCCGCTAGAGATAAAGTGGTTTCGCGTTGTTGCGTCACGTAAGCAAGAGTGGAGCCGACGCGCTGGCAACCAAAGTCGCGTAAAGCAGCTGGGACTTCTCGATCAAAACCACTCCCGCCTCCATCCTCTCTTCTCAATACCACCTTTCCTCCTCCACCTTTTTTGACACCTGTCACAACTTTTGACGCTGATCGGGAGTCTTGCATACTGGTGATATACCTTGAGTTTCTCAAAGTGGCAAGCAACGGCTACCCTTCCTCCTGCCGTCAAATACATCATTAGCCCCTCCATACATCAAGAGCATCCCGCCACGATGTTTGTCTGGAAACGCGGTATGTCGAAAGCAGTCCGTGTGCACGCAAGTAGCACTAATATAAAGCAGATGGGCGCAAGGAGCGCGTCCAATTCGACAAGATCACAGCTCGTGTCTCAAGACTGTGCTATGGTCTTGACTCGGAGCACGTTGATGCTGCTGCTATCACCCAAAAGGTCATCTCTGGTGTTTACCAAGGTGTCACAACTGTAGAGCTTGATAATCTGGTAGGTGGTATCCATGGACGCGTCGAGACGTCTTCGCTGGAGCCAGTCGCTGACTGGATGATAGGCTGCGGAGACTGCTGCATACATGACAGTCACTCACCCAGATTATGCCATCCTCGCTGCACGTATCGCAGTATCCAACCTCCACAAGCAGACGAAGAAGCAATTCTCAACAGTCATCTCCGACCTCTACCACTACATCAACACAAAGAATGGCAAGCCATCACCCATGATTAGCAAGCACACATACGAGACTGTGATGAAGCACGAAGCAGACCTGAATTCGGCTATCGTCTATGATCGAGACTTTAACTATCAATACTTCGGCTTCAAGACATTGGAGCGATCATACCTCCTTCGCCTTAATGGCAAGGTTGCAGAGCGACCTCAGCAGATGATCATGCGTGTTGCTGTCGGTATACATGGTGAAGATATCGAGTCAGCCATTGAGACTTACAACTTGATGTCCAACAAGTACTTCACGCACGCTTCTCCCACACTGTTCTCCGCGGGTACACCACAAGCACAGCTTTCATCCTGCTTCCTCGTCGATATGAAGGAGGATAGTATTGAAGGCATATATGACACCTTGAAGACCTGTGCTTTGATCTCGAAGAATGCTGGAGGTATTGGTCTCAATGTGCACCGGATCCGCGCCACTGGAGCCTACATTGCTGGTACGAACGGCAGTTCCAATGGCATTGTCCCTATGCTACGAGTCTACAACAACACTGCTAGATATGTTGATCAAGGTGGCAACAAGCGTCCTGGTGCTTTCGCCATCTACCTTGAGCCATGGCATGCGGATGTGTTTGAGTGGCTTGACCTTCGAAAGAACCATGGAAAGGAAGAGATTCGAGCTCGTGATCTTTTCTATGCTCTCTGGATTCCCGATCTCTTCATGAAGCGGGTTGAGAAGAACGGAGAATGGACTCTGATGTGCCCGAACGAGTGTCCAGGTCTGGCTGATGTATATGGTGATGAGTTTGAGGCTCTCTACGAAAAGTACGAGCGTGATGGGAAGGGCCGGAAGACCATCAAGGCTCAGAAGCTGTGGTACCATATTCTCGAAGCTCAGACTGAGACTGGAAATCCTTTCATGCTCTACAAGGATGCCTGCAATCGAAAGAGCAACCAGAAGAATCTGGGAACTATTCGAAGCTCCAACTTGTGCACCGAAATTGTCGAGTACTGCGCTCCTGATGAGGTGGCTGTCTGCAATTTGGCTTCTATTGCGCTTCCAACCTACGTGGATATGAACCAAGGTACATATGACTTTCAGAAGCTACATGAAGTCTGTCAAGTCGTTGTCAAGAACTTGAACAAGATCATCGATATCAACTATTACCCTGTTCCCGAAGCCAGGAAGAGCAATTTTCGTCACCGACCTATTGCAGTTGGTGTCAACGGTCTTGCCGATGCATTCTTGGCTCTACGTCTTCCATTTGACTCGCCCGAAGCTAAACAACTCAACAAGCAGATCTTTGAGACGATTTACCATGCTGCTCTGACTGCCTCTATTGATCTCGCCAAGATCCATGGAACTTACGAGACATACGAAGGATCTCCAGCTTCAAAGGGTGAACTTCAGTTTGATATGTGGGGTGTCACTCCTACCGAACTCTGGGACTGGGACAGCCTGAAGCAACAAATCAAGCAGCATGGTATTCGGAATAGTTTGCTCGTCGCTCCTATGCCTACTGCCAGTACCAGTCAGATAATGGGCTTCAACGAATGCTTCGAGCCATATACTTCCAACATCTACTCTCGTCGTGTTCTTGCTGGAGAGTTCCAAGTCGTTAACCCTTGGTTGCTCAAGGATCTTGTCGATATGGGTCTCTGGTCTGACAATATGAAGAACCGTATCATTGCAGACGGTGGTTCGATTCAGAATATTCCCAACATACCTGCAGACATCAAGGCTCTCTACAAGACCGTTTGGGAGATCTCTCAGCGTGTGATCGTTCAGATGGCCGCTGATCGTGGTGCATTCATTGATCAATCTCAGTCAATGAATATTCACATGAAGGATCCTACCATGGGCAAGATCACCAGTATGCACTTCGCCGGTTGGAAATTAGGTTTGAAGACTGGAATGTACTATCTCCGAACCATGGCCGCTTCAGCACCCATCCAATTCACAGTCGATCAAGAAGCTCTCCTTGTAGCAGACACAAATGTCGCCCGCGAGCGAACCATCAAGAAGCGATCTAATGTATCCGGCAGCTACAGCTCCACTCCCGCATCTGCAGTTCCTCGTCCCATGTACATCAAGCAGAGCTCCAACAGCACAACCGCCAATGGTGTACCGACACCGACGACGACTCCTCCGCCATCAGCTGAGATCAGACAATTCCCAGCTGTTGCCAAAATCCCTTTCAAGGCTGATGTCGTCGAGGGTGAAAGTCCCAAAGCGCTTCCCACCGAGCCGGCTACTCTCTTGCCAAAGGAAGATGACCTTTCGGAGCCGGAGGTCGTGGAGAAACTGAAGCAGGAGGAGGATGCAGAGGGCGTGACGAAGGATCGAGAGCATGATATCTATGCCGAGGCTGTTTTGCAGTGTAAGTCTTCTTCTCCCTTCTGATCTTCTGAATTGGGGATGGTAAAGCTAAGTGAGAATTAGGCAGCATTGATAATAAAGAGGAATGTCTGATGTGTAGTGGTTAGATAGGAGGCTCTTTTTTGGGGGGGATCATACTACTGTATTCCTTCTCACCCTCTACCCCCCAACCCATACCTCCCTCCCTCCTATACCTTTGTATACATCTTTCGCAGCAGGCAGGCGTTTCTTGCGTTTTTGCATCATCTGTGTTCCTTACCTGCGAACTCACATACTCCTTTGTTTTGTGGGGTGTTCTGTTTACTGAGCAGGTTGGATGAGAATAGATGGTGGTAGATGATGGATATCAACAGGCGATATGATGAGTTGGGATGAGCTGCTGTTAAGCAGAATTGCTGTCTAAGAAGCTTGGAAGGAAGCTTGGTGTTGGTATGTGTATGAGCATGCAGAGATTGATATGAATTCAAGCTTGTACTTCACCAACGGTGGAAGGTGGAGGTGGAGGTGGTGGAGAAATCAGTAGTAGTGGAAGTATTTTTCCTTTTTTTTATTGTTTTCGTTATAGTTATAGTTTTCGTTATAGTCATACTCTTGACAGGTACGTAGCGAATTATGATCTCTATATACTCTATACTCCATACTCTGTACCTTTTACGAGTCAATTATCTGGCTAGTATCTAAACACTCTCGACTCTCTCGAGTCGAGAAGGGAAGAAGATAAATCATTACCTGCCTTATCTAATACTACAGAGATGGTGATAAGATGGGGGGTTTTAGTTTGAGTGATGAACTGATGGATGGATGGATGGATGGATGGACTTTAGGTGTATGACTGAGTATTGTATGTATTCAATGATAAGATGATAAGATGATAATGGATAAGATAAATATTAACAGCTAACTAGAAAAAGAAATAACTTTGGAACTTGTAAGAAAAAGCTTCGGATCATCATCTGCGTTCCATGATAGTAGTTTTCCAGGCTAGGAGAGAAAAGGGATCAATCAGGTGATGGAGGTAGGTAAGGTGTGAAAAGGAGATAGAAGAGAAGAAGGTAGGTGGTAAAGGAAGGAAGGGAGGGAGGTTGGGTTTCTTATTATTAGATGCTATCCTTAACTCCCTCTCGCTAGATAGCCTTTCTTCTCCACTGTCTCGCTTTTTCCTTTTAGGCCAAGAGACGATATCATATGATTTAATACAGGGTATGGATGGAAATAAGATGTGTTTATGAAGTGTTCGAGGTTTTTGATATTTCTCGGTGTACTATTCCTGCGGGTTCTATCATTCGGGCTACCACCGTCCTCCCCGTTCTACGTCTTTCAGTATTTCCTACTCTCGACCTTATTCCTTTTTTCTCCCTCCCTCACTAACTTCTCTCCCCTACCTCCTCAGTCTTCCCCTTCCTCTTTCCCTTCTCTACAACCCCCTCCTCAAATCCCATATCAAAGCAAACCCCTTTATTACTCCTCAGGCAAATCAATACTCATCCCCACGCCATCCCTCTCCGCCCCCAAAACCTTCTTCCCTGTCTTCTTGATCGTCTTCAGTACCGTCTCGTAGGCTAGCTCATCGCCTGATGTTACGACGGTGGCGGTTTGGTCGGGGAGGGAGACGGTGTAGGTTTTTATTCCTGGGAGGGGGGTGTTAGTATTAGTGTGATGGGTTTGGGTAATGATAGGTTTGGGTGTGGGTGTGTATATGGGTGGAGATGGGTGATGGAGGTGTGGATGGGTAGGGGTATGTGTATGTGTATGTGTATTGCCAGTCCAAAGGACTGAGCGAGGAGGAAGGGGGGAAAGAGTAAATCAATGGCTAGGAAGAGGGAGAGCAGGCGAAAAGCCAAGAAAAAGAAAGAACAAACCATCAAGTTTCTTTAACACCCTATCAACAGCTCCGCTACACCCACCACAACTCATCGCAATATTGAATTTATAGGTATGATCTCCTGCCTCTGCGCCTCCTTCTCCTGTCTCGTTCGTTGTTTCAGCAGCAGCTGCTACGTCGGGGATGCTAGGCACAGTGCCTCCTGTTGTTGCTGTTGTTGTAGTCGTTGTTGTTGTTGCGAGGGATTCGCTTGGTGCTGCCATTTCTGCGAATCTAGGATTCTGTGGTGAGGGGAAGGTGGGGAGGACGTTTGTGTGTTGGAGGGTTTTTGGCTTCCGTCGTTGAGGGGGATGGAGGTTGGAATGTATGTATATCACAGGTGAACGAGGTAAAGTTTCAGTTGGGAGGAGATGACGTTAGATCTAGCGGGGTTGTTTTGTATCTTCCTCTACAAAGCGGGGGCGGGGTTCCTGGTCTAAGAATACTGGTTTGCTACTCTTTGATTGATATCGATATCGAAATCGCTTTGACGATAGAAGTAATAGTCGGACAGGCAGTTGAGTTTGTAGAGAAGAAAGTATGAATTTATAGAAAGAAACTGACGGAGAGATAGACGCCTTCTTATTATAAATCCCCAAAGGTAAGCCCCAAGCACGCCTTTCCGAATTGGGTTTAACTCAGGTACCGGCGGTGTTTGAACGTGATTGACTGGGTCTGATCGGAAGTCAGAGGACGAAGACAAAACATGCTTGAAACTGCCTCATGCTGATCAGGGATGGGGATGGGGATGGGGATGGGGATGGGGATGGAGAATGGGATGAGGCTTTCGGGCAGGTCGAAGAGAAGGGGGAAGTATCATACACATCAACCTCTTGTGTTTCTTGTTCGAGTTTCATGTTCCATGTACCATGGAAACAGGTCCCCAATAGCTGTCAGTCTCATACAAGAATGAGCCTTGCCAGACAGCTGCTAGACTCGTTACCATGTCTGATTACTTCGTACATCCTTTTGCAAGTCAGCGTCACGCATTTCGATGATTGCTAGCTACTCTGTGTAATTTCACTTCGACACTATAATCAACCGGATCTCTTTATGTATTTGCGAGCCTGTCGCCAAGATATCGTCTAAATGAACTGTAAAGAAAGGGCCATCTCATTCCGCCTTATAAACGTTCAGTCTGGAAATGAGTGCTTCCACGGTGTGAATCAAAGAAGTCATCAAGAAGACCGAAGCAAACAATTATATTGCAATACCAGGGCCCGCAGAAGCTTTTGGCCGAACCCATCATCGATTTCACTGAATTCGCACAATATCCAAGCAAAAATGAAGGGAACAAACTCTATGATTGTATTGACAACATAAGCATCTTGCCTGGTGCACGGTCCATACAGACGGGCCGGGTTGATTGATTCATCCTCGCTTGGTGTGGTATCATCCTTGATATGCTTCATCTTCTAATTGAGACTGCGCGCCGTGCTGCGCATGGACGTCTGTTATATGATAGTGGCATCTCCTTTGACATGGATTGTATTTTTTCGGATCAATTATGATTCATGTCAAGGAAAACGAAATCGTACAGAAATACAAGTAAGCTGTATCTCCGAGGGCGAACCACGGACTACAACCTTAGTTAGAATGAAATAAGGTATTCTTTTCATCATCCTTCATAGTAACAACCTAATTCGAACGATTCCCGCGGATTGACAAGCTGCTTCTACAGACCAAAAGCGAAAATGATATGGCTTCGATACGTAGGTTCGTCTTTGTGCTACTTCAATCAGGTAGAAACAGCTAGTCACTCTTCACGAGCATCATATCAGGGGAAAGGTAAAGACCGCGATGCAGATGCGGAACTTCCAGTACTTTTTACATGATCGACTTTCTCCATATGTTTACCTCGCACTCAAATCTCGAGAAATTGAACCAACCATTTCAACCAGACTTTGCCCTTTTACGATTCGCTGATCGAGTAGGTCCTGGATCCGAGCAGTTTGAAATCGTGCTGGATGTCATCAGAACGGCGAAGTTCATGGGGTAGGTACTTCACATGGCCTCTTCATTTGGATCCAAGCACTCTCAAGTTCTTTAAATGTCATCCTCGAAGGTAGTCTTGTATTCATTCTGGCACCATTCTTCCAGGTGTGAATGGACGCTCCTGGGTCCTGGAGAGAGCGTTTTCGCAAATCCTAAATACTAATCTTATTCGAATCCATGCTCGCATATTAGCAAGGGAAGCTTTTTGCTTGGTAGACTCGGAGATCGATTGCGAATGGCCAGTGACGTCGACGCATAAGAGCATGCGTCTTTCTTACTTGCATTATTCCTTCGTCTTTGATTGTGCATATGAGATCTTTCGTAGCTAAAGGACATTTCTTATAAACCGACTAAGGTGCTACTTTAGTCCTATGACGTTAGCTGGATTTGCATTACAGCAAGAGAGGCTGAGTAAGGTAGTACAGAGGTGGTACACGCAAACTAAAAGGCAGCAGTGACTATTGACTCTGAATTTGCCCTTTACTGGTGTCTGTTGAAACGCCATCGAGGACATCAAGAACTCACGCAGCTTACCTTGGATGCGCAGAGCTCTGATCTCGTATCCTGTCCAAAAACACCACCTACCATGTCTCTTTCACAAGCTCAAATCAGATCTCCCGACACTACAATACCTCCTTCTTCATTCTATTATAAGTCATTGAGCAATCCCGGCGAGGAAGTCCGTCTTTTGGTCCTCAAAAAGAGCCGTCGCACTAGCCACAGCAACTGTCCGCAGATCCAATGTTCTCTTCTTCATGTGCCTCTTGGCGAATTGCCATGTCATATGTACGAGGCTCTGTCTTATACCTGGGGAGCCTTGAGGGTTGCCTAGAGATTATCTATATGGAGGATAAACCGGTCAAAGTGCGAAAGAACCTATGGTGGGCTTTACAGTACCTGCAGCGTGGTCATGACCAACGCGTTCTTTGGATTGATGCTTTGTGTTACGATCAAGCAGATATCTCCGAGAGGAACCATCAAGTTCGTCACATGAATCAAATCTATAGCGCAGCTACCACGGTTCTGGTGTGGTTGGGGAGGGAAACTGCCGACTGTGACGCTGCCTTTAATCGCATATCCGCCTGCAACGAAGCTTCTCTACAATCTGAGGCACACAACGATCTAGCAAAGTATTCCTATATGCCTTGAAATTGGCGAGACTCGGTGGCAGAGAAAAGAGCTTTCTTCAATTTATGTGCGAGAGAATATTGGACCAGACTTGGATCGTCCAAGAAATCGTACTTGCAAAACAGATTGAGATCTGTTGTGGTAACAGGGCGACAAATTGGACAGCCTTCTCTCGAGCTCTCCAGAGCCACTTACACTACGAAAAGATCAGGAACAGCTTGCCTTACTTTTTCGACTGCCAAAGAGAAAACTTTTCGTGACTGCCGCTTGTTGAACCTCCTCGAAGCATGCCAGGATTCCAAATGCAATGACCCAAGGGACAAAGTCTATGGTCTTCTAGGTCTGGCAAGCGACTGCGACGAGAGTTACCTTGTGGTTGATTACTCTAAGACTTTACATGACGTCTTCACAGACGTTATCATGTTTCAAAGCAGCCTGACTCATATTGACCACTCACCGTCAACTAGGAGGGATTTATTTGTGGTTCGCTTTAGTCGCATGCTTCAGAAAAGCTGGCATGAATCCTCGCATCGCAGTGGAAGCTTCTCGGCTGCTAGTCCGAATCATGTGGGCAAGGCTCGAAGTTACACACAACCGCAGGCCATTACCGCAACAGGTATCTGTACCGGGACGACGGTTGTGGACGTTGAAAGTTTTTCAATTGAGCTGTTTGAAGATCTGCTTGCAGATTTTAAGTCTGACACAAGTAAGACGGTAGTCGACATACTCAACTCTGACAACTCAGATACGTATCTAGATGTCGATGATCCAGGCTTCCCAGAGCTTTATCACTTTACGCAGGAGCTTGGACTGCTCGACAATTTGTTTCCGAGGAGTGATGACAGTAGAGTCGTGGACGATGGAATTGACCCAAAAGGCCAATCTCAGATATTCTCTTAGCACTCGACGTCGATGTCCCGTTTCTCGGTGACATCGATCACGCTAAGGAAGATGATTTGCTTGAGCAACAAACGGCCTGCGATTTTACAGAAAGCGGCCCAAATGGGCTCGCGCATGCTGGGAACAACCCACGGAGTCAACCCAATGATAATGCCTTGAAATACGCAGTGTTATCCTCTGGCTTGCCGCCTAGGTCACCGCCTTCAGGTCCTACCACGTCTTCGACTCATTTACCAAGGCCAGAAAGGTTGCTATCTCAACTTCCCATGGTTGCTATGTCTGACTTGGAGAATGTTGTTAATATATTCAGCGAGACCTCTTACTTCTACTGGAAAGATCAGAATGAAGACCAGCCGTCTTCATTACAAGATGAGCTGCTTTCGGCAGATAAGGAGAACAGGCTATTAATGGCTTCTAACAGTCCAGTCCCTACATGTCAGAGAAGCAAATCTCGAACTCGTAGTGATGCCTGCGATACAGTATAACAGCTTTGCTTCGAAGAAGAGCTGGAGACAGACAGCATGTCAACCAAAGCCGAATTTGACCCTTCTCCGCAAACAATCTCCATAGTGATTATCTCTCCCAGAATTCAGACAGCAAGACTGCGCAAGAGCCCTTGATTGGCATTGCTCCTCCTAATACTCGCAAAGACGACATGATAGTGCAATTTATAGGCTGTGATGTCGCAGCCGTTGTTCGCCCCAGCGGGTTCTTACCACGAGCCTGTGATTCTCAAACATCCACAGGAAGCCTGCCAGAACTACGAAACAATCGGTCGCGCCCTTGTGCTGAACGAGCACACGAGCAAGGTAGGGCTGGACCAAAAAAGGAAAGGAAACTCATTGTTTGGGTTTTATGAAGGGAGCTCGATGTTTCGACTCCCGCCACTTAGTTCACTAGAGAAGGTCAATGATCACCTATGGTGTCACTTGGACATGGAAGTTCTATGGGCACTTACGGTTAAGAAGTAACAATAGTATGATTGTTATTTCATATTCAGTGAATGGCCCCAAGACCCTGCTATTACCCATGAGGCGAATATTATGTGTCGCGCGAGTCGACCGAAGGAGCTGGGCCGCGGAGAGAAGAGCCGCTGCGCATGGGTAACTTCACGTAGCGATCCCAGTCTATCTAGTCGCCGTCACCGTCGTCATCGTAGTTTACTATTAAAAGTCTGGACAGACGATCCCGAGTCCAACGTATTTTGATCCTGCCGATATTGAAGTGGTCTGTCAATCGTTGATATGAGATTACCTGGTTCCAATTTCTTGTTGTCGTGGCGACCTGGCCAAACGACTATTTGATTGCAGCCTCGAAGCCCGCGTGGCCAAGGACCTGGTCATTCGTCCATGTTGCTTGCAGTCCAAATGCCTCATGGCTCCGAAACGTAGCGTCAGGGGGTACCGTCAGATAATATCTGCCAATCAATCAGTGGACTTCTAACGAATTATGAGGATATGTACGTACCTCTTAGACCAAAGTGTAACCTCACTGTTCTTGACAACACAGATGTGGTCATCACAGAGCCGTCACTGAGAGCATCCAACGCCGAAAGTAATGCCTGCGTATCTTCGAATCAACAATCAGTCTTCCACTATGTCTGATGGAATGCTCAGCCTAGAGTCAATAGAATGAGGGCTCAAAATCGAGGATTGCATTTCGGGCACTTCCATCGTTCATACGGGCGAAGGTTGTACCACAACAATAACACCATCGTCATGGTCATAATCTTTGTCATCTTCGTCATCTCCCTCGTCTCCCTCGTCTTCTCGATCTTCCCTCATTTCGCTCATGTTCTCGATCTTCCTCGTCTATATCATCTTCCGCATATTGCTGTACGATACTTCACCAGCGGAAAACAAATGTTTACGCAAATATTGTTCTGAGGCCACACATGATGGTCTGATGCCTTGATGCTGTAAAATGTACACAACACATAGAAAGTAGAGCAGGATCAGAATTGTCATTCGGAATACAGATTGAGATAGAGCCACAAAGCAGCATTGCGTGTGAGTCCTGTTGGAACAATACATATAGAGTGCTTCACAGCTGAATGTTTGTAGATGCTCACACGGATAGGCCCAGAGGCAGTCGTAACTTTAAAATAACCATACACGACACCATTGTGCCGAACAGGATTGACGATTGACTTATTAATTAGCCGTGAATTGATGGGCCCCGATTCGAACACATCCGACGATTAGCCAACCTTCGATGAAGACTCGCCACCTAGCTCGACGGAGTCTTATGATACTGCATCTGTAAGACCCATATTCGAACCCGAGCCAGATGTATTTCGCTCTGAAAGATGTCAGCCCTTCCCTGCAAACACGAAGAAAATTGCACGGTAACAGGGCGATTGATCGATTTTAGTCCGCTGTTGACCGTCCGTCGGCTGGTGATTACCGATTTCTTACTGCGCCTGGAGGCGACAAGTGGACTACTTGAGCCACATTGTTGCACTCTTGGCAAGATTCCTTGCTTTGGCTAAGTGCTTATAAGTGTAAGCATTTGTGCAGGATTTCGAGATAGATCTGGCTTGGGTCCTCAAAAGCCCCAAGATGGTCTGGAAAGGCAAATGTCGTCTGACTTGTCTCATGAACTTTGGATTATTATGCCAGCGTCTTGTGCGTATTACCCTCCAACCACCATCTGCCCTCATGCTCAAGGAGACCCACGCCGATTCGTGTTGCCAAACCACACGGACAACATGTGGTCGTGGGCCCTGACTTGAGATGCGACCTCACAGTCGCTCAGCTTGCCGCTTTCGACAGTAGAGTCGTTGCGCTCAACAAACGTGCTTGAGAGTGCAACGTACCCGACATGCTGTAATGCATTTGATCAAGGTACTCATGCGCCTCGACGGTCTCGTCGGATTCATCATTGGTGTGGTTTTCCAGCCATGTCAGCCGCGCCAAGTACCTAGTCACAATCCGAGTGCGCGCGGGGAACCATGCTGCCAAGCACCACAGGTAAACGTATTCATCACGAATTACTGCTCATACACATCGGCTTCATCTCCAAAAACTCTTGAGCTCGATGTCGGCTTCTTTGATCCGCTACTTCGAATGAAATCGTAAGGCAGGATTATTAGATCTTAGACACCCATTTCACAATGAATGAACAACCACCAGAACCTCGGGCGGTTTCATATGTAGAAGCTCATAACGCCCGATCTCCTTGGCTTTAGGATCCTTAGGCCAAGGTCCAATTGGGACCTAAACAGTCAGCTATGTCTCAGAGATGAGAGAAGTAGTACGTGCCTCCTTCGGCAAATCGACGACGTCGATGAAGCCTGCATTGATCATGTGTTGTTCGTGATCTCTTGCAACATCCAGTTTCTTTCCAAAAGAGACGCTGGCATTGTTGAGAATATTTGACCATTCCTGCGCCAGAGGTATACACTCCAAGGTACCTTCATTGGGAGTGAAGAGTGTCTCGTACTCTTGAATCTCAACCCAGCCGCCGGGCTTCAGGTTCTTGTAAATATCATTGTAAAGTTTTGGCCAGTCTTTGATAGAGCCGCACATCCCTCGTGCATGAATGAAGTCGTATTGCTGGCTCGTTGGGTCTGCCAAGTCCGTTTCGGCATCATCGACAACGAACTTGCAATTCGGTGGAATCCATGGCGGCTGGATCGGGCTCAGATCTGTTCCCGTAACCATGGCTAAAGCTTGGTGAGAATGATGGCCCTTGCTGAGAGTGGGATATCTGGCTGAGTATGGGCCTGTGGCATGGGGACTCACCATTTGGAAATTCATCAGCGAAATCGATCGCCCATATACCAGTACCGGTACCAATATCGAGAACGCGATGAAGCGAAGAAGTGGGGATAGGAGCTGCAAACAGATTCCCATCAAGGAGAAGCTTCCATATGTGGTGTCCAAGATCGAGGCGATCCTGTTCTGTCTCGTCATTTGGGTAGGGATACTCTCCCTCACGGTAAGCATGGTAGCGGCGACCATTTTCATAGATGTAATTCTTGACGGAGGAAGAGATCGAGGTCGTTGATGAGGCATTGTCACCGGCGCCATACGCTGAGTCGGTTTCGATATCATGGGCGTTCTGACCGAATTAGCTCTGCATTGTCTTGAACCTGAATACTGACGTCAGGCTCAAGCGCGACGGCGGTCTCCAGCGACGCATCTGGCTCAAGCGCAGCTGTGTCGTGTGGTGGTACAGCAGGAACATCTTCGTGGGCTACATATGAAACCGCCCGAGGTTCTGGTGGTTGTTCATTCATTGTGAAATGGGTGTCTAAGATCTA
>Ga0115846_100130_pt1 | contig 35884 bp, 31 predicted proteins | sample InSIn5gowninarea_2_FD_83860 | JGI IMG/M metagenome (GOLD analysis project Ga0115846, IMG submission 83860) | reverse complement strand
TGATATGCTGAACGTTCTTTCACAAGAGGTAGTAAAGTAAAGCAACCACGATGAGTCCGCAGATAGTTGTGGCAATCGATGTTGGAATGACATGTACTGGTACGGCAAGTCACCCCTGGTATAGTCGGATTCTAAGGCTTGTTCTAGGTGTATGTTATGCTGTAGCAGACCAGACATCGCAGTTGTACATGATCCAGAAATGGCCAGGTAGTTCTGGTGCGTCAGCAAACAAGGCAAGCAGCTAGAAGCTACCGATCCCGACCTCTTACACAGAACTAACACAAGTTGTTTAGGTGCCCACTGTCGTGTATTATCGCAATGGCAGGTTTTCCTCATGGGGGTTCGAAACCCGTCAAGATGATTTCTCTGAGCGGGACCTCGATGTCGCGGAATGGTTCAAGGTATATCTTGATCACAAAGAGTACAAGGAACATCTTGATCGCAAACAGTATAAGGATGCAGCAGATGATTCATGGCCAAGGTCGTATGAAGATGTGAAGAGAGCATATCGAGACTTCCTGCGACAACTTTACACTTGCATCCGAGAAGAGATTCAATCAGCGGTGCTTCGTGGAACCTCTTGGCCAGACGCTGACATTGAATTCATCTTCTCGGTTCCCACCACGTGGACTGCTATAGCAGTAACGAAGACTTTCGAAGGTCTTTTGCACGAAGCAGGATACGGCTCCGAAGGCAAGAACCACAAAGTGGTTATAGGGTTGACCGAGGCTGAAGCAGCAGCAGTTCACACATTTGCAACTGAGAAAGAGACGTACAGTGATGGACAGATTATCCTCGTGGTGGACGCTGGTGGCGGCACGACTGATTTGGCGTTACTGAGAGCAGAGAAGCAGTCCAATGGTGATATTGGGTTAAAAGCCTTAGATAATGTTCATGGGCTAGAACTTGGCAGCGTTGAAATTGATATGGCTTTTGAAGAACTTGCGGAAGACAGGCTGAAGAGATGCGCGTTCGATCTAGGACTGTCAGAGCAGGGATGCGAAAAAGCAGCCCAGAGAATGGCTCGAGACAGCTTCAGGCCTCACAAGGAGAATTTCGGAATCACAGATGGCGCAACGCAACGGAAAGAGGATCTAATTGCAGTGTGTAAAGCTAGTGCTGCACTTGGTCAGTTGCTTCTGTCTCAGCCCGCACTATGGTACTTTGAGTGGTCGATGGACGACGGCAAGAACACGAACGATGCACGAGCAGCTGGATTTCAAATGGTGTATTTTCCTGCATTGGTTAGGCTGACTGACAACAAAGCCAGAAAGTTACCGTCTCCCTACGTCGCAATGGCGGGCAAAGCGATACGGTAGCGTAAGCGTTACTCATATGAGTTAGATGCATCGACTACACATGTCTCAGGAAAAGTGTGGGTGAGGCTGGGCTGGTACTCCTGAAATTGAACAGAGCGAACCATCGCTTCTCATTCGCGACGACTGTGATGGTCACCATTCGATGCCAAGCACATCTCTGAAAGTTGCATAGCTGTACTGTATGTTCCTTGCTGGACTGGCAGTAGTAAAAGTGGGCTGGTGTCGCTCATTCCGAGCAGACCAATCTGTGTTGATGATGTTGATCCACCGGATCCGAGCGCTAAGGATTCTCCCCTAATCGATTTTCGGTCTCTGGTGAGGTCGACTCAAACTTCGTGTTAGCGTGTTCTGGCTGAAAGTATCTCGATGTCAAGCCACCTAAATGAGACACAACCATGTATTATATGAGTTGTCAATGACTAGCTTATCCGAAAAAGATTCTTGTACAACCTCGCGGTGATGTGCCAGCCATCGTAAGTAGTCATCGACGATATCAGCCATTCTTGTCGACAACCCTTGTACAGTACAAGACGGAAGAAGTCGTTATCAGCAAGGTGGGTGTATGGGGAAGCAGCACTCGCTTATGCCCAACCGATGATTTCTGTCTACCACAGCACTCGAACACCTCAACCGGTGTACAATAGCACTCAATTACCAAGAGCACACCTGCCAAGTCCTTGTTAGCGAGGCCGACCTAGCGAGGTCTGGAACAAGCCACCATCCGTGATGCTATTCGTTAGACCAATCACGAAGCACCGGGGGCCACCCTATCACAATCACATCTTCAGCCTGAGACACAAGGAAAAGATACGAGCTCGTGGCTACTTGAAATTCGTGTTCTAGCGTCCAGGTCAGCTATCGGAATGGCGGACCTCATCACACTTCACCTACTGAGCATGAAACATGAGCTTTGACCGATGGGGCGCATTGATGCAAAACTCGCGAACGTATTCCATTTCCCTACCAGCTTCTTTGGGGCTATTTCGTTCTCCATTCTCGTCCCGAGTTCCATGGCCAACAAGGCTGACGGAGAACAACGCAGGTCGTCCTTGTGAAACAGCTCAATCTACGGTTACGCACCACCACTTCTACTATCAGATCAGGGCCATTGCAGATTGCATAAGGCCTCCTGCCATAGCCATGCCTGTCGAAGCTGCTGCTGCCCTCAACGCCCTTACATCTGCAAGCAATGCTTTGCTCACACTGTACAAGCATGGACTGCACTACAAAGAAATCCCCGCAGAAGTCGAACAATTACGCCATGCTATCAGGAATCTCGAGACCTCCATCCAGACGTCCAAACGACTCCGCCGACAAAAATCACGCTACCTTGATCACCTTATCAAGACCGAGGTCGATGACACCGTCAAGCGGTCGCAGGACGTATTGGACAATATCTGCCAGACAATTGAAGGTTGTCGAGCCGACATAGACACAAAGGGAACTGTAAGTGTGAAGAACAGACTAGATTGGATGTTCCGGGGTCATGGGCAATTCATGTCGCAAGGCATGACTCTCAACAGTTGTGTGACACTTTTAGGAACGCAGATTACCCGCATGGACAACACGTGCGCTCCTCTAGAGACTCCTCCAAATTACGACGATTCGATGGCGCCGGAGCAAAATTTGCGACCGCCAGCTGTGCGCGGAGCGGAACGGAAACGCGGACGGAAGCTATCGAGCCAGTCGTCCTTAGGCAACCTGAGCTTGCTTTCCTTTCGAAACCCAAACAGTTCTCATGTCGATGAGAAAGAGGTGTGTGGGTTCCTCCCTACAATCGGACGAGGATCTTTCAGTGACGAGAAAGAGGTCGTCGTGACCAAACGCTTCTCGGCCGACGAGACCGCAAGCATATATTCCTACGACAGCTCCATATCCGCGAGCATGTCATTTCCCCCTGACCTCGGCTGCACTGGAGACTATTGCACGAGTGATTCACGTCCGAACCATAGTCGGCCGAGCCAAAACATCCAAAATGGGGCTGATGACAATTTACGTACGATGAGTTTGGGTTCCTATCCATCCACGTCGACGTTTCGATATAGCCTAAGCGAGAGTGATGCGACTCTGCTAGGTTCATCTGTGAGTCTGCAAACTACCGGCTCTCAGACAGAGCCCAGGAGGCGGAAGGTGAAGAGTGGTTACATATGAAGGACGCAGTCGGCATCTCGGTCATTCTGTACAACAACTCCCACTCCCCATGTGTTGTCATGTTGAGCATCGTTTATGACACGAAATTTCTCGGGTAATCTCAACCAAGGTACTCCAGCTTCCACCCGAACATAATAAGAGGTGTGTTCGTGAGAAGTGTCCGACAACATAGGGGACACATTAAAACCTGCTCCCACATCTCTCATTGAACATCCGTTCGACTAGCTACACCCAATGGCCATACCACAGATGCCACAATCTAGCACTGAAACAGATTCATCCAGCTGGTTTGGTCAAGCTACTGATACATAACTCTCCAAGAGCAGCACGATACGAAGGTATCTATCATCGAGGCCAGACGCTATCCTCGCACCATATCTCAATCTCAACATACCTAACCGTCGGTGTGAAAAGCACCGGCACCTCAGTTCAGAGGTATAAGAGGAAGAACAGGTTGCTCGTGGGGAGTACAACCAAGCTACGTGATCATGTAATTACAACGGAAAGACCATCTCGGCACTCGAGATGCCCACTGGTATATCTAGAAATTGTCAGTCTCAGAGCTAAGCGGACTCTCTCCATGGCAATTACAGTTGAAAGAGAGAGGCATCAAGTAGAAGACCAAAAAGGAGAACGGTACTAGAGACACCGATCAAGCAATCCAGAGCGAAGCAAAAAGTCTTCTTGCCCTGTATGATAGGCATTTACAACACAGAAGGACATCACCACTCAATCCCATTCAAACCATTAAGTACCTATTCAGAATAAGCTATGGGAACTCAATAGATTCGTACGTAGTAACGTAATAAATGAATCTCCGATGAGGAACATGACGCTCAACGGAGAGAAGGATTATTTGCCATGGACTGTGATGCATAGTGCGATATATCAAAAAGGGTGCGGGTATGCATGAAGTGCACGTAATAAGTGCAATGACAACTCCTTGTCGACATACTTCTTGGTACAGTACCTACTCCTCCACCTCATTTCAGAAATTTCCCGCACGCCAACGTTCACGAAGCATAACTTCTAAGTGTGATGAACATAGTTTGCTGGTTTTTATCACTCTACCTGAAATCTCTGTATTCAAACCCTCACGTCTCAAAAGTCATTTTAATACTAACTTCCTGACTAGTACCTTTGTTTACCTATCGTAAGGGGTGATAAAAACAGCGCGTAATATAGGTAGACAGTAAACGTACTCGGTGATCCTGCTTTAATCTGTGCCTAACTACCGTAGTGCTTTTTCGATTGGTCCTAGGCTGGGTGCGAGATAACACCGCCAGTTCACGAGAAACTTGAGAGGCCGTTTGATTGAACCTGGGAGTGCTCCCCATGCACACTATCCAACTGTAAGTATACCTCGGTCACGACTTAAACTCGCTACTATGGAGGGGAATTAGTGTTCGTTGACTGCGGTGCTATCTCGTACTTACCCTTACTGTAAGCCTTATATTTCCAAGAATTTTTTTTGAAATGGAGTGCAAACCTACATAGGTACCTCCCTCTCGCTACTCCCTCAATCACTATCTATACCTCTCTGCTAACTAAGACTTCGGATCCAAACAACTTCACCTTGCTCGGCTATTATAGCAGCTGGCTAGCGTCATTTACTATGGTCCGTACAACGGGCGTGCCTCAGGGAGGGCAGTTCAGATATCACTGTAGCTTCTGTCGTAGCGTAAGTAGCAGCTACTCTACGTACTTAAAACAGTGCTAGCAGCTACAGTACTGGCTTAGGTATGAAGACTTCTCTCTGCTGGCTACGTAGGTACTTAGTACGAACTCATTCCCTAGTATACTGTAGGTACGTATTCAGACTTACTAGAGTACTGTATAGCGGAGCGGCTGAATAGACTAGTTATATACTGTATAGCGGAGGGACTTATATAGATATTACTATGGTTGTTGTGGGAGCTGTTGATATGAGGCGCGATGTGTTGTCGTTGTTGCATCAAGGTTTTTCTAGCCTCGATTTAGTAGGGGGCTAGTTAGGAGGAATTAATAAGTGTGGTGCAACAGGTTGGGGTCAGAATGTGCGGTGGAACGACGGTTGATTTTCTAGAATACTTGGTTAAGTCGAATTAATACCTCACCTACCCCGGCCTAGACATGATTCGAGCCATGAGATCGTTCATCTACGTGTTACAGTAGCAGCCCAAAATCACCGATTTCTTCACTGCTTGTTCGCACGCGTGTTGAATTTCGCAAGACTGATCAGAACATTTTTGTTCAGCTATAGAGAAGCTGAGGCTGACATTTCAATACCATCTGGATACTGATTGTGCAACAAGTTCCGGTTCTTTTGTTGCTTGGTAGCTCCGGACAGCCGCCAAGACCTTATACCTCTGCACCAGGTGACGAAGCGGTCGCTATAATTAATGGCCACCACTCGCAATGTATAAAAACGTTCACTTCTCTCCTCATGCCAGATAGACCATCGGGATTCTACTACGTCTTCACAATTAGAGTACATATCGAAAGTCCAAGTTTTCCTTGTCAGTTCGATCAGTCAGATCAAGACTCGGAGCTTCACCAACGAATCCTCCACCATCGCGCTTCTGAAACTGGTCACGGCGAGCGTTTTCACTCGCGAGCACAACACGAAGCGCGCCAATGAAGACGATCGCAAAGCCAAAGCAGGTCGCGGTGCCGATGAATCCACTCTGTTGCATGGATTAGCAAAGTTTTCACATGTTAGCATGATGGTACAACGTACAGAGTATATTGGCGCCTGAGACGGAAAAAACAAGAAAGGTCCAATGATGTTTCCAACACAGTAAGCAACGAACATCATTGCGGTCGTAACCGCCTTCTTCGTAAATCCGGCCACGTTCGATGTGACCATAGACAGACCGATCGGAATTCCAGCAGCATAGGCGACGAATAGGTAAAATCCAGCCAGCTTGCTTCCGTTGTTTGGACCGAACCGAACAAGGATGCTACCGACTAAGCTCACGATACCCAGCAAGATCGCGATGAGACACCGCGAATTTTTGAATTTGGTGCACAGGAAGGTCGAGCCGAGGGCAAATGCCGCGTGTATAGCGCCGGTAGGCATCTGAAGGAGGTAGGTTTCAAGCGTAGAGAAACCTAGTCCCTTGATCACAAGGCTGCCGAAGGTTGTGAATGCACCATTGGGAACACTGCTTGCTAGGTAATAGAGTACGAGGAGCCAGACTTTGATGTCGGTCAATGCTTCGAACGCTTGGTCCCACTTGAAGGTGTTGTTCTTCATGCCTGTCTGGTTGCTTTTGATACGATCCACGGCCTTTTCGCGTTGTGCAGGGGATAGCCATCGAGCGGTTGCTGGTGTGTCTGGTAGGAACCAGAGCAATACACCTGACCAGAGAAAGGTTATGATGCCGAAAATGATAAACAGCCACTATAAGATATGGTTAGCTTTGACCCATGCGGATTCATGTCAGGCAGCACATACCTTCCATGGGGCAAGACTGTGTTTGATGTGAGCAATGCCGTATGCAATTAGTGAGCCAAACATGACGGCTAGTGAGTTACCAAAGAACCAGATGCCATGTCTGAATGGTTGCTCTTGACGTCTGTACCACATTCTGCAAGCTCGTTAGATTGTGTTTAGAACCTTAGGCAGATACCAAGGTCTTACCCAGTAATCAAGGAGAAACCAGGAGAGATTGAAGCTTCAGTCGCCCCTAGGAAGAATCGCACTATCATTAGGCCAGTAAAATTTGTGGTTGCAGCATGGCAGGTAAGACAAACAGCCCACGCAGCACAGGTACAGGCCAGATATTTGCCTATCGGAAAGCGCACCATCAGGAACGATGCTGGGTAGCTGAATGCTAAGTATCCGAAATAGAAGACACTGCTGCTCCAGGAGTATTGCAAGCCCCGGAGATGGAGGTCTTGGATCAGGCCCGAGATTGAAGCAAAGCCCAGGGTCTGCTTATCCAGGAACTGCAGCATGTAGGACAGTGTGAGCAGAGGTAGAAGGCAGAGATCAATCTTCCGCAGAAGCTTCTTCTCTTCTATGCTGGTTACACTCTCCTCGATGCTGTTGAGTCTGTCTTGGTCGCGAATCTTGACAGTTTCCCCAACCTCTTGGGTAGTGTGCCGACTCATCAAGTCGATGTCTGTGATCTTTTCGTTAAGCTTCGACATGATGTGAAATGTTGTTACAATCGATCATTCCCTGCATTTGGAGGAAATATCAATGAGATTGAATAATTGTGGACAGTCGCGTGCTTCATTTATACTTCCTTAAGGTTATACCAACCTAGGGAGATAACCAAATCACCTGGACTGATCGCTTCCATGTTGATCTGGTTTGGATATGAATCCCGTTGATACATTAGATAGCGCGCCTAAGTGCGCTGATGTTCGCGGCCATCACTCCATGTAAAGTTCGAGAACTCTTTGCCGAGGCTGAAGCTAATGGAGGGAGTGATGATAACTCGCCAACGATACCAAAGCGGCAAGATTTTGACCATGTCAATTAGCCGACTGTCTGTTATTGATTGGTCAAGTCGGCAAACCTCGCGTAGTTCGGCACACGTATCCAGATCGCACAGTGCGCACGTTTTCCGAGGTAGTGCATCTCTGCACAGATAGAAGTCTCTGTTGAATACCATGCCGTGAGACTCATGCCAGGACTTTATACCGGCTGCTTCTTCTTCTTCTCAGAAACAACGTGCATGCAGAAAACAACACGGGGTTTCTAGTTGAGCTTTGGTTTCGGCTATTACACCAGCCGTGAGCAACGATGTCCTCGCTTCAACGACGGGAGAACAACCCATTAGTTGATGTCGGACTGTGTTCACGTCCTTGAACTTAAAGACCGTCTTCAACGAACCATGTCCTTTGAGCACCGTTGATCGTGAATGGTTCGGAAGAACTTCCAAGGTTAGAGAAAAGAACACTTGCCTTCGAAACCTGTCCCTCCAACCAATCTCGATGGATGGGATCCTTCACTCGGAACATTGCCACCCGCAGTGCCCACGTATACCGGTAAACATGCTGCGGATCTTCATTCAGAGCTTTATGAGCGATTCCTAGCAACTTGGTAAGCACGTCCTGCACCCACACTGGCTGCGGATCAGAGGTCTCGATACAGCTGTACAAAACTTGAAGAGCATAGAAATCGAGGCCAGCATGGTACACAGTCCAAACTACACGACGCCCGCCAGTACAACGAACCGAGTCGGCTAGGAGTCGTATGTCGGAAAAGTCCTGCAGATGCTGTCAGTCTAAGAGACATTCTAATAACCTTCTGATACTCACCTCTCCAGTTCGCATTATGTCGCTCCAAAGGTCTCCGCTGTTTGACTGTGATGCTTGGGTACCTGCCGAAAGGGTCTTTACTCCCAGTCTCCACACGCGTAACTTAAGTCGCTGGCAAGCATGAAGGAATTTAAGTGGCCGATAATTCTCGATATCGTCGAGGAGCTCTTGAGCCGGATATGCTGAACCCCATAACTGTGGTGCACAGAGTCTCGCTTCTTCGAAAAGTTTATTGTAGCAGACGGGTGAATCTGCAGGGGCATTCATAAGATCAGTTGTCAAGCGACCGCCACCCATACCGACAAGCGCAAGCATGACATCAAGGTAACTGCAACAAGATTAGTAGGGTAATGTCATGTATGTGAGTGCGAACTAGAGGAGCAGAACAGTGAGTCTGACCATATGTATATGAGTAGCGGTTTGACCACAGGCGGAAGGCTGTATGTCCTCGGGCCAGTGGTGTGGTGGAAATACTTTGCTATGAAAGAGCGCACCGCGTCCAAATGCATGTATGACATTTGCACTAGATCCGAGTCGTAGATCCCAAAATGTAGGATTAGAAACCACATCGAGAAGAGGATTTCTAAATTGCCATGATCATCAGGTTGATCTAAGAGGCGGTCTAACACCTGTGATAGGTCCTGCAATGCCAGATGCAGAGCGTGAGACGCATTCTCCTTGAAGCTGCGAGCCTTTTCGAATGCTTCCGAAGGCTGAGGTGAATTGTGTGTTTCAGCAAGCTCACGAGACCGAAGTTCCATTGACGCTACTGCAATGAAGGCTCTCATAACACCACTTTCTCTAGAAGCAATTTGTGAGTGGACATAAGATATGATACTCCAACCCCACGGTTTGCCAAACTGGAGAACCATGAGTGAGCGCGGGACATAGTCAAAAGATTCTAGGTCCTGTAGACTAAGGAAGGGCACATCGGAGAGAGCATTACTCGATGAAGGCAAATATTCTAGGCTTGCTGATTCAGGACCAGTAAAAGCCATCGGAGGCGTATTCGAGACTGCTGGCGCAGTAAGGGGTTCAGATGTCACGTCCACGTCGAACGGACTGCCCACTTGATTTGAATTTGCGATTGGCTTAGCGGTTGGGCTGAGCTTGGAGACTAGTGTTGACCGTCTTCGCCGAGGGAGAGGAGGTCGGCGGACAACAGGCTGATCCCAATCGCATGTTGATTGCGCTTTCTCGCACCGTTTGCAGAAAGGACGCGTCTCATCGCACTTGACTTTCCGCGTACGGCAGGTAGTACAGCCTAGATTGATATGTGCTTAGTAGCCGAGACAAACCTGCGGAAGGAATGAATCATGGTCACAGCATACCAGATTTGGACCGAGGGCCATGCCGCCCAAAACGAAGTGCTAGTGCAGGTTCGGCAGAACAGTCTGGGGTGCTCATCGATTTGATGCTCAGCTGAGTTCACAATGGTTTCGCTTGAAAAGAAAGTAAGATAGTGAAGTGGAGGTTGGGATCTTGAAGTCGCGACTCTCGCAACCTTATCTCGGCAACTCGGAGACTGCCACATTTGCCTTATTGCATACAAATAGCCGAGCTGTGGACAACTCGTTCCATCCGGGGTAATTAAGGTTTCGTTATTCCATATCGGCAAGCACCTGGGTCACCCTGCGGTCTTCCATCGTGAACATCAACCCACTTCCTCAGGGACTTCAGCTTTCGAATTTAGGTCATAGTTCCTGGGTTTCAGTATTTATATACATACAGCTATTCGCAATGCAGGCTCTTTTTGATAGAACATGTTGTCCGACGCTGTTCGAGTCTTACTATATTCTAATTTCAAGACATTCGCCGGAAGCATTAGCATAACTGCCCTCTGAAAACATACCTGTCATGTCTCCCTCAAAAACGACCACTGGAATGCCTCGCGAGCAGCTCCTTCATCATGTGTCTGGTTCTGTTGATGCCCATAGGGCAGTATTGTCAGAAATCAACACCAAGATTCACCAGAACCCGGAGCTAAGATACCAGGAATACCAAGCACACGACAACATCTGTGACTTGCTTGAAAGTCTCGACTACACTGTTGTCCGACATGCACACGGCCTTGAAACATCCTTTCAAGTTGAGTCCGGTAGCGGAGGTCGGCTAGTTGTGTTCAACGCCGAATACGATGCACTTCCAGGAATTGGACATGCCTGTGGTCACAATCTGATTGCTACAAGCTCAATCGCCGCATTCATTGCAACTGCCGAAACCATGGAGAAGGGCAATCTACCCGGACGAGTCCGCCTGCTGGGCACACCCGCTGAAGAATCTGGAGGCGGTAAGATCAAGCTCATCCAAGCTGGTGCGTATGATGGCGTGGACGCTTGCTTGATGGGACATCCAGGACCCTCGTCCAGGCGTACACCCGGAGCCAAGACCAAATTCGACGGCGCTTCAGCAACTCGTTCTCTCGCAAGGAAGCAAGTTCGCGTCACTTTCAAAGGAGAGAATGCACACGCTGGATTTGAGCCTTGGGCAGGAAGAAACGCCTTGGATGCTGTTGTGGCATCGTATGTCAACATATCTCTTTTGAGACAACAGATTCCTCCGTCAGCTCGAATACATGGAGTGGTCCGTCAGGGAGGTGCTGAGCCAAACATCATCCCCGATAGTGCGAGTCTGGAGTATTTTGTCCGCGACACAAGTGCTGACTCCGTACAAAACCTTGCAACCCGCATTGAAAAATGCTTCAGAGCAGGCGCTTTGGCAACCGACTGCTCCGTAGAGTGTGTATGGAACGACGAAGCTGACTATAAAGATCTGCGACCGAACATGACAATAGCTGAAATCTTTACAGAACACATGACATCGCTGGGGAAGACGTATTTGTATGATGCGCGTGCACTTGGCGCAGGCGCTTCCACAGACATGGGGAACGTCTGCTATGAAGTCCCAGGCTTCCATTGTGGCTTTGGCGTTGGGGATGATGTTCAAGATGCTAGTCCACATAACCCGAACTTTGCGGCAGCAGCAGGTACGGTTTCAGCCTTCGAGAATGCTTTGGCATGTGCACAGGGCATGGCTATGACTGCGTGTGATATTCTGATAGACGATGGCCACGCCGAACGTATGCGGACGGAGTTTCTGGAGGAATTTGGGAGAGCTGATACAAAGATCTGACCTAGAAGAAGTCTACTATTATAATCTAAATACTCTGTGCTTTTCTTAGAATGCATCGCCTAAATCACGTAGCGATGAAGGCTACGCATTCTCTGTGTATGCGAACGAGTACACAGAAGGACGTAAAGGGGAGGGCTCCTCGACCAGATAGATGCATGTATTTGATGCAATAAGCCTGTCATACAGCTGATTGTTCACACTCATGCCAAGACCGGCGGAACTGCTTGAATTGCACTTTAGCGCAAATTCACTATTCCTCGACTTCTTGATTCTCAAGGTAAGTCTCATAAGCTCAGTAAGGCGTTGGCAATCTAATTGATGTGTAAAAGGTCCATGCGCTGCAAGTCCTTGAGTCCGGCTGCTTGTTTTACCATAAACTCAATCCTTTCGCTATCAGAAATATCTTAACTGACCGTTACTACCTTGGACCACCATCTGTTTACCACACAATGACCATACAACGAAGTGGAATACAGTTACATCCCCTAACGACTTCGGATGGCAGCGCCATATACACACCACCTTCCAGATCTTCAACCCTCCTGGCCGGCATAAACTACCCACTCGAGGTACCTTACCGCTCGAACGAGATACCAGAAGATACCTATATCGAAGTCAACCTGCGACCGAACAATGCAGTAGGAATGGTCAAGGAGCGACACATTGAGAGCTTGGTAAAGAGAGTGTTACAGAGTGTCATCTTGGGCGAGGAAACCCCACGCTGCATGCTACAATGTACGATTCAAGTCACGGACACACAAATCGATGAATCGTTGCCCGGTGGAGTGAAGAGCGGCGGCCAAGGCGAATCATACCTCGAAACTCTTGCCAGTGCCGTCAACGTCGCGGTTCTAGGTTGTCTGGATGCAGGAGTGCAGATGCTCGGTATTGCTGGTGCGGTCGTGGTATCCATATCACGAGACGGAAAGATCAAGACATGGCCAAGTCTGAAGGAGAGGAAAGCAGCTGAAAGTCTGCACGTGTTCGTTTTTGGCAAGGATGGACAGAACTTGCTGTTTGAAAGTGAAGGACGTTTCGAGATGGAGCAATGGGAAGCAGCAGAAGATGCCGCCAAAGCTGTGGTCGTTGGCAGAGCACAACAAGATGAAGATGTGACGATGGAGGAGGATCGTGAGAGCTTGTTCGCGACAATGAGACATGCCGTCGAAGACAAGGTTGAACGAGAAGGGCGGTGGAGAGGTTGAGTCAGACTGCCCGACACACCATTACCATATACCTGACCGAGCTGGAAACCTGTTATTCGATATTACCATGACATTCCCACCACACAACCGGCAACCTGTTCAAACTTTAGGCCTGGCATCAAAAAAACCCAACCACACAACCAGAACCAACATGCTCAACCACAATAACACTTGAGTCTCCGTGCAGAACCCGGCATACCACGCCCCACAGCTTCGAAACAATAGCCATATTAGCAAAACGTCGCAAAACAAATAACAGGCTACCCAAACCCGTTACTTGACTCTTGTCTCCATACATACTCCGGTCGCGCCGCTGAACCATTGAACCCTTGATGTTGATGGCACACTACATCTTCCCTCTCTACTTGAAGTCTCGACCTTCGCTGTACGAGATAGAGAATCTTCTATCTCCACCGTCATCACATCTCGAAACGCTTCACGATCGACTACGGTTTACAGGAGGGTGATACGATATACTAAACCCAGCTCGGATATATCAAGACACGAAAACCTTCGCGTGCTCGATTTGCTGAGTACGACCTCCACTGGTGTGCGATGGTAGAGAAATGCTGCAATTTAGATGTGGTGGTTTATGCAGCCTTGTTGATTCGATACCTGGAGTCAAATTATATGGGTTCGCGTGAACATGCGGCGTCTGGAAAGGAGGATTAGAAATGCTGAAGACAATGAGCCTGATGATGAAGACGAGTCAGAACTGGAACAATCATATTCAATCATTCAGTGTGAAATTTCCTGAACAAAACGCCAAGTACATCGTGTGACCGAGCTCCTTCGCTCAAGGCCCTCCGTAATCCGATACATCCATTCATCATTCATATCCCATAGTCGTCGTATCACTGGCACATCCATATATCCGCTCATGTTGTGTCATCCAACAGCGCCCACCATGATCATACACAATATCCACCCAGTCTCCAATTCATACATACAACGGCTCCTCTACATGTTCAACAAACTCATCCCATTCTTCCTAACAGGACTACTCGTCCCACCCTTCCCCCCAAATCCCCAACTCAAACCCACCCCTCCCTCCCCTTGTTGCAGATCCCCCGCCTCAGAGACATCAACCCCCGAATCCGTCCCCGAATAAACCCCTCCCGAATCCCCAATATCAATATCCCACGTCTCCTCTCCATCCTCATCCCTCTCCTCCCCATCAACGACCGCAACCTCCGACCACCCTTTCTGTTCCGCACCGCGCACATTCCATCTCAACGCGCGCTGCACACTTTCAACCCATTCATTCGTGCCCGTCATGACAGTGGGGAAAGGGTACTGCGAGGCCTCGAGCGTGACGTAGTCGCCTTGCTTGAGTTCGATACGGCCTTTTCCGTCGAAGGAGCAGTACGCTGAGCTGCGGGAGCGGGTTGGGACAGCGATGCGTAGGCTGAGTGTGTCGGAGAGAACCATTGGTCTGAAACTGAGTGTGTGCGGACATATAGGTGTGAGTAAGATCGCTGGGATGGACGGATGGATCAGGCTGCCGCCCGCGGAGAGCGAGTACGCTGTTGAACCAGTTGGAGTGGAGAATATGCATCCATCGGCTTGGACGACAGTGAGCAATTCGTCGTCGCCGTAGAGTTCGAGGTTCGAGACGTAGGCGCTTGGACCGCGGTCGATGACCAGTTCGTTCAGGACTTCGAATTGTTCGCCTTCTTCGACGGCGGATTTGTCGGCGCTGGAGCGCCAGACCGTGCAGGTGAAGCGCATGCGGAGGTTAACGCGCATTCCCACGTCGCCCATGACGTGGTTGAGGTGGTGTTTGTAGCGGTCGAATTCGAAGTTTGTCAGGAAGCCGAGGCTGCCGAGGGCGAAGGAGAGAATTGGGGGGACGACGCGTTGGAAGAGCCAGGATGTGAAGAGGACGGTGCCGTCACCGCCGAGGGTGAGGACTAGGTCGAATTTGTCCGGGTTGGACCAGCAGAGGTCGGGTGTCCAGTAGCGGAGCATGATTTTGTAGCGTGGGTCTTTTGCGAGGAGACCTTCTGAGTCGAAGCGCTTTGAGTGTTTTAGTTTGGCGTCTACGTAGACGTTGACGCCTACGTCTTTGCCGTAGCGTGGGGTACTGAGAAGCCATTCGGTCAGTTCACGGGTTTTGTGAACTAGAGAATTGTCTCTGGCACGAGTGACGATCATGACGCTACGGACAGCGCGTTTCAGAGGTTTGCGTTGGAGCTGTTTGGAGACTTCGCGAACACCAGTCGCTGTCTGCATAAGACGGGAATGGGAGTAGTCCTCTTCATCGATCTCGTCAAGAATTTTCTGGATGTCGACTACGCTTTCAAAGCGCTGGTGGAAGAAGCAGGGAGAGCGAAGGAAATTTGACGACAATGCGAGGGGCGGTACCGATGTTGTCGTGGGCTGCATGTTTGCAACTTGGGCAGTTATGGATGGGGAAGCTTGAGCGGAGGAAGGTTGCGACTGTTGTATCTCGAGCTGCGAGGACATCGAAGGGAAGTTGGTAATGCCATGAGGACCTGCAATCTGCCGTGAAGCCAAGGCCTTGAGAATGGTCTGTCGAGGAAGATCCATTGAACCACGTTTCTGTCTGCGCTCTGCAGGGGGTAGAAGTGACACACAGGCTTTGGCTCTTGTTATCGTGTCCATATCGTGAGCTTGGGCATATTGTGTGGACACGGGAGGTAATTGTTGTTTTTGATCGTCTCGTGGGATGTGCGCAGGCTGTGAACTTTGTTGATTCAGATTCGTTGCATGTTGTTGGAGGCTCAGCTCGGTCAATTGTTGATGAGGAACGATCACATTTTCATGGGATAAATTCGGATGGCTACCAGAACATTCGTCGTTGTCATTTGGAGTGATATCGGTAGTTGTGACGGGGAGGGGATGTGGTGTAGTCATGATGGCAGGGCCTTATCTAAGTTATATTTGGAGACCTCGGGACGTTCAATAATTCTTCGCAGGCCGGAAAAAACAGCAACACGCGAGTGACGCAGTCAAGCAATGTTTGCGGTTTAGTGGCTTATGCTTCGGCCCGCTAGCTCGACCGTTCGGAACACCGAAATTGTCTGGAAGGCTGAGAAGTGTAAATGAAACTTGAAGTAGTTGCACCTGGTGCTGGTCATATATGGCCGTGCATTACTCAAGTTGGTCTCTTTGCATCACAAACATGAACCAATGTTGTCGTGAGAAGAATCAATGCAAACAACTTCAAGCACCTGGTGTGTGAAGGAGTGATTCGTCAGCCAGACCAGACCCAATCTGGACGAGCCCGATGCCTCGCATCTCAGGGGTTGCGGCACCTAGGACCGCTAGTCCTCATATTAATTCGTGATGAAACATATATTTGCCCGTCTCAGTGTTGTCGCACGACCCATTTGTGACGGATCAATGTGATGCGGCGGCTATCACTACTACCAAGTCATTCATTCACCATCATCGCCCGTGTCCTTCAGCTGCTTTCAAGTGGTTAGTTACCAGCAGGTTTTTCGTTCGCCAGCGACACTCACAACAGCCAGAGCCGCACCAATAGGGTTTGACACCAATAGTCATTGGTCTTTGTAAATTGACAATCAAGAAGTGCTGGTTAAGAGAGTGGTGATTGCGAAGAACTTCCGCCACCATCACAATCAATCCTGTGGCAACACGACCTTGGAACTCGTGAACATGCTCAATCTACATGAGTGGTGGAACTCTGACCAGTACTTGGTGCATAGAACTCTGGCACGGAAAGACGTATATCACTCGTTGTGATTACAGATCAGTACTGGTCGTACAGGAGATCGATTGTGTGCAGAGTTTCTGGTCATTGCAACGGAAGGTCTCTCAAGAACATTCTACGTTATAGCCTTTTATCGTAAATTCCTGATTCTGTCCATTTGCTCCTGTATCACTGGTGTCTCTCGGTCAAGGTACGCTTGTAATCGTTCTAAGAAAGTCTCCCCGTTCCACGTCTCACTCGATGTTTGGACTGAATTCTTGTGATTGTACCTCTCCTCCTCTTCTGCCGTAGCTAGGACAGGTACACCATTCTGCTCTATCGCGAATGATGCAGCGATGTTAGCATATATCATGGCAACCACAATTCTCTGTATTCTCACCATATCCCTCGCGTTGAATGACATGTCCTGGACTGGTTTAGAGTACAGATCTTCCGACATCAGTTGCCATCCTAGGCTGGAACAGATCAATTTCAAGCTTGGATGACACACGTTGAAATGGACATTGGTCATCGATACCGCCAATGCACCCAGGTAGGTATTGCCTCCACCAGTAGGATCAACTACCAGACCAGCTGTAGACTGTGTGTGGTAGGCCATCAGGTGGACAGACACTATCCGATGCCTTGGAGACAATTGATTCGATGTACCGACAGATGATGTTAGTGCTGGCTTGATCCGAAAGTATGCTGTGCTGCCGTTGCCTCCCTCGCGAATGATTGGAATGGTATTTGACTCATTTTGCTCAGCAGTCTCAGATGGATCCCAGCCCATAAACTTGCTAACGAGTTCGACCTGGCTTACATTTCCCTCCGCAGGAAAGAAGAGTTTCAATTCATCATGGTTAGGACTGATAACAGAGCAGTTTTTAGCTGCAAGCTGCAGTGATGTAAGCTCTTCGGGAGAACACAGATCAGGTATGGGTTCCCATACAACAACCGGATCTCTGCATCGCTCGCTGATGCTTGCTCTCGCTTCGTTCAGTTTCGTTGTGATGTCTATGCATCTTTGAGAAGAGCACACCATATGAAATGAGTCTGACATGGTCTGAGCTGGGTTGAGAGAGCTCACTTCGAGTCTTATCTTAGGCGTTGTATATTTGAAGTCACGCCATTCGTTCGCTCCGTAGCCATTCCACGCTCGTGTCGTGAGTCGACTCATGTCTCGGCGAAATACACAATTTGTGTTCCAACTGTCGATGGTGTCCTTGATGGAGGTCGGAAAATCAGCGCCTATATCCACAATCCATGATATAGATCTTGCCAGAGAAACGAATGGAGAGACTGCGAGTCGAGCTCCGAGGACAGCATACGTGCCTGCTCCACCTATCAAATCATGTTTAGTTGGTGGAGGATTGGGAGTTTTCCATTCTATTTCATCAACAATGAACATGCCAAACGTACAGAATGAGACTGTCACCGCTGGATGAGCCATGTTACGCGCTAAGAGTTGTTGAGATGTGAGAATTAGTCCAGGATATTTGAGAGACACAGAACAACAATAGCAATCATGCTGAGAATAGAGCCTTGTGGTCTGAGAGCATCATAGCTGATCTCATGACACCTGCATGCTTACAGCCATACTTGGCTGACTGTTGTGTAGTTCATTGCGGTTGTTATTGTTTGGCGAGATCGTCATGCAAAGCTTGGAATATCGATACAGGAAATATAGCAGTGAAGATGCATTGAAGGGGGATCATGGTGGAGCGATATAAATACATGGATAGCTCAGACGGCAAATCCCGTGAATTTGAGTTCCCAGGCTCGCCGCAAGCTGCGCCGATCAGGTCAGGCATTTATTTACATGGCAACTGCGATCCAGGATTACGAACACAACTGAGCACGTCTGGTCTGTGAATACAAGCTTTTGTTACTCTTCTTTCTTACTCATCATGGCTCAACAGGGCAATATGCACAACCTGACAACTCTAATAAAGCGGTGAGTTGCTGGAAATGCTACAGACGTGCTCTAACCATTGCTGACAACGATCAAAGATTAGAAGCGGCAACCTCCCGACTTGAGGATATTGCTGTGTCCGTAGATGGTGCTTCAGTCGGGGGACTCAACGGCGCTGTTAGAGATCCTCAGATTACAGCGGCTGCCACAGAATCATCGACAACCCTTCCTCCAATTCCAGAAGCCAAGCCAGCAGAGCCTCTGCCAAAGTCCATAGATGATTTCGATAGAATAATCGAAGGAGAGGTTGCCGAGTTCCTTGAAGCCAGCGCAAAGATTGGTGGTCTTGTTGAGGAGCAGGTACTAAACATCGAAGGATTTGAGTGTATATGGTTCTGACACTAGCTAGGCACAAGCTGCACATCAAGCCTTTCATGCCGAAAGGACATTCTTACTCATAACTACAAAAGCGAGGAAACCGGAACCATGGAAGCCAGAGCTGATGGCTGATATCCATCGCTATATCTCCCAGGTTGATGAAATCAAGGAGACGAACCGACCATCACCTTACTTCACCCACCTTTCAATGGTCTCTGAAGGTATTATCGGCTTAGGTTGGATCGTGGAACCTCGACCTGCCGACGTTATCGAAAGTTCGTTAGGCGGAGCTCAGTACAATGGAAATCGGGTGCTTAAGGAGTACAGAGAAAAGTGAGCAGCTCTGACATCGAGCAAGAACGTACATGCTGACTGACATAGGGATCCAAACCACGTGAAATACGTACAATCATACTATAAGATTTTCAGATCCATGACTGAATATGTAAAAGAACACTTCAAGACCGGCCTGACATGGAACAATAAGGATGGTATCGATGTCTTGGATGCCATGCACCAGGTGCAGTCGGGTGTAGCAACACCACGAGCCAGTCACACCACAGGTGCTCCCGCGCCTCCTCCACCTCCGCCTCTACCCAATCTGAATGACAATGGAGTGCCTACACCCCCTCCTCCTCCACCAGCCGGAGGCGCAGCAAAAGGTGGAGACATGACGGCGATATTCGATCAATTGAACCAAGGAGCAGCTGTCACAGCCGGTTTGAGAAAAGTCGACAAATCAGAAATGACACATAAAAACCCTGCATTGAGAGCCGGAAGTAGTGTACCACAGAGGTCGGGTTCCCAAACATCCACAGATTCTAGGTCGAAATCTCCCATGCCCGCAAGGAAGCCTGATAGCCTGAAGTCTAAGAAGCCAGGCAAAAAGGAGCTTGATGGTAACAAATGGATCGTCGAAAACTTCGAGAATACTGGCAACGAGATCATTGAGATACCGGCAGAACTCAACCACAGCATCATCATATCGAAATGTTCCAAATGCATAATACAAGTCAAAGGCAAAGCTAATGCCATTTCCATCGACAATTGTACGGGTTTATCCCTCCTAGTACAATCCCTGGTGTCCAGTATCGATGTGATCAAGTCACCAAAATTCGCAGTGCAGGTCGACGGTGTGCTGCCGACAATTCTGCTCGACCAAGTGGATGGTGGCCAGATTTACTTACAACCAGCTAGCATGAAGTCTCCTCCGGAAATCGTTACCAGCAAGTGCAGTGCGATCAATATTGTAACACCACCAGTCGGTGCTGAGGACGACAGCAGAGAAACACCTCTACCCGAGCAACTCAGATCCTATTTCCAAAATGGCAGACTCCTCACTGAGGTGGTTGAGCATGCTGGTTGAGTGAAGCCAATAGCGTCAATTGGAATTTCGTGCACAATATTGTGTACTGTAAGATAGAGAACACTGTAACATCAAGCAGTGGAGAGCTTTGTGAGCAAGTAATATCACACCTAGTTCAGTTACTGAGTGCGATCACATTTCGTACTTCTCTTCATCGTTTGACACTTTCTCGTCCACTGCACGGCCGAGCATTCGTTCTCCTTTTCACTTGAACATTGCCGAAGTTAAACCGCCCTACTGTAACCCATCTTCATACACGTTGTTTGTACCTATCCCTGCATGCTCGACTATCCCCTACGTTCCCACCCGACGATGCTGTAAGTTCAGTACTGTAAACCTCTACTCATGGTCATAGTATGGCACCCAAACCCAGCACAAAAGGCGAATACATCGAAACCGAAACCGGCAACAAAATCGCCCGTGCCGCTCAGATCGTAGGCGCAAAGCACATAGTCTTAGCCGGCAAATGTGTCATCCAACAAGGCGTCGTGATCCGTGGTGATCTCGTCAGACCACCACAATCCGCTTCTTCCTCCTCATCATCATCAACAACATCCAACTCTCTCGACCCATCATCCGCCGCAACAACCGCCGCCAAGAAACCATCCCAGCCAAACTCAGTCCATCTAGGCCGCTACGTCTTCATCTCACCCAACTGCACTCTCCACCCTCCATCCCGCAGCGACAAAGGCTTAGACGGGCAATTACACGTCTCGTACTACCCACTCCGGATATCGGATTACGTCTTCGTAGGCGAAGGATCGAACATCAGAGCCGCAGAGATAAGGAGTAACGTCTGGATTGGCAAGGGCGTGACGGTGGGGAATTTTGTCGTTATTAAGGAGAATGTGAAGGTTTTGGATGGGGCGGTGTTGCCGGCGAATTCGGTGTGGGCTAGTGGGTGTGTTGTTGCGGGGGCGCCGGCGAGGGTTGTGGGGGAGTTGGCGGAGGCGTGGGGGGGAGGAGGGACGGGAGTTGGGACGAGCGGGGATGAGTTGGTTGGGGTTAGGGCGAGGGAGAGGTGGGCTGGGGTTGGGAATAAGAGGTGAGGATTTTCTGTTGTTTGGGCTTGTGAGAAAGGGGTTTGCTCGGTTTATGATGGGATGGATATACATCTTCTGCATGAGCGACTTTTGGGCTCGGAGTTTCTGGTCATATACGTCAGATGCATTTCTACAGAACACACGCCGACACTACAAATGCTGTTCACAACTAGTTTGACGAAGTCCTCAACACAACAACTCCTTTCATCATCCTCTCTATTGACCACGAACCTACCTCACAACAGCAACGAGCGTTCCGCCTATACCGCAAGCGACACAAAACTCAAAATTGAGGCGGTTAAGAGTGCTAAAATGGCTGAGCTCCGCGGAAGAAAAAGACACCGAGCTGAGAAGGTGCAGGTGTTTATAATGAATACGTTGGCAACCTGTTCTACTCGCCTTGATCAAGCCATCTGCGACACACACCCTCCCAAAGAAAATCAAGGCCCTCCTCACCCTTCTCAGCCTCAGCCAATTTCCATAACCTCACTCTCCGGTCCGATCCGGGTAATTCATTCACTGGCACCTGTCTCACACCCTGCTTATCCACGAGCAGTCCGGTATCCGTTTGCCGGAAATCATTGCACAGAGCCGTTCCGTCCGTCACGAAATCAATCACTTTACGGCGCCACATTCGAATAATTTGGACGTACTCTTGGCTCAATCTGTCTTCGTATGCGCCGAGCAGGGCGACGATGTCCCACGTATGACTTGTGTACTCATTTTGCGGTAGTAGTCCCTTGAACGGATTTCCCAGGTCGAACATTTGGAAATAAGTCTTGGTGTCTGTTTGTTTGAGACCCGTGGCTTGGGAAATGGTGGCGGATATGAAGCCGATGTCGCTTTCAAAGAGGCATATTTTGCGCAGGGCGTCGTCGTCTTTGTCGTTTTGGGAGATGTCGTAGATGTTTAGGAGTTCGTCTGGCGATTTGAGTGTCTTGTTTGCGATTTTGATGAAGCCCTCAGCATGGTCTTTGCGGTCTGGACTGTTGTGCGTCATGATGTAGGAGATGCTGCCGTCGTAGGTGCATGTGCTTACTATTTGGGATTGGACCCAGTTTACTTGGGTGGGTGGATGGGAGCGCATGAGTTGCATGGTTGGCCGGTCGTATGGGAGGACCTCTGAGGAGGTGCAGGGGGCGCCTACGAAGTTCGCGGCTCGTAGCTTGTCGAGATCGGCTTTGTGCATGTCTTGGGCGATGTCTTTGGCGCTGCGGTTTTTGGTTGATATTTCCATCTTCTCGGCGCATTCAAGGAAGGTGGATTGGTAGTCCGAGGGGCTCTTGGCGGGCATCGTTACTAGTGTTCCTGATAACGTGATTGAGCGGTTGTACATAGAATCTTTGAGGCCGGAGAGGTTGTGTAGGCTGAGACTCTCACCACCAGCCGACTGTCCTAGAGCGGTTACGTTGTTGGGGTCACCGCCAAAACCAGCAACGTTTTGCTTGATCCATTCGAATGCACGGAGCTGATCATGGAGTGCATTGTTTGCAGGCATCAGATCTGGAGCTTCTGGGGAGTGAAGGAAGCCAAGAAGGCCGAGGCGGTAGTTGACTGAGATGAAGACAATGGGCTTGTTGTTGTTCAGTGCTTGTAAACAAAAGGTGGTCGGATCGAGCCATCGCCGCTCGCCGGAACCAAGGAAGAACGCTCCTCCATGGATGAAGACTACCACCGGCAGCTTGTGGTTCTGGTCAATATCTAGCGGGCGTGTTACAGTCAGTCGCAGACAATCTTCCGTCTGCTCCTGTTCCGAGACATCATCTTCTGGTAGCTGGTTGTTCTCTGCATCACTCTGTGCAGCTCCTGGAAGCTGAATACTCGAGGGCCCAATTGTGGTTGCATCGTATTTGGTAGAGCTGTTATGGTTTGGTAGCTCTTTAAGCAGCTCGGATCTGGCAAATCGCCTCGAGATAGACGCATATGGAAGCGAATAACACCGATACAGCTTGTCTTTGATGATTGTGCCAGTGATTGCACCAAGGAGGGGATGGCGTAGAACTGAAGTCATGGTGGTAGGGTTGTCCCTACTAGATCATACCAATGAGCTGGATATCCCAGCAGCCTTCTGATATGCTTTGATGTTTCCATGTCTTTATACTGTCTGCACAATACATGTAGTCTCACGTCAGTACATCATGACGATTACATTATCAAAGGCAGCGGATTCGAGTACCTGCCCAAGCATACCACGTGCCGCCAAGAAACACAAGCTCCTCGGCTCAAATCCGTCGAACAGCAACGATGCCCCTCTCCACCCTGAATCTCAAGCTAGGATATAATAGTTAGCAGTGCCTTTTATGCTCGGAATTGCTATTGGTAATGCTGCGGAAGCAGTAATGCAGTTCAAATATGGATCTGATGCATCGATATGATGCTTTGAGGCCCGCCGCAAAAGCTTACGCATTCGGATATTTGACCTCCACCGTCCCTCGTCTTCTGAGTCTGCTTCGTGAGCTGCGGCGATCGGATGTGGAGTTCCTCCAGAAACTGAAACTAGTCAAGCGCGTGCTAACAGGTTCGCTTGGAATCAACCGTCTCCCCACGTCTTGTGCTATCATTGTGGGAGGGAATACAATTCTGTCGGCTCTTTTCAGGCGGTTATTGGTAGTGCTTCGAGAAGCAACGACCATTCCGATAACGAGATATCTTCTGGACAAAATCATCAGACAAGTCACGCTCATCACCACATTTGCTTCAGCATGGATTGCATTCGACTTGCTGAATCGAGATGAGGCATGGGTTAGGAAGCAAGCAAGCTCTATCGCGGCTCAAGATAAAGCACAAACGTTGTACGAGTCACCCAATCAGCACCACCTCCCACCTCCAGGATATCATATGCAATATGCTGGCAAGACAATCGACTTTACGTCGTTTGCCCTTTGTAGGGCTGTTGATGTATTCGTGGTCACAACGTGGTGCAAGACTCGAAGCAATTCATGGCACCCACAGAAAGTCTCACCCAAGCTCGCTCAGATGGCTCAGAAACTAGCAGATCCGTGGATCTTCTCAACCTCCTCGGCCATCATCATGTGGGCCTGGTTCTATGCACCAGCCAGATTGCCACAAGCATATAACAAGTGGATATCAAAGGTTGCGAATGTTGACCATCGGCTGATCAAAGCCTTAAGGCTATTCAGACAAGGTGATATCGTCTATGGCCATAACACGGGTTACGACGCCGATTTACCTAGCTTATGCAAAGAACTCAACCTGCCTGAAGAGTTTGGCAACCCTTCAGTGACCATACCTATTCCTTGCGAGCTTTATCACTGTGGGACAGGATGGAACTGCGAGGTCCATGCGGCCACAAGATTTCTGAGAACATTCACTTTTGCTGCAGGAATCTATCTGCCGTTACAGCTTGTAAATTTGGTGCGGACACCCAATCTAACAGCACAGCGGACAATGGATTTGCTCCGAGATGCTGCAAGATCCTCCTCTTTTCTAGCTACGTTTGTGGGCCTCTTTTACTACGCAGTCTGCCTTGCGAGAACCCGCCTTGGACCCAAAGTATTCTCACAGGATTTGATCAAGCCGCAGACGTGGGACTCGGGACTATGCGTACTAGCTGGGTGCTTGGCCTGTGGCTGGTCAATTCTGCTTGAAAAGCCAAGTCGGCAGCAAGAGATTGCGTTCTTCGTGGCTCCAAGAGCATTGGCAACTGTTTTACCACGAGTGTACGACAAGAAATATCAAAGACGCGAGCAATTTGCGTTTGCTGCGAGTGTGGCAGTAGTCATGAACGCCATTCAAAACAAGGATCATCATGTACGAGGCGTGTTTGGAAAGATCCTGAAGGGCATCATAGGTTGAGTTGAGGTCATCTTGGATCAAGCTAGCACATTCTCGATCCGATGGACGTTCCCCGTGGGGCACTTCCGCTACATGTTCATACAACAAGGCACTTGGCAAGGCATGATCGATGTTTTCCTTCCCACCTGCAGCACAAGCTCGTTTTCCCGCAGAACCTGCAGGTGGTGTTTCCGGGGAATATGTACCCCACGATAGTCGGAGTACATAGGTGTCTCCATGTCAATTACCATTGGTTGTTGTGCCTTCCGATTCAGGAATGACGGAATGGCGGCGGAAATCTCCCGCATTTCTGACGCTTTAGCGGAACCACCTCGACCATCATGATCGAGGCGGGCGGTGTATCAAGTACTGTACTACTGCGAATATTGTACAGTAGTAACCAAATACAGTCGATATCGGCGCTCGACGCTAGTTGAGCACGGACTCCATTATTCGATTTCAGTCCGAATGGCAAGGCCATCACCTGTAACGATGATCGATAAGCCTGCACTGAGGTTAAGGCAGAAATTTTGGTTCGAGTAGGTGGTCGTGTAGAATAACCATTGAGTCACCTGCTTATCATGGCTTCCACGGACCCCGTTGGACCTGACACCAGCACCATAGCCGCGTAGTTGTGATGTACAATGGCGATAGACGACGGGGAATTTTAAAACTTGCTTCCGCTAGTCTGAGAATAGTATATGCACGCGGAGACGAAATGTGATTGGCGCGGTCATCTTCGGCTTGGCATTTTCGCTGGCTATATACCTATGTCCACTGAGTTACTGTACAACCTGAATCCTCATCTCTCAAAAGTCGCATTTCTAAGCACTAAACATCAAGATGGCACCACATCCATTCGACGACCTATCCCCTCAGGAGATTGAGCAAGCACGTGATGTCGTGCTCAAGCTTCACCCCGGTCATACTATCTTTTTCCGATACATCTTCTTAGAGGAGGCTCCGAAGTCAGAGATTAAGAAGTATCTAGAAGATGAACACGCTGGCAGGACTCCCTCGCCACTTGACCGAAGAGCGCTGGTCTTGTATGATGCGATTGGTAGTGATAGAATACCTGCTTACAACGAGTCTGTCATTAACATTACCAACGGCCAACGTGTTGACCACAGGGTTGTGGACAAAGAGTACCATGCTAGTCTTACTGTGCCCGAGTTTCGATTCCTTGTTGAAGCATGTGAGAAATCAGAGATGTTTAAGAAATGTCTTGAAGAATATCAGTTACCGGAAGGCTTCGAGCTGGTGGTAGAGCCCTGGCCATATGGTGGTCTTTTGCCTGGCGAGGAGAACAAGAGATATTTCCAAGGCCTCTGCTTCGCTCGAGATACAAGGTCAGGCAATCCAGACGCCAATTTCTACTCGTACCCATTGCCTTTCATCCCAGTCATGGACAACAAAACCCAAGAGATTGTTCGCATTGATCGATTGGCAACCGGTGGCACGGGCGATTCAATGGAGCCGGCCGAGCATCCAAAGAACATCGTTGATCACTGCACACCATCGGAATATGTCCCTGAGCTACTGCCGAACGGTCCAAGAAAGGACCTGAAGCCTTTGGATGTCCTTCAACCAGAGGGCCCCTCATATACGGTCGACGGCAATTTGGTAGAATGGCAGAACTGGCGATTCAGAGTCAGCTTCAATCCTAGAGAAGGCGCTGTGTTGCACGACTTGACCTTCAACAACAGGAGTGTTATGTATAGGTTGAGCTTCAGTGAAATGACAGTACCGTATGCGGACGCGAGATACCCGTTTGCAAGGAAGCAGGCGTTCGACTTTGGAGATGGTGGTGCGGGAAATTGTGCCAACAACTTGAGTCTTGGTTGTGACTGTTTGGGTGTAATCAAGGTAAGCTGATCATGCATTCCTACTAAAAGACTTATCTAACATCCGCAGTATTTCGATGGGGTGGTCACTTCTCCCGAAGGCAAGGCGGAAATAGCACCGAATGTTGTCTGTTTACACGAGCAGGACAATGGAATTGCTTGGAAGCACACCAACTGGCGAACTGATCGTGCCGTTGTTGCTCGTAACCGGGAGCTTGTCGTGCAGTTTATCATTACCCTTGCCAACTACGAATATATCTTTGCTTACAAGCTCGACACCATGGGCGGTATCAATGTGGAGACAAGGGCGACCGGCATAGTCAGCGTCGTTAACATTGATCCCGGCAAGACCTCTGATTACGGCAATGTCGTGTCAGGTGGTGCTCTTGCACAAAACCACCAGCACATCTTTGCCATTCGAATCGACCCCGCCGTTGACGGCCACAACAACACCCTCCTGATGGAGGAGTCGCTACCCGTCAAGATGAACCCTGAAACTAATCCTCGAGGTAACTACTACGAGGTTAGAAAGACGCCCATTACCACTTCCTCGTGTTTCGATGCTGACATTACCACGAATCGAACATTCAAGATTATCAACACGAGCAAGATTAACCGGATATCGCAAAGACCAGTGGGCTACAAGTTCCAGCCGATGCCTACACAGCTGCTCCTTGCCGATCCTGAGTCTGTGCAAGCTAAACGTGCTCTCTTCGCTCAACATCACGTATGGGTGACAAAGCACAAAGACGGCGAGCTCTACGCTGCAGGCCGTCACACGCTGCAGTCAACCCGTGAGGTGGGTGGTGTAGCTGACATGATCGCCCGAAAGGATAACATCGACAATGAAGATATTGTCGTTTGGGCTGTATTCGGTCTGACCCATAACCCCAGAGTTGAAGACTGGCCTGTGATGCCAGTGGAAATTCACGACTTGAAGATCAGACCGGCGGATTTCTTTGAGGAGAACCCGGGCATCAATTTGCCGACCAACAAAAACGAAGCCAGTGTGCTGGCGGACGGCAAAGCATCGTGCTGTAGCACGAACCAGCAGGCTAGTGGTAGTAATGGACAAGAGAAGTTGAAGGGCCATTTGTGAATGACATTAATAAAAGCAGGCATGACTTTGGCGTTGGGCATCTGTACGGACCAGAATAAAATCCGGAGGATTATTTCCATGAAGTTGGTTGAGGTTGATATGAATGCCAGCTTCGGCTCGAATTCATGAGTCACTTCGAGTAGTAGAAGCAATGAATTTATGAGTACCCAAGTCTATCTCTACGGACACATACCCCTTCGTACACCAGGAGGACAAACTGCCTGCAATTTCGCTCTAGTACTGTTGTCTGTTGCTTGCTGTTCGAATGTCGGCGAAGTTGCCTCAAAAGACCACAGTGGACCCCTCGTCTAGTGTACTGTACTCAACGCGTGCCTCCAGCACGTGTCGCGAACGTGTCGGATGAAGCACCGCATACCAATGCCACAAAAATCACATAGTGGCTGGTCATAGCCGGCTGTACAACGATGTCACGACATCAACAGCGTCCTCTCACCTTGACGGAGGAATTGGAGCGCCTCGAACAATCCATAACCCTAACTCTGCAAGAGATCGACCACAATTTCAGCAGAGCACATAGAATAGTCACATCAAGCATCATCCCGATTGTCGAACAATACGCCGAGCATTCAAGAGAAGTATGGGAGGGGTCGAAGGTAATACGGTACACCACTCTATCTGTCGCATGCTCACGTATGTAATAGTTCTGGAAACAATTCTTTGAAGCAAGCGCAAATGTCTCATTATCCGGGTATGAAGAGCAGCCGTCGGGCCTAGAGGGTGTCGAGGAGATAACAACAGAAGACTCCCATGCTACCACACACACAACATTAGACATCTCTGAATCGTACGACACACCGAATGCACAGCATGTCTCGACCGACTCGATACAAGACATTGACCTCTCAAACCTGACAATCTCCCCGTCGCACAACACTCCACGCCCAGCGAAGCAAAAACAAGCCAAGAGGAAAGATAATCGGTCACCATACAAGACCTTGCGCCAGGATATGCGTGGAAACACCAATGGCGACGATACGTGCGCTTCAGCTGCAGATGGCCCCCGTACACCCCAAAGCAAGCAGACTTCTATACTTGACGATGTTGCCATGACCCCAGAACAGTCTCCCGACGATCGGAGGTATGCATCTCTACCTCAACCTAGTACTGCAAGCAAGAAGATGGATCCACTACTTCATACGATGCTAGACAGGAATTACCGTATTCAAGCCACACCCTTAGCAGTGGGACACGCCAGGAACAGAACCGCGAAAACGCCTGGCACTGCTGCTCGAAATCGCAAGGCTGCCGTAGACACAACATTAGATTCAAGCCCACTTGCACCACCCGAGCTACATGCTGAAGTATTCGACTCTCCGGTTCGAAGGGATCTCACGGCCAAGCAGCAAAGAACGCCCGGTGTATCAGTTCTCACTCCTGGTCAAAAGCGAAACACAGCACCGCAGCAGACTCCAGGGATATGGGACTCAGACGATGATGACTATGAGATTGATGAGGCCACTGGCATGCCATATGGTGCATCGCCGCCAAAAACAATGCAATTCCATGTTCCGCAGAGCCGTTTATTGCAGACGCCTGGTAAGCCGTCTTTGCACCAGCAAGCAAACTCCGCTAACAAGAAACAGCACGAGAGGCATCTAAGCAGATCGTCGACAATATACTAGCATCAGCAGGAGTAAACAGAAATGCAGTAGGGGAGGATCTGTCAGAGGAATTCGATCTCGATGTCGATCTCGAGGATGACTACATGGACGAGAACAGTCCTAGCGTGGTAAGGAAGGCTGTTGGTCTGGAAGACGAGACCTTCTGAAATACTCGCTAGCTGAAGTAGGAAGAAGAATATCTCTCGTAGATGCTGTGACCGATGTGGCCCAAAACGAATCTTCTCATGGTCGACACTTCGCTTCAGCACAGTAGCACGCCATTCGTGAGCCAAATGGCCACTAGGAGCAGTCTCTTATAGCGCTGATATGCCAGGCGTTGTAGTCACTTTGTCTACACTTGGCGTATGAAGCTAAGCATATCACAACAACACTCCGAGCCGAACATCTTCGCTTGAATGAGCTTGGCATAGCAGCCCAGCGAATTTTTAAGCAAGGACAATAGTCCAAATATGATTCCAGCCCTACCTCCCACATCCTCGCAGCACGTTTCCAGAACATGCTCGTCTGCACTCTTGTATTCAAGCATCGAATGAAATTCAGACCCTTGAGCATCAAGGAGATTTACAGGCTGGTACTGAAGTCTAGGCCCGAGACGCGTTCACAAGCTGTCAATCTACTGTCATCTTACGAATATGGCACTGCCGAGTCTTGCAACACATTTCATAGATCCAGCAACTATGTGAGCTCCATTTAGTTGTCACTCAACGAGGTATCAAGTACGCAACGTCGAACGAGATTATTCTGAGCGAGGGTCTGGGTTGGTCTTGTATTGCGAGGACGTGGGGGTGGGCGTATCTCCTTGCCGTCGAGATCAGTCGAGTTTTTATGTTGGCGGTTATTATATACCTACGTACTGATTATCCTTGAACCTTATAGCACAACTCGCTATGTATGTGAAGTAAGGCTCAAACTCTACTTCGTAGCTTGCAGTCGATACCTTAGTCCTTGACTTTTCGCAGTGGGATTTGCGTCCAACTTATATCGTGCCTTACCTATCTTACCTTACTTAAGTACGTACCTAGATATCCTAGGTACTGTTTTCAGGGCCGTCATCTTGATACCGCGCTTTATACTACTCGACCCGTATGTGTGGTGACAGTGATAGTGAGAATAGAGATAAGATGTACAGTGCTGGACTGTATTTATATAAGGTATGTACTCGAGGAAGGTTACGGTAGGGATTCTATAGTATAGAGTATATATATACTTAGCTGAATATATATACGTATGGATATAAATAATCCTACTATAGTAAGTCGATAGTACTTCTTTAAACATAGAGGCTAACCGTACTAGGGCCTGGATGTCGTGTAGTATGAGCTATAGTACTAAGTACTTATATACCTTTAACTCAGCGAGCTAATAATATTCTTACGTAGGTGTCACGGTACTACCATAAACCCATAGTAGAAAATGTTATTAATGGTAGAAACCTAACTTTAGTATATACCTCAGTTATACGATTATATCAACATAAGAAATTACGCACGAGGAGAAAAAAAGGAGCGTCTATTTCTGATCTCACAGAATTTGAAAGTAATGGATCATCCGCTCATATGAGGTTCTGAAAAAGTGAGAAAGAGAAGAGAGGGACGGAGCGGGAGATATGAAGAAGCGAAAATTTTAAAGATTCGGATTATCTACGTATCTACAATCTGCATGCATTCCATACCGATCAGCTGGGACGGGCTGCGTGAGACCCTCGGGCTTTCTCTCTCTCTCGAGAAAGAAAAAGCGCTAAATTCTCTTTCGGAAAAGTCGACTAGGTGTGTTTGGGGCCGCGCAGTCTGAGCTTCGAAAACAGGTGTTGCCGCTTGGGTAATGACAGTATGGTCCGCCATAAACGGAGTCTGAAGCGTTGTCGAAGACGCAACTTTGTCCATATGGACAGTCAGCGTCAGATTCACAGTCAGAGCCGCATGATGAGTAGTCGACGCATACGCCTGCATTGGTGTCCACATCACGACCGCAGTAACAATATGTCTGGCTGCCACCGGTACCGGGGCATGCGCCGAAGGCGCCGGGGTTGGCGCATGCTAATGTACTAAATAGTTCGTCAGTAAATGTTCTTTGAGTGCTTGCTGTGAGGTGCACGTTGCTATCGTGACCCTTGGGAAAAAGAGAAGAATGCGTTTGACTTACGGGGCTGGTGCTTGACTAGTAGTAGTAGTGGTAGTAGTAGTGGTAGTAGTAGTGGTAGTAGTGGTAGTAGTGGTAATAGGGGGAGTTGTGGTGGTGGAACGAGTTGTAGTGGTAGTGGTGGTGGAAGGAGTCGTGGTGGTGGAACGAGTTGTAGTGGTAGATGTGGTAGTGGTGGTAGATCGAGTTGTAGTGGTAGATCTTGTGGTGATTTTACACGGCGTTGGGACTTCGATGCAAGAGCAAATGGTCTTGATTACATCGCCTGGTTGTTGTTGACACTTGTCCCATGCGGAGGCCTTGGAATCCTTCGAACTTGTTGTGGATGTCTTCGAGCTTGTTGTGGATGTCTTCGAGCTTGTTGTGGATGTCTTCGAGCTTGTTGTGGATGTCTTCGAGCTTGTTGTGGATGTCTTCGAGCTTGTTGTGGATGTCTTCGAACTACTTCGAGTAGTGGTAGCAGATGCCTTGGTAGTGGTTGAAGATGTCTTGGATGTAGTGGATGAAGCGCAGGATGTCGTGGAGGACGTTTTACTAGCTTCTCGCTTGTGAGCCTTGCCAGGTGTGCAAGAAACCGGATAAAACGCGCTGCACACAGCCAGGGCAGGCTGATAATCAATTAGATATGGCACGACTTCTCCATAGATGCCACTATCGCAAACACCACGTCGTTCGAGAGAGGGTGTCGCGATAACTAGACCAGTGGCCAACGCAACGGTAATGAAAAGACTTCGCATATTGGTCAAACGAAGTAGAAGTGGTCTTTGGAGTAGTATGAAAGCTCAAGAATGCTATCAATCAGCTAAGCAATGGTGAGGAAATGAAAGAAAAACGAGTTGGCGGTGCTTGAGCAAAGTGCTGATACATATGTCCCAACTCAACTGCACACCATGCTCGTGATAGTAATAGCACGTTCCAGGCTAGCAGGACACAGACGGGCATCGTGCGGCCAAAGATAGGGACTAGCAGGCCACTTACAACAATCTGTGACTACTGATCCAGTTCGAGACTTTGAACTTTTGATCAGCCAAGCACTAGTAGCAGTGCTACTGGGTGAGACCAAGAAGGTTGAAACTGTCCACCCGCTTTGACCAATAGGACATTCAAGTTCCTCACTTATGATCGTGGCATTTTGCTTGTGGATCACAAATGAAGACGAGTCCCCCAGTCATATCGTAAGAATTGTGCTAAGCTGTTGCCGCATCGAGTATAGTATCCCGCCAAAGTGGACAGTCCCAAACTTCTTTATCTCACCAAGAGCTAATCAGTTAAATGGAGCTGAACGGAGCTGAACAATTTAGTAGGAGAGGACTCGCCACAAACCGTCCTCGAGACTGCGATTGGGACATTGAATACCACCGGAAGGACTCGATCAAACGCTTGATGCAATGTCGAGTGAATGCGAGAAGAAATAGCTTTGCAGTGGTATTACTACTGTACAATAGTACTAGATTTTCCAGGATCGTAACTCTGGAGCACGAGACATGTACCGCAAGCGAGCAAAGTATATCTCACACTAAGCTGCGTAAGGTTGAAGTCGGAACTCGCGTCCCATCTAGGAAACAGGTTGGGAGTAAACAAGAACGGCCTCGGCCGTTGGATGACGAGGCTAGAGACGCGCTCCACTGCAGTTGTGCACAGTAGAAGACTCGAGTCAGCTCTAGCCAAAGTCAAACCACACAAATGTGCCGAAAAGGTCAACGGATGCGAAAGTCAAAATTCACACTAACCATCACAGATGAAACTGGACTGTAAAGATCGACAGGACGACCCGCGATTGAGAAGGTGAAGGATAAATATTTGAAAGAACAACAGTACATACGTTGATTAATATACCTCCGACTCTGTGCCAAGGTCGGGAGAATGAGACTGCTTCGTAAGATGACTTGCGGTCAAATAGGCGAAATGTTCAGGTCGTGTGGTCAGCTTTGAGTCTGGACTTAGACGTGGTATTGTACTGTACAGTGCTTAGCTCGGTTTGTTTTTTCGTTCTTGCTCGAGGATACTTGTCACAGATCTGAAATTTTTAGTGATCACACCTGGATTTTTGTGGTGCAAGTGGACCTTACAGTAGGTACATGGTGTTCATAAGGAAATCACGGCCCGCATACGCTGATATAGAACTAAGCCTGATACGGAAGGGACAAGCACAATAACTGTGACTCGATTGTTGGGCTTCCATCATTAATATTGCACAACGTGATCAGTTCAATGCTTCTTAAGCGTGATGTCAAAAGGATAAAACGAAACGTCCCGTTGGCTCAGAGTTCTGTATTAGGGTATGTAGACCGTGGTTTCTATATTACATCAAGTATCTAAGTACAGTATGCAGCCGCGGCACTCAGAAGGCCCTGGTTTCGTGGCGTCTAGAGTGTTGAATCACTTCTCTGTAGCCACAGATATGAACTCGTGTAAAGTACAAGGAGTATATTGAAATCCGATAAAGCCATACTCGGATATAAACCATTGTTCGGTAGTTGGAGCTCCGCGCTCTACACGAAGTAGCAACCAAAGGGCCACCCATCCAAACAGTAGGTTTGCTCAAAAGTACGTCCAGCCACTTGTACTCAATGCTTACCCTGGGGTTCCCACCGGGTATTAGAGTTGCTTGCAACTGTCGGCAGTACAAAATTGTTGGTCGCAGCCAAAATCGGCCCAGACTTGACAAAATATGGTAGGAATTCCTGTAGATCTTGTGTCTGTTTCAATCAGATAGACAAGATCTTAGCTACAATAGCTCCTCCCGCGATTTGGAATTGCCCATATTTCCAGGGACTGCTTGTACGTGTCTCATCGAACTATGTTCAGCAATTGAAGTGGAGATTTGGGTCGCGGGATACAAAAGACCAGTCGGAACAAATTCTGGGAAAGTGGGGCGATCTGCTAGTGTTTGCGGCAGACAACTTGGACATTTCCACACAATCAAGAGACAACATCAACTCAGAGAAAAGCAACATGGCACATTGGTTGACATGCTTGACCGCTACCACCACACTTTCAACCATAAACATTCTCATGAACACGTGTTTTCAACAATTTCACGTATGAGATTTGTCAACTAGACGTCCCTACAATCATTGTGATATCTCGATTGGAGGAATCATTCGGCTTCGACAGATAAAAGCACCAAATAATGGGCAAGGTTGAGTTTGCACACATTGAGTATTCGGGTTGACATCTGAGGCGCAGCTACTACGGGCCAATCAACACAGCAACGCGTTCTATACACAGCCGCGAAATACGCTCTCATATGAACATCTCAACAACCAACATGGCGAGTTGGCCACTCTGTCAATGTCCGATAACGACAGCATTAGACGGATGCTGTTCGACTGGAGCCAAGAAAGACCGCTTGCTAGATTCTACTCAGAGAAGCATGCCATCGTGATCGTATGTTCCTCAATCGAGTTCCCGCATCCCAAATCAGGCCCATCGTGATACGCAAAAATGAGACTACTCAAGACGTACGGTGCCGACACTGAAGCCTGGCAGCCTGAGCTAGTCGACTTCAGAGGCGAAGCATATGCCATTTTATCTCATCGCTGGCTTCAGAATGCCAATGACGAAGTCTTGTTCACCGACATCAAAATCATCGATGATGGAGGCAGGGTCGAGCCTGACCACCCGACCGATTTCCGGAGGCATACAAAATATCAGTACAATTCTCACATTAGCCCGAGGACCTTGACCAACATACTAGGGTACGATAAACTCAGAAGTGCCTCTCGACAAGCCCTCCACCAAGGTTACAGCTTCATTTGGATCGACACCTGTTGTATTGATAAGTCCTCGAGCGCTGAGCTCTCAGAGGCTATCAACTCAATGTACAAATGGTATCGAGACTCTCAGATCTGCTTCGCATACTTGTCAGACGTGCCGGACGGGAAAGATAGTAGAGATACATCTGTTGATTCAGCCTT
>Ga0115846_100113_pt1 | contig 35888 bp, 30 predicted proteins | sample InSIn5gowninarea_2_FD_83860 | JGI IMG/M metagenome (GOLD analysis project Ga0115846, IMG submission 83860) | reverse complement strand
AACTGAATCCAAATACCCGACAAGCAGTAAACCAGGGCGTAAACAGTATCGAAAAAAATTTGCAAGGTTATTTAAAATTTTACGTTGTGGTTTCTATCCTCAAGCTAGTATTGAGATTCTTAATACTCCAGACGCGGATTGTTTTCAATTAGACCTTCTTACTGATTTAATTACCAAAAGGAGTCATATGGAGGTAAGTCTACTAGCCTACAATTGGCTCATAATTAACAGTAAAACTATTCGTAGCTGGCACTCTGAATGGGAAAAATACAAACTCCATAAATCAGTTTTGCTATCTTTGCAATCAAGTAAAAATATAACTGAAACGCATGATGACTTAAGAAAAAAATGGGAAACATTTGTTGAGAAATTTAATGACGAAACGAAAAGTTCTCTTCTAAGCCTAAATGAAATCTCACTCGATAGTTTCCATAGGGATTTTTATCAACCATGGTACCAGTTAGAAGGCCTAATGAAAAATGAGCAAGTAAGTTCTTCAATTATTCATGACCTTTACAACACATTACACATTCAGTTAATTTCTTCATTAAAGATGGGGGGATTAATGGAAGGTTGCCTCCCGATAAATAACCCTACTGACATTCAATTGTTGTTATTTTCGTCAGGAGAAAGAAATCGAGCTATTTATGAAATTCTATTATATATACAGTTCCTATTTGAAGAGGAAAGATTCCCCGACATAAAAAAATTAGTTAATAAATCCGAGAGAATTAATAGAAATAATCCTTATATTCAATACCATCAGGTGTTTGATTTCTTAGAAAGTAATGAGAAAATATGCGCTAGAAGAAAACAAAGATCAGGCGACATTCATGCAATAGCTAAGACAATAAAAGAAGATGACGTTTTACCTACAGTGCTTAAAGCGAGTGTATTTCCTATACAAGAAGCTAAGCTAAAGAAAATCAATAGTAAATCTTTGAATGATAAGGCGAATATCTTTACAGAGTATATTCTAAATTCATATGATTAGGGATGATTTAATGATACAAAACAATAGAAATAAAATAGCCCAGACTAATATCAATGCAGACTTATTTGATATGCTTCATGGAGCCGTTATCAATGGACGTATCTTTCAGACAAAAAGGCTCGCTCCAATCGCTAGTCGAAGATTTAAAGAGGGAGATAATGAGTTAATCAATTTTATGCGACATGAGTATAAAGACATTGAGAAGATGAAAGCTATGGTCAATCCGTATCGTTAGGACCATTTCGTCAACTGAATTAAGACACAATAGAAGTTGATCTATTTAGAAAAGATTATATTTCATTTCATCAATAACAAACTCCGCAGATAGTTTGTCGCTCTAATATCCGGTTTTTGATATTATGGGTCAAAGAGTTTAACTTGCAAGCTAAAAAAGTAATTGCTAATATTTTCAATATAAATCTAATGGAAGGAGAAGATACAAAAATATGGATTGTCTCATGACAGAACTTATTAATATCCTTACCAAACCAGAGTTACATTTACCCAGAAAATATGACGATTTTAGTGGCAAATATTTTAATTTATTTCTAAAAAATGATTTGTGGAAAGGTTTTTATACTTTAACCGCAGAATCAAACTTCTTTAGTTCTGACGAGCAATGGAAGATTAACCAACTAATCTCTTCCATTGAACATGCTGTTGAGGCATACTTAAACGGTTATCCAGCTGACGCATATAAAATGATAAGTGAAGGGCTAGCAGCCATCAAAAACGATTTATTTGAATTATCAAATTACCTAATAGAGTTCGATCGAGACCTATCTTTATACCGAATGAGAGTAGGAAGTAACCATAAAATAGAAGCCACGGGAATGTTTCATATCCCCTTTGAATTAAGAGGCAAAGCTGGTACTCAACGATACAGTATTCCCGGTCTTCCAAGTCTTTATTTAGGTAGTTCCACATATATCTGTTGGGAAGAGCTAAGTAGACCCGATTTAAATATTGTTAATACATCATTATTCAAATCAACAAGAAGGTTGCTTTATATACATTTTGGATATCCCCCTAATATTTTTGCTGAATTAGTTCAAAGGAAATACAACGGGACAAACCGAGATAGTATAATCAACATAATTAAACAGTACATCATGCTTTGGCCATTAATTGCAGCATGTTCGGTCAAGGTTAAAAACAGGGCTGATTCATTTAAACCAGAATACATTGTTCCACAATTATTACTTCAATGGATCACAAAGCAAACAGAGCTTGACGGTGTATGTTACTTTTCCGTAAATGTTGAGCATACAGTAGATAATATCGAACTTAACCAGAACTTTGTTTTTCCCGTAAAACATGTTAAAGAAGAAGGCTTTTGTAGAAAATTAGCAGCGTCATTTGAATTAACCGACTCAGTCCCTTGGCAAATTTTCCAAATTGAGAACACCGGCAGAATATTTGTCGGTGAACCAAATTTTCATAGGAAAACAAAATTATCAGACAACCTTCAAACTTATGACTTCACAGCCTTTGGCTTCCTCGAAAAATATTTGCAAGATTGTACACTAAGATCAATTAAGTTTTAAACTAAAAAAGAGCGTTGGTATGGAAAATACCAAGCTCTTTTTTTACTTCTATGTTACTACTCAAACCTACCAGAACGATTAATTCATTTGGCGTAGTCTAAATTTCATAGTTTGCGGCAAAGATGGTTAATAAATTATCAACAGGAGGTGTTCTTAGTGTCATTAACTTGCTTTTAGAAAGGAGGTGAATCATACCGTGAGTAAACCTGTGGTGACACCTGCCTTAGGCAATTTAATCCGCCGTGAACGGTTAAAGCACTACTTAAGCCAAACTGACTTGGCTGATTTAGTGAAGTGCTCTACCCAAATGATTGGACTAATTGAAAAAGGCGGAAGGAAACCTTCCCAGGAGCTTTGTCGGAAATTAGCTGAAGCTTTGAAAATTGATCCTGAGTATTTACTTCCCCTTCGTGACGACAATCTATCGTTGTCAATCGAGGAAACGCCCTCTCTACCATCTTACCCCGAGGATATTCAGCGACTCGCCGATCTCCTGCTCTTAATCGAAGAAAACGCACGTTCACTGATTCTAGAAGAGATTAGCCAGAGTCTAGAAAAGAAACTGTATCAATTGTTGCCTACGTTTACGCTTCATGATATCCGTCAAATCATACAGGATGTCAGGCGCTATTGGGCATCTACAGTTACAGCAGCTGTGTCAGCCTCGCCTGAAAGCGATAAAAAGGTAGGTCATCTAATTGTAAATGAAATAGAAGTGTACTTCTCGCTGGAAGTAATCGAGGAGTACTTTAGCTTCACTCTTTTACATGAAGATAAGAAACACATTCAGCTAATAGAAGGTTGGTTGGACGAGTATGCTCTAGCATATTCAAGTGAGGTGAGCATCCCACATCTTAAGCAACCAATGAAAGCAATGACTTACCTCTGGTATAGTCCAATGCTTTCCACTATTAGCCGGTACCATTCCTTGCAATCAACTAACGCTGACATCACGAACATTGACTGCAAGGACCCACAATTAAAGTGGTTATTGAAACAAAGTACCGCAAGTTAGATAAGGAGGGACCTAAATGCTTTCTCAGAAGCGTTTTGACCTTCCTATGTTAGCGAAAAAGTTTGACAAGCACCTATCTCGTCTAAACTATTCGCTTGAGACTTTGAGGGGGTATCAGAACGATTTGAAGAACCTCCAGAAATATCTGCTTACAGAGTTTGAAGGAAATATCCTGGTTGAAGAACTATGTAAAGACGATATTCTGGACTATTTGCGTCATCTTGAAGAAAGGGGAATGAAGCCTAATTCAATTGCGAGGAACCTTGCTACGATAAAATCATTTTACAAGTTCCTGGTTGAAGAAATGAATTACCCAATCGACGTGGCTGCACGCATTAAGCAAGGGAAACTCTTTACTCCATTGCCATCCCTGCCAACTGATGAAGAGTTACAGAAGTTCTTTGCAGTTGCCAAGGAATACTCGGGATTCTACTACACCCTTTTTTGCTTCCTTTACTTAACAGGAAGCAGGTTAACAGCTGCAAGAACACTTTGCAGAGAACACGTTAATCTTGTAGATAAAAAGGTGTATTTCCCAAAAGTAAAGGGTGGGAAGGATTTGCTTCTTCCGTTACACGATCATTTATGTTCACTGTTGCAGATCCACTTTGAGAGTTGTGAAGGTCACAAATCGCAGTATGTGTTTCATTCGCCTAAGTTATTAAATCAGCCAGTTAGTGCTGCTGATGTCCGGGTGAATATGAAAAAAATAGCCAAGATAGCTGGCATCACGAAACGATTGACGCCTCACATACTACGACATTGTATGGCTACTCACCTTACCTTAAAAGGAGTTGATCACAAGTACCTGTCATCGATCCTTAGTCACAGTGATTTGCGTTCCACAGCTCGATATCAACATCTCTCCGTAGAAGATCTGCGGTCCTCTATCGATATGTTGATTATATGAACTGTGAAGTGAAAAAGTTGTTCTTGATCATCAAGTTGTGGGAAATAACTCGCCTTCCGATGAGTTCAATTCTTACGTTAAAAAAAAGAGATGTTAACTTAGAAGAAGCCTCTGTCTCAGTCTTGTGTAAAGAAACAATTTTTAAAGTAGATGACATCCTCTGTAGAAATCTACTTCGTGATCTACTGAGTAAACAAGCTTCGAAAGATGCGTTTCTCTTTCTAAATTAAATCGAGTTTCTATAGGATACCTTATGGGTATCCTTTTCTATTACCATTATTGTCGTTTGTTTGGTTTTCTAAACAATAAACAAACAAAAACTCATTCTCTATTTATCAAAAAACGTAGCGAATCTTACTTATTTTGTCGAAATGCTCTTTTTGATAGATATTTAGTAAAATCCCCTATAAACAATACCAGTAGAAAAAATGAGAAGTTCAGTATAGTCAACTTCTCATTAATATATACATGGGAATGTTTAATCTCCAAGTTAGTAGTACATACTCTATGTAAATGGAGGTGATTTTAATAGAAAATGAAAACAAAAAAGAATGGATTGTACGTTTCCTAAACCTTCCCCCAAAGGACCAAGTCGATTTCTTATACCGTAAGCAATTGGAAGACTCCATTCGCGCTGAGGTAGAAAGAAAAGTCTTTGGAGAAGAACGTACATACCATTCCGATTAAGGAGAAGATCCCACAATCTTCTCCTTATTTAGTTTTTCCTCCACTGTTTACTCATATACTTTTGATGACTTCTTCGACTCTATGATTAATTCCCCAACAGTTGTTAGATACACTCTTACCTGTTCATCTATTAGCCTCTCTCGAAATTCCTCTAGTCTTTGTTCTTTAATCAACGTTGTATAGGCCAGGTTTTCGTCCAAAAATATCAATAGGTCCCGTCTGTGTACAAGTCTTTTATATTCCTCATTCAAGGAACGAATGCCTTTTTCATACGTCGCAACAGAAATGAGTGCCTTCGCAAATTTAATCTCATTCTCTTCTTTTTTTCTGTTTAAAGTAGTTAACGTAGCTTGAAACTCATCTGCTTACTGTGCTCTTCTTGTTTATCCTTAGCTAGGTCTAAAAAATGCTGAAGGACCTTGTGTTCTACCTCGGCCTTCTTAATTCTTTTGCAACTTGAAGTTTTATGAGACCCCCTACAAAAGTAGGTTTCATCACCCACTTGAGGAATCATTTGCTGGTCACAGTGAAAGCAATAGAGTATTTTGGACAACAAATGAAAGTGCTTTTTTCGCTTTTGTATTAGTCTAGCATTCAACCTCTTTTGTACAATTTCATACTCTTCATCCAATATAATTGCTGGGTGTCTATAATCACTTACAATCGTTGCTTTCCGAACTTTTTCAGGACCATTATGTTTCTGTTCCAACGTCTGTAAATAGATGTGCCCAGTATAGATCTTATTTTTTAAAATCCTACTAACATCATAATAAGTAATCTCTTTCTCTCCCCGTCTGTATCCGTTCTTTTCGAACTTCCTCGCAATTTCCGTTATCTCCTCTCCTGATAAAAACTCGTCGAATATCTTTCTCACTATAGGAGCTGCTATTGGGTCTATTTCCAGGTAATGATGCTCATTCTTAATATAACCAAATGGGACTCTACCACCACTATGCTTTCCTTTGCGAACAGCATCTTCACGTTGGCCAAACGTCCGCTGATATCTAGTTTTATTCTCGAACTCGTATTGAATGCCCATCATTGCAATGCTAGATGGGTTCAAAAATGTGCTTTTGAATCCATCTGATACACTAATAAGTTCAACACCTCTGTCCATCATCGTACGTAACAAAACGACGAATTCAAATGCGTCTCTTGTCAACCGATCAGCATATGCAACGACTACCATATCTATTTTCTCATTCTCAATATAATGTTTAAGTAATTGATATTGTCGTCGATTACTTGTGTCCATACCTGTTTTTTGTTCATCTACAAAGATCTTATACAAGTGAATATTATGTATTTCACAATACGTTTTTATGATAGAAATTTGGTTAGGAATACTCGAAGCGGGATTTAATATCGACGAAGTGCGAACGTAACCAATTGCTGTCCGAATTACCTCCAAAATGAATCCTCCTTCTTGGTATATACTTGATTGTGAAACATAACAGCAACCTCTCGAAGGGGAAAGTCGATAATTACGAGGTAAGGTAGCTTAATTAGATACGTATCATCCAAAATGAATGTTCCTTCCATTAACGCTTCATTAGACTCTCCTAAGAATCCAAGCATTTCTTCAATAAATTGCAGCTGCTCTTTTGCCTTTTTCTTTTCCAACGTATTGGCTTCAATCATTTTGCCTGTAGAGTTCGACTGCATAATGTTTTGGATATATACTCTTCTTTCTTCTAAATCTGTTATGCGATTTATAACCTTTTTTCTTTGTAATAGGTACCTCTCAATCAAACGAAGCCTTTTTTCACTATATCTTTTTGGACTACATTGAACCTGCGAGATCACTTCTTGGATCTGATCGTGCAGAATCTTTTTTAATTCCTTGGCATCATATTGATTATTGCAAGTATCACATACATACTTGCTTTTTCTATAGGTCAACAGATGTGCACAATCTGCGCACACGGCAAATGTAGGAAGGGTAGGGGAAGACAACACTTTTCTTCCCGATTTATGATGATGTAATTTCTGTTGTATAAATTGAAAGAGGAGGGGATCTATAATAGGTTCAATATTGGCTTCCTCAACTCGGTAATGTATTTTCTTCTCAAGTAAACCGCTGAGAGTAGCCACATAAGCATTATTTGCAAGTATGTATTGAACTGATTTATAGGACCATTGCTTTCCTCTTTTTGTTAAGCCAAAGGTGCTATTAAGCTCCTTAGCAATATTTCTAAGACTCATACCTAAGAGGTAGCAGTAGTAAATAAATAATACGGTATCCAACCCGTTAGTTTCTTCCAACTCATCATCAAAGGCAGCTGGTATTAAACGATTCCCCTTTTTACTTACAACATAACCGAGTGGGGGACGGCTTCCATCAAACGTTTTCCTTATGGTTACCTTTGCTTTTCTACCATCTGCTAACCGCCTAAGCAGCAGTGTCCTACTTTCTTCTGCAGTTCCCGTATTCATTAGAAAAAAAGCCTTAAAATAGTCATCTCCTATAGCAAGTCTATCGGCAACAAAAACTACTTGATCAACATATTTGGTTAATTCAAGTATCGTTTCAATATTACTTTTTAAGTCTCTTCCTAACCGATCTACAGAGTAAAATAGAAGGTAGTCGACTGGAGCAGTTTTTAGGTCAGCCAACATATCTTGGAGCTCAGGACGATTCATATTTGTACCTGTAAAACCAATATCATTATAGAATTTTGTTATTGTAATGCCGTTTGTCTCTGCATAATTCTGTACGGCTTGTTGTTGATAACCAACACTCTCTTCAACAGACATCCCTTTCACAATAATTGATTTTCTACAATAACAAACGGCAGTTTTCATACTCCGAATCCTTTCATTAGTTGTCGAGTATAAACTAAACAAATTTTGTCTATATTGGTAGGGGAGAGATAGCTAAACCATTATTAGCTGTTTATTCTGTCTAGCCATCTTATAGGAGTTTTTGATCGAAACAACACTCCACAGTTTTACAATTTTAAATTAGGTTTAGATGGGCTATCTTTTCGCTTAGGATGGTTTTCCTATCTAGCCTTTTCTTACTTTCTAACCCCAATAAAGTAGCTTTATACACACAATATCGATATCTAAATATTCCTTCACATAGAAGCTGTAGGAGACATCTAATCATATAGAAGGAAGCGAAGGTAGAGCCCATAATGTGAGACAATTCAAAAGCCTTCAAGAGAACACGACTTTGTCGTAAGTCATTGGCTACGATCTTGATTGTAATTTTATGTTGGTGACCACAATCTGTTACCTCTTAGAGAAGTGAAATCGTCACGAATGAGGATAGGAAGGTTTGTTATTATATTGTTATTTGATAATCGAGAGGAAAATGATCAGGTTTCTCCCTGGGAATGGAGAGAGGAGTGGCAGGGGACGAGCAGAAACCTTTCCAGCAAGTTTCTGAAGCGTTTTGTAGTGAAAAAGAAAAGAGCTTACCCCTTTTTTCGAGGCAGGCTCTTTTTCCATTACTTTGAACGCAGCCGAAGTTTTATATTAACGAATAACACCTGTCGCTGTGCTGGTCACATCACCAGACAAATCCTTCACTTGATCCGAAATAAAAGTGATTTCCATCTTATAGTCGTAGTAGGCTCTGCCGTTAATGTCACGCTCGCAATTCCGGCTGCTACTGGTGATATGACAAGGTCTGTCCCCTGGACGCGAACTGTTGCGACTGAAGCATCGTCCGAGGCAACTGTAAACCTAAGCGGATCAGCGTCATCATCACGAAAAGCATGACTTGCGTCTATGGTGAATTCTCCGTCATCCAAAGACGCAGCCTGTGCGGAAATGGAATCTTGGACGACGGGTGAATGATTGCTATTCTCGACTTATCCCCTCTCTTGGTAAGGGGTTTCTTTCGAGCCTACACCGTGCGGGCGACTTTCATCGCACACGGCGTGCCGTCAACGGTAAAAAAACTGAATATCTTACAACGGGCAACCTCATTATACAGGTTTAACTTTCACCTTACACCTATCGAAAGTTAAAGTGTTTACATTTAGTATCAGGGTTGAAAACTCGATTTTTTCAATATCTACTGATATTCTCATCTATTTTCGTACTAACTTAAATAGAAACGGCGGAAGTTTTTCTCCGCCGTTTCATTACAACTTATTTAGTGGTGTAAACCTAATCTAAATCAGGCGTAATGTTTAGCTCAAATGTAAATTCATTTGTGTTCCCTTCCACGTCCTCGATTACCGCCTTTAGCGTCCAGAGGCCGGAAGTTTGGAACGTCTGATTGGGATTTACCAAACTGACAGTAGAGATCCCATTTGTCGCCTGTAGAGTTGCATATTTTACACCGGTGTCATGCGTAGCAACAAAGTTGTCTTCATCGACTGTGAAACCGAATGCTGCTAAAGATCCTCCCGTTTCGTTAATAGCATCTTCCCCTTCCACTCTCACCAACATCACATCATAATCGCCTTCTTCTGCTCCGAGAAGATCTACTGTAAAGCTCTCTACAGTAGTGTCCGAACCTTGAGTTGGGAAGTTGAAGGTTACCCTTCCGTTGTCAATCAGCGCATCGATGGGATTCCCTTCCGTTAACTGTAAGGTTGCTGCTTGAAATTGAAATACTGGTTCGCTATTCTCGCCTAACCATTTGGTTTTCGGTCGAGCCTACACCGTGCGGGCGACTTTCATCGCACACGGCGTTCTATCAACGAATAAGAGGTGACTTACAATGGGCAATACCATTATACAATTTAAGCGAGGAAAACAAGCCTATCGAAAGTTAATTGCTAAACTAATCGGGTTTACCCAAAATTCTTTTTCCCTGCTATTGGCTGGAACGGTTCTATACCAAATTCCCCCAAGGCACATTCTAAGACAAACTATTTATGTAGCCAAACAGTCACAGATCAGCCAAGGGATCTGAATATCAAACGTTATAGCGGACCTTTTGTAACCAAACGATTCGATACATGCGCAGCTCTTAGAAAAACTATGCGATTTCGTGAGAAATACACAATAAAAGATGTCATGAATAAGGCGGTCGAGGAGTTTTTGCAGAGATATGGAGGATAGGAGCTCCTTAGAGCTCTATTTTTCGTGTATAAATTAAGTTATGCCTGGTATAAATGTGACTAGGCAAAAAAGAAAAGAGCTCGAAGAACCGAGCCCTTTTCAATTACAGACTTTTCTATTATCTTACAAACACATCTTTACCAGCAGCAACACCTGTAAAATGGTTATCATTTTGAAGTTGTGTTACAACTGAACCTGCAGTGCCTGTAGGTACGGAGATAGCATCGCCGTCACTACCGTCGGATAAATTTTGTGGGTTGAAAATTGAGTTTCCAGTGATTGTTTGATCAGTAGCATCCGCTTGGGTTACATAGATTCCGTGCTTCGCATTGGAAATACTGTTATCAACGAGATTTGCTTGTGTTCCTGCGCTGTCAATTAGAATTCCATTCCAAACATTACTAATTGCAACACTATCAACGGTAAATTCAGTAGCAGCACTTGCAGTGATATCGCTAATAGCTGTTGCATCATCAGCCTCAACGCCGTTAATGGTGGAATCCTTGATGACTACTCCAGTTACGTCACCAATCAAAAAGCCATAGTACCAGTCACCGCCCCCATCGGTATAGAAAAGAGATGGAGTCACATCAACATTTTCGAATGTAACATCATTGGCACCTACTTGAACACCTTGATCCAACGTAATATTCTTTACAACAAGATCTTGTGCCCCAGCTTGAATATTTGTATAGCTTGGTGCAGTCAATGTGTTTCCATTACCGTCAATCGTAACCGTTCTATTAATGGTAATTGACTGAGTTGTCGTAATATCAGCTCCAAGATTAATAACTGTTACTGCTGGATTACCTAACGCGTTAGTTAACTGTAATTCACTGCTTACTGTTACTTCGCCAACGCTATTCCTGACTAACCTTATCGCAATGAAATAGGTTTTCGTTCAGGCCTACACCGTACGGGCGCCTTTCAGCGCATACGGCGTTCCATCAACAGACAAAAAATTCAAGAAAAATACAATGGGCAATATTAATTTACCATATTTAATACTAGTTAGTAAATTGTGTTTTAGTGATATATACCTACGCATTTCCCATCCAAATAAATAAAACAATACTATTGGACTATATCTAGTGGAGTGTGTTTGTTATGAGTCCCTATAATTAATGAATGAAATGACCTTGACCCAACAAAAGAAGCCTACCGCAATGCTACGGTAGGCTATTAGGACATACTTATAAAAACCCGCTGTCAACCTCAATTGATGCACCGTTTATCAGCTGATTATTCGCCACATCAGCGATGAGTCCGGAGTCATCTTGATATACAACAGTGCACGTTCTTCCATTTTGGAATAGTTCATCATTCATCTCCACTGCTATCTTCTTATAATCGGCGACATCAAAGTGAACTTCCTTAACCATAAATGTGTTAACCCCCAGTTTAACGGTGAAGGAAGGTGGCAGTCCCCCAATAGGGGATAGTTTTACACTTTCAGACAGTAACAGATATCGTTGTTGTAGATATAGCTCTTGCAGAGATAATTGTAGGCGGTGTCGTATCACTATTCCTGACTAACTTACCCGTGATCGTAAGTTTTCGTTCAGGCATACACCGTGCAGGCGACTTTCATCGCACACGGCGTTCCATCAACGGTAAAAAGATGAAAATCTTACAATGGGCAATCTCATTATACAGGTTAATCTTTCACCATACACCTATCGAAAGTTAAAGTGTTATCATTTAGAATCTGAGCTATACAATGTTCTTGTATGAGAAATGTATCATCGCTAAATTATTCATCAAAAGAAATACCCTTAGGATCACTCCTAAGGGTACTCGTTTTTGAATCTTAGAGTCCTTCAAATGCTACAAACTGAATGATCGCTGGATTGGTATTTCCATCCACATCACTTACAGAGCCAATTCCAATTTGAATTGTCAATGTATCACTTGGTAAATTCAAAGAACCTACATTAGAACCACCAACTACTGATGAATCGTACTTAACATTGAAAGTAGAATCATTCGTAGTTGTAACTGTAATATCGTTGACACTTACACTACTATTAATGGACTGGAAACTTGCCAAAACAGCTGCCTTGACAACATCAACAGCTTGATTACCTGTGTTATCCAACGCCTCAGAAAAATCTAAACTAAATTCATTTCCATCATCCACTTGTGAATCATAAGGGAGACCCACTAGTAGTTGGTAAGGCGTATCTCCTGCAGTTGGGCCGCTATTCTCGCCTTATACCGTATGCACGGTTTTCTAGTCGAGCCTACACCGTGCAAGCGACTTTCATCGCACACGGCGTTCCGTCAACAAATGAAGGCTAAAACACCAATAGGATTGCAAGTACCAGGGTATTTGCAATCCTAATTGGTCTTTGAGAAACTACAACGCCCATTGTAAGTTCTCGTAAGCTCTTATCCGCTGACTGGGTTCCTTCGCTCCGGCCAGTTTTCTCCTCCTCGCTTGTGTTACCACTACAAGTTCAAACGGCTAGCCATCCTCACTACTACGAACCCGCCGCCATCTTACCGGCCTCTCTGGTGCTAACCCACCTCTTCCGGCAAGATTTCAAACGTTCCACCTTGTCTATCCCTTCTTTTGCTGACCTTAGGTCCCCACTATACAATACGAGAAAAACAGGTTTAACAGCCTAAATTGTTCCCGTTTCGTCTGTACGATCTAGCGTACATCGACTGGTGCCAAACCCCTAGCGCTTATATTCCTGGCAACAGCTATCTCGCATTGGGTCAACATGGATTCGTCTCCTGACCATAGCCAACTTTTAAGGAGCCCCGCCTTGCATAGCAAGTACGACTTCACCTGACTTCACAGAAGCAGTTGGTAAAGGACTGCTTCCGTGCAGGAGGATTAGGCTCATGAGTTTTTAGGCTGTTCTCATGGATTGGAATTGCACCAATCAACTTAACAAGATAGTTAAAGAAAACCCCTTAGACCGCTATGAAAGTTGTCTAAGGGGCATTTCTTCACTTCTTTCACTCATATGAGTTTATGAAGTAACGTTTCGTGATTTTATTAAGGAGTTTCAACAGTAATTGTACGGCTTACGTCAGCAGTTGCGCCATCAGTATCTGTAACAGTGTAAGTTACTGTGTAAACTTCTGGAGCAGATGTATCGATTGTAGTAACAACCGTGCCGTCTGCTTTTTCGATTACGATATCTACAGTCAAATCAGCGGCCGCATCTTCTGCGTCTGCAGCAACTACATCAGAAGCCGCAGGAGCTGTTACAGTATCACCAACATTGACTGTTTCATTTGTCACGCCAGTAGCAAGCGTAATAGTTGGATCAGTGTTTGGAACTGGAGTTGCATCAGTTGCTACTGTTCCGGAAGTTTCTGCAGCAATTTGGTTACGTTGAGCAGAAGCATCACGTACAGGTTTTACCAGTTGTACCTTCACAGATGCACCAGTATCACTTGCAGTGAGTTCTTTCAGTTCCAATGTAGCAACATCTCCTGCTACATTAACATCAAGAACAGTGTATCCTTCAACCGCAAAGGAATCAAAAGCTACAGATGTAGATTGCAATGCCTCAGAGAAGGTAACTTTTACAGTATCGTACTGACCGTCTGCATCGGTATCTGCAATCGTACGGGTAGTAATAGTTGGAGCAACATAATCAGCAACATCTGCGCTCAATACAGTGATATTAGATCCATTGGAAACATTTTGATCGTTAGTAAGACCACCAGCTGCAATTACGATCGCATTAGATGCAAGGTCGTTAAGATCAGTTTCCCATTGGTTTGCTGGTGCTGTAACAGTAACTGTAGACTCACCAGCACCATTTACATAAGTTGCACCTGTAGCCGCAACACCATCAACCGTAAACTTGTTCACATCAATAGAAGTCAATGTGGTGTTGAGTTTGAACTCGATAGTGTTTTTGCTAGTTGCTTTTACAGAATCAGCAACGATGCTAGCACCAGTCAGATCAGCTGTACCAATAGTAACTACATTGGACAAGCTAGCAGTTGCGTTACCAGCCAGGTCACGCACTTGACCTACAACTACACCTGCAAGGTTGCCGGCTCCCAAACCAGCTACTGCTGCTGGGAAATTGATTACTACGCTCTTAGCATCAGCACCGATGCTAATTGTAGTACCTGCTGGAAGAGCAGATGGGTTAGCACCTGCTGCAGAAGCCAAGCGATAGTTGTTCACATCAAGCACAGAACCAGCACCAGTTGTTGCCATTTTCTCGCTAAAGCTTACAAATACTTTCTTCAGATCTGCAGAATAAGATCCATTTGGAGTTACTGTTGGAGCAGCTGTATCAGCTACAGTAAAGGAAGTAGTGTAAGCAGCGATTTTATTTGGTACAAGAGCAGTATCAGTGATAGATTCAGCTTTAATGCTCAGGGTATAAGTATCACCATTCAGCGCACCAGTAGTCAGACGGTAAGTGTTGGTAGTACCTTGTTGTACAGCCGCAGATACTGCAACTGGAGCATTTGTAGAATCTTTCAATGTGAAATCAGAAGGATCAACACTAGTAACTGCTTCGCTGAACGTTACATCTACATGTGTGCTATCAACAGCTTTAACTGTAGTTACAGTTGGAGCGGTTGTATCGTTTGTAATGTTAGCAGTCAAAGTGCCAGTAGCAACTTTGTTTCCAAACGCATCTTGCAGTTGTTTTGTAGCATCAGTAGTGTTGTTCAGATAAATTGTTACGTTTCCAGCAGGAAGTGGTGCAGTGAAAGTAACTGTAAGAGTTTTTCCATCTACGGAAAGAGAAGCATTTCCTTTATAGCTTGCTTGATTATTGATCGAATGGTAGACAGTGAAGTCTGTATTCATCAATGCACCAGCACCAGCGAAGGAAACAGCCTTATCAAAAGTAATTACCGCGGATGTTTGTGTAACAGATTTGAGTGTAGCAACAGGTGCTACAGTATCAGCTACATAATTAAAGCTGACATCTGTCGTTGGTACTGCAAATCCAGCAAAATCCTTGATTTGGTTACCAGATGGTGTGCCAGCCGGGTTAACTTTAATTGTGTGTTGACCGCTTGGCAATACAGAGCCAAGAGTGATCTCAACAGTATCGAGAGTTCCAGCTACCAAAACAGGTGCTGCACCAAGAGAGTAAGTGTTGTTGTCGATAGAGAAAGCAGCATTTGCAAATGTTGCAGTTACTGGTTCAGAGAACTTAATCTGAACTTTTGTTGGTGCAGTCAGCTTTGCAGATACTACGGATGGAAGAGTGGTATCCAAGAAAGAAATAGACTTGGAAGTATCCGCTACAGTAGCACCACTAGCAGATTTAACTCCTTTAACAACCAAAGTAGCAGTGTCTTGGTTTGTAGCAGCGGTTGCCAGTGTCAACGTTACAGATTTTTTATCTGCGGACAATACTGGAGTACCGCCAAGTACACCTGTTCCACCAGTGAAAGTATAGTTAGTCAAAGTTGTCGCAGAATCTTCATCCAGTTCTTTATCGAAAGCAACAACAATTTGTTTCAGGTTAATAGCACTTACAGACTCAACTTTCAGTTCGCCTGGAGTAGTGCCATCAACATCAGCACGAGCATCATAGGAACCGTCAGTAGAACCAGTTGCAGTTGCTACTGCATAGCTAGCAGCGAAGTCTTCTTTAACCAGAGCTTCGGATTTCGCTTTTGTCAGACCTTCGTCCAAGATTTCTTGGATGGAAGCACCTTTACCAGCGAAGTCTACGAACACGAGGTTGTTGAAGTCTGTGATAGACTTAACTTCGTTTGCATAAGCTGCTTTCGCAGTTGCATTCATGTTCAACAGAACATCAGTGGAATAATATTTGTTTACAGAACCGCCGATATAGAGACCATCTTTCGGTGCCGCAAAAGCGGATGCTGCCATGCTGGCAACAACTGCGGTGGAAAGAACAGAAAGAACCACTTTTTTATTCACGTACTACCCCTCCGTATGTTTGATAGGAAGTCTATTTTTTTATATAGGGTATGTAGAGAGCATAAGGGGAACGAATCCCCCTATGCCCTGCTATTGCATCCCCAAGATCATTACACCGCTAGCGGGCTGATTAAGCTTCTTTGAAAGTTACAGTAGCTTTGTCAGTGTCGCCTTCAGTGCTAGTAACTTTCAGTTCACCGGAAGTTACTTTTGCATCTGTAGTGTATTGAACTTTGATTTTGCCGTCTTTGATTTCTACACGAGCATCTGTAGCTGGTTTACCATTGATAGTCAGCTCAACAGACTCGATGTCTGCTTCAGCAACGTCTTCGTTGATGTCAGCTACTACTTGGTATGCGTATACTCCGCCACCAACAGCTGTAGATACGCCGTCGAGTTTGCTTGCAATAGCATCAAAATCGCCTGGCTCTTCTGGTTCTTCAACAGAAGTTTGGCTCAAGAACGCTTCGATTTCAGCATCAGTGATGTTTTCTTCATCGATGCGATCTTCAGTAGCTACTACCAGTACGTAGTCGAAACGAGTACCGTCATCATCGGTGTCGAGAGCGATGATCAGGTCGCCGTCTTCTACGCCGTCGATACCAGTCAGATCATCCCAAGCGTCGATGAAAGCAGTGGAAGCTTGAGTGTACAGTTTTGGACCTTTGGTAGGAGTGATGGTGTTGCCATCAACGTCAGCTACTTGAGCTACAACCAGGTTGTTGATGTTAGTGTCTTCCCACTCATCGTCACCCAGGATTTTGATGTCTTCAACATCGCCAGTAGTTGCATCCGCTACTACTACAACATCGTCAACAACTACTTCGTTGTCGGAATTCAGATCGAATGCGATGAAATCGCCACGACGGATATCATCGTCGAGCAGAACTTCTTTCTCGTCATCCAATTTGTATTCTTTCTCAACTACTGCACCAGCTTCGTCTTTGGTCAGTACTTTGATGCTGTCTTCGCCGCCAACAGAACCGTACTCAAGTACATAACCGAATTGGGAGTCGCCGCCCAAACCGTCGCCATCTACTACGAAGATAGCTTCTACTTCTTCGCCGTCTTCATCAACCAGGTAGTATACATCCAGGTCGTTTTCGTCAGCGATGTCTTTGAACTTCGCGATGCCAGCATCTTTCAGTTCTGGACGTTTGCCTTCGATTTCACCAGTCATGTCGAAGATTGCAGTGTCGTCAGTTACTTCAGCGTCACCAACTACATCGTCGTCTTCGTCAGCGATGTCATCCCAAGCGCTGCCTTCTTTGTGTTCCAGACCTTCAGTGCTCAGCATTTTCACTTTGCTTGGCTCGCCTTTGGAGTCCAAAGTTACTTCCAGCAGAACGAGGTCGCTGTCTTTGCTTGGCACGAGGATGGATTCCAGTTGATCTTGTTTATCACCTTCGTCGAAGTCTTTGCCATCAACGTCTTCGATGTCTTTAGCTTCGAGGGAGATAGTCATTTTCTTGCCTTTTTCAGTCATTACAGTGAAAGCATACTCATCATCGCTAGCGCTGTATACAGCTGCACGAGTTACGATAGCTTTCAGTTTGCGATCGTCTACGCTGTCTTTTGTTTCAACGTGACGGATACGGCCGGAAGCATCCAGGTATACTTTTACTTCTTCGCCATCCAGATCGCCGAGCAGATCCCAGTTGTCGTTATCGATGATATCGACATCTTTGTTAGCGTTATCGGAGTAGCTAGTACCGATGCGGGAACGGTAAGTTTTGTCGCCGATAGTCAGACGGACGTCTTTGCTGTTACGAGTAACAACTTTGTCTACTTTACCTTCTACTACTTGACGAGTAGCGAACACGAGCAATTTCTCGTCATCGCCATCAGCGTAGTACACGCTGTATACGTCCATAGGTTTCAGGTCAGACAGTTTTGCTTGTTTGCCATCGAGGAATACCAGGAAGTCTGTACCTTCTTCCAAGTCGTCCAGATCGCTAAATTTGCCGCCATCGAGGTTTTCGATTTTCTTCTTGTCAGCATCGATTTTCTCGATAACTTCGGAACCGTATTTAACGCCTTTTTTGCTCATATCGAGGGATTGGTCGTCAATTACGTGGATGTAGCTGATTTCGTTGTTATCATTCAGAACAACTTTAGCGGAGAAAGTGAAGCTACCGTCTACGTTGTCTTTGATGATTTTTTTCAAGTTGTCAACTGGATCGTTTTCTGGATCGAAGTTGTAAGTAACTTGAGTGTCTTTTGTGAATTTGTAGGATTTGCCGCTGCCATCCATTTCGATTTTCAGATCTTCCAGGTCGGAAGTGCTCAGATCGGATGGATTTTCGTACACTTTACCATTCAGGTAGAAAGTGCCCAGACGGTCCATAACAACTTCTTCGTCCTCGGAACCTTCCATCCAAACGATGGTGTTTTCTTTGTCATCTTTGATCCACACTTGTACGTGTTGACCAGCGAATTCGTTAGGGTTGATGCCTTCAGTTACTTTGTAAGTAGTGTTGCCCAGACCAGCGTCTTTACCAGCCAAAGTAACTTCGTTGGACTTGATTTTGCCCAAGCCGATAGCTGGAACGTTGGAAACTACTGGCAAGTCGTCGGAATCGTTATCGGAATCGTGAGCCCATTCCATGTCACGAACAGTAACGTCCAGGTACTTAGTCAGAAGAGTTTCGTCAGTTACGTTGAAACGGATGTCAGTACCGTATTCAACTTGCTCCATCAGGTCTACGCGAAGAGCGTTGTCCAGCATTTTGAAGATGTCGCCGCGAACTGCTGCATTGTTAGGGTTGTTGATACCTTTTGCAATGTTCAGCTCGGAAGCTTTGGAGATCATGCTGTTTGGCCATACACCTTTAACAGATGGCTCATAACCCAGAGCGCGAACGATCATGGTTACTGCTTCAGCATAAGTAACTTGGTTTTGTGGTTTGAAAGATTTGTCCGGGAAACCTTTTACGATTTCTTCACCGGAAGCTACGTTTACGAAACCAGCAAACCAGTCAGTGGATTTAACATCCGTGTAAGTAGTGTTGAATTGTGCCAGTTTCGCACCTTGCTCCAGTCCGCGAGCGCGAACGATCAGAGTAGCGAACTCTGCACGAGTGATGGTTTTGTCTACACCGAAATCGCCGTTGCCATAACCTGCTACCAGGCCAAGAGCTTCCAGACGTTTTACGGTTTTCTCCATAGCAGCATCCATTTTAGGAGCTTCTGTAGTAGTTGCTTCAGCAGCGAATGCCATTGGAGCAACGGAAAGTGCGAGGGCACTAGCCAGTACACTGTTAACGACCTTTTTCATAACCTTGTGTTCTCCTCCTCTAGTATAAACAAATTGTTCTTGGGGAATATTTGTTGTTAATCTATCTTTCTTTTTAAAGCCCGAATCCTGCAAGCGCGTGTCACCTCCTTTCGCAGGCCAGCTTCGCTTTTTTGTGTTAAAAATCTCTAGTATATTCAGTATTGTGTAAAATGCAACAATCACTAGTGTAACACAATTGCTAGAATCCGTGAATCTTTTTTACACAATTCCCCGTTTTTCGTGTGACATCCTATTAAACGCCTCAGCTCAGCAAAAGTTGCGGCGCCTCAGAAAAAAAGTTTAAAGATTTTTTTCATGGTCGTATTCACCTGTATTATGTAAGCAGTGACATCCGCCACAATTCGTATTATAGGTTACGCCGGGCGGACTGTCACCATTGAACCTTTTTCCAATTCCATTCAAAACCTTACAAATCTTGCTTAATTTCCGAGGGCTGTTTCAAAGTTTACAACAGCCAGGTTGTATTGCAGGACTGCTTTTTGGTACTGATTCTCACGGTTGGACAATTCTTCCTCAGCTTGAATGACTTCGAGGGTCGTTGCCAGTCCGTTTTCAAAGCGAAGATTCGTCAAACGATAGCTCTCAGCCGCGGAATCCTTCGCGGTTTTTTGGTAATCAATCGCTTCTCTGGCAGCATTCAAGTTCAAATAAGCCTGTGAAACTTCCTTGGAGATCGCGCGCTTTTGCTCATCGATCGCCAATTTGGATTTTTCCACATTGTTGCGCGCAACACGGCCCGGCAAAGTGGACAATGCGGAGTATTCCTCAATCAGCTTCACATTCAGCTCGGCCAATTTCAGCTCTTCCTGCACCTTCGTCATTTCAATACGCTTAGCCAGCGCTTGATCTTCTGCCTGTTTCATCGTCAGCTTGATCGGTGCTGTCTCTTTATTGGAGGATACGATTTTCCAGTTTTTCGTCAGGTCTACACCGAGGAAGTCATTCAGATCCATGCGGGCTACTTCCACTGCATTCTGGGCACTGGTCAGACTCGCCTGAGCTCCTGCCACTCCCATTTCTGCTTGCAGGACATCCGTTTTTGCCTTGGTTCCCACCTGGAACGCCGCTTTCGCTACCTTCAGCTGGGTTTGGGCGCGCGTCAGGCTCTGCTTTTTGAGCTGCAGATCATCCAGTGCGAAAATCAGATTGTAGTATGCTTGCTGTGCCCCGAGCTTGATTTTGCTTTCTGTCGCTGTGACTTGCATGGCATTCAGCTTTGTGGTCATTTCCAATTGCGCGTTGTTGACGTACTTTCCTTTTGCTGCAGCCAGAGACTCAATCATATCCGCCGGCATTTCTGCAGAGGTTTTATAGGAAAGCATTTGGTTAATGTCTGCATTTTTCGCATCCAGACGCGCTGTCACCAAGGTCGCATTGCTCTCCAGTGCTTGTTGAATCGCTTTTTCCAGCGTCAGCTCTTCTGCTGCAGTGCTGGATGGTGCTGTTGTAGCTGGCGTCGTTGTAGCAGGTGTCGTTGTAGCAGGTGTCGTTGTAGCAGGTGTCGTAGTTGTTGGCGCTGTTGTGTTGGTAGTTGTGTTCGTTGTCGCAGGTGCTGCTGCTGCCTTTTCAGTTGTCGAGTTTGCAGCAGATGCTTGGGAACCAGTAGCTGCTTGGTCCTTCGTATCTGTTGCAGCTGCTGTTTCTGTTGCAGTAGCAGTTGTTTCTTTCGCTTGTTCAGCGGTTGCACTAGCAGTTGCTTTGGTTTGCTCAGTCGTTGCTGTATTTGCAGATGCCGTCAAGGTTCCTGCGCCAATCGCCGTAGTCAAAACTGCCGCCAAACTAATGGTCATCCATTTTTTGTTTGAATATGGAAAATTCACTCGTTGCCACTCCTTCTTAATTGTTTTGATGATAAAACCTTTCACCACTTGAAATATTACATTTTGTCCCAAGATCACTATATCACAGAGTATTGTTTCGTACACGAAAAATTAGTGTAATACCACTATTTTCATAAGGGATTAGGCACACTGTATCATGTATAGATCATCCCTTTCCTGTTTATTACATGTCATGCCCCTTAGATTAATACGATTGTGTGTCAAAAAAATTTCAGGATTCGCTTACCAATGTGCGACATGCTATCCTTTTCTTGAGGTGAATCGACTATGCTGCAACAATACAAGACCGTTGCCGGTTACGGAGAGGACTATATCGTCATTGAGCGTTCCCGTTTTATTGGCTATGCACAGCGGGTGACGACTGAGGAAGAAGCCACTGCTTTTATTGCCATGATCAAAAAGAAGCATTGGGATGCGACGCACAACTGCTCTGCGTTTGTCATCGGGGAAAATGACCAGATCCAGCGTTCGAGTGATGATGGCGAGCCAAGCGGGACTGCTGGCAAGCCGATCCTCGAGTGCATCAAGAAAAATGGCGTGAAGGATACGGTCGTCGTCGTGACCCGTTACTTCGGCGGGATCAAGCTCGGGGCCGGCGGTCTGGTTCGCGCTTATACCGCCGGGACGGTCACTGCATTGAAAGCAGCCAAGATTGTCGTACATACGCTGCATCAAAAGGTGACGGTGGATGTGGACTATCATTGGTGGGGGAAAGTTGAAAATGAGCTGCGCTTGACCGAACAACGAGTGGTGGGTACCGACTTCACTGATCGTGTCGCTGCGCATGTGCTCATCCCGGATGGCCAGCAGGACGGTTTTGTCGCCGGGATGATTGATCTGACGAATGGACAAGCCAAAATTGTGCTCGGGGAGAAGGAGTATGTCGAGGTGCCTGTGGAGGCTGTCGGGGACGAGGAGTAAATTGCTAACCAGGAACACCCTTACCTTCCTCGACAACAGAGTCTGATAGCAGGAAAAACAAATTTTCCTCCTGCGTGAACGTCTGGAGACCTACGAAAAAAGCTGAAGAGGCGATGACCTCTTCAGCTTTTCTTCTATTATATATGTTTCCGGTTACGAATTATTGTTTGGGCAGTTTTTTGAGTTGGACCATGACACGGACCGTAATGACTGCCATCTCTGCGCGAGTCAGAGGGTTTGTTGGTTTAAAGCTGTAAGTTGGTTTCTTCGCAGTCGGATCATTTGCCTCGCCGTTCATCAGCTTGGCCTTGGCTACGACCAGTACGGAAGGTGCCGCATAATAGCCAACATCTTTTGCGTCTGTGAACATTTTGTTCAGTGCCAGCTTGGAGGCATCCAATGTTCCAAGCTTCAAATTCATCGCACGCGCAATCATGATCGCTGCTTCTTCACGCGACAGTGTATCATCGGGACGGAAGTAACCTGGCTGTTTACCGCGGATGATGCCTGCGCGAGCTGCTGTCTCGATGTATTTGTACTCGTAATCCCACTGATCACGGTTTGGACGTACGTCTGTGAAAGTCGGTTCCAAAGGATCGCGCTCGTTGCTGTCGCGGTATGGACCCGCGTTGATCGGCAGAGCCAGTGCTTTCACGAGCATGGTCGCAAATTCTCCGCGAGACATGTCACGGTTTGCACCAAAGGAGCTGCCGCTGTAAGCTGGCATAACACCTTTCGCGTACAGGGTCTCAATCGCGTCACGGGCAAAGTCATGGTTGACGACATCATCATAGGATTCTCTCGTCTTCATGACCATGTAGAATCCAAAACCGGCAAATGGCACTTGGACCGTTTTGCTGCCTGTATTGACTACCCCACCGATGTTTCTCCATTCATCACCGTTGTGATAGTAAATGGTCAAGATGTTATTCGCTGCATTTACGATGGATGGATCGTACTTGATCGTCAGTGTGCCTCGGCGGCTAGGTACGAGGTTATCTTCCCAACGGCTCTTGAAGTTGTCGGCGTCACCCTCGTCATAGTACGGGTCGCGTCCACCTGGTGCTTCCGTATCACCTGCGTCGATATAGTACAACGGACTTGCATAGTTGAAGTTGGATTCGAGAACCAGTCTGTCTTCCAGGTCATCATCTGCAATGTTTACTTGCCCTGTCGTCCGATCTGCAATACCGAAGTACAGAGGAACGTCCACGAAAATATCGCCATTCGGATCTTTAACTTCCTCGCCTGCTCGATTATCATCCGGGGAAAGCAATACGGTACCAGCAGGGAACTTCAGTTCAAGCTGCTTTTCAAACACGCTGAACGATACTTTTTTACCCAGCACTTCGCGGTATTCCGCACCATTTACCGTAGAGTTTGCATTGTAGATCTGAATCTGGTCATTGTACGTACTATCTCCTACTACCACGGAGAACTTGACCGTGTTCAGACCTTTTTTGAGGGCTACCGTAGAAGAAAAGACGTAATACGTTTCCGGAATCGTTTTTCCTAAGTCATCATCATAGTAGAAATCGCGATTGGTGGTGTTCGTCACTTTTGCTTCATTTTTGCCAAAGAGTACTTTGTTGGCATTTTCCGCAAAAATCTTCACCACTGCGCTGTTGCTGTTTACAATGATGTACTGGTCTGTTTCTTTCGCTTTGACTGGGGAGAGAACTTCCCAGCTGGAGTAATTCTGATCAATATTGATGTCGTAGCGAATGACCGTACCGTTGTCATCTTCCGCTACGATCGTGTACACCGTAGTGCCGCCTTTTCGCAGGGTCAGAGGGAAGAGAGCGAGTTTTTGTTCTTGTTCAGATGCATCCGTAACGGCATCCTGGACTTCTTCCACGAGGTCTCCATACTGCTTCGTCGTCATTTTCCCTTCGAAGCGAGAACGGGAAATGGAATCGATGTTGCGATCGTCATAGATGTCTTCCAAGTCATTGTTGATTGCCGCATCCAGACGAGCATTTACATATTCCTGGTTGGTCGTGTCCTGATCCCAGTCACCGCTCTTGTAACGGAAGTCGTTGATCCGTTTTCCGTTTTTCTCGATGTACACATGTGTCGCATCATTTACGGTAAAGCTGAGGCTGCTCAGGAAGTTTGCACCCGTACGATAGGAAGAATCGGTTGCTTTTTTCGTCAGCTCTTCCGTATCGCCGTTGGAGTTGATCTCCAGCTTCACATCCTCGACGGAAGGAGTTTTGGATGTGTTATAGGAAACGTTGTACGTAAAGACCGTTTGCGGGTCATCGGTCAGGAATACTTTCAAGACGTTGTTTCCTTTTTTATAGTTAAGCTGGCCTTCTAAGATCCGGAAAGTCCCCTTGCTCGTATCGACATCCGCTGCATTAATCGAAAGGGCCGTATCATTCAAAGTAACTTTGACATTGGATGACTTTAATACGTAGTTGTATACCCGGACATCCAAATTTTGAATGTCATTGTCACTCTTGATTTGATAACCGTCTTCAAAGCTGCGGACTTGACCAGTAGTATCTACATACGTGATCTGAGCATATGGAGTGATCCGAACATCGAGCGTGTAATCTACCGAAGTAGGATTCGTTGCGTCTGTATACGATATCGTCAGCTTTCCAAGCCCTTGCGGCAGCTTTTTCAGCTTAAGCGAAAAACTGTTGTTGCTGCCTGACAACACATAGTCTGTCGCAGGATCTAGAGCTACTCCGTTGTAGCTCACTTTCAGATTGGTAGTAGTGGTAATATTTTGTGTTGTAATTGTCAAATCCAAAGGAGAAGTAACGATCGTGTTCGTTCCTGTAGGAGACAGGATTTGCGAACTCGCTACATTTGTAACAGTCTCAATAATCGGCTTCGTGTCGTCAAGGTACTTGAATTGATACTCATAGTTGTTGATCGTAATGTACCCGGACGGAGAGTCGACTGCACCACTTGAACCTTTAGAGTAGTACTGATAGCTGAGACTTGCTTTGTAGACTCTGCCATCAACAAACGTCCCTGCTGGAATCGGAGCTGTAATCGAATACTCTGTAAAACCACTTTGCGGGTTACCGATAGCTGTAAAGTTTGTGCTTGTTAATTGAATCGGTGGAATAGATGTCCCCGCACTGTCGGTAATTGTGAGCTTGAACTGATCAAACTGTTGCTGGTTGGTGATATCCACATAGCGCAGCAAAGCTGAACCAGCCAATGTCATAGCAGGGGAAGATGTTGCACCTTTAAGTAAGATCTGCTGCTCGGGTACAAGCGTTACCCTATTTGTTGCAGTGCCCAAAGTAACTTTGTAGAACTGGTCAGCGTTACCATTAGAAGTCGTCGCTACCAAAAGCTTGCGGACAAATGTCCCCACTTCCTTGTCCTGGTTGAACACGCGAATTTCCAGCGTATTTTCACCCAAAAGCGAAGGAATGTTCAAACCGAAGGAACCTGTGCGATTGACACTTGTCTTCACTACGTCACCGGTACGAAGGTTTTTCACTTCAACCGTATCGGCATTCAGTGCCTTCCCGTCCATGTTGAGAGTCAGACGGTTCAGTGAAGGTACCGTGATATACGTCGGATTGGAAGTAACATTTGGATCATTGAGTGCCGTGTCATTGATCTTCAAATCACTGACGAGTGGCGTATTGTTATATTGAACGTAAAATTGGTAATGTTCTTTCGTTACATTGCCCACTTTTTCATAGAAGGCAATCTGGTTCAGACCTGGCTTCAGGCCGATTTCATTAAATGTGAATGTACTGCCATTGATTTGGGGTGCTGTGTTGCTTAAGTCTTGGATAGTTTGTCCATTGTTGGTGATGATCTTGATGCGCAGGTTGGTTCCGGATACTCCACTGCCGAAGGTACCAATCAGCGTAATTTTGGAATCACCGTATACGACCGGATTGTAGGCTGTGGTTCCACCAGAGAAGTTCGTAATGGTGATCGGGCTGTTGGAGGAATTGTACTCGTAATAAATGACGTCGCTCTCTCCGGTGTTCGTTGCATACAATTGAATTGCATTTAAACCTGGAGATAGGTCGATATCTGGCAGTGGATTTGACGCCCCTCCTGCCCCGTAAACAGTTCGAACCGTGGTTCCATTTACTCTCACTTCTACTGCTTGTGTTTTGTCTACTGAAGCAGGAGTGGAGTAGTTATACACGATTCCGGAAACAGTCCGACTCGCTGTGGGCTTTGGATCCGTTGCATATTCACCTTGACCGGAATTATTGAATTGCAGTGTTCCCGCACCAGGAGCAGAAGTACTCGGAACGTATTGATAATAAAGCTCGGTTGTATCATTTGTAGGATCAATAGTTGTTTTAGGTTTGACCGTTACTTTAGTCACTGCACCGCTGCTGTTCAGATAAAAGTCAGGGAGCGTCACTGTTGTATTGGTAAACGTCTGTGTGTTCAAGATGGTTGTGCCATCTACGGTAACATCAATCCCAAGGCCGTTCTTATCGACTTTGTGGGTCATCGTGACACCTGATATCAGCCGTGTCTTGGTCTTGATTGGATCTGCGTACGTATTACCGCTTCCGCTGCCAGTCGCAAGATAAGCTGCTGGAGTAGTAGCACTAGCCCAGTTCGCCCCCAGCGCCGCAAACGCCGGAATCGCCGGCAGCACACCCGTGACAAGCAGCGCCATCGTCAGGCACATCGCGAACCAACGACGAAATTGTTGATATGGCTTTTTCATTTTTTCACCTCTCCATAGTTTCTGTTACTCGTGTTCAGCCCGTTTCCTATGTAAGCGCGGACCCATAGTCTCCCTTACTTTATCGGAAAAACATCGCTTGGACTTAAGGGTTTTCCCCCTAAAAATTGGTGAAAAAAAGCCCCTGCATCCGCAGGAGCTCTTCTCTACATTCCATATGCTATTGCGTTCTTCTCTCCTGCTCCGCCTGCTTCAATCGGATCCGTCGATACGCATTGATCAACGGGCGGTGGCGGCGGCTTACCAGACCGACGATCTCGGTCGCCAGGTGGGTCACGATCAGGAGCAGCACCATGACGATGATGGTTGTCCACTTGGTCGTCTTGGTGAGTACGATCGCCATCGTTCCGAAGAAGATGCTGATCGTGTAAATGGTCAATACCGTTCTGCGATGGGACAGGCCCATATTAAGCAGGCAGTGGTGCAAGTGTCCTTTGTCAGGACTGGAAATCGGCTTTTTGTTCACGATCCGGCGCACGATGGCAAAGAATGTGTCCCAGAGCGGAACGCCCAGCACGACGATCGGGATGATGAAAGAAACGAAAAGTGCTTCTTTAAAGCCCATGATCGACAAGGCAGCCAGGTTGAAGCCTAAAAAGAGTGAACCGGTGTCGCCCATGAACAGGCGTGCCGGGTGGAAGTTGAAGTACAGAAAACCGAGAATCGCTCCGAGGAGCACAAAGCAGTAGATCGCAACTTTGTGATCGCCCATCAGCAGGGCCATGATCGCCATCGTCGCAGTCGCAATGGCCGAGACACCTGCCGACAATCCGTCCAAGCCGTCGATCAGATTGACTGCATTGGTCACGCCGACGATCCAAAACATCGTGATCGGAATGGCGAGCCAGAAGAGCCATCCGCTGCTAAAGTCAATGCTGCCCGTGTAGGGAAGATTGACGACCCCAATTTTCAAACCAAACGGAATGACGACGATCGCCGTGGCGACCAGTTGGCCGAGCAGCTTCCATTTGGGCGAGAGCTGGAGCTTGTCATCCAGCATCCCTACTACCATTACAATCGTACTACCGATGAAAATCCCCAGCATTTCCCCCATGCTCGAGTACGGAACGAACAGAAAGAATGCCACCAGATATCCCAGATAAATGGCGAGGCCCCCCATCCGCGGCATGATACGCGTATGTACCTTGCGCTGGTTGGGCGCATCCACTGCTCCTACCTTGATTGCGAGTTTCATGACATAGGGTGTTGCGATAAATGATACGATCAGCGAAGTCAGCAATCCGAAGATCAATGTAGACATCGGCTGTTCTCCTCTCTACGGGTGCATCTAGCGGCTACTCCATTTTTCTTTCAAGACTGTCAGGACAAACCGCGGAATAGCGAGCTGGCGTTTCCAGCGGGAAGGCTGGGAAACCAAGCGGTAAAACCATTCCAGATGCAGTTTTTGCCATACAGCGGGGGCACGCTTTACTTTCCCGGAAATGACGTCAAAGCTGCCGCCCACTCCCATCATCAGGGAAGCATTCAACTGATCGCGATACTTCGCCATCCATTCTTCCTGCCTCGGCGCCCCCAGCGCCACAAACAAGAGATGAGGCTTCTTCTCCGCGATTTCTTGCACGATTTGTTCTTCTTCGTCTTGTCGGAAATATCCGTCCCGATACCCGACCACGCACGCGTTCGGATAGCGCTCAGCCAGCTTTTCCGCCGCCAAGCTGATCACCTCCGGGTGCGCTCCCAACAAATATACATTCCAACGGCGCCGATCGGCTTCGGCCATCAAGGCTTCCAGCAGCTCGACACCCGTAACGCGTTCATAAATTGGCTGATTCGTCCATTTGGCTGCGTACACAATACCGATCCCATCTGGAACGACATAGGCTTGTTCCACAATAGAACGAAAGCCCCGATGCTCTCTCGCCAGCATGACGATCTCCGGATTGGCGGTCACCACGTGCGTCTGCTTCCCGCTCTCAACCCTTTGGACCATGTAGTCGACGCTTTCTCGAAAGCCTCGTGTAGTAAACGGTACACCTAATATACTTGCGACCTGTTTGGTCAATGGTTTCACCTTCAATGTATGAGTTGCCCACTAGCCATTTTACCCGAAAAGAAAGGCACATTCAAGATGATCATGAATGTGCCCCTGCTCCAGCAGTGAGTGCAAACATCAGTCCGCCCTCCGCCACCACTTTTCCATTTACCAATGCTTTCCCAAATCCTTTGCCCACGGTTCCGCGAACGCGAGTCAGTTCAACATCGAGCGTGAGCGTATCGCCGGGCTTCACCTGATCTTTGAAGCGGAACTCATCGATCCCTGCAAACAGGCCGATTTTTCCTTGATGTTCCTCCAAGCTCAGCATCGCTACTGCTCCAACCTGCGCCAATGCTTCCACAATAAGGACGCCTGGCATCACAGGATAGCCGGGAAAATGACCTTGGAAAAACGGTTCGTTGATCGTTACGTTTTTCACGCCGACTGCTCTCTTGCCTTGCTCCAGCTCCACAATCTTGTCCACCAGCAAAAAAGGATACCGGTGAGGAATGATTTCCTGAATTTGCACGATATCTAAAGGTGCTTTAATTTCCATGAAACATCGCTCCATTTCCATTCTTAACTAGACTTGTCCATGCATGAATCTCTTGCTGCTTTGTGAGAATAAGACAGCACCCATCTTTCGCTCTGCGGGGAACGGGGTTAAGATAAAGGAGCGCTTCCGCAGTGGAAGTGCTCTTTTTCCCCCAAGGCCTCAGGCTACATGCGGTTCAGCAAACGGAACTTTCCGAGGTAGATCGCGCTCGTCAGAAACGAGAACGCAATCACCGTCCACAAAATTTCTTCGCTGTATTCGTACCGATACATCGCCAAAGGAATGACCAGGTAAAACAAGACGGTTGTCAGCTTGCCATAAGCATTGGCCGGAACCGTTTTTTTTCCACGCAGGTGGTAGATCGCACCCGTAGCGATCATCGCTACGTCTCTTGCAAAGAAAAACAAGGCTGCCCACAAGCTGATACGCTCCGTCAAAAACAAGGAAGCGATCACAGCCATCATCATTAATTTATCGGCAAGCGGATCCATCATGATCCCAAATGTGGTCACCAGCTTATGCTTTCTCGCAATATACCCATCTAAAATGTCCGTTAGCCCCGCCAGAATCAGGATGCCCAAAGCGATCTCTACATGATACGGAGCTTCGGAAAAAAAGATGTACAGGTACAAAGGAATGAGGACGATGCGAAAGACCGTAAGCAAATTAGGAAGATTCACGGATATCCCTCCGTAGTCAGATCGTCGCTTCCTTTTTCAACCACTCGATCTATTATACTCTGTGGACAATCTACCCAACAAGTCCCCGCAAAAAACGAAGCCATTCGTCCAAAGAGAAAGAACCGCATAGAACTAAGTTCTACACGGCTCCCATTCGCTTCCATCCCCACTCCTGCCCGCTGCCCTTTTTTCTCAGTCGCTTCCGGCAACCTTGATGAGGGTGCTGTAAATCATTTTCGTTCCTTCCTCGAGAGACTTTACCGATATCCTCTCGTCATTCCCGTGCATACGCTCGAGGGTATCGTTGTCAAGCGGATACGGGTAAATGCCATAGACCGGCACTCCCCTGTTCCGCCAAGCTGCTCCATCGGTTCCCGCCTCGAACAATGCCGGGACCACCTCTGCTTCAGGCCAAACCGATTTGCTGCTTTCTTCCAGTGCCTTGTAGAGCTCCGTTTCGGTTGAAGACGGCAAAGCTTTCGTACGTTGGTCATAGTATTTCTTTGCCTCTTCTTCGCTCATGTCGCCCGCCAAGCTTACCTTGACCCCAGTGTCTGCAATCACGCTTTGGAGCTGTTCCATTACCTCAAGGGGCGTAGAACCAGGCACAAGCCGCACATTGACAATGGCCTCGGCCGAACCCGGAATGACATTTTCCTTGACGCCTGCCTGAACGATCGTCGGTGCAACGGTATTACGCATCAAAGCATGCCAAAGGAGCGGGTAGTCGCCGAGCTCCACCACCTTCTGTCCTGCCTCGCGAGCCTTTGCTGGATCCTTGCTTTCGGCCAAATTTTTCAAATGGCTCGCAAGCGGCTCCTTGGCAGTCCGCGAGAGGGCGAGAAAATACTCTCTGGTTTGATCATTAAGTTTCGGGTCGGTGTCCCAGCTGGTGATCTTCGCCAGCGCAAGCGACAGGCTCTTTATGGCACTGTCGGGCATCGGACGGGAAGAATGGGTCGGTTTTCCGGACGCAGTCAGCTTGAAGGAAACATAGATTTTATCGCGGGTAGTGATGTTGACCTGCGTTGTCTTTCCATCCGCGTCTTGGAAGATCCATCCGCCTTCGTTAAGCGCAAATTCGGCATCGATCTTTTCCCAATGGTTCTTCGCCAGCCATTCTGTCCCATATTCTCCTGCTTCCTCGTCGGCTTCCGCGAGAAAAATCACATCCCGATCCAGCTGGATATTATTTTCTTTCACCATCATGACAGCTTGGGCAAAAACCGCCAGCCCACCTTTGAAGTCCATTGCTCCGCGCCCCATGACATATCCGTCTTTGATCACGCCCCCGAACGGATCGACGGTCCAGTTTTTTCCCTCGACGGGCACGACGTCGGAGTGAGCGGCAAGCAAAACAGGCTTCTTACTTCCATTTCCCTTTAACCTGGCGATGAAGTGCGCTTGGCCGGAAGGAGTTTTGATCACCTCCGTCTCCACACCCAGATTATCGAATTTACTCTTCAAAAATTCTGCCAGCGCCAAAGTTTGTCCTCCGGGATTGGTGGAGTCGAAGCGGAGCAGTTCTTGAAGCAGTTTGGCTGTCTCACTGCTGACAGTCTCTGATTGTACGGTGGAATCTGCTGCAGCAGACGAAAGAGGGGTAAGGCTTGTCAAAAGGGACAGTGTAAGCAAGGCTGTACCTATAAGCTTGCGCTTCATTATGTAGATCCTCCTCTCGTTTCGTGAAATCGTTTTCACATTTTTCATTGTATTATTTATTAAGAATTTTTAATTAATTATCGTCTGACATGCAGATTTACGTGCGTAACAAGTTGATAACAGTGCCGATCGTGTAATCTTAGAATAAAAAAAACTGTGCAGACATCGCTCCTGCACAGTTTTTTGCATCATGTTTTCAGCCCATCATACCGGTAAGCCGTCTTACGTACCTGCAAACAACAAATCCCACATATGCTTGTAAGTACCCAGATCAAACACTTCAGATATTGGCTTATGTCCGACCACACCATAGCCGATCATCAGCCCGATGACCAGCGAGAAGAACAACAGAAGGGGGACCATCAAGATTTTGATCATGACGATGGGCCAATTCTTGCCTCTTCGTGCGCGCTCTTTTGTCTTGACCTCTTGGGTATCACGCGGGAATGCTTGTCCCTTTCCTCGATCCATGCTCCTCTCTCCCGTCATCTTGATTGTTTTATCTGCTTCTGAGCGAGTTGGCGATGCCCATCATTTGATCGCTGATGCCAATCGCCCGCGAATTTAATTGGTACGCCCGCTGAATGTTCACCAGCTGGGACATTTCCTCCATCATATTGACGTTGGAGACTTCGAGTGCGCCCTGGCGAAGCGTTGCGATTCCATCCTCCAAAGCATTGGCGTACTTCGTTGCTGGATTGTCGCCGGACGCCAGCTGTGCATCATAGAGGTTCTGCCCTACTTGCTGCAGCTGGTCAGGGTTGTCCACTTTCCAGAGGCCAATGTTTCCGTATGGGTTGCCGTCTGCCATCAGTTCCCCGTTTTGGGAAATCTGGATGCTCTGCACCGGCTCCGGCAATACAAACGGCACGCCATTGTTATCCGTCAAAATGTAGCCAGATGCAGTGTGCAGGACATATCCGCCCTCATCTGCATTGAATTGAACCTTGAAATTGCCATCCCGGGTCAGGCGATTTTCTTCCTGAATGATCGCCCCATTGGCATCTTTTATTTTTCTGGTAACGAGGAAGTATCCTTCTCCCTCAATCATCACGTCCGTAGGGACATCCGTCTGTTTCATGCTACCTTGGCCCAAATCGAGCTTGGTCAGTCCGAGACGGGCACCGCTGCCGATGCGCAAGCCTGCCGGAGTATCGCGGTTCACGCTGTCTGCCGCGGGCTGTTCGTTCATCGAATCGGAGAGCAGCTCGGAAAAGGATGCCACTCGACGCTTGTAACCAACCGTATCGAGATTCGCCAAGTTATTCGACGTATTGTCCAGTGCCTGCTGTATGCCGCGCATGGCAGCTGTGGAAATATTAAGCGACTGCATCTATGCTACCTCCTCTTACCCGTTTACCCGGCCGATTTCGTTTGCCGCTTTTTCCAGAGTGCCATCGATGGTCGTGATGACACGTTGGTTGGCTTCATAGGCGCGCAAGGCGCTCATCATGCTTGTCATGGTCTGCATGGGATCGACGTTTGCCCGCTCGATCCACCCCTGCTGGGTACCGTATCGACCCGCGATCGTCGGCGTCGTATACTGTCCTGCAGTCAATGCTGCCTGATCGTTGGCTTCGGCTACATCAAGTGCCTCCACCGCTCCTTCACCCTCGTAGCGGAAGATGTTGGTGCCTTCGCGAACGAGCTTCAACGGATCGGTCACGACAGTCAGACCCAGTCTTTGGTGGTTTGGCAAAAATTCCAGCGTTCCTGTCGCAGGGTCCTCATACTGAAGTTCTCCCAGTTGGTTAATCTTCAGCCCTTGGCCGGCACTCACCCCTGCTGGATCATTCACAAGAATGGCCTGATTCTGAGAATCCAGCACGTAGTAGCCGTCCGCAGTCACCAGATAACCGTCCGAATTGACGCTCCAGTTGCCGTTTCGCGTATAGCGAATATCATCCGGCTGAGCTGGCTGCGTCAAATCCTCGATTTTCGCCACACTGTAGAACAGGCGGCGTTCGTTGCCGTCCTGGTCAGGCTGCAGGTTGTCCAGCAATGCGACATCGTAAGGATTGCGGGTCTCTGCGATGTCTCCTTGCGTGAACATAGGCATAGCCTCCGACATGTAGACGCCGGAGTTCAGCCGTCCGATCACAGCAGCCTGTCCACTCATATTGGGATAGCCCTGAATATCAGGCCCCTCCTGGTCACGAATGCGGGAAATCAATTGTTCCGGAAAAGCACGCATCACACCCACGTCCTGCTTGAAGCCCGGTGTGTTGATGTTAGCCAGATTGTTCGCCAGTGCTTCTTGCCTGTTCTGCAAGGCCAGCATGCCGGATGCAGACGTATACAAGCCTCTGATCACGTAATCTTACCCCCTGAATAATTTCTTATTCCGGTGCGCTGGTACTTTGTCCAGGTAGTCCAGCATCATTCCTGTTCCCTTGGCTACACACATCATCGGCTCTTCCGCAACCAGTACCGGGACCTTCAATTCGTCCGCCAGAATCTGGTCGATGCCATGCAATAATGCGCCGCCACCGGTCAAGAAAACACCCTTATCAATTATATCGGCAGAAAGCTCCGGAGGTGTTCGTTCTAAAACAGATTTCGAGGCTTGTACAATCGCACTGACCGACTCGGCCAGGGCTTCTTGGACTTCATTTGATCGAATGGTAATCGTCTGCGGCAGCCCGCTTACCATATCTCGACCGCGAATGTCCATTTCGTCCTGGCGTGAGTCGGAAACGGTCCCAATCTGAACTTTGATATCTTCAGCCGTGCGTTCCCCAATCAGCAACTTATATTTATTTTTTATGTACCGCATAATAGCCACATCAAATGTATCGCCTGCTACTTTGATGGAGGATGAAGTCACAATGTCACCCATCGACAGTACAGCTACATCGGTAGTACCTCCACCGATATCCACTACCATATTGCCCGACGGCTGAAAAATGTCCATTCCTGCCCCTACGGCAGCCACTTTCGGTTCTTCCTCAATGTATACTTCTCTGGCGCCGCCGCTTCGTTCAGCCGCTTCACGAATTGCCTTCTGCTCAACAGAGGTAATGTTGGTCGGGCAGCAAATCAGGATACGCGGACGAGCAAACATGCTTTTGCCGCCAATTTTGGTCATAAAGTGCTTCAGCATCGCTTCTGTAATTTCAAAATCCGCAATAACGCCCTCTCGCAAAGGTCGGATCGCTACTATGTTCCCTGGGGTGCGGCCCACCATTCGGCGAGCTTCGTTGCCCACAGCCAATACTTTTCTGGTTTTACTGTCAATAGCTACGACAGATGGTTCATCCAGGACAATCCCCTTGCCTTTTACAAAAACCAAGACATTGGCTGTCCCCAAGTCGATCCCGATATCTTTGCCAAACATGAAAGGTCCTCCCTGTTACCAGTTACATTTCTACCTAATATCATAGGCTCTTCTACGTAAGAGGACAAGGAAATTCTTTCTTACACACTCTCCTCCTGTTCTATTCGAACCTTTTTACTGCGCCGTTTGTACTTGATTTTCGTGGCTTCGCCTCCGCGTAAATGTCTGATGGCTTTGTGATATTCCAAAATTTCCTTTACCTGGTTCGCCAACTCTGGATTTATCTCAGGCAGCCGCTCAGTCAAGTCCTTGTGCACTGTACTTTTCGAAACACCGAACTCTTTGGCGATCATCCGGACCGTATTTCGCGTCTCCACAATATATCGGCCGATTTTGATGGTTCGCTCTTTGATGTAGTCGTGCACGTCACTCGCCTCCTTGTATCTACATTGTCTGATACAATATATGGGTGCGTAGGGACACATATTCTACGTTTCCAAGCCTGACAAGCCAGCACGGCCGCATCTTTTTTCAACAGTTTGTACCAGAAAGAAAAAAACACCTGCAAAAGTTGTTCTTTTACAGGTGTTTTGCGTGTGTTTTATTGATTTTTGACTTCCGTATCGCCTTGTATCAAATATTTTTCGGGATTGACCGATTTGTCCTCGACACGAACTTCGAAGTGCAGGTGGACGCCGGAATCTTTTTCGTATTCGTTGCGTCCTGCAGAACCGATCACTTGACCTTGCGTCACTTCATCGCCTAGTTTGACAACTACGTTTTCCAAGCTTTGATACACGGTAACCATTTTGTCAGCGTGCTCGACTTCAATCAGCTTCCCTACGAGTGGGTCATTTTCCACTTTGATGACTTTCCCAGCGAGGGCA
>Ga0115846_100128_pt1 | contig 35938 bp, 24 predicted proteins | sample InSIn5gowninarea_2_FD_83860 | JGI IMG/M metagenome (GOLD analysis project Ga0115846, IMG submission 83860) | reverse complement strand
AATGACAATTGATATATGATTCTTAAACATGGATACTTCAGACGTCTAGCTGAAATGTTTGAAGATAAAAATATTGTCTATGTGAATTTTATGCAACATATTGATCGCTGGTATACACACTTAGAGTGACTGCAACCATAAGTAAGGTCCTCTCGAAGGGGTTGATCCGTGTACGTATTTGTACATTGGAGTGCTTACTAACGAAACATAGCTGAAGTTGACCGAAGTCAACATGTATCGGTCCGTCCAACGGCAGGCACCGGTCTATGGTGTCAGAATGTTTCCGCTATGAGTAACATCAGTTCGTGAGACTGCTTTCGAGATCACTAACCACCCTCAGCGCGTACGACCCTCGAAGTGCCCTCGCGAACCGCCCTCGAGATGCCCTCGGGAACTGATGCGAGGCTGGCATGTCAGCATGTCAACAGTGTGGGGTGCCTAAAGGAACACATAGCACCTGCCGTGCGGTCTGTCCAGTCCAGTGGCATGATCAACCACCTAGACTGACATGACAAAAGGTCCCAGGCGCATGCCGGGATGCTGCGAGGCAACTTCAGGTGTTGTGTGGGCAGGTGCTTACAAAGGCCGCCGGTGATCCTGGTCGAGTGAGTGTCCGAAAAATGTAAACTCTCCCTCACACGATTCGCGCGCAGGCACTTTGAGGATCTGTTCTGAAATTGAGATAGTACTTTCCTCCAACAGCAAGCCCAAGCTCTAGACAATAGAATGACCTCTGTTGTCCGCACTGCAAAGGCGGCTGACCGTAAAGTAAGCCTTGTCACCACACCTTTCGTTGTCAGACGTTGACGCCCCTATATAGGACGAGGGTCCTCCATTAGGCGAGCAATGGGGCCTTCCAGGCAACCCGGATGACCAATCTGACTGGGACCAAGAGGAAGGCGAGTGTATGTATTATCCACTGCTCGATTCGAGGGCTGACTGTTGCCGTGGTGTTTTCGTGCGGTTAGCTGATTACTGGTGTACCTATACAGATTGAGGTTCTTTGCCTATCATCAACCAGACGTCTGAAGTATCCATGTTTAAGAATCATATATCAATTGTCATTAATAGCTTTGACCCCATCAATGGCGTTTGTTATGGCTTCAAGATGGTCCGTCCACGTCTCCGAAGATTCTGACGAGGATGACATAGAGGAAGACAGCTGCTGCACCATACCATAGACGTCGTTTAGTGATCCAAACTTGGCGTGCATCTCTGACTGCGGATCCGCTGGCAGATATCACATTCATAGTGTCACCGCCCCCTAGTCGTCTTCGTAAAGCAGCAGTCTCTGGGGAACAAGGCCCTTGTTCGGGAGTATCAGGAAGACACTTCCCTGTTTTTGGATCTATTCGGTGTTCACTGATCCACCTCCAGTTTTCAAAATCTTCATCTGGCCACTCGGAACGAAACTTGACACCTCCATCTCCAGCCTTGATATTACCTACTCCTTTGGTGGTATTCTGCACGCCAGGATTCGGACTAGTGGCAGATCCACCTCCAGATGAGTTCCACCATCTCGACCTTGCTGCATACCATCTTCGCTCAGCTGGTGTACCACTGATACTGCCCGCTGTCATCTCTTCTCCATTCATGAAGGACAGCAGGCCTATCAGTATCGTAGACACAGACCAAGCAGGATTAAAGGATTTCGGATGGAAGTCGCTGATACTGAGGCACAATCGTGTTGAAGGCTGGAACCGTCCATTGGGTGTATGCATTCGAATTGCTGGTGGAGCGAATGGGTAATCGGAAGGAAACACGAGTGACCCCCAGTACTGGCCACCTTCATATGGAGTGTCAGGTGCTCCCGTAAGGAGGTAGTGCCACTCTAATATGTTGGATTCGGAGGGATGTGCGACAATGTAGGGTGGAGGGTTCTTCTGTATGTTCTGATATTCTCGCGTGAGCCGCTTGTGAGCCGCTGTTGTAGCCATTTTTCGAATGAGTGTGGTACGCAAAGATCGTTACAATTGGTGTTGATATCTTTACGCAGACCACAGACGAAAGACAAGAGATGCAAAAAGAAAAGGCGCTGTCTATTTGCGTGTTTGTAGAGGTCAACGTCACAAAGAATGGCAGTCGGTAGTGTACTGTAGGTAAGGCGGATGGCGGCACTATGAACTGCACGTCGCGATTGCCCAAAAATATTGGATTGTAAGATTAGCCGTAGCTGCGGTACGGCACAACGAGATTGCTAACAGCGTAATAATCTGAGCTACATCGGTACCTGCAGGTTCACTAATTACTCGAGGCCATTTCTTCTGCCCAGTCCAAAGCATACTAACAAGAGCCTCATATGGCTGCTGTCGGTTCGGCGGAGGAGAAAAGCCTCTACGACCAAATCAAGAACGCGGATCCGCAGGAAGTACAGCGACGCCAGCAAGCTATTAATGATCGTATACACGCGACCTTCCAAAGAAGTCAACAGCGGTTAGCAGATCTGGTAGAAGAGAACTCTACTCTTCCCACAACAGTCTCTTCGGTCACTGTTCTTGGAGCAAATAACACAAGAAATGGCTTCCTCAAGCGCATAGTTGAACCACTACTCAGTGTAAATCATGATCGGCCATATACACAATCAGAGCTAGTCCAAGAGGCGTCCACAACAGCTTCGAGGCTCAGTAAATTCGGTAGGCATTATCTACACTTTCGGAGGACAGCAGCTTACATGTGTAGACATCTTCCATTCGCCTGTGTCGGTGTACATTGACAAGGCCGAGAAGAGCGATCCCAATACTACACCCACAGACGTGTCTGTTTTTTACTCGGTCAAAGAGAAGTCCAAGGTACTTGCCAAGGTTGGAACAGATGTTGGGAACGCAGAAGGCTCAGCATACGCCAATGTGCAATGGCGAAATCTTCTTGGGGGTGCAGAGCTATTAGACGTGAACGCATCTTTCGGCACTCGTACGAGATCATCATATCAAGCAAGTCTTGACACTCCTATTCTCAGCAATCCCGACTTCAAACTCCAGATTGGAGGTGTTCAAAGTTCAACGCAGAAAGAGTTTGCTAGCCACGAGGAGGTCCTAAGAGGTGGGTGGTCGAAGCTGCGGTATCTGAGTCCATCTGGAGCTTTTCACGAATTTGGCTACAACGGTTTCTGGCGTCAGTTGACAGGCCTATCACAAAAAGCTTCCCCAACAGTGCGAGGCGACGCAGGAGATAGTTTCAAGAGCAGCTTGAATCACACTTGGGTAAATGATCGAAGAGATAACCCAATCTTGCCGACCAGTGGCTACTACACGAGAACGAACAACGAGATTGCGGGTGTAGGACCTCTGGCAGGAGATGTTGCATTTTTCAAGTCAGAACTCCAGACGCAACAGGTATTGTCGATACCCATTCCAGGCGTAAAGGGAAATAGTGGTGTGACGTTTTCGACTGGTTTCCGTGCTGGCCTTCTTTATCCACTCACACTTAATGGTAGCAACCAACCTTCGCTGTCAAGAATCAATGATCGCTTCCAGCTGGGCGGACCAACGGACGTTCGTGGGTTCCGACTTTCTGGACTTGGGCCACATGATGGTTCGGACGCGACTGGCGGGGATGTGTATGCAGCGGCAAATGCAAGCTTGTTGATGCCATTACCTAGAGTCGGAGCTGACAAGCCATTGAGATTACAAACATTCATTAATGGGGGTCGATTGTTGGCCCTGCGATCAAAAGACAAAGAAGGATCACTATCGAGCAACGAAATCGCGCAGTCGATGAAGGAGACAATTTCAGAATTAGGGAATGGTTTGCCAAGCATGTCTGCAGGAGTAGGGCTGGTCTATGCCCATCCTGCAGCCCGGTTTGAGCTGAACTTCTCCTTACCTCTGGTGCTAAGGAGAGGCGAGGAGGGTAGAAAAGGGTTGCAATTCGGTATCGGTATCAACTTCCTATAGAGCGTGATGAGCATAACCGGTTGCTGTTGGCCCTTTGCCACTCATTATCATTTCGTAGAGCAGGAACAATATAACACACTTGCATCCGTTGTACCGAAAGCAATAAATCGAGTTGATGAATTTGCGAGAACAATGTCGACCTTCACTCACGTGAAGCATGAGCTGAACTGAGGTTGCTTCATGAATAGCACTTCGAAGTGTCTGAAGACCTTAGTGCCTCAGGCAACATTACCCCGTTATGCGCATGTCAAAAGTGGCCTCGACTGACCACATGTGCTATTACAAGGTAATTCTAGGACAAACTGCAGTGACTCTCACATACCCTCAACCTGATAGCACCATTCACTGTCTGGCACGATAACTTGCATCCTCTACACCAAAATAGTCATCGTTTCTGCCGAAATCCTCTTTAATCTGAACTATCAATCGTTTCACATTCCCAGCAAAACCGTACGCCGAATAATCCCACGTTAAGATACATACTTTAGCAGTCAACCGAGCAGTTCAGTCAGCTTGATCTATTTAGGGGAAGATGGCCTTCTATAACGGAGGCTATCAGCCAGCTACCACTCCTTCCAATGCACAGAACCTTCAGTTCTATCCATCCTCGTACTCGAGCGTGTCAGGTCATACAACGCCATCACAGGCTTCATACGGAAATTATGGCGTAGGTCCTGGAACAGCGGCATCGAGCGCTTATCCATCCTATGGCAGCGGTGCAGCAGCAGGATTTGGCTCACCGCCTGGTATAAGCGGACGAATGGGAGATCAAGGAGGATTGAGAACAGGTTGGATTGCAGCGTTCAGTACCGAAGGGTACGAGGGCGAGCCAGGACTGATGGAGGAGTTGGGCGTGAATTTTGGACATATCAAGGGCAAGGTAGGTGCCCCCGCTCCTAAATGAATACCCTGCGGTGCATGTGTGCACGACATTCAGATGCTAACAATCACGGTCGCAGACACTCACAGTTCTCAACCCTCTCTCTCGACCCTCACCACATATCATGGACGACTCTGACCTATGGGGCGCCCTAATCTACGTCTGCAGCTACGGTGCTTTCCTCGCCCTCTCCGGCAAGTTCGCATGGGGTTATATCTACGGTATCGCCATCTTCGGCTCCGCCGCTTTACACTGGATATTCGCCCTCATGAGCCCCATAGAACCGACCGACCAAGTACAAATGGATCACCTGCAACAATCACAAGGCCTAAGAGACCACGCGGACGCAGGACACGGAGGACAATTCAGTGCCACACTTACATATTCGAGGTCCGCAAGCGTGCTGGGATATTGTTTTCTGCCACTATCGTTAATTGCGCTGTTTGGCGTTGCGTTACCTATGGACACGGTAGGTGGGTATTGCTTGACTGCTGCTGCGGTGGGATGGTGCACGTACAGTAGTTCCGGGATGTTTGTGAGCGTGGGGAGAATGAGTGGCATGAGAGGGCTGGTTGCGTATCCGCTGGCGCTGTTCTACTGTGGCTTTGGCATCATGGGTATCTTCTCAAGCAGAGGCAGTGGACCGTTGGAAGGGAAGGTGTTGTGAGATGTTGCTCTACAAGTTGATACATAGAATCGAGAACCTCAGCCTACAGGAACACCATAGATTAGCAGATGCTATATGTGCGAAGATATATAACAAAACTCTCGCTATACAGCTTTGCAGTCTCTTGCCTGTCCCAGCCTTCGCGTACATCTGTGGATTGACGATAATAAGTAATTGGCTCATACAACAACTCCAGCTGACACGAATCTTACGCTAAAAGAAAGTGCGGGATCATAATCGAATGTATATATTATGCCTGCCTGCTTGAACACGCGGGAGAAGAGTTGTGACTTATATATGTAGATCAATGAAGCAGCCATAGCAAACAAGGATAATTGGCGGCCGTAAGCTTGAAGTGTATAAGCAATAATACATTAACATGAGTGTCCGTCACGCCATACAAAAAGGGTAAATGATGGTCATCATCAATCGCTGATCTGGTGCAAGATGTCTCGCTACCACTTCTGCTTGATGGCTTCGCGGCTTCAATACCGGGTGAGATGCCTGGTTAGATTGATGTAGTTTGACCAGGGAAAGAATGGTTTCCTCAAAGCCAACAGCAGGATTTGACCATGAGTATGCGCTCATAACGGATTGCAGCGTTCAGATTCGAGCTCAGCTTGCATTCTTCGCTTGCATCTCCTGCTGCTTAATCTGCTCTCTGATACCAGAGCCAGTGGCTGTGTACCATACATCGCTTCCCCACCTTATTAGTCGTTCCGCTGCAGCAGTTGGTGTGTCAAGAGCAGGCCGAATGTCCAAGTAAAAGACTGGCTCACCAGACGCTTGAAGGCCGCCACCGTAATAATCGATCACATAGCGTACTTCCTTTACTGAGCCGTTGGGCTCCTTTCGAGCAACGTACCAATCGTGTCTGTCAAAGCTCGGTTCTGAACCGAAAGAATTTGGGAATGTCTGTGCAAGAGTTCGAAGGATTCTTGCTTTTGGTGTTGGTTTGCTTGCGTCGCCTTGAAAGCGCAGTAATTTCGGCTGGAGATCCTGCTCTGCTTTTGAGATGGCTTCTTCGGACTGTCCAGCAGCCCGCCGGCGTTCGGTTTGTAACATGGTGAGGTACTCCCGTTTTGCTCGGTCCATGGCCAGACCTTCTTCGCCTCGTTTACATTTCTCCCAGCCTTGAGAAAGACCTCCTGCGAAGATATTCTCCCATTCCACAATCTCTTTCCATGCGCCTTCATTCAGAAAGTTATGAATAGCGACCATCGACTCGACGTGTTCGGCTGGAGTGTCGGTATGGCCTTTGCGTAACATGGCATTATACATCTGTTGAGGAGATGGATATTCCCAATTTGAGTCAGAATCGCCACGAGGTATGGAAGAGGTCTCTCGCTCGAGCGGGAGGTGTGTTGATTGGGGCGAATCAGAGGATCTTTCATTGGAGAAAGTTGGCATATAGTTCAGAGGATTGAGCGCCGAGGACCATGATGGTGTTTTCGGCTGTGAAACTTGTCTCGGAGGGTCTATGGGTGCTGTTGAAGTGGTTGGGTATCGTTCGGCTTGTGAGGGAGACTTAATAGGACATGAAGCAGGCGGAGATGGTCTCGAGGAATCTAGTTTCTGTAAGAGTGCCGACGGCGTGTCGGTCTTGTGCATAGGGCATTCTGGCTATTAGATTGTCAGTACAGGGCTGGCACCAAGGTCAAAGGTGTCAACTCACCGGAGGAGTGGTGGCGCCTTGAGGGATCGAATGCGGCGCAACTGGAGAAGACTGTGAGGGACTGCTTGCCCAGAACCAGCCCATTATCGCTTCCTGCAAGATGGTATATAGATCGTTCACACTCGATGGGGATTAGGCTCGATTACACAGGGATCGTTTGGCGCAGAGTGATAAATGTGAGGATAATAGGATATTGATTGTCTCATGATACAGAACGACTTCGAGGGATTGTCGAACGGACATGGACTTCTCCACATGTCATTGCGCCGTCTCCAAAAGTTCCTAAAGTTACTGGAGTCGCAATGCACAACTAACCACTTTAACATAGTGCTGTTCGATATACTGCTATAGGCACACATTACGCAAAACCAACACGAACACTCAAACCTGTCTCTCGGCGACGTGCCTGACATTCGAACCTTCATCCTCGAGCTTGCGCCTCGCGCGCTATCATCACCAACAAGATGTCCGCACGCGATGGAAAAGACTACAAGCAGGACATGCTGGTGTCCATACGATATCGAAATGATCTTCCACCACCGCCCATGCCACCCAAGCTCCTTGACATAGATACTGGCGGTTTGCAGCAGTATCTCGATCCCGGCTTTGCTGCTAGCATTGCGAAAAGAGAAGAACCAAATATCGAGGCCGATGCAGAAGGGGGTATGCCCATTGACGTGATAGGCATGTATGGCTACTTCGATGGTGATGAGTCTTCCATTATGGCGCCTCAGGTTGCAATGCTCCTCGACCCTGAAGACGAGGCTTTGATGCTGACCCCAGAACAACTGAAATCCGGCGGCGTGACTGCGAATCCAAACTTCTTGCGCAAGACACAATACATGACCGCTGCATCGGGCGTCGTGAACGACCCATCGAGGTCGACACAGGCACGTGTGAGAAAGACATCGTCTGCAAAGCCTACGGTCATGGCACGAGACGACAAGGAGAACATAAAACGGAACATTCAGAAGGCATTCGACCTGGCTTCCCCGGAAACTGCAGAGAAAGGATCTCTGCCAATATTAGCAGCAGACCGTACAGCCTGGGACCATCCTGTTCATCCCGACCCATCCAAACGACACCTCAAACCTGTTGGCTTCTACCCTGTAACCCCAGATTGGGAAGCAACTTCCAATGCTGGCTCTTCCTTCAACCTTCTTCGATTTGACAAACCACCCCTATTCGCCTTAAAAGGTCGACGTGACGACAGGATCGACACCTCGTTGTTGATGTCTTCCCCGGACCCTGTGAGGTCCGAAGCATACGCAGCCGCGCTCCAGGCCCATGAAGCTGACCCGAAGAACTACGATCACCCTGGTTTCCCACCCACAAATTGGTCCTTGCTCTTGCCAAGAGACCCGAATGCTACAACGTCGATAAGAGCGATATTCGACAGCAACACCCCCGATGAGCGAGAAGAACAATTACTAGCCAATGTTGGTGAATCAAATCAGACAGGTCAAATGCGCATTCCTTACGAGCGCAGCAAATTTTACAGCAATTCAAGAACCGAATCCATTGAAGAAGGCCGACAGACCAGAAAAGTAATCATTTCGGTGTCCAATAAAGACAGGACGAGACCATCAGCGCATTACTATCCTCTAGCGGGCATCACATTACTGAAGTCAGATCGCGGTAAGCTCGGTCAATCGCAGCGCCAGCAAGCTACCCAAGAAGTCGATCTTGAGCAAGATCTAGCAGACGTAATCATGGTTCTCCCACGCGACCCAGAACCTATAGACCTTTATAACCGCTACGTGCATCGTGAGGTATTTGACCCGGCATTCAAAGAGCGCTTTCAGGAGATTGAGAAGCTAGCTGAAGCACAGAGAGTTGCCCAGGAGGCAGCACAAGCCGATACTGCTGAGAAAAATGGACATGACGAGGAGGACGAACCCAACGGCGACGTCAGCATGGCCGAGCCAGATGAGCTAGAACAAGACAGTGAGCAGCCACCTTCTCAGCAGCCTGGATTAGTTCCCATCACAGTAGGCAATGATCGAGAAGACGAGGACTAGAATTCTGTAGCTTAACAGCAAGAAAATATCTGGCGATAGCCTCGAAATTCGCCCAATTCTGATCATGGACGTAAACTGGGGTCACTCCCAGCTCCAATGTCCAAACCATATCCGCTCAACCCAACCCAACCCAACACAATACCCAAGTCCAGAATGAATCCATCAACAAGAACCCAATGCAATTTCAACCGCACGGAAAAAGATTGCAGCACGCCAGCGTACCAAGTACCGTAATTTTCATCACAGTCTCCGCCATGGACTCGCAGCTTCCGCCACCCCAACGAATTCAACCTGCTCAAACAACAGCATCGCTCTCTACTTGACGCAGCAGTACTGTCCCGCACCCAGCGAAACAAGACGACACGCGTGATTGCGGGTGAGATCTGGAGAATGAAGCATTAGGCAGAGAAGAGCAATACCTAAATACGCCTTGGCCGCTCTGATCTGGTATGGTGTGACAAGGGGACTGAATTTATGCTGGCCAGCTGTGGTGGCATTGGTGGCATGGAGAAAGTGTTGTGGATCGCACATGCATACAGTGCGTTCGGTCTGTACGACTTACAGCACCGGCGTGCTGTGGTTCTCATTGTGGTGGGATGACATCGGCGACTTAAGTGAGGTGGACGGAATGCATAGGTACTGCTTACGATACGTGACTGTAGCGGGTACTCGCGGAGGTTGGGTGCGTTACGAAGGACAAGGGTGAAGGACACGGCTTGGGACACGGCTTGGGACATACCTATAGTATGGCGTGATATTACACTGCGAGAAATGACATGGCGTGTATACTGTATCACTACAATAAAAATGCACACTGGAATGCTGCGGGCGGAAACAGTGGACAATTTACACTGTGAATAACGCAGTGAATAAATAACTTTTTTGTCATTCTCGCAGCTTCATTGGCTGCAATTCAGCTTTTGTTTCGGTATCGTTGCTCAATCTATATCCTTAGAGCTTCCGTATTTCGTGGAAAACTTAGTGCACGGCCTAACGTCTCGTGGTGGCACTCTCTTCACGTTCATGACTCCTTGTGGCCTCCTATGTCAAACAATTCGTAACATGGTGCTTTGAATGGATGAAAGTGAAGCTGCTGTGGCAGACAGAGCCGTAACGCAGCTCGTTTCTACTCTTCCACTGCTACACCAGATTCAAGCCTGACGCTTGCATTGCTTGTCGCACTTAACTTACCCACACTCTGCGCCTCGTTTACTGCTCACTTTCAAGAGCGCAGACTTCTCACAATCTCATCAAAGATTGATAGTCGACCGCCCAATAGGCTCGCAGCGTGTCCGCAAATGTCCTTCCATATAGCAAGCAGTCGTCATGCTAGTACGCCCGTGCTAAGTTTCGAAGGTACCAATCGACCAGTCTGCGTCCTTGCTTAGCCTCGCTGATATGAATCAGATCACCTTCAATGGCGTAGTCAAGATCACTTCCGTTGACCATTTCACCTTCCAACAGGCCACCGTCACTCCATCGCATCTGTCGAGATCTCTGCTTGCTGACTAGGAGCCAGGATCGGAGTTTTTCGGGCTCGACTTCGAGGCAGCCGGCGAGTTTCTTGAGGTCCATGGTTGAGTAGAGCTTGAGATATGATTTCACGGTTGGGTTGAAGATGGTGGTCTTGACTTCGTCCATGAATATATCTGTGTGGTGGTCTACGGGGTCGATGTTTGTGGCTGGGTTGTCGAAGTCAGGTGGGTTGGGACTGATGAATTTTGGGCATGCTGATTGGAAGAGTTCCTTGTAGATTGGGAGGGATTCGGGACCGCCGCGCTGCAGTTTCAAGAACTTGTCGCCGTATTTCTCTCTTAGAGCGGTGTGGATGGTGTCGTCGAGTCGAGTTGGGGCGAACGAGACGCAGATGGCAACCAAGGCGTACATCTGTTCTGTCTTCTTGGCGATGGCATCGAATTGGTTGTTGCCTTTTTGGAAGTTCTTGGTTCGTGAGACATACACCAAGATGTGGCTGAACATGCGGACTGCGTCGGCATAGCGGCGAAGCATCATGTAGCTGAAGCCGACATAGTAGTATGTGTTCAAGTGAGCAGCCATAACACGGGCGAACATGGCCTTCTTGTTCATCTCAATATCGTCCAAGGTCTTGAGAGCCAGGCTGAAGTCACCGAGGAGACAGTGCACTCTCAGAAGGCCGATGATACTGAAGTATCCTAGCATCTTATATAGTGGCCTGGAACCATAGTCGCCTGCTACTGTCATTGGATCGTCACCTCGCTTTTGCGCAGCCAACTGTTCGTTGATTTGAGAGCGCTGAATGAGGGAGTATAGGACGTTGAGCACACTGTAGCAACCCCATGTTTGTGGGTTCTCGCGCAGAACTTGAGCGTCCTCTTCACTTGGAGCAGTTCGTGCAACTCGATTTCGATAGCGGCAGAATGATTCGAATTGGTAGATGAACTCATCGATCACATCCCACGCCCAGTAATATGAGGGTTGTTCGATGTCGACAGGACCGTCGGAGTTGAGGATGTAATGGAAGAGACTGCAGTAGTTGTCGTAGGACTGGAATTTGACTTCGAGGCTGGCAGCATATTCCAGAGGAGCAGCTGCGGCTTCCAATTGCGCCTTGATATCAGCAGGACCACTTGTTGGGTCTCTTGCTTCGTAGCTTTCGTCCTCTTCTTCGTAGTTGACTTGCTCTTGGTAGTCTGCGACAAGGGCCTCCTCCTCTACGTCTTCATCATCGATGGGCGGCCGGCTGCCATTTTGATATGACATTGTGCGTGGTCGTGAACAATAATCTGTCGACGTTGAGTGTCAATCGGTAGTGGTGGATCACCAAGGATTAGTCCAGCGACACAGGCAAATGTCAACTGCGCCGATGACAAGAGTAGCGGGATGCTGTTTCTTTTCTACTTCAACCTGCACTTCTACTCTGTACTACCCATCAAATTATTTGCCAGTCTTGGCATGCCCGCAGTAGCGTAGAGAGCGGTGGTGGGGTCCTCGAGCTTGCTGATTAAGTGTTCGGTTAACCTGCCATATACGGCAACCCCTTTATCAGCTTGGGAGTTATCAACTTAGTGGACATATACTTTCTTACCACTTGAGGTAGTGACTGTGCAACACTCTGTGTACCGTCGTCGTCTAGATGCCTACCGCCGCCTTGACATCATCATAGCCTGGTACACGCAAGTATAACGTTGCAATCTGCCACAACAAACAAGGAATCTTCAGTATTAGCATGCTATCAGATGTCTATTGTGTATACCATCACGAGAACGAGGTCGACTGCAGTTGTCAGATGCCAAGTGCACAATTGGTGAGCTGCTCATACATGTACGCATAGTCTATGATCCATCCATCGGTGGACTTCATAGATGCTAAGCAGTCTGGCCCGACATCTACTCGTGTATGTTAATGCGAATGAAAAAGCGCACCCTGTACACGTGAAACACGTGGAGATTTACTATTTTAAGCAAAACTAATCGTGTTGATTCAGTACGTACATGATGTAGTCCTATATTTGGTGTCTCCAATGCCTATACAAATTTCCATGCTGAAAGTAATAAGCTCCGTTCGGAAAAGTCTTCCCTCTTTTTGAATGCAAAAACAAACACTTTTCGCTTCTCGTCATTATTGAGGAAGGCATTCACACGTCTGTGACGTCTGTGTCGTCAGAGGAGTCGCTCAAGCTTTGGGATCGAGCTCTTCTCCAACGACGTATTGGATTGATTGGTGTAGATGATGAATTAAGACGTTCGTTGGATCGACGATCATGCAATTCTTGATGTTGCTCTTCTTCGTCGCCGTATTCTTCTGTCTCGATGGTATGCTCAACATCATCGTCTTCAGAGCGCGTTCTGTAGCCTCTGTCTTGCTCAACACTTTGCTGTATTGAATCGTATTCACTATTCGATTCATCGTCTTCAACATCCGATTCATCGTCTTCTTCTTGCTCGATCTCGTCATCTGCTTCTTGTGCAGCATTTTGTTGTGTTGTGACGCCTTGGGTTTGTGCAAAAGAGCTGCTTTCTTGCTGTCTCGAGGGCGCCATATGGTCAAGAGGCTCAGGATTTAACATGTCTGCAAGGCTAAGAGGTGCCCTGGTAGTAGCTTGACTGTGTAAAGCAGTCTGGGGTGTTGGTATGTTTCGAAGAATCGTTGCTGGTGGCATCATGACCGTGTTATTTCCTAGTCTAAATGACTGACAGAACGGACAGCGATTAACGAATGCTGGTTCTCCTCTGCTTCTCGGGTTGTCCCTGGTCGAACCAGGACCCAACCGGTTAGCCGCATCGGCTTGTGTACAGTTTATCCAACCACAAATATAGCCCCTAAACTGAACCTGAACATACCAAAAGTGAGAGGGATTATTGGGGCACCGACGAGGCTCTCCCATCCAACACATAGTGTTTCTAGGTTCCACAAACTGATAGAATTGTGCTTGAGATCGAGTTCAATAGAGACACCACTTACACATCTTCAGAAGGTTCGATGTGGTAATTATATATACAGAGCAGAGAACTTGGATGAGTCAGAACGTGCAACCTAGACATCATCTTCTGTTTCGCAGAGGCAAACTCCTGAGCGAGTCAGTATCTGGACCTGAGGAGTTAGTAGCACTGTTATAGATTCAAGTCAATCACATTCTGTGACAGCATAAAATCCATGACTCGAAACTGGACAATGGTCCCATACAGACATAGTGCCATGGCAAAAGTCACTCTCTCTCAGAGTCAGACGTTCTGAGACAACCCTTTGGTTATGAAGGATTAAACAACAATCAAATCTATACGATATTGGCAAGTCATCGAATACTGAGGTAGCAAGTAGTTTTTGCAAGCGAACGAAGCCCTGCCTCAAGGTCAGCATTGTCTCAATCAAGACAGAACGAGTCCCTACAAATCACCATGAACAGCCATGACTGCTTGACTCAAGCAGTATTGTAGCAGGGCCAACGATCGAAGTTTAACGAGCTCTCGAGACCTTGGAAACAAAGTGCCTCGCGCAAAGGTGATGATTCACGTGACCAGTGACTAGACAGGTATTTGCTGGGTTGGTGTAGGAAAAGTATTCGGTGAACGATGCAACTGCTGGTTTTGTGGTTTCTCGTCGCACTTACTGGGCATGCTCACGATGTGAGAGGGAAAGAAGTACTGCCATGAGTCACATGATCGTTGTATATAGTTGGTTCACGTACTAGCTGACAGCTGATACATACCACTATGAAGAGAGCATGTACTAGATAGACCATTTGTTTCGAGTTGTATAATCTTAGAAGTCAAAAGCAGTGCTGGAGGTGTAGTCTTTCCAACCCCTTGTTAATTGTGGCACTATGCTTAATCAGGACGGGACAGTGCTTGGCGTTGACGACGGGCATGCAGTGCTGCGTAGGTATTCATTATCTAAGCTGGAGTAAATACCTTTCTACTTGGATACACTGGTCGAATCAGTTTGCGGAGTATTGAACGTTGAACACACATTCACCAGGATCATAAGATACAACTAACCCCAGGGAGGTACGGGCAAAAGCTGGTCTGCTAGACTGCCAGTTATCTTGTTCGATATTGTCCTTAGTTTTTGATGTTCATTGATGCTACCTAGGTATGTTTGCTGTTGCAGATCACTATAATGCTGTCCAAGCTTAAGAGCTGCATCATCCGTGTACGATATGCCTAGGTAGTGACCATGGGCTGAGTTCCAAGATCACTTTGTGCACACAGCTATCCAAGATTCCACCTACCATAGCAATGGCCGCAAAGTAGGACCATTTATCCGGACAACAAGAAGCCACTCCAGGCACGATCAACGTTTTCTGTCATTCTCCCCTTGGTTTCTTCGCCCGATGCCATTTAGAGTTACTTTCGCCTGCTGTATGTCGTCTAGAAGGATCGCTGTCTGGAGACCCACTGGTGAACTCTCTCTGCCGCCTCGTTCCTGATGCTGTTGAGGGTTCTTCATCGGTGTCTAGTAGAAGATCGGCGATTGAGATACGTCCAGTACGACCAGTTCCTGTCTCCATAGTTGCAGCTGGAGTTGCTGTATGATACACTGGAGCCTCATCGTATTCTCGTCGAGAACGAGCACCGTACTCTCGCGCTTGATCTCCAGGCCAAGCATCCTGCTGCTCCTGTTCCTCTTGGTGCTGTGTGGTGCCTTGATCACGCCGAGGAAATAAGACGTTCGGATAACCCTCGTGATGAAAATAGTGCCGACCTTCAGCGACGTTCGGGGGAGAAGAGGGAGGTCTGGTTGCGTGTGTAGGCGCGGGCGCGGGCACGGGCGCGGGTGCTATTAAACGGTATGAAGCATTTCCAGCAAGCGCCTCGCGCCACATTCGAGTCTCCCGCTCTGCCTGCAGTGCAGCCTCAGCCTGTTGTGTCTCTCTTAGCTTAGACGGCGCCGCCAGGCATGCTGCATCCATGTCATAAGGTAGATCAGCTCGAGTAGCAGCTGCGAGAGCGGATATCACACCTTCCCAATACTCAGCATCTTCAGAGCCCCCCTTGCTGATACTACGGCCACGAAGCCGGTTTGCCCACACAATATCTGGTATTCTGACGGCAAGGCGTTCGTTTGCAGCCTCCCGTTCAGCGTCACGTGCGCTGCTCTCAACACCTCTCCGCGATTTACAGTGGGCTGAACACGCCATTGTTTTCGTCTCCAAACCCTGCTTGAGTGTTGCGCCTCGCGGTGTTCGGGGGGACGTATGCCATTTAGCCCATAGGTAATCGCAATAATGTTCCTGTTTTGACCAATATACATCTGGCCCATACCGTATGGCACCACATACAGAGCATTCATACCTTGTCGCAACCCAGCACATCTCACCGAGCTGGAACTATTAGAAATCGCTTGGGACGTCAGATAATTGATTATATACCAGGGCTACGTTAGTAGAGGTACAATGTGTGGAGGGCTTCCAAGTATGGTATCTGGAATGCAACTTTCAAAGTCCTGCTGCAATAGTCTGTAGGTCGGACTCTAGATACGCAGGGCCAGGTTTCCAGATATATCTTCCCATCCTGGTATCAGCAGTCACTGCCGCCCTGATGATTTGCAAAGAAGACATGCATTCGTCACTCATTGCCAAACAAGATCACCACAATGCAAACCCACCCACAATGTTACCCTCAATACTTAGGAGCACACAGAATGAATAGGGGACGTCGGCAGGATCCAGTCAGCCAACAAAAACACCCGGTGAATAAAGAAGAAACAATGCAAACAGACGACATCCTGTGATTCAGCAGGCAATGGATCCGTGACTAGATATGGCTCCAACTCGTTCAATAAGAATGGCAATCGCGAGCCATTGAATTCATCGACAGAAGATCGTTTTGGAAGCACCATTACCACTGTCTTCGTCAGTCCTAAAGTCGGTAGGCAGCGACTGGTCTTTCACCCAGATGAATTTATGTGTTGACAATGATTTCATGCTACTCACTGACCGCTTGGAACTGCTTGGATTGAAAACATGACATGACGGCTGTCAGAAAAAAGGTTTCGTGTTCGAGAAAGGTCGGACCACAACATAAACATTGCATGTCTCTCCTGTCTCAGAATATCCAACATAACACTGCCTGCTGTTTCACATGGTAATTGTACCGCTTCAATGGCCACATGCGTCTGTATCCTATAATTTTGACACAACTAGACCTCGGTTTATTTCGCTAGACTAATCAATAACTCTTCCTCGGAAATGTTTTGTACATATACCTTTCCTGTAGTAGCAATCGCACTGGTGGGCACTTGGTGAGCACGGCCACTTGATGTGGTCTCTGGCATCAATTTCAGCCGCATTTTGCTGGTTGCCTTGTTCACAAGACCTTGGTTTCTCCGTTTTTGGTTCTCCTTGTTCTCTTTGCTTGTACCCTCGACAGCCCTGACAGCAGCCTCCTAAGCCACTAAGTCCTCCACTTGTCCTCGCAAACTCCGTGCCCATCGCCAGTTTTCCTTACCTAACGACCTCTCGTTCTCCTGACTGGTAAGGTACACGAGCAGTTCTCCGATGCGCTGCTGGCCACTTTCCCCACCGAATAGCGTACCACTAGCGCGTGCGTAGCTCACATGCAACCATTTCTCCACGGTGTACAGAAGATCTGACAAGATCAATTGTCGCTGCAGCGGATTAGCTTGTCCCTGCGCATTCGAAGTGAAGAAAGCCGTCTCTAGGGTATCATAGATGAGTCCGCAAGGTATTTCGAGTTCGAAGAAAATATCCGGAATCCAATGTGGAATGCCTGCACCAGGTGTCACCTCTTCCGTAATGACACCAATGTCTCGCCCCAAAGTAACGTTGTACATCTCGAGCATTTCTATCAAAGTTGGCACTGGAAATACTGCTTCAGAATTCTTCAATCGTGCGCCAACTTCGCGGAAACGCTCAGCAACTATCTCATAAGGCGTTGCATCCGGAAGGGAAGAGTCTGTTGTTCGTGCCTCTGAGTCTTCAATTGAAGAAGTATGAACAGCCTCCAGAAACTGCTGCCATGTTGCTTTTACCTGTGTCGTATCACGGAAGTCTGCGACAGCGTAAATGTACAGGCAGATATCGTAATATCCAGCGGGATCCGTGAATTTGTTGTATAGCTCTGAGACGGGCAGAACCGGACCATCAAGTTCAGCGAGAATATCCGTGCGCTTGTCCTGAGCCACACGATTGTCGTCGCGAAGGCGCGCCAAAATCTCATCTTGTATGTTTGCCAGTTCAATGAGATTGTTGATCTCTGCCAGCAGTTTCTGTTTGGTCTTGCGATTGAGTGTGCTGTTTGCAGTGGTGAAAGCAGACGCATTCGCACGTGCACGCGAGAGATACTCTATGCGTCTATCAAGTGTGAGGGGAAAGGATGACTGTGCTAGTCTCAGCTGGACTTTTGCAGCCTCGTGAAATTGTAAGGAACCACCATAGTACTTCCAGAGAAGATCGGCGTGTGTCAAATCTTCAGCTGACTTACGTTGCAGGAACGTAACTATAAATGGTGATTGAGTTTCGAGCAGGCGATCGTACCAACCTTGGGCAAGATACCAGCTGTATAGGTTGGTCAAGAATACTTCGTCCTTGGAACGGGCGATAACATCATAAGCTTCATCTCGCCGTATCACTGACAATGATGGTCGTCCATCGACGAAAGGTGGATTTGTTGCTATTGTTTGATCTATAGCTTCGAGAACGCCATGTACCAAGTCATACGATCGATCACGTTCTTCGAACTTAGCTTTTCGAAGGTCTGCGTCTGGCCTGCCATCATTCATCCAGGCCAGAGCATCGTTTGTTTTGTCGTGCTCATGGGCAACTTTCAGCGCAAGTTGGATTGCCCCAGCAAAGAATTGAAGCTCGACGTAGTCCCTGACTGCCGACTGCAAGTATTCTGGGGGTAGACTATGCGCAACTTGCTCGAATAGTTTCAAGCTTTCGTTCAGTAGATTTCTCGAATACTCCGCATTTGCTTTCGCTTCTGCAGCGCGTTTGAGTTGTTCTTGGGCTTTGAAAATAATGACATCGTCTGAGCTACAGAAGGTGCCGCACTTCCTTCGCAGTGCTTCCGCTATGGTTTCCACATTCGAGCCCTTTGCAATGTTTCTGTTGACAATTGCTTTGACGAGGTCTTTGGCCACTTCGTATCCAGCTCGTGCACTGACTAATTGTTCGAAGGTGAGGTTCATGAACGTTGATCGCGATTGGTCTGGTAACAGAGGCACTATCTCTGCGACTCTTTCCTCGAAGAGTACCATCACAAAGGACAGCGACTCGATCATGTCCGTTACAAATTTGACAAGAGAGTGCAAAGCTCGGTGCTCTCCTTGTAACGCAATCTCATCATCTTTGCTAGCCTGTCTGTTGAGATCATCTGGCCCGCTAAGACCTCGGATAAAGCTCTTGTTGACATTGAAGAACTTTTGCAACGACACCAGGTTCTCTTGCACGGCTCGCAACTTTTCTACAGTGACCGTGCACACGATGTCATAGCCTTTCTCTGATCTCACCTCTTTGGCGATTTTCTCCCTCCATGTTGACCGAATCAGTCGTGATAGATATCGTGCTGCTGCTTCGAAGCGCGGCGAAGGTCGAACAGCATCTATTGGTGCTGTGAAGTTCGCGTTCTGGTCTATGCTTGGCTTCCCACCATGTTCAATGAAGATTTTGCGGGCAACTTCCAGTACTTCTGGATCGTTGATTCGGAATGCATGTTCTGATGTTGTCTCCACACTCTGGCCACAAGCAACAGCCAGAGCATCGGCAAGGATTTCGTTGCGACCATACTTTCTGATCAAATTTTGTACTTCAGTCTCGAAGCCGTCCAGAGATCTACCATTTCTGATCATACCTGACAAACCGTCGACAAACCTTTTTCTCCGCAACACGTGAACGCCGGTGTTCGTCAGGACAGCAATCTCAGGAACTGCTTCGTCAAACTGCACTGCTAGCTCGTTGCTATAGCCTTGGGGTTCTACAGAAGCGCCTTTGTAGGGCACTTGCGCACTGAAGTCATATATGGTCGATTTGAGACTCATTCTACCAGCGCTTTCAGGTACACCGCCCTGTGGTCGAACGTAGAGCGGGTCAGCTTGAGAGCCTGGAACGGATATGAAGAGATGACCATCCTTATCCTGGTCATGCTTGGACAAAGCGCAGAAGAAATAGCCAGGGGCAAAGCGTGTGGCAATGTCGACTCTTGTCAAATATGAATTCGGCTGGTTGAAACCGGGAGGAGCTGGCTCGCCTGGCTCCCAGCCTAGCACTGGTGGTGTTCGAGTGTGAGCATGGTCAAGTGACATGAGGGTTCTAGGTTCATAGTATGTGAATGTGCCTTTCAGATAGATGCGATAGCCGTTGATGGTAGTCGCCATGAGCGCCCAAGCCACGGTTTCTTGCGCAGTGAGTGGACTGATGCTCACAATCGCCGTTGTTGGCGTAATGCGTGGTTGCAGCTCGTAGGCTAGTGTATTGTGAAGCTTTTCCATGGTCAGAGTATGTCTAAGCTCGAGGGAAGAGCCATCGTGATGCAGGGAGAACCCGCGAATGGTCGACAGGCTGGATAAAGCGTATAGTGTATTTCTCGAGTCATCAATTGCCAGGCCTCTGCCAAATTCCTTTGGAGTGGCGGAGAACGCGTTGAATGCGCCAGTGAACGCATTATATGCAGAGTGGGTATGGTTTACAACAGTACATTTACTTGCAAACCACGAGTCTTGGGCCTGGTATTTTAGCTCACGTATATCGTTGTCCAAATCGCTGACGAAGAACACACGGCCTGTCTTTTCTGAGCAAGCGATATCTGTGACCTTGACACCTTTGATTGATGCAGACATACCGGTCTGAAAGAGAGATAGGCCGGCATTGGGATTAGCCGGATCTCTGCCTAGTCCGAACAGTATTATTGAATCGGTCGTTGCCACGACAATCATATGCGTGATCGATTCCAGGAAGACGCCCGCTCTTGGCTTCGCAAGCTTGACTTTCTGTATGATATAGGGCTGCTCCTCATAGCCTAGGAGCTCAGGGTTGGCCAATGTATAATCCCAAATGTACAAAGCATTGTCGATATGACAATACGCGTAGTGTAACTCAGCAAAGAGCCCCATGCCCAATCCCATCTGACCTTGATTGGCCTGCTCAAAAATCTGATCTGGAATGTTATATGTTTTCACTCTTTGGAAAGGCGCCCAAACATCAGTGCTGTTCAAGTCGTAGTTGTAAGAGATGCCACCAGCATATTCTTGTTCCATGGAAGTCGTACTTCTCACTTGATCCAGTGCGAGGTTGATAGCTTTGGCAGCTCTTTCGGCAGACGTGAGGTTTTCGATCGGTCGAGCAGGCTGTCCGAGCACTTGTGCTTGCGCTTGGCCGACAGGCACAACACCCTGCTGTGCTTGCGGCTGGGCATTTTGTGGGTAGACAGACGAATTGAAGGACGGTGCGAGCTGTTGATTGACCCGAGCTGGAGCTGGTGTTTGCATATAAGCTCCTGGCCCAGAGCGAGTAGGTGTATTGGGTTGGAAGATCGAGGCCATGTTGAGAGCCAGGCAATGCTCGGTATCAACAATAAATTATCTGCGCATGAGAGGCTAGAGCGACAAGATATCAAGAGAAATTTACGACAGTCTGATGGGTGCCTGCCCTTCCAACAACGACTCGTGCAAGGATGTGAAAGCCGTGGGACGTGTCAAATGCCGGCAAGTCGTTGCTCGTTGTTGGTATAGAAGCTGATCGCAAAGTGCAAGAATGTATTTTGGTAGTGAACGCGCTTGACGCGTCCGGCTGAACTTCGCCTGAACTTTTTCCAATCGCAAACGCATGAGCTTGAGCTGCAGTTGCACTTTGCGATCACTACTACCTACCTAGGTAGTATCTCTTTCATCACGAATCAGGACTATCGTTTACACTTTGCTTTCCTCCTTTGATTACTTTTCCAGTTGCTATTCTGATAACCTCAAACTCCCACAAGCAATTTGTCTCTGAGACTTTGTGTTCTTGCTCGCTTTAATTGAGCCGCGAACCTATTTCCAGCGCGGTCTCACGTCTTTACATTCTCACAATGGCATCCTCGTTACGGCCAGCAAGGTCTTTGTTACGGAAGCAACCTTACATCTGTCCATCATGTGAGCTGAAACAGCTTCGGTTGTCCCCTATTATGTTTCCAAGACGAATAGTCCGCCATTCCTCCACAGATGTCCCGGCACCACCTCTATTAGCCAAGATCAAAGGCGATCTTAAGACGGCTATGAAGGCGAAAGATACTCCTAGACTTAACGTACTTCGAGCTATGATTACGGAATACAACAACGCCTCCAAGACATCGACTCCAATCAAAACAGATTTACAACTACTAGCATTACTGAAAAAGAAAAAGGCTGCCAGTGAAGCTGCAGCTGCAGAAGCGAGTGCTGCTAGTCGCAGTGATCTGGCAGACAAACAAACACAGGAGATCAAGGTGATCGACGAATATGCTGGCGAGGTCAAGTTGATGTCCGAGGATGAGCTACGGGGCTTAGTGTCTTCTGTTGTGGACAACTTGAAAGCTGCTGCATCTGGGGCTGAGCTAAAAGCTGGTCAGGTGTTGAAGGATGCTTTTAAATCGGGAGGGCTGTTAGACGGAAAACCAGTCGATAAGTCCCAGGTTGCCAAGATTGTGAACAGCTTACTCGGCGCAAAGTAGATTGCTTTTCGAACTTTCTGCCGTTGCAATTATATGGAGGTCTTTGATCGTTTTCGAAGCTTGGCCGCGGATTTTAATAAGGTTTTCAGATGATGCATTGCTGGCCGTGGGTTGGGAGCATCACAATTGCATGTTAGCAGGATTTTGACGGAACTAATTTATTTATGACCACTGGTATGGGTGATATTCAAAACTTCAATACTTTGAAGGAGGCGTTCGGCGGTAAACCAAAATTCTTCTGCATTTTACTCTTGTACTATAGTTAATATTGCACAGGGCTGTGTATATCTAGCAAATACCACTTTGAATCTCTTCTCAATAGTCTGGCGTCTTCCGTTATAACCTGCACCATAACACATCGATTTGTCTTGCGTCGTGGACGGTCTCCTGGGTTCCTAGAGATAGTACCACGAGCTTCAAGCTGCAATAGCCCACGGAGAAGTCTGTGGCCCATCCCATGAACCAGGAACGGCTACCAGTCGTTCACGACCATCTTTGTATGTAGTCTCCGAACCTAAACAGTACACATCATCAAGTCGGGCATAGAAACGTCTCATCTCCTCCTATTCGACTGGCAGAGTGCATGGCTAGCCCGGCACAGACATCTCATTTTTTCCTGTGAAAATATCTTACTAGATGTCCAGACACTCAATCTTATCAAAACACTAACCTACCTACTTATCACTCGGCACCCCCCGTCTCCCCTGCCTACAAAACTCATCCCCATTCCTCCCCACCCGGTCCCTGACCTCCGGCAGCCCCACAAACCGATTACACCAATTCAACACCACAAGCCACCAAACCAGCGCATTCTCCTCCTTCAGCACCCAATGCCCCTCATCACTGAATGTCAAAAACCGACTCTCTATCCCTCGTCCCTGTAGCACATTAAACGCCATCAATCCCTCTGCAATCGTCAGGCGAAAATCAAGTTCATTATGGATGACCAGCATCGGCGTAGCCCATTTATCCGTGAAACGGGCTGGGTCCCACTTATCATATTCTTCGTGTCGTTCCCACTGCGGGCCACCGAGGTCGTGGTTAGGGAAATAGACCTCTTCCGACGCGAGCTGGCCGCTCGTCATGCTTAGCACGCCGTCGTGGCAGACCAGGGCTTTGAATTTGCGGCCTAGGGGTTGGCCCTGGATCCAGTTCATCATGTAGCCGCCGTAGGAGGCGCCGAGGGCGACGGCACGATCTGTGTCGACGAATGACAGGGTCGATTCGATGTGTTCGAAGCCCTTTTCTAGGTCGATGTAAGGGGAGCCGCCCCAGTTGTTTTTGATTGCGTCTGTGAAGGATTGGCCGTAGCCTGTGGAGCCGGTTGGGTTGGGACAGATGACGACGTAGCCTTGTTCGGCGAAGAGGGCTGGGTTCCAGCGCGTGGACCATTGGTCATTCCAGGCGCCTTGGGGGCCGCCGTGGATGAGGTAGGCGAGCGGATAGGACTTTTTGGAGTCGAAATTGGAGGGGACGGTCATTAAAGCGTGGATCGGGTAGTCGTTGTCTCCTCGCCACCATAGGGATGAGACTTGGGATGGGGAGAGGCCGAAATGGTTGTGCATTATGGAGGGTTGTTGTAGGACGTTGATGTCGATTTGGGGCGCAGGTGAAGGAACGACGGATGTTGTTTCTGCATTTCTGGGGTCGAGAACATAGAAAATGCTGTTGTCGACGAGACTGGTGCTAGATACCAAGAGTTTGGAGGTGGTTGGGATTGGTACTACTTCAGTAATGTAGTTCTTATGGGTGAGTTGGCGGGGTGGAACCTCTTTATCTGGGAGGGCCGGAATCACCCAAAGAGTGCCAGCACCAGCGTCCTCTGCTTGAGCGTATATGTACTTTGAATCCAGGGACCAGACGATGCTGCTCGTGGAGAGCGACCAGAGTTTACTTTCGTCCTGTGACCCAACGGGCGGTGCAAGTGCTGTAGCGGAGTAGATGAAATCCTGTGTCGTATCGGACGATGCTGAGCCATGTCCGAAGAAGACACTGAAGATTGTGTTCTTATCACTTTCGTAGCCATCGGTACGCATCTGGAGAAATGCGAGCGATCCATCGGGAGCCCAGACTGGGGACGTTGCGGCGCCATCGAAATCACGTAGGTTAATTTTGCGAGGCTTTGGATCACTCATCTCCATAAGCCCTTCATTCCGTAGAAAGTAAACGTTACCCTTGGTGTGAGTTGATGGATTAAGATCTGGATCCTTTGCCACGAAGGCCAAACCGTCCCGTCCGATATCAAAGTGGTCGGATCCACCGAAAGGTGGAATTGGACACTCGAGGCCGGTGCCCCTCAAGGCATTGGTGAATGCTATGAGGTTGTAGCGTCCTTCCCTACCCTGAACTCGTGCTGGAGCTTTCTTTAGAACCGCTGTAAAGATTGTGTTTCGTTCCTTGCTAACCCAGCTATCCCAGTGACGGACAAAGGTTGCGTCATATACCTTGGCCGTGGTTAAGGATTTTGGAACATCCTTGGGATTGAATAGGCTGCCATCAGGATTTGCTTTGCCAGCGACAGCAATGGCAACCAGTCCAGGTACTAAAGTGCAGACCTTGAGATCCGATACTGGACCAGCGATATTGCCAGCTGTATAAGTCTTGCCAGGTGCATCGGCATCAGCAATGACGAGACTTGTGTTGCTGTTCTCACCACCTCTCAACCATACAAGCTGATTGCCATGACCAAGCCATTTTGGTTCGCTGACTTGTACATCTTTGCTGAGCACAGTCTGCTCTCCAGAAGCAAGGTCGAACAACACCACTTCCGAAGTCTTACTATGCGACTCGAAAGAGTACGAGGATTGGCTAAACACAAACTTCTTCCCATCCGGGCTTGGCAAGCCAGGCGTGCGTCTGGGAGCGCTGACGAGTTGCCTTGTATGATTAGAAGATACGTTTTCGGGCGCGTTTGATGCACGTACTCTGGACCAAACTTCTTTACTTTGATTGTCATCTTGACCATTAACTCTTGAGCCTCGCAGCACTGTGTATAAAGTAGCTGTAAAGGAGGGGTGAGCACCGACTTGTTCGAGGGGCGAACTGTTGCTGCAGTGATCAAAAGCTTGAGCGGGTAGAGTTCGGCTAAACCAGGCTGCGAGCTGTAGGAGTGCCATCCAAGGATCCTCCAGGTTGCATCTGGGGAAATGGGGAAATGGAACCGAGTGGAACCGGCAAGTTGGCTTGATCTGGGGGAGATGAGCAGTCACTGGGGCACTTTCCCGACTTTGGACTTGGGAGATGACGAAGCGAGCCGAGGACTCGAAAGAGTTAAGCCACCGTCTTCCGCTTCTTCATCTCAATTTCCATCGCTCTTTCTCATCAAACTGCCACATTACTTAGTACTTGACGTGCCCATCTTGTCTACCTCCACATTCCTCATTGCTGCATTCACGAACGTTATCGTGGAGGTAGTAAGAGTCGTTGTGCTGTTGCATTGTTGCACAGATGATAGCAACACAGCATCCCGTTTTCATGACCATCAGCAAGTTCAGGGTGTAAGGAAGTTGGTTGCCGTTGGTGTCGGGTAATCAACTGAACATTCTATTGATCATATTTACACATACCTCACTGTTACAAGATAAATCACAGCCATAATGAAGCGTGTCAGGACCAAAAGCAGCGATATTGCTGGCAATATGGAGCCCCCTAAGCGCAACAAGGAGGCATCTCCAAAGGGCGGAGCCAGTCCTGGCAGTCCCAAGGAACAGGCAGTTGACGACAGCAACAAGGAGAATGCACAATTCCATCTCCGTATCATCTCCCATGGACGCGTTAATGGCCCATTGAAGGACCCGGAAGAGGATGAAGAAATGCTCAACTTCTCGGTCCGCGATGTACCGACCCCATCTGCAAAGCTCAGGAAGAACTATACGGGCATTTCACCACGTATACGTAAAGAGATCTTCTCCGACAAGATTGCGCGTAACAAATACGATACTATTGTTGTGGAGATGGAGAGGATGATGCAGACCATGGAGACTGCTGTGACATACGACATGGCTCATAAGGACGAAGTGGATGAGCCTGCTCCGACAACTCTCATAATCAGCATACAATGTGAGGAAGGCAGACATCGCGGAGTGAGCTACGCCGAGGAATTGGGCCAGGGCACTCAGCGCAAAGACTGGGCTATCACCATTGAGCACAGGGATCTAGGCACAAGTCATGCAGACGGTGGCTTGGATGGCTCTGATAGCGACGAGCCTACCTCGCCCATCATTGGCAGGAAACAGAGTATCAAGACCAAGAAGAAGAAAGACAAGAACTTGAAGCAGGCACGAAACCAGCGTTTGCAGGTTGAAATTGCTGAAAGCGGTGCAGAAGATGGATTTCTTTGACCGACATGAACTGCCTTACTGCTTTTGCTATTATGATTTGCTCGTTGATATGTGGTTTAGTTGGACAACATCATTGCTGTCGGACAGTTTTTCTACCGTGCTTTTATTCTGGTTGAATCATTATGTACAAATACTTTATTACCGAGTCTCCTCTCAAATGATACATTGTCTTACTATTACGCAGGTCCTAATCTAGCATGCTTCATAAGTCTTTCAACGCTATCTGGAGGCAGTGGAACGTGCAGTGTTGAGTGTTGCATGGTAAGGCCAGCATCAGCAGAGCTCGAATCGGTGCATAAATAACCCGAATGTCTTGGCAATATTTCTGTAGAGGACGATCCATCAATCATCCATGCTCACTTTTCCCTATCCTCCATGTCCATCAGATTGCCTGGGTATACAAGGTGATGTTTGGTGTTTTGACGCGTCACTCTTTCTCTCAAAACCCATGTAAAGCTGCCGGTCAGTTTTATGTTCCATTCTTGCACGGTAATCGCGTGATTGCAAGCCAACACTTATTGTATAAACAATTTTTTCGAGGTATCAGAATGGCCCCCGAAGTCGTCCCGATCAAGATTAATGAACGTTATTATCGCTCCATCCAAGAAGGTCAAGCGTCCATTCTCGCGCCATATCAACGAGAGTCGAAGGAATCAAAGAAAGGTTCTGCCCAGTCTGGAAACCCGAGGAACAATGATGAGGGTGATCAAGCTGTTTTCTACAATCCTATCCAACAGTACAATCGAGATCTTAGTGTACTAGCCATCTTAATTTATGGTGAAAGTGCTGTGCAAATCAAAAAGTCAAGACACGATAGTGCTTCTCGAGGCCAAAGGAAGAACAAGAAGTCCGGTAAAGTGAAGGATCGAGAGATTCCTACATCACGTGAGGAGTCCTCAATAGCCATATCGGCGCAAGCCAATGGGATCAAGAAGCGGAGGGTCGACGAAGCTAATCTTGACGAAGGTGCTATTGAAGACGATGATAATGCGAAGCGACCTCGTCCTGACACCAGAGAGGTGAACGACATTGAGGAGATAGAGGTGCAAGAGCTCAAATCTCGTCCAGCTGAACCGCAACCCATACAGCCACCGGAAGTGGAACAACGGAACGACTCCTCCTTAGCGACAGAAAACACGAACCACCCAATTAAAGAAAGGGCTCCCCGTCAGATACCTTTCACCATTCTCGATGCATTGTCAGCAAGTGGTTTGAGAGCAATCCGATATGCGAAGGAAATTCCATTCGCTAGTGCTATCGTCGCGAACGACCTCCTTCCCGATGCAGTCGAAGCTATTGACCTCAACATCGAGCACAACAACCTGAAGGAGAAGGTCTACTCACATGTTGGTGATGCTCGTCATTTTATGTACAGCACAACAAGCAATGAGCACCTGAGTCAAGTCCCAGGTAACATCCACAAATTTGATGTTGTTGATTTGGATCCGTATGGTACCGCCGCTCCATTTCTTGACGCAGCTCTCCAGTCTGTCGTTGATGGCGGTCTTCTTTGCGTGACGTGCACCGATGCGGGTGTATGGGCATCGAATGGATATCCAGAAAAGGCATTCGCCCTCTACAGCGGCTTGCCTGTGAAAGGGGCTCATTCCCACGAAGCAGGATTGCGGTTGATCCTGCATGCAATATCTATATCAGCAGCTAAATATGGAATTGCAATCGAGCCTTTGCTATCACTCTCGATTGATTTCTACGCTCGGGTATTCATTCGTATCCACAAGTCACAGCAGGATGTCAAGTTACTGGCTGGAACAACAATGCTTGTATACAACTGTGACCAGGGTTGTGGAGCATGGGAAACGCAGTTAGTTGCTCGCAACCAGGAAAGGAAAGCGAAAAACAACGAACCCTATTTCAAACATGGGTTTGCCCAAGCACCCACCACCGACAAGCATTGTGAGCATTGTGGTTCCAAATCGCATCTTGGAGGACCCATGTGGGCTGGACCCTTGCACAATCCGATCTTTGTCCAGAAAATACTCGATCGATTACCTACACTGGACAAGTCGGTGTACGGCACAGTAGACAGAATCAGAGGCATGCTGACAGTAGCGCTAGAGGAAGAGGACCTAGCTTGGAATCCTGTGGTAACACAAAGGGAGAATGCACCGAACGTGTCCGTCGTTCATTCAGATGAAAGTGCTGCTCAAAGTGTTTCCAAATCTGGCGAAGGATCTGCCGTCATACCACGATTGCCCCCCCAAATGCTGTCTCCATCGCCATTCTTCTTCCTGCCAACCTATCTTTCGAAGATCATATCCCTCCCCACTCCAGCCGAAGACCCACTTCGAGGAGCATTTCTCGGCCTAGGCTATACTTGCACACGTTCACATTGCAAGCCAGGAAGTTTCAAGACGAACGCACCATGGTCCGTGATCTGGGAAGTAATGCGAGAATGGGCAAGGCAGCAAGAGCCATCTCGCATACCACGGTTACTAGGTGAAGGCGAATTTGTCGAGAAGGGAAGTGTCAAGAAATCAAGTCCAGGATGGAATATCTTGAAACGCCTAAGAGGCAGACAAGGCGATAGTGTTACTTTGACCAGGTTGAGAGACACATTGCGGCAAAGGCTGGGATATGGTACAGGTTCCTCGAACATCGAAACTAAGGAGGACTTGAGAAGTTTGTTACAGAGTGCGCTATATGAGCTCGAACACCCGTTGAGCAAGCCGAATGGTGCGGTCGTCCAGGCCACGAATGGTACAACCGTCCAAGCCACAAATAGTGTCCCTACTGAAAACAGCGTTGCTCCTCAAGAAGCGCAAGCAGTAATTACAGCTGAGAACGACCAGCAGCATATCGACGCCGAACGCGCACAAGTCAATACAGCTGCTAGCGAAGCACCAAGTCCCGCGATATCTGCAGCACAACCACCTAAGATAACAGGCAAAGCATTAATCGACGGCGGTGGCGACCCTTCCGAGCTCGAGATCGTGTTTGACGCCAAGCTAGGAAAAGCCTTCAAGGAGTCGAAAGATGGCGGTAAGCTTGTTCGTTATCAGATCAATCCTCGAGCGAACTGGGGTCCTATGGTCAAAGCTACCGGTGCTTGAGATTTGGGACTTTGGCTATCCACTTCTGGTACAGGACATATATGTTGAGAGGTTTGTGTTGTTGATTAGTACATGAAACGTATATACCTGACCTAGCGAGGGGGCGATACATTTGGCTCTCGGGCATAATGCTTGGAGTACAATGCAAGGATACCCAGCTTGATTAATTTCGCAGTTTGTATATAGCTATGACCACCGGTTGACGCGGATGCAATATGTACACTGGATAAAAATCTCTCAGATTATTCTTGATCTTCGAAATGCCCCGCTTCGAAGTGTGACAAAATGGTTGCTCCATTCTTTATGTTCATTAGATGGCATCAAACGGTTACGCTGGGCACTCTTGGACTACGTACTCCAGACCTTGGGAGCAAAATTGTCGGTAGGTATGGTTGTCCAATTGGTCTTCGTCTCCTAAAGTACTAGCTCGAGCGAGCTTCCTTAGTAGGAGACGTTGTATGATGATGCTATCTATGCTCTAATTTCAATTCTAACTCTATCGATTCTTTGTGTTGTCATAGTGCAACAAATGCAATGCTCATCTAATGCTCATATTCCATCCTCCCCTCAATCATCCCCCAAAACTCCCTCACAATCTCCTTCTGTTTCTCCTCACCCTCCTCAACCCCCCTAACAGCAAGATACTTCCTATGCGTAATCGGAATATCCCATCCCTCCGTTCCATCAGCCGGCGGATTCCCATCCACAATAACACCCCCAGCCTCCTTCAATACGACCCACCCCGCACACACATCCCAAGCCCAACACCCACCCTCCCAATAAATATCAATACTGCCCTCGGCCACAGCACAAAGATTCAACGCCGCTGACCCGAACGATCTAGCGCCGTGAATCATCGCACCGTCTTCGTCTTTCGATGCGCCCAGCCGTCTCCACGTATCGACTTTCGTCTTCCAAAGCTTTCCAGAGCGATCGCTTCCCCACTCAACAGCCACCAACGCCCCGTCTAACCCCGCCATACTCTTCGGCTGTCCGCCATTCCCAACCGGCAACCGCACCTTCTCCCCTTTAACCCTCCACCCTTCCCCATCCCCCTGCCCAGCACTATCGACCTCCCACTGCTCCCTCCACCCCCCTTGTCCTTCAACACCCCAATAACAAACCCCCGTAAAAGGATTAAAAACAACCCCCACCACCGGTTTTCCACCTACACAAAACCCCAGACTCACACTAACATAACCATACCCATGCACGAAATTCGTCGTCCCGTCAATCGGATCAACGACGAACGTCGGCTCGTTTGTCAGTGGGGTGCCGGGCGTGTATGTCTCCTCGCCCATGAAGGCGTAGCCGGGGTATTCACTGAGTAAAGTGGTTGAGATTAGCAGTTCGACTGCTTTGTCGGTTTCTGTTACGAGGTCTACTGTGTTCTTTTTTGTGGATACGTTACTGGAGGTGTTGGTGTGCGAGGTGGTGGTGAGGATTAGGGTGCCGGCTTTTTTGGCGATGGAGAGGAGGGAGTGGAGGATTTTGGTGGTGTTGGGGGATTGGTGGGACATTTTTTTGTTTTGGAGTGGCCGGAGTGGGTGGAAGGGCGAGGGTATATGGTTAGTTGAGGATCTGACCTTCTTGGTTCTACTGTAGGTGTTCAGAGTGGTGGATGACTGTGGATGATGGTGGGGGATTGGGACTTTTATGTTCTCTTGGAGAAAAGGTTTTGCTATTTTGCAATTGATGATCTTATAATGTAGTTAATAATCGGTAGTCTGTTGGAGTATCGTACTGTAGTAGCAAGGAAACTGCTTTCCGATTCGAAATGTCTAATGAGTACTGTAGCAATAAATTTGAAATAATCAACGAGTAGCCCTCTGTTCTATTACAATCCTTGAATATTCTATTTTGAGTGTTTGTTGAATAAAACGTCATGGTTCGGCCAATCGGTGATTCGAGCTTCAATTATGCAGGTACACGAAACACCAATGAGTTGACACGTGCTGAATGCGTTTGAATTTGAGACCATTGGCGAAACTCTTTTATGAGGTCCTCTCAAGAACCGTACTTATCAACACATCGAACAGCCAAAGTAGAACCTTCGTCCGATTGTAGATCAGGAAAAGGTTTACACCCAGTATATTGCTTCCACATTGAGCAACCGTGCTTGAACTCATCTTACTTTGAACAGCAAACGATACCTACACGTAGGTTTCTGTCGGCTACTAGCTCGACTACCTCGAGCTTCTCAAGAATTCGACTACACCTCTTGCCCATCCGACCGACTGACTCAGTCGCGCTTCCTCACTATTCATAGCCTCCTGGAACTTCGTTACCGCCACTCTGATCTCGTCGACTCCGCTGACGAATTCACCATGTAACTTCAAGAAGACTGCCATCCATGTGTTCACCAACTCGAAATCACGGCGTTGCTGAAGATGAGCTGTAAGCGCGTGGACAAAGTTTGCCATTTCTTGCATGGTCAGGGATCGAATGTCGAGATCGGCTGCTGAGGGAGAGAGACCGGAAAGGTGAGTGACTAGTTCATCTGTTTGACCATCTGTAGCGAATGTGTCCAAGTGGGTAGAAAGAACCGATCTGACGGGCTGCAACGAACTCAGACGTGATATTCGCGATTTTTCTTCTTCTGAGACTGCTTGAGTCATGTCTGCTTCGAGTGGTGCTAGATCTCCCGACGTCTGACCATTCGTCAAGGTTGATCCAAGGAAGAAAGGGGCGGCTTTCGGCTTCTGTGGTGGTTGTATTGGTTTGTTTCGTTGACGAATTGACTCGAGATTGAGCAATGTCTGCCACCTCGATTGCGGAAGCAATGACAATGTCAACAATGAAGCATCAAGCTGGTCGACAGTGTCAGTTCCCTCAAGCTGCGCAATCTCCTGCTGTTGCTCATCCTGCTCATCCATAATTGCTAACTGGCTGGGTGCTTGAAATTCAGCACTTTTGGTCAAATCGATTAGGTCCTTCTCTTCATCAATCTGGCGTGAGGAGATTTGCATGAACAACGATTTGTTATTCCATATATGTATGCCTGTTTCACCTGCATGGGCAGTGGCAAGGAATTCACCTGTGCTCGAGAATGCAATATTCGTGCAAGTACTATTCTTGAAGGCATCGATCAAATGGCCCGTGGCCAGGTCGAACACACGAACAATCGAGTCCATCGAACATGATACTATCCATCTGCCATCGTGAGAAAAGCAGTGGTCGTAGATTTGACCTACGCAACCCCATAGTTCTCTGACGATGCGACGAGTTTCAACGTCGATTACTCTAATGCATAGGTCATCGCATGCTATCGACATCAGTCCTGAAACAGCATTGTATCGCACGGCGATCGGTGCGGCATCCATGACCAGTCGCTGCTGCACGAAGCCTGTGACGAACTCCCAAAATATGACATGTCCATCAAGAGAGGTGGATATCATATTTTGGTTCATGTTGTCCACCACGATTCCTGTAATGGCATCTGAATGTCCTTTGGAAACCTTCGAAAGTTGTTCAGTGCTAAGCTGGCCAAGTTTGAGCTGTTTGGCTTGACCCGCTTTCAGCCGCGGAGGAAATCTCTGACGGTGGGCTCCGGATTGCAGATTGAACATATCAAGACTCCCACCAACCGAGCCAACCAAAGCAAAGGTGCCACATGCTGTAATGGCCACGCTAGTGACTGGCTTGTGGTCACCTGTCTCAAATGCCCATCGACCGGCTCTTTTGCGGCCCCAAAACCATGTTCTAGCGAATTTGTCGTTTTCATGAGCAGTGATCACACTCTCCCACCCTGTCATGCCAGAAGCCTCGGCATTCGACGCGGGAGAGTTTGTCCAAACGGGACCGCCGATGGCGCCCATGCCTCCATCACGATTCAAGCTGCAAGCAATCCCTGTAATGGGCGGACATTTGAAGTCCTCAACACTGGATTCAGTGTCAGTGAGTTTGCCGACCTTTTTGGCCTTGTGTCTGACATTTCCTTGGCTCAGTTCAGTGCTTTGACCATCACGACGTAGACTGAATCCCCACAAGCTTCGATCACTGCCAGCAGATAGAAGCCATTTGCCATTAGCTTCGGAACCATCGGTGGCAGCAGGCAAAAACTGAAGTTGTGTGATTGCAGCAGAGTGGCCACTCCGAGCATGTAAGATTCGTGGAATAGGAGAGAAAGGGACTTGATCGAAAATCCAAGTGCGCAGAGCGTTGTCAAGCCCAGAGGATACGATGACAGGCTGACCGGGCAAAAACTCAATGCCCGATATTCCCGAGGCGGCAGTTGAGCTTGTAGTCTCGTGTGCTCCCCGCAAGATTCCAGCTACCTTTCCGCCGCGGCTGAGGTCCCAGATTGTGATGTCCCCACTCTCGAGGCTGGCCGTCGCCATGATCCCGTCGGAGCGACCGTCTTCTCCAGCTCCAATCCCATCACTTCGGAAGGATATGCTCGTTATTGGTCGATCAGAATCGGATTGTCGCAGGCTCATTATTATTTGCTCTGTCTCGACATCGACGATATTCAAAGTGCCGTCTCCATAAGATATAACCAGTAGAGAGATGGCTGGACCGGGCATAAGGCAAGTAATGTAGCCTGCGCTTGGTGAAGGGGCAGACATGGAGTGGACGAGTTTGCCTGAAGACACATTGTAGACCTCGATACCTCCATCAGTTTTCCCGACGAAGATCTTGTTCAAGAAAGTCGGCAAAGTGCACATGTGACCGGAGAGGCCTGCCTGCCGATTCGTGGCAGACGGAGTAATGGTTGTATAATGCTCATAGGTATCGTTCTTCCATACCTCGATGGATTTGGTGCCACACGCTACTATCCATTTTCCAAGCACCAATATCTTCTGTAGTCTTTGTGGCGTGGTTCCCTCGTGTTCAAGTTGTCCAATATACTGGCCCCTCTGAAAGATCCACACCCCACGGCCACGCTTCGCATTCTCGTCACCCCAAGCAACAAACACTCGATCGCGATAAGCATGTGTAGAGGTGATGGTCTCTGGACAGAGCGGGTGGCTGAGAAAGACCAGGTTCAAGCCCCGTCTAAGGTCATAGGTCTGAAGACTTCTACCAACGGACGTGGTGATTTGGAAAGTCGTCTTCCCAAGCGGCACGGAGGTGAAAGGCACCGCGGTAGGGGAGACGAGGCCGACTGTCTGACAATTAATTAGTCAGGCAAATGGCTAAGGGCATGGGATGAGTTACTCTGAAAGGTGCGAAAAGCCTCGAACCATGAGCATTGCGTGTAGGTGCGTCCTCCAATTTTTGCCGTTTTGCGGACGGTATCTCGAACTCGTCCATAATGTACAGCTTTCCTTCTGCCTAGCATTCGATACGCATCATCAATCACCTCAACGAGACACACATTTAGATACGAGACAAGTAATGGCACCTCTGCTCTGGTGAAGGCTCTGCGATGCCAGCAGCCAAAAAACAAACATTGGCCGCTTGCGCCTTCCCCGAAAAAAATAATTTTCCCATGGTGAACATCCACCCACTCCTGCCAGATGACGTTGTAGTGGGAAAGGCATGCTCCTCATCAAAAAAGGCTGTCTGATCCAAACAGCCCTCAAATTACAAAGCGGCATACTCTTGGACTCTGGCCATCTTCGAAGCTTGTATAGCATGTTAGACATTGTACTGTTAACATTATCCATGTTGCTGTTGTACACATCTACGAGTCCTGGTTGTTTTCCAAACCAAGCTCACCGTGACTATCTCCAACCAATACATTTGTTACGATTGAGATCGGCAGCATGGATCACTCGCTGAGAGAAGTCCCCACCAATGCCTCTATTCCAGAGAACAACTCTGAGAAGACTGATGTTGACCCGCTGGCTCCGGTTTTCTCAGATTCAAGTTCCACTTCTACCTCGACCCACCAACCCACCGATACTAGAAATTCCTGCCGTACAGCCTCAATTTCTACACACTCACTGCTCGCTCCCGCACATGGAATCGATATTAGGAAAGCGCCTCAGATAGAGGCTACCAAGGGTATCACCAGTAGAGCTAGCATATCTATGCCACCTCCTCTTGGAAAACCTTCGACTGATAGACGACTCTCGACCTCCACCACCATCCTGGCTTCTTGGAAAATAGATGACGATGTTGTGGTCTTCGCCACTCACAGGTTTCTCGACAAACGGCTTTCGAATAGGTTGTCCATCGATCACCAACGTATCACCGTCATCGATAAGTTCCACGCTTTGTGTCCTGGACACGCCGCCACCAGTACCATCATCAGCACCCACCAATGATATGCCGCTGAGCTTCTTAACATGTTGTGCTAATTCGGGAGACTCGATT